>Ga0187814_10000694_pt1 | contig 11878 bp, 9 predicted proteins | sample NC_S_4_FD_132450 | JGI IMG/M metagenome (GOLD analysis project Ga0187814, IMG submission 132450) | Wetland sediment microbial communities from Neuse River Estuary, North Carolina, USA - ASW-S_4 | ecosystem: Environmental > Aquatic > Freshwater > Wetlands > Sediment | place: USA: North Carolina... | reverse complement strand
CTGGAGCCGCAGGCCCGATTCCGGGCCCATGCCGGCCACGGTATAGGCGTGACCTGCTGCGATGGTTACGCCGGTGGACAGGACCGGCGCGGATGACGAGGACGCCCCGGCGAGGCGCATGGCAACGCTGTAGTCGCCCGCGGTCACCGTCTCATACGGCGACGCGTCTCCGTACGCGACGTGGTGAAGCACGATCTTCGCGTTCGAATTGCCGAATGAGTACAGGTACACGTCCACGGCCGGGGTGTTCGGGGACAGGTGGGCCAGCCTGATCCAGCCCGTCCCGGTGGTGGCCGACGACGCGAACGCCGTCGCGGCAGCGGGAATGCCCAGCAGCAGGGCCGACGCGGCCAAGAGCATGAGCAATCGCCTAGTTAGTCTCGATGATTTCATGTCGACCCCTCCCAATAACCCAGCTGATGAGCTGCTAGGTGCCGTTCAGACCCAGGGGACCCGGGGCGTCGAACTGGACGGCTACAGCGGACTGACCGTTATTCAGGTGGACAATTGTGTACTTTGAGGGCAGGTAGTCCGACCGCTGCGCAGCTATGAACCCCATGATCGCCGACAGGCCGGAGGGCGGCGCGGCACCGATTTCGGCACCGCGGAGCGGTTCCTCCGCACTTGCACCTGGTGACGAGTCATCGAAGATTATCAGCTGTACTGGCATTTTGGCGGCAAGTGCCGAAAGCGTTACAAGCAGGCGGGGATCGACGTTACCGTCCTGAAGGTCCGCTTGGGCCGCCGGCGAGGCTTGGACGTTCTTGTTGGTCAAAAGCTGGTCACCGGCCTCGATGCGGGCGGACAGATCTGTCCTCTGCGAGGCGTTGAAGGCCGCGGTTCCGCCCGGCCACACTCCGCGGACCTCGACGCGCTCGCCGCCGGTGCCGAAGGCCGCGATCAGCAGCGGCGCGTAGACCGAGTCGAGGCGGGGGCCGAACTGGGCGCGCACCGCCGGCGTCGCGACCACCACGGTCGCGTTCAGCGGGTCGGGGGTGGTCGGCTGGAACTCGTACAGCCGGCCCGCAGGCACGCCGGCGGCCTGGAGCGAGCTGCACATCGCGGAGTCGCAGCCGATGATCGCGCTCGGCAGGATCTGCTGCGCGATCCAGGCCGCCGCCGCGGCGCGGTTGGCCGTGGCGATCTGCAGCATGGTGGGGGTCGTGTTGTGGGCCGCGTAGCTCGGCTGCGGATTCGCGGCCTTGGGCGTGTCCTGGGTGAAGGCGAGGGTCAGGAGCGCCCCGGCGGCCATGGCGGCGATCGCGCCGAGCGCGACCAGCAGGCGGCGGCTGCGCGCCGTCAGTTCCTTGCCCTGGGCGGTGCGGCGGTGGCGCTCGAACCACAGGCGCATCGTCGTGACCGCGACCTGCGACCACGACGGGTCCAGCCGGCCGCCGCGGGCTGCCGACGTCACGACGTGGTTCTCCTGGCCCATCTCGCCCCCCGCAACCCCGTGAGCAGCGGGGTTGTCCACCCAAGCGGTCTGTTCCTAGTCCTGAGCTGCTAGTCCTGTTGTGATTTCCTCCAATATAATCATTTTTCACGCCCTATTGTCATTAAGTTCGCGATCCTGAACATGCATGACCACGGTGCGCTTTTGTATCGCATAACCCGAGGAGCCGCAGATCAGGGCCGGCGGCTCAGTCGCCGAGGCCGAGGATCTCGACCGAGCGCTCGCGCATCTCGACCTTGCGCACCTTGCCGGTGACGGTCATGGGGAACTCGTCGACGATACGGACGTAACGGGGGATCTTGTAGTGCGCCAGCTGGCCGCTGCAGAATTCCCGCAGCGACTCCGCCGTCAGGTCCTGCGCGCCGGGGCGCAGGCGGACCCAGGCCATGAGCTCCTCGCCGTACTTGGCATCCGGAACGCCGATGACCTGAGCGTCCAGGATGTCGGGGTGCGTGTACAGGAACTCCTCGATCTCCCGCGGGTAGATGTTCTCCCCGCCGCGGATGACCATGTCCTTGATCCGGCCGGTGATGGCCAGGTAGCCGCCGGAGTCCATGACGGCGAGGTCGCCGGTATGCATCCAGTGGGCGGCGTCGATGGCCTCGGCCGTCTTCTCCGGCTGCTCCCAGTAGCCGAGCATCACGGAGTAGCCCCGCGTGCAGAGCTCGCCCGGAGTGCCCCGGGGCACGGTCGCGCCCGTGGCCGGGTCCACGACCTTCACCTCCAGGTGCGGCCCGACCCGGCCCACGGTGGACACCCGGCGGTCGAGCGAGTCGTCGACCCGCGTCTGCGTGGACACCGGTGAGGTCTCCGTCATGCCGTAGCAGATCGACACCTCGCGCATCGACATCTGGGACATGACCTGCTTCATCACCTCGACCGGGCATGGCGAGCCCGCCATGATGCCGGTGCGCAGGCTGGACAGGTCGTAGTCGGCGAAGCCGGGCGCGGACAACTCGGCGATGAACATCGTCGGAACGCCGTACAGGGAGGTACAGCGTTCGGCCTGAACGGCCTCGAGGGTGGCGACCGGGTCGAAGCTGGGCGCCGGGATGACCATGCACGCGCCGTGGCTGGTCGCGGCGAGATTGCCCATGACCATGCCGAAACAATGGTAGAAGGGCACCGGAATGCAGATCCGGTCCGCTTCGGTGTAGTTGCAGAGCTCGCCGACGAAGAACCCGTTGTTGAGGATGTTGTGGTGCGAAAGCGTCGCACCCTTGGGGAAACCGGTCGTGCCCGAGGTGTATTGGATGTTGATGGGGTCGTCGGTGTCTAGGTGGATACGTTCGAGCGCGGAGCGGTTTGACTGGCGTCCGCGCTGTATGAGCGACTCCCAGTGCGGGCGGCCGATTATCACCACGTGCTCCAGGCCGGCGCAGTTCGGCCGGACTTCGGCGATCATCGCGGCGTAATCGGAGTTCTTCAGCCGCTCCGCCGCGATGAGCAGCCTGGTACCGGACTGGTTGAGGACGAAATCGAGCTCGCGGGTGCGGTAGGCCGGGTTGATGTTGACGAGGATCGCGCCGATCTTGGCCGTGGCGTACTGAGTCAGCGTCCATTCCGGGCCATTCGGGGCCCAGATGCCGACGCGGTCGGCCTTCCCGATGCCCAGCTCGAGCAGGCCCAGCGCCAGGGCGTCGACGTCGGCCGCGAGCTCGGCGTAGGTCCACCGCCGCCCGGTGGTCCGGTCGACGAGCGCCTCGCGGTCCCCGAACCGCGCGACCGTGGCGTCGAAGTTGGCGCCGATGGTGTCGCCGAGCAGCGGCGTTTCGGATTCTCCCGATGAGTAACTCAGCGCTGCCGACATGATCCGCACACCTCCACGCTGGTTTTACCTGGCATTGGCGCCACAGTCCAGCATGGCACGGTTTGGGCGGTAACTGTTTCGTGTCCGTGGCGTCATCTCGTCGGCGACCCAGCGACTGATAATAAGGGTGAGATATGGCGGTTCTGGCTGAAACAGCTCCGCTTGGGGAGGGTAATTATGCAATCTCGGTTGATTGACGTCCCGGTTGAAGGCGGGGACCTCCGCTTGCTGGTGTGGGGCTCCGGCAAGCACGTCGCGGTCGGCCTGCACGGGATCACGGCCTCGGCCATGTCATGGCAGGGGGTCGCGCGCCACATGCCGACCGGTTGGACGCTCGCCGCTCCTGACCTGCGAGGACGCGGACATAGCCGCGACCTGCCGGGCCCGTACGGCCTGGACAGGCACGTCGCGGACGTGACCGCCGTGCTGCGGCATTTCGGTGGACGGCCCGTCCTCGCCGGGCATTCGATGGGGGCGTACGCGGCGCTGCTCACCCGCGACGCGCACCCGTCGCTTATCCGGCGCCTCGTCCTGGTGGACGGCGGCCTGCCGAGGCCGGTCCCCGGGGGCGTTGACGCAGAAGCATCGCTCGAGGCGACGCTCGGCCCGGCCATGACCCGGCTCCGTCAGACCTACACCGATACCGACGCGTACCTGGCCTTCTGGCGGGCGCATCCGGCGCTGGCCGATCACTGGACCCCCGACGTCGAGGCGTACGCCCGGTACGACATCATCGGCGAGCCCGGCCAGATGCGAGCGCGCGCGATCGAGGACGCGGTCCGCGCTGACACCCACGACATCGTGATGGAAAAGCCGTTCGCGGACGCGCTCGTTCACCTGAGCAGGCCGACGCCGCTGCTGACCGCTCCTGACGGGCTCCTGGGTGAGCCGCCGGGTTTCCAGCCGCCCGATGTCGTCGCCACGTGGCAGGAGCGCGTCCCGCAACTGCGCCCGCTCCTGGTGCCCGACGTGAATCACTACACGATCATGTACGAGGGGAAGGGCGCGGCCGCCGTGGCCCGGGCGATCACGACCAGGGCGGTCTAGCTTCCGGTCTGTTCTTCCCTGTGCCGTAAGGCACCATGGAGTGGTGACGTTGACGGTAACTCAGCTGGCCTCGGCGACGGCCACGGACTCCTTTGGCGTGCTCGCCGGCGTCGTCGCGGCCGGCGGCGTGCTCGTGCTGAGCGGAGCCGGGTTGTCGACCGAGTCGGGCATCCCGGATTACCGCGGGCCGACCGGCCTGGCCCTGCGCGCCGCGCCGATGACCTACCAGACCTTTACCGGGAGTGCCGCCGCCCGGCGCAGGTACTGGGCCCGCAGCCACGTGGGCTGGCGGCGGATCGCGCGGGCTGTGCCGAACGACGGCCACTACGCCGTCGCCGAGCTTGGCCGGCGCGGCCTGCTGGCCGGGATCATCACCCAGAACGTGGACGGCCTGCACCAGGCCGCGGGGGCGGTTAACGTCACCGAACTCCATGGCAGCCTGCACCGGGTCATCTGCCTGTCCTGCGGGCGGCGCACCTCGCGAATGGACCTGGAGCGCCGGCTCGAGGCGGCCAACCCCGGCTGGGACGCGCTGTTGTCGGCCACGATCAACCCGGACGGCGACGCGGTCCTCGCCGATTCGGCGACCGGATCATTCCGGGTCGTCGAATGCTCGGCGTGCCAGGGCGTGCTCAAGCCGGACGTGGTGTTCTTCGGCGAGAACGTGCCGCCCGCGCGGGCCCGGGCCTGCTACGCGCTGGTCGAGAGCGCCCGCGCGCTGGTGGTTCTCGGGTCCTCGCTGACCGTGATGTCGGGCCTGCGCTACGTCCGGCACGCGGCCAAGCTGGGGCGGCCCGTCGTGATCGTCAACCAGGGGGCTACCCGCGGCGACCAGCACGCCACGGCGATCCTCGACGCGCCGCTCGGCGGGACGCTGACCGCGCTGATCACCAGGCTCGGCTCATGACCACCGACTTCGACGTGGTCACAGGGGCGTTCAGCTACTCCGGCGCGGCCATCGCCAGGGAACTGCAGGCGACGGGGCGCCGCGTTCGCACGATCACCGGCCATCCGGAACGCGCTCCGGCGGGCACGGCGGTCGAGGCTAGGCCGCTCGATTTCGCCGATCCCGAGGGGCTGGCGGATTCGCTGCGGGGGGCCCGGGCGCTGTTCAACACCTACTGGGTGCGTTTTGCCCGCGGGCCCGTCAGCCACGAGGCCGCGGTGGCACAGTCGCGCGTGCTGCTCCAGGCGGCCGCCGAGGCGGGTGTGCGCCGGGTCGTGCACGTGTCGATCACGCACCCCGGCGCCGACTCGCCCTACCCGTACTTCCGGGGCAAGGCCGCGGTCGAGCTGGCCCTGGCTGATCTCGGCCTGTCACACGCCGTGCTGCGACCCTCGATCCTGTTCGGCGGGAACGGCGTCCTGATCAACAACATCGCGTGGCTGCTGCGCCGGATGCCGGTCTTCGCGGTGGGCGGCACCGGTTCTTACCGCGTCCGGCCCATCCACGTCGACGACCTGGCCCGGCTCGCCGTGCGGGCCGCTACATCGGCCGAGAACGAGGTCATCGACGCCGTAGGGCCCGACCGGCCGACCTTCCTCGAGCTCGTTCACCACATCAGGGACTCGGTGGGCAGCCGCAGCCGGGTGATCTGCGTGCCCGGGTCGCTCATCCCGCCCGCCGCCCGCGTCCTCGGCCTGGCGCTGCGCGACACCCTGCTCACCGCCGAGGAGTACGAGGCGATGGCCGAGGGCCTGGCCGACACCGACGGCCCCGCCGCCGGCGAGATCTCGCTGATGCAGTGGATCAGCGACCACAAGGGCACCCTGGGCCTGGCCTACGCCAACGAACTGGCCCGCCACTTCCGCTGAGCGAGGCTGATCACACCAGCGATTCCAGCGTCGCCCGGGCGCCGCGCTCGTGCAGCGAGAACAGCGCGGACCTGTAGGCGGAGACGAACGGCTCCTGGTCGACCAGGTCCCCGAAGACGTCCCGGTTGGCGATGAACGCGTCCGGATCCTCACGCTGGTCCCGGGCGGCCCGCATGAGGGCGTCGCGGAGCCGGTCAACCACCTCGATCGGCTGGCCTGCCTCGTCGATACCCTCCGCGTAGCGAGCCCAGCTCGCCACCACGGCCGCCGAACGCCTGATCTCACCGCCCTTCGCGAGTTGCTCGCGAACCACCGGCAGGACCCACTTCGGGATCCGGTCCGAGCTTTCCGCGCACAGCCGGGCGATGGTGTCGCGGACCTGCGCATTGGAGAAGCGCTCGAGCAGCGTGTACTTGTACCCCTCCAGGTCCACCCCGGGCACGGGGGCCAGGGTCGGCGTGGCCTCCTTGTCCATGTAGCCGAGGAGGAAACTCTGGAACAGGGGATCCTGGGCGGCCTGGTGCACCAGCCGGTAGCCGCACAGGTAGCCGAAGTAGGCCAGGGCCTGGTGGCTTCCGTTGAGCAACCGCAGCTTCATCAGCTCGTACGGCTCCACGTGGTCGACGACCTGGACTCCGACCTGTTCGTACGGCGGCCGACCGACCGTGAAGGCGTCCTCGAGCACCCATTGCGTATAGGGCTCGCAGACGACCGGCCACCGGTCATCGATCCCGAACCGCTCCCGGACCTCGTCCCGGTCGGCGTCCGTGGTCACCGGGGTGATGCGGTCGACCATCGAGTTGGGGAAGCGGGCCTCCTGCTCCACCCAGTCGCCCAGTTCCGGGTCCCGCAGCCGGGCGAAGGCGGTGAATACCCGCTTACTGAGGTAGCCGTTGTCCTGCAGGTTGTCGCAGGACATGATGGTGAACGGCCGCTGGCCCCGCTTCCAGCGGCGCCGTAGGGCCTCCGTGATCAGGCCGAACGTGGTCCGCGGAACCGCGCCAGGGGCTAGATCGGCGGTCACCTCCGGGTTGGTCAGGTCGAACTCGCCGGTGATGTCGCTCAGGTTGTACCCGCCCTCGGTGATCGTGAGGGATACGATCCGGGTTGATTCCGCGGCCATCTTCTCGATGACCGCCTCCGGATCGTCGGGCGCGTAACGGTACTCCACGATGGATCCGATCACGCGCGGCTCGTAGGTCCCGTCGTTGTCCTTGAGCACCAGGGTGTAGAGGCCGTCCTGGGCGTCCAGGACCTGCTTCATCCGCTGGTCGGCCGGCATCACCCCGACCCCGCAGATGCCCCAGTCCAGCGCACCCTCGCTCAGCAGGCGGTCGTGGTACATCGCCTGGTGGGCCCGGTGGAAACCGCCCACGCCGACGTGCACCACGCCCGGCGTGACGAGGCTGCGGTCGTAGGAAGGCACCGGCAACCGGCCGCGCCAGAGCGCCAGCGTCCGCGCGCTGAGCGGCTGCGGTCTAGCTGCCAATCCGGGCCCCGGTCGCCGGGTCGAACGCGAAGATGTCATCTGGCTGGACCCGGAAGGTGACGTCTTGCCCCGGTGCGGGCGGCTTGCGCCCCTCGGTACGGGCCACGACCTGGTTTCCGCTCTCGGCGAGCCGCACGTGCAGCAGGGCGTCGGCCCCCAGTTCCTCGACCAGCATCACCTCGCCCTTGATCTCCCCGGTCCCGTCGGCCAGGTGCAGGTGCTCCGGCCGGATGCCGATGACCAGCTCGCGGAGGCCCGCCTGGCTGGCGGCGGTCCGCACCGCGGTGGGCAGCGGGATGACCGTCCCGGCCAGCCGGGCCCCGCCGTCGGTAAGCGGGGCCGTCTGGAGGTTCATCGCGGGCGAGCCGATGAACCCGGCCACGAACTGGTTCACCGGGTTGTCATACAGCTGGCGCGGAGTGTCGCACTGCTGCAGCTTGCCGCCGCTCAGCACCGCCACGCGATGTCCCATGGTCATCGCCTCCACCTGGTCGTGGGTGACGTAGACCGTGGTAATGCCCAGGCGGCGCTGCAGTTCGGCGATCTGGCTGCGGGTCTGCACCCGCAGCTTGGCGTCCAGGTTGGACAGCGGCTCATCCATCAGGAACACCCGGGGCTCGCGGACGATGGCCCGGCCCATGGCCACGCGCTGCCGCTGCCCACCGGACAGGGCCTTGGGCTTGCGGTCCAGCAGCTTCTCGTCGAGGTCCAGCAGCTTGGCCGCCTGGAGGACCCGGCGGGTCCGCTCGTCCTTCGGGACGTGCTGCATCTTCAGGGCGAAGCCCATGTTCTCCGCGACCGTCTTGCTCGGGTAGAGGGCGTAGTTCTGGAACACCATCGCGATGTCGCGATCCTTGGGCTGCACCCAGGTGACGTCTTTGTCGCCGATCTCGATGCGGCCGCCGTCCAGCGGCTCCAGCCCGGCCAGCATCCGCAGCGCGGTGGTCTTCCCCGACCCGGACGGGCCGACCAGGACCATGAACTCCCCGTCCTTGATGTCCAGGTCCAGCGCGTCCACGGCGGGTGGCGCGTCCTTGGCGTAGACCCGAGTCGCCTGCACGTACCTCACCTCAGCCATCGGGCACCTCCGCTCGCGAGTTCCGTCGCCTTCACTTGATTGCTCCCATCGAGAGGCCGCGGACCAGGGACCGCTGGGCGATCCAGCCCACGATGATCACGGGCACCGAGGCCACCGTCGCCGCCGCGGACAGGTGAGCGATGTACAGCCCTTCCTGGGGAACGGAGCTGATCAGGTACATCGGCATGGTCGCGGCGTTGGTGACGGTCAGGTTGAGGGCCAGGAACAGTTCGTTCCAGGCGAAGATCACGCAGATCAGCGCGGTGGACACCAGCCCGGGGGAAACGACCGGCATGATCACCTCGGTGATCTCCCGGAACCGCCCGGCGCCGTCCAGCCGGGCCGCTTCGAGCATCTCGCCGGGCACCTCGAGCATGAACGAGCGGATCATCCAGATGGCCAGCGGCAGGTTCATCGCGGTGTACAGGATGATCAGCAGCCAGATGCTGTCCAGCAGGTGCGCCTTGAGCGCGATGACGTACAGCGGCCCGATGGCCGCCACGATCGGCAGCATCTTGGTGGAGATGAAGAAGAACAGCCCGTCCCGCCACCGCTTGACCGGGTGTACGGCCAGGGCGTAGGCGGCCGGGACACCCAGGAGCAGCACCAGGATGGTGGAGCCGATCGTGGCGATCGCCGAGTGGGTTACGTACGGACCCCAGCCCGAGAAGACCAGCCGGAACTCGGCCAGCGTGGGGCTGAAGGTGAACCGGGGGGGCCAGGTCTCGGCGGCGGACTCCGGCTTGAACGCGGTGATGACCATCCACAGCACCGGCAGGAAGAACGCGATCCCCAGCACCCAGGCGACCACACCCCAGCCCACCGTGTTCGACATCTCGCGGAATCTCTGCGGGCCAGGCATCCGGGTCCGCGCCGGCACGGCAGACGCGCTCATGCTGTGTTCCCCGCTCGCCTCCGGGGCGCCTTAAGGCGCCGCCTTCCCTCGTCGCTCCTTCGTCGCTCCTCAGTCCAGGCGCCGCCGCGCCCCTTCGGCTCGCTCATGAGGATGCCCCCTCGAACTGGAAGACCCTGGCAAACATGCGCAGCGCGAAGGTGGCCACGATGATGGTCAGGATGACGGTGACCACGCCGGCCGCGGCTGCCCCGCCGATGTCGAAGGCGTTGTTCACCTGCTGGTACAGGTAGAAGGGCAGGTTGGTGGTGGAGGTCCCCGGGCCGCCGTTGGTCATCAGCCGGACCGCGTCGAAGACGTTGACCAGGTAGATCGAGCCGAGCAGGATACCCAGCTCGATGTAGGGCCGCAGGTGGGGCAGGGTCAGTTCGCGGAACGTGGCCATCGCCCCGGCCCCGTCGACCTTGGCCGCCTCCAGCGCGTCGGTTGGCTGGCTCTGCAGGCCAGCCAGCAGGATCAAGGTCATGAACGGGGTCCACTGCCAGATCATGACCACGATGACCGAGCCGAGCGCGTGCGTGGACAGCCAGGCCACGTGGTGCACGCCGAACGGCTGCAGCAGGTAATTCAGCAGCCCGAAGTTCGGGTCCAGCATCGGGCCCGCCCACACCAGCGCCGCCGCCGCGGGCATGACCAGGAACGGCGTAATTATCAGGGTCCGGACCACGCTGCGCCCGATGAACTTGCGGTCCAGCAGCATCGCGAAGGCCAAACCGAGGATCATGGCCAGGATCACCGCGCTGACCGTCATGAGCACGGAACGCCATAGCGCACTGCGGAACGCCGCGTCGGTGAAGACCGTCTTGTAGTTGCTCAGCCCGGTGAAGTGCGCTGGCGCCGGGAGGTCGAAGAAATAGTTCTGGAAGCTGTACCAGAGCGTCACGAGGAACGGGATCTGGGTCACCACGATCGTGTAGATCAGCGCCGGCAGCAGCGGCAGCCGCCGCTGCCAGGCCTCCCGGCGGCTGGCGCCGCGCGGCCCGACCCCTGCTTCCGGGACGAGCACCGTGCTTGTGTCGACGACGGCCACTGGCAAGTTCTCCTAACGACGTGCCGCGACTAACTCCGCACCCCGGTGAGCCGGGCCGCCCCGGGGGGCCCGGCTCACCGGGGTGGCCTAGCCGGCCGACAGTTCGGCCGGGGTGTACTGCGAAGCGTCGGACTGCGAGGTCGACAGCGCCTGGCTCACCGACTCCGTGCCCGCGATCGCCCCCGCGATCTGCTGGCCGACCGCGACGCCGAGGCTCTCGAACTGCGGGATGTCGACGTACTGGACGCCGACGTACGGCACCGGGTTCACGGTCGGGTGATTCGGGTCGGTCCCGTCGATGGACTGGATGGTGATCGGGGCGAACGCCTTGGCGGCCGCCAGGTAGGAGGGGTTGCTGTACAGCGAGGTCCGGGTGCCCGGCGGCACCGCGGCCCAGCCGTACTTCGAGGCGACCAGCGAGTCGTAGGTCTTGGAGGTGGCCCAGGACACGAACTTCCACGCTGCACCGGAGTTGGCGGTGCCCTGCGGGATGCCCAGCGCCCAGGTCCACAGCCACCCGGAGGATGCCGTCTGGTCGACCGGCGCGAAGGCGTACCCGGTGTTGGCGGCCATGGACGGGTAGGTCGTGGCGATCGACGTCGCGGCGACCGTCGCGTCGTACCACATCGCGCACTTGCCCTGCCCGTACAGCGTCAGCAGCTGGTTGAAGCTGTCCGCGGACGCACCTGGCTCGCCGTCCTTGCGGATCAGGTTGACGTAGAAGTTGGTCGCCGTCTCGAACGCGGGGGAGGTCAGCTGCGGCTGCCAGTTCATGTTGAACCACTCACCGCCGAAGGTGTTGACCACCGTGTCCAGGGAGGCCATGTTGTCGCCCCACCCGGCCAGGCCGCGCAGGCAGACCCCGGACACCTTGCCGGGCTGGTTCAGCTTGGCCGCGAACGCTGCCACCTGCTGCCAGGTCGGATGGGCCGGCATGGTCAGCCCGGCGGCCTTGAACAGGTCGGTGCGGTAGTACAGCATCGACGACTCGCCGTAGAACGGCACCGCGTACAGGCCGCCTTTGTAGGTCAGGGCACTGGAGATGGACGGCAGGATGTCCGACGCGTCGTAGCTCGGGTCGGACGCGATGAACTGGGTGGACAAGTTGTCCAGCCAGCCGGCCTTGGCGAACAGCGGCGTCTCGTACGGGCCGATCATGATCACGTTGAACGCGTTCGAATGCGTGGCCACGTCCTTCTGGATCGCCGCCCGCAGGTCACCTTCGGTGTAGGTGGCGAACTTG
>Ga0187814_10000693_pt1 | contig 11885 bp, 10 predicted proteins | sample NC_S_4_FD_132450 | JGI IMG/M metagenome (GOLD analysis project Ga0187814, IMG submission 132450) | Wetland sediment microbial communities from Neuse River Estuary, North Carolina, USA - ASW-S_4 | ecosystem: Environmental > Aquatic > Freshwater > Wetlands > Sediment | place: USA: North Carolina... | reverse complement strand
GCGAGCCGCGACTCCTCCCGGTCGGGTACGAGCAGGCTCGCGAGGATCCCCACGTAACCGATCAGGCCGAGCAGCGCCACGGGGATCCCATCGAGCTTGGACCACTGGGAGGTCTGAACCTTGATGCACGACGCGCCTGCGGTGCAGGCGGGGTTGATCCCGGCGTAATGGATGATCGTCAGATAGATGGCGACGCCGAGTCCGACGAGCGCCAGCACGATCATCGCGGGGCGGATGCGCGTCGCGCTCACGACACCGAATTGATCTCCGACGCGATCTGGCTGAAGCTGGACGGCAGGCCGTTGATCGGCTGGGCCTCGCCCTTGGGACCCTGGACGACGATCGTCGGAGTGCCGGGGGAGCCGCCGTCGACCGCGGTCCCGATGCTGTTTTCGTGTGCTACCTGGGCCTGGAGGGTTGCGTTGTTCGCGTTGGCCAACCACGCGCCGTAGTTCAGGCCCGGAATCTGTTTCGCGAGACCCTGGAGATAGCTGGAGGTGACGTAGGCGGTGTCCTCCTGGCCCTGCTCGTTGTAGAACAGCTCGATGTAGTACCAGGCCTTGTTCTGGAGGCCGGCTGCGTATGCGGCGGTCTGCTGGTGGAGGAACGCGTTCTGGATCGGTGACCCTGAGGACGCCGTTTCGAGCGAGCGGAAGACGAGCTTCACCTTGCCCGTGCGTACGTCCTGAGAGATCAGCTGGTCCAGCATGCCCGTGCCGGACACGCCCGCCGGGCTGGTTGCGTTCGACGCGAGCGCGAACGCGTCGCAGTACGCGCATTCCAGGTCCCCGTACTCGGTCACCGTGGTCTTGGCGCTCGGCGAGCCGAGCGTGGTTCCCGACTGTGGGATCCCCGACAGCAGGCTGCTCACCCTAGCCTGGGCCGCCTTCGCGGCCGCGCTGTTTGGAGTCGGCACTTTGCCGCTCCCGCCGCCCGATGAGCTGATCGCGATCGCGACGCCGACGACGATCGCCGCGCCCAGCAGGACGCCTCCGAGCATCCGCGTGCGTCGCTGCCGGCGGGCGGCTTCGACGCGCGCCCGCTCCTCGGCGATGCGACGCGCCCGCGCTTCTTCCTTTTGCTTGGTCCTGGAGGCCATCGGTCAATCGCAGGCACACGCCGGAGCGGCGCCAGACGAGGAGGATAGAGGACGGCCTGGACGTCCGTGAGCACTCATACGTGTTTATTACCTGGGTCGGTGGAGCGGGCGACCGATAGGCCCGGTGCGCGGGCCACGGACGACCCCGGTGCGACCCGGCCGGGCGGCCATGAACGCTCCCCTTGATTTCCGCTATTTCCGTGTAAATATGGTGTGAAGGAGCCGGGATGCCGGGGACGTCCGTTCGATCAGGTCGGTACAGTGCGCGGCAGATGTTGGCCGAGCGCAGCGACCAACCGGGATCCAGACCGAGTCCTCAGCGGCTGCAGGGCCGGTTGCGCCTGGCGGTCGTTGATCGCGACCCTGGCTTCATGCAGGTGCTCGCAAAACGCCTGCAAGCGCTGGGATGGGATCACCGGACGCTGTCCAACCCGGTGACGCCGGATGCGCTCGTCGCGATGCGGCTGAACGCCCTGGTCGTGGACCTCGCGATCGTGGGTCCTGACAGCTGGGATTACCTGGAGCGAATCTGCAACCGGCTGCCCGGCCTCGCGGTGGTCGTCTGCACAGCTCCGTCATCGGTCGCCCAACGAGTTCGCGGCCTGCGGCTCGGCGCCGACGCATGGATCACCAAGCCCTGCCATCCGGAGGAGCTCATCTGCGTGGTCGAGGCCGCGCTGCGTCGACATCGCCGCGTCGAGCTGGCCGAGCTCGACGCCCCGACGACCGTCGGCGAGCTCACCATCCGGCCTGATCTGCACCAGGCGTACGTGGGCGCCGAAAGCGTCGAGCTCACGGCCCGGGAGTTCGAGATCCTGCTCCTCCTCTCGCAGTCCGATCGGGTGCTGCGACGCGAAGAGATCTACGAGCGCGTCTGGGGCTACGCGATGGCGCACGGGGACCGCTCGGTCGACGTCTTCGTCCGCAAGCTTCGCCAGAAGCTGCGCAGCGCCTCGCCCAAGTGGAGCTACATCCATACCCACTTCGGCGTCGGCTACCGGTTCGCGCCGCGGCTCGACGACGGCTCCGAGCCCGAGTCGCCGGACAGCATGCCCGACACCGACGGCGAGCTCGACCCCGCGCTGGTGGGCTGAGCTCGACCCCGCGCTGGTGGGCTGAGCTCGACCCCGCGCTGGTGGGCTGAGCTCGACCCCGCGCTGGTCGGCTGAGCTCGCACACCTCGCCGGCTCGTATTCCGCGATGCGGATCGACCGGTTGAGCTAAGCCAGACGGCTGATCACAGCCTGTTCACATCGTCGTTACAGCTGGGTAACGCGGCCTCCGGCAGCCGCGGGCACCATCCGTCCCACGTTGACGGCCACCGCTCAGTCACTTTCGATTCCCGCGCAGCCCAGTCGCGAGGTGATCGATCTCGGTCCGCTCCAGATCCTTCCCGACGAGCACATCGTCCGGGCGAGGGGGCGCACACTGATGCTCTCGATTCGAGAGCTCTGCCTGCTCACCGAGCTGGCACGCCGTGCAGACAGGATCATGGCGCGAGAGGACCTGTTCCGTCTCGCGTGGGGTAGGGAGATGAGGCCGGGCGATCGGTCGGTCGACGTGTATGTCCGCCGGTTGCGCGTGAAGCTGGAGCAGGCACTGCCAGGGTGGAGGTTCATCCACACCCACTTCGGCTTCGGTTACCGCCTATCGCCCGAGCGGTCACAAATCCCCGATCGGGCTTTTACAGCTCGCTAACACGTGGAGGTCGGCTTCGTCCGACCCTCCGCGGCCACGATCCAGGACCGAAGGAGATCACATTGACACCTCGTCGTTTAATCGCCGTGGCGACCGCGGTCGCCATGGCCGCAGGAATCGCTGCGTGCGGCTCGAGCAGTTCCAGCTCGTCATCGGGCACCAAGAGCTCGAGCAGCAGCTCCGCCCCGGCCACGATCAACGGTGCGGGCTCGACGCTCGCTGCTCCGATCTACCAGCAGTGGGGCTCAACTCTCAAGGGCCAGGGGCTGACGGTCAACTACAACCCGGTCGGATCTGGTGCTGGACAGACCGAGCTCGAGAGCGCCACGATCGATTTCGCCGGCAGCGACCCAGCCCTAAAGCCGGCCGACGTGGCGAAAATGAAGGGTCCGGTGCTCCAGTTCCCGGTCGCGTTCGGCGGGATCACCGTTTCGTACAACCTGGCCGGCATCAAGAGCGGGTTGAAGCTTGACGGCACCACGATCGCCGACATCTTCATGGGCAAGATCAAGACCTGGAACGATCCGGCGATCAAGTCGCTGAACCCGGGCATGAACTTGCCGAGCACGGCGATCACCGTCGTCCACCGCTCGGACTCGTCAGGCACGACGCAGGGGTTCACGACGTTCCTGTCGGACACCGATCCGACCTGGAAGTCGCAGATCGGTGAGGGCAAGGACGTGAAGTGGCCGACCGGCACCGGCGGCAAGGGCAACGCGGGCGTCGCGGCCGTGGTCAAGCAGACCGCCGGCGCGATCGGCTACGTCGAGCAGGCGTACGCGCTCGAGAACGGGTTCACGTATGCGGCGGTGAAGAACTCGAGCGGCAGCTACATCCTGCCGACGATTGCGAACACGTCTGTGGCGGCCAACGGGATCACGGTCCCTTCGGACCTGGGGATCTCGACGATCAATTCGCCTAACCCGTCGGCGTACCCGGTCGTCTCGCAGACCTTCCTCGACGTGTACAAGGACCCCTGCAAGGACGGCGGCGCCAGCTCGTCGACCGCGAGTGGGCTGAAGAGGTTCTTCACGTACGCGTTCGGTCCGGGTCAGCAGACGCTTGGGCAGGGGGCCAACCAACTGCCCTACGCACCGCTACCCGCGTCGCTCGCCGCCAAGGACAACGCGCAGCTCGCGACGATGACCTGCAACGGGTCACCCGTGCGCTAAGGGAAGAAGGTGGAGGCAACCGCCGCCACCACGGTTCCCGGCGACCGCTCGCTGCTCGAGCGGTCGCCGGCGGGCCGGCTTCCGGACCAGGTCCTCAAATGGGGCCTCAGCGCCCTTGCCGCGCTGATCCTGGCCCTGATCGCGTACTTCTTCATCCGCCTGATCGGCCAGTCGCGGAACGTGTTCGGCACCTACGGGCTGAAGTTCATATTCGGCAACGATTGGGACGTCTCGCGCAACATCTACCACGGGGCGGCGCTGGTGGTGGGCACGCTGATCACGTCGGGGATCGCGCTGCTGATCGGAGTGCCGGTCGCGGTCGCCTCGGCCGTGTTCGTCATCGAGCTGTGCCCGCGCCGGTTGCGGGGGACGCTGTCGATCCTGATCGACCTGCTGGCGGCGGTTCCGTCCGTGGTGTACGGGCTTTGGGGCATCTTCGTGCTCGCCCCGAAGCTGCTTCCCGCCGAGAAGTGGTTCGCAAGCACGTTCTCGTTCATTCCCTGGTTCGGCGGCGGGACGCCGACGCTCTACAACTATTTCATCGCCGGGCTGATCCTCGCGATCATGATCCTGCCGATCGTCTCGGCGATCTCCAGGGAAGTGATCGCGACCGTTCCCGCGGAGAACAAGGAGGCGGCACTGGCGCTGGGAGCGACGCGCTGGGAGATGATCCGGATGGCGGTGATCCCGTACGCCCGTCCCGGCATCAGCGGTGGGGCGATGCTCGGCCTCGGTCGCGCACTCGGCGAGACGATCGCGGTCGTGCTCGTGATCGGCAACGCCCCGGTGATCGGGCAGCATCTGTTCAGCCAGGGTTACACGCTCGCGGCGGTGATTGCGAACGAGTTCCCCGAAGCACAGGGGATCCACGTTTCGGCGCTGTTCGCGGCAGGGCTGGTGCTGTTCGTGCTCACGCTGATTGTGAACATAATCGCCCGCTGGATCGTTTCGCGCGGCTCGCACGGCACCCGCGGCACGGGTGCCACGGGGATGACGATCGCTTCCGGTCCCGCGGAGGAGCGGCGATGAGCGCCGTCTCCGCGATCCCCCGAGTGTCGGCCCGGCGCCGCCGGACCGACATGCTGATGCGCGGCTCGCTGGTCGCCGGCACCGTGATCGCGCTGATCCCGCTGATCCTGATCATCTACTACCTGCTGAAGAAGGGGCTCGGGCAATGGAGCGTGAGCTTCTTCACCACCGATCCGACAGGCAGCTTCTTTGGCAGCCCGGGTGGGATCCGCAGCGCGATCCTCGGGACGCTCGAGATCGTCGGGCTCGCGACGTTGATCGCAATCCCGATCGGGATCGGCGTCGCGCTGTACCTGACCGAGTACGGCAGGCAGTCGTGGTTCGCCAACGTGGTGCGGTACTTCGTCGACGTGATGACGGGCGTGCCCTCGATCATGTTCGGCCTGTTCATCTACATCGTGCTGGTGCTCGGGCACGTGGGCGGTGGGTTTGCGGCCTGGAAGGGCTCGGTTGCGTTGTCGCTGCTGATGCTCCCGATCGTGGTGCGCTCGGCCGAGGTGGTGCTGCTGCTTGTGCCGGCGAGCGTCCGCGAGGCCGCGCTCGCACTCGGGGCTCCGCGCTGGCGGGTGATCACCCGCGTGGTCCTTCCAACCGCTACGCCCGGGCTCCTCACCGGCTCGCTGCTCGCCATCGCTCGCGGGATGGGCGAGACAGCGCCACTGCTGTTCACGGTTACGTTTGCGCTCGGCCTCACCGGCAGCCTTAGCCAGCCGATGAACACGCTGCCGTACACGATCTACACCGACGTCCAGTCGCCGCGCACGGCGATCGTGAACATTGCGTGGGGCGCCGCACTGACGTTGGTGGCGCTGGTCCTGATTCTCAACCTGATCGCGCGAGCGGTCGCGCGAAGGAGCCGCATGGCATGATCCCGCCAGAGACAACGAGCACGCACGAAACCGATATGTCCACTGGCAGGGCTCAATTCGAGCCGCGCCCAAGCGGCGAGCACCGCCGCCGGGAGCCCACTACGCGTGGGCACGCGATCCGGATCAAGGGGCTGAACGCCTACTACGGCCAGCTCCATACGATCAAGAATCTTCACATCGACTTCCCCGCAAACGAGGCCACCGCTTTGATCGGCCCGTCCGGCTCGGGCAAGTCGACGGTGGTGCGCTGCATCAACCGCTTGCATGAGGAGATCCCGGGGGCGCGCGCCGAGGGGAGCGTGAAGCTCGACGAGGCCGAGCTCTACGATCCCCGCGTCGACGTTACGTCCGTGCGCCGGATGATCGGGATGGTGTTCCAGAAGCCCAACCCGTTTCCGACGATGTCGATCTTCGACAACGTCGCGGCCGGGCTGCGGCTGACCGGGACGCGCCCCAAGAGCCTGCGCGACACCGTCCACGGGTCGCTGCGGGCGGTGGGTCTGTGGGACGAGGTCAAGGACCGACTGAACGAGCCCGGGATCAGCCTCTCGGGCGGACAGCAGCAGCGGCTGTGTATCGCCCGGGCGATCGCCGTCGAGCCCGACGTCGTCCTGATGGACGAGCCGGCGTCGGCGCTCGACCCGTTGGCCACCCTGAAGATCGAGGAGCTGGTGGATGAGCTCAAGTCGCGCTACACGATCGTGATCGTGACCCACAACATGCAGCAGGCGGCCCGCGTCGCGGACACGACCGCGTTCCTGCTCGAGGGCGAGCTGATCGAGCATGGTCCGACCACGGAGATCTTCACCAAGCCCAAGGACGAGCGAACCGAGCGCTACGTCACCGGGAAGTTCGGGTAGCGGGAGGGCGGACATGGAAGAGGTACGTCACCAATTTCGCGAGGACCTGAGGGCGCTCGAGCAGCAGACGCTGGGCGGGCTCGACCTTGTGACCCAGCAGCTGGACCGGGCGCTCGAGTCCCTCAGCTACCAGGACGTCGAGCTCGCCGGGATGGTCGTCGCCGACGACGACCGCATCGACGGCCGGTACCTGGAGGTCCATCAGGGGATCCTGTCGCTGCTGGCCCGCCAGGCGCCGGTCGCTGGGGATCTGCGCATCGCGGCGGCGCTGCTGCACACGCTGCGCTGCATCGAGCGGATGGGCGACCAGTGTGTGAACATCGCCAAGCTGGTCCCGCTGTCGGGCTACGAGTCGCCCAAGGACAAGGACATCCTCGACGCGATCGAGCGGATGGGCCAGCTCGCGCGCTCGCAGGTGGCCGAGGCGAAGGACGCTTTCGCCACGCGCAACGTCGACCTTGCACGTGACCTGCTCCGCCAGGACTCCGAGATCAACCGCCTCAACCGGGAGATCTTCAGGCGCGCGGTCGAGGTCGGCGACAACCTCGAGATGCGCGAGTGGGCGATGTTCATGATCCTCGTGGCCCGCTGCCTGGAGCGGATCGGCGACAACACAGTCGACATCGCCGAGCAGGTTGTGTTCGTCGTTACGGGGCTGTTCAGGGAGTTCGCGGACGCCTCGACGCCGTCCGAGGCTGCTCGCACGACCACCTGATCCATGCCGGCGCGCGACGCGCCTGATCCACGCCCGGGGCGCGACGCGCCGACTATCCTGACGGGACCGTGGCGTCGCCGAAGCCAAAGCGTCGTTCGCGCAAGCGCCGGACGCCGGGGGCGGCGCCGCGCGCGGTCCCCTCTCACCGGCGCGAGGTGCAGGCCGAGCGCCGGATCCTCGCCGAGCGAGAGCAGCGACGCGCCGCGAGCAATATGGGACGCTATGGGGAGCCGCCGCCGAACCCGTTCGGGGGCGTGCCGGTGTCTGAGATCGCGATCCTCGCGGGTGGGGTGGGCGTGGTCGTAGGACTGGTCACCACGGCGGCGCCGGCGCTGATCGTGGGGGTCATCGTGTGCACGCTGGGCGTCGTCGAGTTCACCGCCCGGGAACACTTCTCCGGCTACCGCTCACACGCGACCCTGCTCGCGGCAGTGCCCGCGGTACTGGTCGGCGTAGTGTTGATTGGGGTCCTCGGTGGCTCGCTGACGCGCGGGCCGCTGCTGCTCGTCGTGGTGCCGGTGTTCGTGGTCCTATTCTGGCTGCTGCGCAAGCGCTTCCGGGCTGCGCGTCAGGCTCGTCTCGTCAGGCCACCCGCTCCCTGACGCGTCCTGTGCGGTCGCCGGCAGGCCCATCGTGAACACCGCTCCCCCGTCGGGCGCATTCGCCGCGTCGACCGTGCCGCCGTGCTGCTCGGCAACCTGGCGCACGATCGCCAGGCCAAGGCCGCTTCCCTGGCGCCCGCGGGAGCTCGCGCCGCGGTAGAAGCGGTCGAACACGTATGGAAGATCCGCGTCGTCGACGCCCAGTCCGTGGTCGCGGACGCGGATGCCGGCGGCGTCGACGGAGACCTCGACGAGGCCCTCGGGCGGTGAGTGCCGGGCAGCGTTGTCGAGCAGATTGTTGACGGCGCGGCCGATCCGGCCCGGGATGCCCTCGACCACCATGGGTTCGAGTGCGGTCTCGAAGCGTACGCCGGGGAAGTTGCGGCGGGCGCGTTCCACGGATTCCGCCACGACACGATCCAGTCGCACGTCCTCGGTCGTGCCCTCGGATATGTCGCCGCGTGCGAGCTCGATCAGGTCCCCCACCAGCGCGCTCAGCTCCGCGGTCTGCTCGACCACATCGGCGAGCATCCGGCGCCGCTCCTCCTCGCTGAGCCGATCGTCCGCGAGCAGGACCTCGATGTTGGTTCGCAGGCTCGTTATCGGAGTCCGCAGCTCGTGGGAGGCGTCCGCGACGAGCTGGCGCTGGGCACGACCCGACTCGTCGAGCTCGGCCCGCGATGCCTCCAGCCGGGAGAGCATGGCGTTGAAGCGGGTCGCTAGCTGCCCGACCTCGTCATCGGAGTGGACACGGATCCGGGCAGTCAGGTCCTCGGTCTCGCCGATGTGTTGCGCGGTGTCGGCGACCTCGGCGAGCGGAGCGAGCACTCGCCTGGCCGCGAGCCGGCCGAGCGCGGCGGCGAGGGCGATCCCGCCGAGGCACAGCAGCAGCAGGATCACCCGAAGCGTCGAGAGGACGTTGTCGACCGCGCTTAGGGGACGGGCCAGCTGTACCGCAACCGGTTGGCCGTCGTATTGACCCGGGATCTGAAAGGTCAGCTCTCGCAGGTGGCTCCCGTCGACATGGACGTCGGTCATGTACGGACCAGAGCTGCCCGCCGCGACCGCCAACACGCTCGAGTTGACCGGCAGCGACAGGTCGCCCAGGATCGGGTACGTCGTGCCGTCGGCGAGCACGAGTTGCGCATACGGGGCGGGGCCGCCGACGCTGGCCGAGATTCCGGGCAGGGGCCGCTCCAGCTGGAAGCCTCGCTCAACCGCGGTGGCCTGTGCCCTCAGCGCGTCGTCGACCTGGCCGCGCAGCTGGCCGCGAACCACGAAGTAGCACACGCATGCGACCAGCACCACGGCGATGCCGACGGCGATACCGGCTGCCATTCCGACTCGGCGGCGCAGCGGCATGGTCAGTCACGCAGGATGTAGCCCACACCCCGGACTGTATGCAGCAGCCGGGGCTCCCCTCCGGACTCCGTCTTGCGACGCAGGTATCCCATGTAGACGCCGAGCGCGTTGGAGGTCGGGCCGAAGTCATAGCCCCACACGTGCTCGAAGATCTGCGAGCGCGTGAGGACCTGACGCGGATGGCGCAGGAACAGCTCCAGCAGGAGGAACTCGGTCCTGGTCAGCTCGATCTTCCGTTCGCCCCGGCGGACCTCGTGCGCGACGGGGTCGAGGACCAGGTCGGCGAACCGCAGAACCTCGCCGTCTGTGTCCTCGCCCGCCCGCCGGAGCAGGGCGCGCAGGCGCGCCTGGAGCTCCTTGAGCGCGAACGGCTTGACCAGGTAATCATCGGCGCCGACGTCCAGCCCGGTGACGCGATCGTCGATCGCGTCGCGCGCCGTGAGCATCAGTATCGGGGTGCGATCGCCGGCCCTCCGCATCCTGCGCGCGACCTCGAGCCCGTCCACGCGGGGCATCGCGATGTCGAGGACGACCGCATCCGGTGATGAGGTGGCGAGGGCGTCGAGCGCCTCCTGCCCGTCGGCGGCAAGCGCTACGTCGTAGTTGTCGAGCCGCAGCGCTCGCTCCAGTGCCCGCCTCACAGCGGGCTCATCGTCCACCACCAATACACGCGCCATCACCACGAAATGATGGCGGGTGCACGTAAAAGTTGGTGAAGAGAGGGGCACAATCAACCCAGATGCCGCGAGAGGACCTGCACACCTATCGCGCGAAGCGCGACTTCAAGGCAACGCCCGAACCGACCGGCGACGGCGCCCGCCGGGCGTCGCAGGCGGCGCGTCCGCGCTTTGTCGTCCAGCAGCACCACGCCACGCGCCTGCACTGGGACCTGCGGCTCGAGCACGATGGCGCGCTCGCATCGTGGGCGATCCCGAACGGGATCCCTGCTGATCCCTCGGAGAACAGGCTCGCCGTGCGAACCGAGGACCACCCGCTGGAGTACCTCGATTTTCACGGCGAAATCCCAAAGGGACAGTACGGCGCCGGGACCATGACGATCTGGGACCGCGGAACGTTCGACGTGCACAAGTGGGAGGAGCGCAAGGTGGAGGTCACCTTCCACGGCGAGCGGCTGCGCGGGCGCTACGGGCTGTTTCCGATCGGCCGCGCCCCGGACTCGGAGAACGACTGGATGATCCACCGCATGGATCCACCGGAGGACCCCGAGCGCGAGCCGATGCCCGAGCGCGTCCTGCCGATGCTCGCGCGTACCGGGACGCTCCCACCCGACCAGGACAGGTGGTCGTTCGAGGTGAAGTGGGACGGGGTGCGGGCGATCGCGTACGCCCAGCCGGGAAGGCTGCGACTGGAAAGCCGGAACCTCAACGAGATCACCGCGGCCTACCCGGAGGTCCGCGGGATCCTCGACGACCTCGGGATGCATGAAGCCGTGCTCGACGGGGAGATCGTCGCCTTCGACGCGGAGGGCAAGCCGAGCTTCGGGCTGCTTCAGCGCCGGATGCACGTCACCTCGACGAGCGCAGTCCGCCGGCTCGCGTCGAGCACACCAGTCGTGTACGCGATCTTCGATCTGCTCTACCTCGACGGTCGGTCGCTGATGGAGCTGCCGTACCGCGAGCGGCGGGCCCGCCTGGAGGAGCTGGAACTGCGGGGGCGGGCGTGGCGCGTGCCCTCCGCGCACCCCGGAGAGGGGGGACGCCTGCTGGAAGCGACGCAGAAGCAGGGACTGGAAGGCATCGTCGCCAAGCGCCTCGACTCCCGGTATGAGCCAGGCCGCCGGTCCGGCGCCTGGCTGAAGGTCAAGCACACGCTTCGGCAGGAGCTGGTCATCGGCGGCTGGCTGCCTGGGGAGGGCAGGCGGTCAAAGCGGATCGGGGCGCTGCTGATGGGCTACTGGTCCGACGGCGACTTCGTGTATACCGGGAGGGTTGGCACGGGGTTCACGGAGGCCACGCTCGACGAGCTCATGGCGCGGCTGGCGCCCCTACGACGCGACACGAGCCCGTTCGACAGGGCGCCCAGGCTTCCCCGCGAGGCAGTGTTCGTGGAGCCGCGGCTCGTCGCTGAGATAGAGCTCCGGGAGTGGACCGCGGACGGCATCATGCGCGCGCCGTCGTTCAAGGGACTGCGCAACGACAAGGAGCCCCGGGAGGTGGTGTTCGAAGGCGCTCCGGGCCTCGAGGCTGCAAGCGAGCCGGCCCCCGCCGGGGCCGACAGCGGGGCGGATCCAAGCTCGCCGGAGGCCCTGTTCGAGAAGGTGGAGCGCCTACCCGAGGGCGCGCTGCTCGTATCCGTCGAGGGCAGAGAGCTGAGGATCACCAACTGGAACAAGGTGCTCTATCCGCGGGCTGGATTCACGAAGGGGGACCTGATCGCGTATTACGCCCGCATCGCACCGGTCGTCCTGCCGCATCTGCGCGACCGGCCGTTGACGCTCAAGCGATATCCCAATGGGGTG
>Ga0187814_10000692_pt1 | contig 11891 bp, 10 predicted proteins | sample NC_S_4_FD_132450 | JGI IMG/M metagenome (GOLD analysis project Ga0187814, IMG submission 132450) | Wetland sediment microbial communities from Neuse River Estuary, North Carolina, USA - ASW-S_4 | ecosystem: Environmental > Aquatic > Freshwater > Wetlands > Sediment | place: USA: North Carolina... | reverse complement strand
ACCAGCAGCACGATCAGCACGGTCAGCGTCAGACGAGACCACAGCCGCCGGGGCCAGTGCGGGGCCCAGTTCCGCCGCCGCCGCCGCCGAACGGGCGGCCTGGCATGCGAGTGCGGCGGTGAGTTCCGCGTCGTCGTGCCGCGTGGGCTTGGCATTGTCGGCCTCGGCACTCGGCGTCCTCCATCGCTGGTCGGGCTGCGGTCGGTGTCCCAGGGTGTTCCAGGCGACAGGTCTACCCAGGGAACATGAAGACCTCATGACGGCCCAGGCCCGACATCGGGCCTGGGCAATCGGGACCTAAGTCCTCTATCGCGGGCTTAAGGCTGCCGGTTGACTAGGGCGATGTTCGTGCGCGAGGAAGTACTTGTGGCCGTCGGGCTTGATGTTGCGCAGGCCCGGCTGGCAAACATGGTACACGGTGGATCTCTGCTGAAAGCCGCGCAGGCCACATACGGCGAGGGCATAACGGGCATGCTGCGGGTTGGCCCGCTGAACTCGGCGCCGGTGCTGTCGAGGCTGGTCGAGGTGAGCTTTCGCGAACTGGTGCGACACGAGCAGTCAGCGGTGCTGACGCTGAGATGGAAGGCCATCGGGCCTGGCGGTGGCCTCTTCCCGGTGCTTGACGCCGACATCACGCTTACCGCCGTAGACGAGGCATCGACGCAGATGCGGCTTGACGGCGCCTACCGTCCGCCGCTCGGAGCCGCGGGCGCGAGCCTGGACCGGGCGATCCTGCACCGTATTGCCGCAGCGACGATGCGGAGCTTTATCGGCCAGCTGGCAGATCGGATCGCCGAGCCAGATCTGGCTGCTGAGGCGTCCGGCCCGGCTGAGGAGCAGGCGGCATGCGCCCGCCAGCCGCCCTTGCTGGAATAGCTCTAGGCTGGACCGGCCCAGCGCTCGCCGGTCGGGAGCAGGGCGTCCTGCCTAGGCTGACTTAGCACCGCACTGAGCCTTTCACGTTAGGCTCTCGGCCGATGATCGTGGTGGTGGCCGGCGTGGCCGGCAGCGGGAAAACGACCGTCGGCCAACTGCTGGCCGGACGGCTCGGCTGGATGTTCGCCGATGGCGACTCGTTTCACCCGGCGGCGAACGTCGCCAAGATGCGCGCGGGACTGCCGCTGACCGACGAGGACCGGTGGCCATGGCTGGCCGCGATCGGGTCATGGATGGACGACATCATCGCCGCCGGTCAGTCCGCGGTGCTTGCCTGCTCGGCGCTGAAGCGGCGATACCGGGACGCGCTGCTATCCGGGAGGCAACAGGCAGAGATGGTGTTCCTGGTGATCAGCCAGGAGCAGGACGAGGCTCGGGTGCGTGCCAGGCACGGCCACTTCTTCCACGAGCCGTTGCTAGCCAGCCAGTTCGCCGACCTCGAGCTGCCCACGCCGGACGAGCGCGTGCACGAGGTAGCCGTCGACTGCCCGGCGGGCCAGGTGGCCGGGAAGATCATCGGCCTGCTTGGCTTGCAGCCCGGCTGACCTGGGTGGAGGCGGCCCTGGCAAGGGTGCCGCGGTGCCTCGTGCCACAATCGGCTGGTGCGTACGGACAGTAGCCGTACCGTTACTCGGAGCATTGAATGAGCGGGCCGTCATCGCAGGTCAGGTCGGCCATCGCGGCCGCCGCGATCGTTGCGATCCTCGCAACGATCTACTACCTGCTGCCTGTGCCAGGCCAGATGCACACGAGCTCCTGGGCGATCGTGTTCAGCTGCGGCACCATCGTGCTCGCCCTCTTGATCGCGATCACCATCCGCGGGCTGATCCAGTCCGGCGTGGCCGTTCGGCTGCGCGGCCTCGTCTTGTTGCTCTGCCTGACCGTGCTGTTCTTTGCCTACGCCGACGACTCACTGGCCGCGCTGCCCAACCAGTTTGTCAGCCTGCACACCAAAACCGACGCCCTGTACTTCAACATCAGCACGCTGGCGACCGTCGGCTTCGGCGACGTGCATGCTTCCGGTCAGCTAGCCAGGGCCGCTGTGACTGTGCAGATCATCTTCAACCTGATCTTCCTCGGCGCCGCCGTCGGGATCATCTCAGGGATATTGCGAGCCAGGGCGCAGCGGCGCTTGCATGCGCCGGAGGGCGGCAAGGCTACCGGCCCAGATCCAGGCTGAGGCACTTCATGCTGGCAGAGGCGGCTGGGTTCGCCATTCTGGCCGCGCTCACGCCCACGGCGTTGCTGGTAGCGGCGGTCTTCCTCGGCACGGCCGACCCGCACCGGACGGTCTTGTTCTACCTAGCCGGAGCGATCGTGATGACTGGCGTCATGGCCGCAATCGCGTTCGTCGTGCTGCGCGCCGGGCAACTGTACTTGCCGCGCAATCATCAGGCCAGGTACGAGGTTCGGCTTGGCCTCGGAGTCGGCTGCCTGCTGGCGGCCGCCTACCTGCTGCGTCGCGGAGCCCGCAAGCGCGATCCAGCCAAACAGGGCCAGGGCCTGATTTCCAGGATGGCAGCCAGGCCGGGTCACAAGGCTGCCTTCATAGTCGGCTTGCTCGTGTACACACCGTCGGTGACCTTCATTGCCGCTGTGCAGGTGGTAGCGACGTCAAACGCCAGCCTTGCCGCCAGCGTGGGCGCACTGGCCATCGTCGTCGTCATCACCGTCATGTTCGTCTGGCTACCGCTAGTGCTGTACCTGGTGGTCCCTGAGCGCACCGGCCGGTGGCTTGGCCAGTTCGACGGCTGGTTGCGAACGCACGGGCACGCGATTCTCATCGGCGCGCTCGCCGTCGCCGGCCTGCTACTGGCGGTCAACGGCATACTCGGCCTGACCGGCCTGGTCTGACCTCGAAGCGGCCGGCATCTGGGGAACTTCCCGCAGGCCTTCACGCACATGCAAGCCACTGAGGCGTGACCGCAAACGGGCAAGGCGAGACCGCAAGCGAGCCCCGCTCCGGCATGAACCGAGCGGGGCTCGCTCGCGGTCAACCGCGGCCAGGCCGGGCTGGCGGCTTAACTCCGCCTTAGGCCGGCTGTCGGAGCAGGCCCCAGATCGCGAGCACGCTCAGCGCGAGCAGGATGATGCCCCAGATAGGCGTGTAGACCAGGAACATGAACGCCGCGATGACCGTGAGCACCGCGATCCCGACGCCGACCGGCTTCGCCCAGCTCATGCCGAGCATGGCGCACGCCCCCACGGCGAACAGCAGCACGCCGAGTATGAGGATGGCCCAGCCCCAGGAGTGCACGTTCCACGCGTAGGGGTACCGGCCGGTCACGGTGTGGAAATAGTCTGTCCTGACGACGGCGGCCAGGCCAGCGAAGAAGGTAATCAGCCCGGCGAGGATCATGAACGTGCCGCCCAGCATGCCGTCGCCGGCCTCGGCATACTCTGCCGACGACTCAGGACGGTAGCCCGCTGAGGGGGCCGCGCCTGGCGTCGTGCCACGGCCGTAGGTTGCGGTGGTTGTCCCGGTGCCAGTCGGCGTGGCCATGCCTGTCGCGGCAGCTCCAGTGGTGGTGCCTGGGCCTTGCGCCCCAGTGCCGCGCTGCGTGCCCTGAGCCTCTGCCGGGAGACCCGACGATCTTTCCTGTCCACTGCTCATCTGAGCCACTCCCCTCTGACCTGGCCGGCTAGCGGGCCGTGCTGCCTGGCTTGCCAGGACAGCAACCGCCCATGCCCTGACCGGTTGTCCGGGTTGTTCTAACTACGCACGTTACGGAGCGGCGCTGCCACGGGCATCACCCGCCGTGGGTGATCCGGGCAGCGGAAGCCACGGCAGGTCCCAGTGGCTACATATCCATGCATAGCGGGCTGGTTGATTGGTTCCAGGCGTCATGGGGTAGGCCTGTTACGGGGTTTTGAGCTGCAATTTCACCGCAGCGGGTGAGCGAATTTGGTCCGCGCTCGCGGCGCTTTGCGGATCGCGTCCGGGGGGGCGATGACAACCACTGCGAGCGGGCCTGTTGTATCGGCGACGCGGCGGGAGCCGCCAGTATTGGAGGGACAGCGGGAGCCTGCGCGATCACGCAGGCAGCCGGGAACACCCAGGCAGCCAGGAGCGCGCAGACAGCAGGGCGGGCCTGCGCTGGCCAGGCGCCAGCGTACGGCCACGGCATACGCGGGCAGGCGGCGACCGGCAAAGTCCGCCGAGCACGCCAGCAGCGCGGTGCTTGAGGACAAGTTGCGGATTCCGCGGCCAGGCCTGGCGGTGCTGCGCCGGCGCCGGATTACCGAGTTGATCGATGCTGCGGCTAACTGCCGGGTCACGCTGATCACCGGCCCCGCGGGCGCGGGGAAGACGGTGGCGGCGGCGCTCTGGGCGGCAGCCCGGCCGGCCAGCAGGCCAGCTGCCTGGGTCACGGTGGACGCTGCCGATGCCGAGCCCGCCCGGTTCTGGGCACACGTGACCGCCGCGCTGGCCAGGATTGGCGCGATGAGCGAGGTCAACTCGGCACCGCCAGCCGACCTGGCGCTTACCGAGGTCCCGCGGTGGGTCGCAGCAGCAGTCCGGCAACGGGGCGAGCCGGTCGTGCTCATACTCGACGACGTGCACCTGCTGGGCGGCAGCAGCACTCTCACCGGGCTTGACGACCTGATCAGGCACACGCCCGCAGGACTCAGGCTGTTGCTCGTCGGCAGGCATGCGCCAGGCCTGACGCTGGCCAGGCTCCGGGTGGCCGGCGACCTCGCAGACATCGGCGGAGCCGAGCTCGCCTGTACCGACGAGGAGATCTCCAGCTATTTCGGGATGCTGGGCAGCACGCTGGATCAGGCCAGCCGAAGCCAGCTGATGAGCCGGACACTCGGCTGGATGGCGGGGCTCCGGCTCACCGCGCTCGGAGCGGACGCCGGAGAGGCCGCCGCACAGGCGATGGTGGCCGATTACCTTGAGGATGAGGTGCTCGGCCGGCTGCCGGGCGAGGTCCGTAGCTTCTTGCTGCGGACCTGCCTCACCGAGACCGTGCCAGCCGACCTGGCATGTGAGCTGACCGGAGAGGTCGGCGCGGCCGCGCTGCTCGAGCAGCTCACCCGGGAGAATGGCCTGGTCCAGGCCGAGCATCCCGACCTTCGTGAGTACCGATACCACCCCATGCTCAAAGACGTCCTGATCGCCGCGCTGCGCCGTGAGCTGCCCGAGGAGATTCCCGGGTTGCAGGCATCGATCGCGCGGTGGCATGCGAGCCGGGGCGAAGTGGCCCAGGCCGTGCGCGCCGCCGCAGCGGTCGCCGACTGGGACTTCGTCGTGCAGCTGCTGCGCCAGGCAGGCCCAGGGGTGATGCTGTCGGCGGCCGGGCCTGGCCTGGCGGACGTGCTCGGTGATTGCCCGCCCGCTGCGCTCGCTAGCGAGCCAGTGCTAGCGCTGTCGCTGGCAGCCGTGCGACTTTGGCAGGGCGACGCAGACGGCGGGCTGCCGCACCTGGAATGCGCGGAGAGCTGGGCGGCCAGGCTGCCAGCACCCGAGCGGGACCCGATGATGCTGTGGGTCACCGCGCTGCGGGTACTGCATGACTCCGCAACCGCGGTGACCGGGCTCGGCAGCCTGGACAGGCAGTGGGCCATGGCCAGCAGGGCGCACGAGGATCCCGGCGGCGTGCCGGGCCACCGGGCACTTGGCGTGCTCTGGCTGGCGCTCGGCTTTGCCGCGCTGCGCGAGTTCGATGGTCAGCAAGCGCGGTCCGCGCTGCTGCACGCAAGCTCGCAGCTATCTGCGGGCGGCATGCTTTCATTGCGGGAACGGGCTCGCGCCTGGGAGGCGGTGGCATCCGCGCTCTACGGCGACATAGCAGCGGCAACCAGGCTGGCGGCCAGTGTCACAGATGGGCCGCATGGCCAGGACCCCGAACTCGCTCCGGTGCTGGCACTGGCCGGCGCGCTGGTGTGCCTGGCGCGCGATGAGTCGGCCGCAGCCGGAACGCTACTTGATCAGGCAGACCTGGCGTCGCTGGCGCCCAGGCCAGCGGGCGAGCCGGTGATGGCCGTGCTCAGCGGCCTGCTCCGTACCCGGCTTGCGATGGCCGACGGCAACCTGGCCGGCGCGCGCGGGCTGGTCAGATACCTGACTGACGCTGCGGCCAGCTCCGGAGCTGCCGCGGGAACGGTCACCGCGATCACCGACGCGGAGATCAGCCTGGCAGCCGGGGACACCAAGAGAGCCAGGGCGACGCTTTCCGGTCTTGGCGCGGCAGGCGCACTGGAACGCCCAGAGGCGACTATCTGCCACGCCCGGCTGCTCATCGCGGACTGCGATGACAAGAACGCGCTCAAGCTGATCGACCCGCTGCTGGCCGACGTCGTCGGCGCCTGCTCGATCAATGACAGAATCGCCGCGCTGCTCACCGCCGTGATAGCGCATCGCAGGCTCGGCCAGGCGAGCGAGGCGACTGAGCTACTTACCGAAGCGCTGGCGCTGGCCGAGCCGGACGACACATGCGGGCCGTTCCTGGCGGCTGGCCCGCCGATGCGATCGGCGCTGACCGTACTGATAACGCCGGCCAGCAGGTGCGCAGCTTTCGCCGGCCGGATCCTGGAGAGGTTTGACGGAAGGCTGCCACGGCCGGCCGGTACCCAGCCCGGCACATCGCTGACCGACAGCGAGCTTGCCGTGCTGCGGTTCCTGCCGTCGCACATGACTAATCAGGAGATTGCCGAGTCGCTGTTCCTGTCCATCAACACGATTAAGACCCACCTCAGCTCGGTGTACCGGAAGCTGGGCGTGGTCAACCGCCGACAGGCGATAGCGCAGGGCCGCCGCCTGGAACTGCTCTAGCGGGGCCGGCGGCCCCGCTCATCCGGTGCGGGCCTGGTCAGGCGCGCGCCGGTGCAGCCATGGTGCCGGCCGGGCGGCTGACGGCCTTCGATGCCCGGCGCAGGCTGAAGGCCAGGCCCGCGAGCACGAGGCCGTAGAAGATGAGCCAGGCCGCCACGATCGTCAGCAGGATGACCAGTGTCACCGCCGGCCAGACCACCATGATGACGCCCGCTGCGATGCTGAACACGCCGAGCACACCGCGCAGGCCGCGACCGGGCACCTGGACCGAGAACGCCACGCCCAGGTCAGCGATGCCGTGCATGATGAAGTAGACACCGGTCACGAACGCGACAAGGAACAGGCTGAGCGCGTGATGACGCAGGCAGTACAGCCCGGCAAGCACGGCGAGCAGGCCGATAACAACGTACGCCGCTCGCATCCCGCCGCTCTCACCCCGAGCGGTGAATCCCTCAAAGAGCTTGACCAGGCCGGAGACGACCAGCGCAGCGCCGATCAGGATAGCTACCACGAGTAGCGTGGCATGCGGCCAGACCAACAGCACGATGCCAAGTCCCACCATGGCGAGTGCGCCAGCCAGCACGGCTGCCCAGGACATGCCCGCGGCCGCCGCGAGGACGCTGTCGCCGCCGTAACCCGGCTGGCTCGCATGCTCGGCATGCTCGGAATACTCGACGTACTCAGCTTGCTGGCCGGCCGGAACACCGCGGCCCTGCTGCTGGCCGAGTTGCGGCGGCACGGCCGGAGCGCCCGCCGACGCGCTTGTGCTACCAGTGCCCGGACCGGTCTTCGGTTCGGTCATTTCGCCTCCAGGCGACTAGTTCGACGCCGCCATCGTGAGTCCGCCGAGTTCCGGTGATCATCACCCGCGGCGGGTGAACGCGGGGTGGCTGTCCTAGACTTGGCCCGCAGTAGCCGTGCGTGAACGGCCTTTCTCCATGCCAGGAGCGACTCCCAGGTGAAGACCGACGTCGAAGAGCTGAGCCCGACCCGGGTCAAGCTGACCATCGAGGTTCCGTTCGAGGAACTTAAGCCCAACCTCGATCAGGCTTACCGGGAGGTAGCACGCCAGGTCAGAGTTCCAGGATTCCGGCCGGGCCGGGTCCCGCCACGGGTGATCGACCAGCGCATAGGCCGCGGTGCAGTGCTGGAGCAAGCTGTGAACGAGGCGGTTCCGCAGTTCTACAGCAAGGCCGTGGCTGAGCATGAGGTCGTGCCGCTTGGCCAGCCCGAGCTGGAGATCACCAGGCTGGACGACGGCAAGGAGCTGGCCTTCACCGCCGAGGTCGATGTCCGGCCGAGGTTCGACCTGCCGAGCCTTGATCAGCTTTCGGTTACCGTCGAGAACGCGGAGGTCTCGCCCGACCAGGTGGAGGAGTACCTAGGTGCGCTGCGAGAGCGGTTCGCATCGCTTAAGACGGTGGACCGCGCGGTGGCAACCGGTGACTTCGTCTCCATTGACCTGGCCGCCACTGTCGACGGGAAGCCGGTCGAGGACGCGCAGGCGACTGGCATCTCCTACGAGGTCGGCACGCAGTCCATGCTCGACGGGCTCGACGAGGCGCTGGCCGGGATGACTGCCGGCGAATCGAAGACCTTCACGGCCGAGCTGGCCGGCGGCAAGCAGGCGGGCATGACTGCCGACGTCCTGGTCACGGTCAACAGCGTCAAGGTCAAGGAGCTGCCGAGCCTAGATGACGAGTTCGCCCAGTCGGCCAGCGAGTTCGACACCGTCGGCGAGCTGCGGGCATCCACCAGGAAGCAGCTGGAGGCGGTCCGCAGGTCCGGGCAGGCCGGGCAGGCCAGGGAGCGGCTGCTGGAGGCGCTGGTCGATCAGATCGATATCCCGCTGCCCGAGCGGATCATCGAGGCCGAGGTCGAGCACCGCAGGAAGTCACTGCAGGACCAGCTGGACCGGGCCGGCCTCACGCTCGATGCCTATCTGGAGGCGAGCGATAGCACCGCGGCCAAGATCGAGACGGACTTCGAGGCCGACGCCAGGCGGTCGGTCAAAGCCGGCTTCATCCTGGACAAGCTCGCCGCAACCGAAGACCTGAAGGTCTCGGCCGAGCAGCTGAGCGCTTATGTCACCGAGCAGGCATACCGGATGGGCGTCGCGCCCGACCGGCTTGCCAAGCAGCTCAGCGACAACGGTCAGCTCGGCGCCGTCGCGGCTGACGTATTGCGCGGCAACGCGCTCACCGTACTCGCCGAGCGGGCCAGGGTCGTCGACGAGGAGGGCCGCCCGGTGTACGTCAGCGCTGCGGCCGAGGCGGGCGGCGAAAGCGAGGCAGCCGGCGACGAGTCCGATGATCTTGGCGAGGATTCGGTCGCCGCCGACGAGGACGCCGCGGATCAGGACTAAGCCGGGCGGCGTCGGCCCGACGGGCCAGCGAGCGCGGGAACGGCCACGTTCCATCGCTAAGAAATGATCAAGATCGGGCTACCGCTGGCAGCGGAAAATGGCAGGCCTGCATGCGCCGTTAGCGAACAGCGGGGATCGGCGGCCGTAGTGGCCAGGCGGGCGAGTTAGGGTCACAGTCAACGACAGGCGCTCACTAACCACAGGCAGGAGGACCGAAGTGACCACGCCTCCCGACGACCATCAGCAGATCGCCCGCGTGCTGGCGAGGGCCGCAGAGGCCCAGGTGCAGCCGATGGGTGACATGCTGTACCAGCGCCTGCTCCGGCACCGGATCATCTTCCTCGGCCAGCAGGTCGACGACGACCTGGCGAACCGGATCTGCGCCGAGCTGATCTTGCTGGCTGCCGAAGATGCCAAGCGGGACATTAGCCTCTACATAAACTCACCCGGCGGCTCGGTCTACGCCGGAATGGCGATTTATGACGTTATGCAGTACGTGCCAAACGACGTGGCAACGTTCGCGATGGGCATGGCGGCCTCGATGGGCCAGTTCCTGCTGACCGCCGGTGCCGAGGGCAAGCGGTACGCGATGCCGCACGCGGCAATCCTGATGCATCAGCCGCACGGCGGCATCGGCGGCACGGCGACCGACATCCGGATCCAGGCCGAGCAGAGCCTGTATCTCAAGCGGCTGATGGCAGAGCGGATCGCGACGCACACCGGCAGGTCGGTAGAGCAGATCGAAGCCGACTCCGACCGGGACCGCTGGTTCACCGCGGAGGAGGCGCGTGACTACGGGATCGTCGACCACGTAGTGCGGAGCGCGACCGAGGTGCCGTCCGTCGGCCCGGTGTCATGAGCCGGGCAGCGCAAAACGCGTGCAGGCGGAGCGTTAGTAGCCCGAAATGGATAGACCTGGCCAAGGAGGACCGAAAGTGAGCGCTGGATATCCAGGCCCCGGTTACGGACGGACACCGCGCGTCGAGCAAGCGAGGTACGTGCTGCCGTCCTTCGTGGAGCGGACGTCCTACGGCGTCAAGGAGATGAATCCATACAACAAGCTCTTCGAGGAGCGGATCATCTTCCTCGGCGTGCAGATCGACGATGCCTCAGCCAACGACGTCATGGCTCAGTTGATCACGCTGGAGTCGATCGACCCCAACCGAGACATTCTGATTTACATCAACTCGCCGGGCGGGTCGATGACCTCGATGATGGCGATTTACGACACCATGCAGTACATCCAGCCGGAGATCCATACCTATTGCCTGGGCCAGGCTGCCTCGGCGGCAGCCGTGTTGCTGGCGGCCGGCACCAAGGGCAAGCGGTTCGCGCTGCCGAACTCGCGGATCCTGATCCACCAGCCCGCGGTCGAGAGCGGCTACGGGCAGTCCAGCGACCTGGAGATCCAGGCCAGGGAAATCTTGCGGATGCGGCAGGCGATGGAGCAGATTCTGGCTAGGCACACCGGCCAGGACGAGGACCGGGTGCGCAAGGACATCGAGCGGGACAAGTTCTTCACCGCTCAGGAGGCCATGGAGTACGGCCTGGTCGATGAAGTTCTGACGATGCTAAAGCGCAAGAGCGAGGTAGTGTCGTCCTAGGTCGTCCGGCCGGGAGCGGCTCCTCGGCGGCCGACGCGCCGGCGTGGTGTTCCTTAGGCCACATCTAAGGCCGCCGAGGCGGTAGCGTTCAGGTTCTACAGCATGCGTTTGGCTCAGCGGTTGGCCAGCCCGGCCAAGACAGCACAGCTAGAAGGAGTTACTAGGTGGCACGCATCGGCGATGGCGGTGATCTGCTGAAGTGCTCGTTCTGCGGAAAGAGCCAGAAGCAGGTCAAAAAGCTCATCGCCGGCCCTGGCGTGTACATCTGCGACGAGTGCATCGACCTGTGCAACGAGATCATCGAAGAGGAGCTGGCTGAGCCGACCGAGCTTAAATGGGACAGCCTGCCCAAGCCGCGCGAGATCTACGAGTTCCTTGACTCCTACGTGATCGGCCAGGAGAAGGCCAAGAAGGGCCTCTCGGTCGCGGTCTACAACCACTACAAGCGGATTCAGTCTGGCGGCGAGCGATCAGGCGAGGACGGGGTCGAGCTGGCCAAGTCCAATATCCTGCTGCTCGGGCCGACCGGCTCCGGCAAGACGCTGCTGGCCCAGACTCTGGCCAGGCTGCTGAATGTGCCATTCGCCATAGCGGACGCCACGGCGCTGACCGAGGCCGGGTACGTCGGCGAGGACGTCGAGAACATCCTGCTCAAGCTCATCCAGGCGGCCGATTACGACGTCAAGAAGGCCGAGACCGGCATCATCTACATCGACGAGATCGACAAGATCGCCCGAAAGAGCGAGAACCCGTCGATCACCCGTGACGTTTCCGGCGAGGGCGTGCAGCAGGCCCTGCTGAAGATCCTGGAGGGGACCACGGCCTCGGTGCCGCCGCAAGGCGGCCGGAAGCACCCGCACCAGGAGTTCATCCAGATCGACACGACCAACGTGCTGTTCATCTGCGGTGGCGCGTTTGCCGGCCTGGAGAAGATCATCGAGCAACGGGTGGGCAAGAGCGGCATGGGCTTCGGCGCGGTGCTGCGGGTCAAGACAGACAAGACGCAGGCCGACCCGTTCGCCGACGTGATGCCCGAGGATCTGCTCAAGTTCGGCATGATCCCGGAATTCGTCGGCCGGCTGCCGGTCATAACCAGCGTGCACAACCTGGATCGCGAGGCGCTGATCAGGATCCTGACCGAGCCGCGGAACGCGCTGGTGCGCCAGTACCGGCGGTTGTTCGAGCTTGACGGGGTCGACCTTGAGTT
>Ga0187814_10000691_pt1 | contig 11895 bp, 11 predicted proteins | sample NC_S_4_FD_132450 | JGI IMG/M metagenome (GOLD analysis project Ga0187814, IMG submission 132450) | Wetland sediment microbial communities from Neuse River Estuary, North Carolina, USA - ASW-S_4 | ecosystem: Environmental > Aquatic > Freshwater > Wetlands > Sediment | place: USA: North Carolina... | reverse complement strand
GCGTCGCGGCAGGGCACCACTACCAGCAGCTCGGCTTCATGCGCGGCCAGCACCGCAGGATGACCCCGCAGCTGGTGACGCTCACCGAGGGCGCCGAGGTGTTCCCGCTCTACCAGCACCCCGGCACCGAGTTCCTGTACATGCTGTCCGGCGTGATGGCCTACGGCCACGGCCGAGCGGTCTACGTGCTCGAGCCAGGCGACGCGCTGCAGTTCGACGGGGAGGCGTCACACGGCCCCGTCGAGCTGATCAAGCTCCCCGCCCGGTTCCTGTCGGTGACCGCCGTGGGGATCGTGCACGACCCCGCATTCTGAAGGCCCGCTAGCGACCGGGCCGCCGCGGTGACGTGATTCCCTCCACAGCGGTGTCATTCCCAAGGCGGCGCCTGATAGCGCGAGCCAGGTCGCCCTCGATCAGCTGCCGCCAGCGCGGCACCTCCGGGGTGACCACCAGCACGTGATCCACGCCGCGCGCCCGGGCCGCCTTGGCGAACGTCTTGGCGTAGCGCCGGGTCGCGGCCACCTGGCCCCAGGCCTGGACGCCCGATCGCTCCAGGCGATCGAGGGCCCTGGTCACCAGGGCCCGCTGCTCATCCAGCTCCTTCCTTGTGGGCAAGAGCCCAGGGTTCGGCAGCCCCAGGGAAGATCCGTAGATCCGGGCGATGGTGACGACGGCCACGGAGCGGCCGCCGCTTAGTTCCACGGCGCGGCGGATCACCGCAGGCGGGACGGGAATGCCCACCGTGGCGATGAGGACCGCGGCGGGCTGCGTCGGCTGCTTGTCCCACTTGGCCCTGCCGAACCGCGGCCTGCCTGGCCGGGGGGCCGACTCTGCCGCCGGCCGCTCCGTTCGGGTGCTCATCCGCGCCTCAGCCGGCTTCGGAGGCGGGGTCCGGGATCTGCTGGATTCCGGCGGCCTCCGCGTCGATGGCGTCCATGTGGTCGAGGTCCAGGACGTGGGGCGGCCGCATGTCGTCGAGGTCGATGCCGCCGGGTGACCCCACCACTATGGGCAGCGTGCCCAGCGGCGCCACGCCGTCACGGCGGTCGGTCATCCTGCGCCACAGGTGCAGCGGCACGTAGGCGGCCACGACGACGAAGCCGAGGATGTAGAGGGTGTGACCCTGACCCGGGCCGACCACGATATTCGGCGACCCCCATCCGCCCGCGAAGTAGATGAAGGTGAGGCCCAGGCCCATGAGCAGGGCGATCCACCGGAACCAGCCGGGCATGCGGAACGGGCTGATCTGGTCCTTGCGGAACTGGCGCAGCACGAAATACCCCAGGAGCGCGGTGATGATGGCAAACAGGTAGCCCACGTTGGAGAAGATGTAGATGCGTACCGGCGACCCGAACAGGGCCACGATCATCGCGCAGATCAGGTTGAAGAACATGGCGCGATCCGGAACGAGGTGCTTGTTCGTGTGCGCGAACCACTTGGGAATCAGCCGGTCCTCCGACGCCTGGAACAGCGACCGGGCCACGCCCATGATGGCGTTCAGCACCGACAGCAGCAGGGCGCCGATGAGCGGGATGCCGATCAGGTACTTGACCCAGTGCGCGGAGCCGAAGATGTGATCGGCGAAGCTCGAATACAGGGTCAGCGGGTCGGAGCTGGTCAGGGCCGCCCCGAGCACGGCCACGAACACGATCGCGGTCGCTGCGTAGATGAACAGCCCGTAGAGGCCTTCGGCGGTGAGTGCGAGCTTGGCGTCCCGGTGCGGGTCGCGGCATTCGGCGACGTAGCAGGCGGCCGCCTCCACGCCGATGCCGTTCCAGGAGATGACGAACAGCCAGCTCAGGAAGAAGGCCACGCCGGAAGTCTTCGGATCGGCGAAGTGGAAGCCGGCCACATAGGACCAGTGAAAGGTGCTTGGCCTGAACACCGGCAGGACGATCAGCAGGGTGAGCGGCACCATGGAGATAATGCCGAAGAGGGTAGCGAAGCCGGCGCCGAGGCGGATCCCCAGGTAGCAGGGGACGAACAGGAGCACGAGCCCGGCCATGGTGATGGCCAGCACCCCGATGCCCGTCGCCGAGCCGAGGCTGCCGAGCGGGTTCACCAGCCTGCCCTGCGGCACATGGAACAACTCGGCGATGTAGTAACTCGCCAGGATCATGTTGATCGGCGCGACCGGAAACCAGCCCAGCCAGTAACTCCAGCCGGATAGCCCCCCGATGTGGCGGGCGGCGGATTCGCCCAGCGGCTTGAAGCTCTCATAGGCGTAGGACGGCGTGCCTCCCGTGCGGTGCGGGTACAGGGCGGCCAGCTCGCCCATGCACAAACAGACGGCCATCGCGATCACCTGGATGCCAATGATGGCGGGAATGGCCGCTGCCCCCATCGCCTGCACCGCGAAGGGCACGATGCCGGTGACCAGAATGACTCCGGCCAGGCCGATGACGAAGGCACCCCGCCAGTCGGTGCCTCGGTGCAGCGATGTGGGCACCTCGCCGGGCCGCCCTCCGATAACGTTCGCGTCGGCGCTCATGGCTTCATCTCCTTGGGAAAAGGGATTGACGTTCGGGATTGCAAAGCCGTCGTTCACGCCCGCATGTCAACGATGTTGCCGTACAGGAAACGGAGCATGGTGTCCACTGCGTTGAAAATAGTTTCCCGTGAGTTAACAATCCTGCTCATCGTGTTTCAGTCGGCACCGGACCTGCGTCGATGCGATTTACCCACAGGGGACATTGTTTCGGCCGGCCTTTTCTAGCCGGTCATAGTCGCCGCTACGCAATTGCGGCGTCAGGGAAAAGGCGGGCTCTCCTCGCGGCCGCGCATGACCCTGTCAGTCAGCAGCTCGGCAATTGCCGAAAGGAGCCGTGCGCCCTGGTCCCGTGTCGCCTCGCCCGGCCGGCCGGTAACGCCATTGGTGGACAGCGCGGCTGCGGTATAGCGGAACACCAGGCCGTCGGTACGGTCCGGGTCGGCGGCGTTCCTGGCGGCGGCCAGATCCACCAGTTCCGGGTGGAGCGCCAGCATGAGCGATGTCTCCGCGCGGTTGGCGTGCCAGTCCGCGCCGTCCGCGGCCGCCTCGCGCGCCAGGGCGTCGGACATCGTCCACCAGCTGACCACGCCGACCCGGAGGTCGGGTCGCTCCAGTCGCACCGGATCGGTGGCCGCCATGAGCGGAGCGACGTTGCCGACGTGCGCGTTCACGAACAGCATCCGCCGCAGGCCGGACGCGGCCGCCCAGTCCACCATGTGCTGGACCAGGCCGGCGAACTGAGCGGGGGACAACGACAGCGTGCCCGGCAGCTGGCGGCCGTGCCCGAAGCTGCACCCGACGGGAATCTCCGGGAGCACGAGCGCACCGCATCGGCTGCTCGCCTGCTCGCAGATCCCGCGGGCGATGAGCGTGTCGGTCCCGGTGGGCAGGTGCGGACCGTGCTGTTCGGTCGCCCCCACCGGTATCAGCCCCACGTGCGCGGGGTCGTCCCGGAGCAGTCCGCCGAGAGCTGGGCTGGTCAGCCGCTCCCACAACCGCGCCTTGCCGGGCGCTCCGCCAGCCATCAGAAGAACTTCAGGTACTGGTCTCGCTCCCATCCGGAGACGGTGCCGTGGTAGCTGTCCCACTCGGCCAGCTTCTCCTCGACGAAGGACCGCAGCATTTCCGGTCCCAGAACCGACTCGGCCAGCGGGTCGGCGGCCAGCGCCTCAACCGCCTCGAGCAGGTTGCGCGGCAGCTTCCTGATGCCCCGGCGCGCCAGCTCACCCTCGTCAACCAGGTACATGTTGTCGATGTTCGGCTCGCCCGGGTCAAGGCCCTCCCGGATGCCCTCCAGGCCGGCGGCGAAGATCATCGCGGCTCCGAGGTAAGGGTTACAGGAACTGTCAGCCGCGCGGCATTCCACCCGGCCGCCGCCAAGCGGGATGCGGAGCATGTTCGTCCGGTTGTTGTTGCCGTAGCAGGCGAAGATGGGCGCCCACGTGAAGCCGGACGCGTTCCCGCGGCGGACCAGCCTCTTGTAGCTGTTCACCGTCGGAGCGATGACCGCGCAGACCGCTGCCGCGTGCCGCAAAACGCCGGCGATGAACTGATAGCCCAGGTCGGACAGGCCGCATCCGCGCGGGTCATCCGCGCAGGCAAACAAGTTGCCGCCCGCGGCGTCCGCCAGGGACATGTTGAAGTGCGCGCCGGACCCGGTGCGGTTGTCGAACGGCTTGGGCATGAAGGTGGCAAATGAGCCGTGGGCGCGCGCCAGCTCGCCGACCATCAGCCGGAAGAAGGTGAACCGGTCGGCCATGCGCAGCACGTCGGAGTAGGCGAAGTCCGTCTCGAACTGGCCGTTTCCGTCTTCATGATCGAATGAGTACACGTCCCAGCCGAGATCGTTCATCGCGGTGACGATGGAGTCCACGAGCGGGAAGCTGTGCAGCAGGCTCCGCAGGTCATAGCAGGGCTTGGCCAGGTCATCGGATGCCGCCAGCGGCACGGCTCCGTCCGGTGTCTCCCTGAGCAGGTAGAACTCCGTCTCCACGCCAAGCTGCGGGCTCAGGCCCAGGCTTGAGGCCTGCGCCACCACCCGGCCGAGGATGGTCCGGCTGCACGCGGGGAACGGCGCGCCCTGGAGATAGAGGCTGCTGGGCACCCAGGCGACATCCGGCCGCCACGGCAGCACGATGGCGCCGGACACATCGGGGTGAGCGGCGACTTCCTCGTCGCTCACCTCCTGAGGCACACCATCGAGCGCCGCTCCGGTGAAGAGCTCGGAACCAGTGGTGGCGTGCTGGAGGTGACCGACCGGAACCATCTTGGCCTTCGTCTTGCCGTGCAGGTCAACGAAGCTGACGGCGGCATAGCGAATGCCTGCGGCCAAGAGCGCCTCGACGTCGACCTGTACCGCCGCGGGCACGCCCGGTCCCCGGTCTGTGGCTGCCGTAACGGGCGCCCCGTCGGCGACCTCGGCCGGAATCATGTGGCCGGGGTCCGCACGGGGACGGATGCAGGATGGCGCATGAGGACTCCCTGGTCGCGATGCGGACTGGGCGGGCTGGTACTAGCAGACAGCCGCGGCGTTACGCTCGGATGTCGCGAGGCCGTTCGGCGGTTAGCCGCGTGTAACACGCGGCGCCGCTTCCGGAAATAGTGGCGCACTGTGTCTTACGAGCCTTGTGCCGCCAGGTGGGCCGCGAGCGTGAAGCGGGAGTCCGGGGCGGGCTGGCCGGCCGCCAGGCCGGCGATGATCTCACCGAGCAGCGGCGCGAACTTCGCGCCGTGGCCCGAGCAGGCCGAGGCGATCACGAACGGGCCCTGCCGGTCGAGGATGAAGTCCTCGTTCGCCGTCGTCGTGTACAGGCAGGTGAACTCGTTGACGGGCCGAGGCTCCAGGCCGGGCAGCCGCCTGGCCGCGAACGCGATCGCGCGATCGCGGCCCGCGGGGTCGACGACGCCATCGCGGCCGGCCGCCGTGGTCGCCACACCGCCATGGTGCTCCCCTAGCTTCACCGCGCCAGGAACCTCGCCGTCGCGCCCGCCTGGCAGCCCGTAGAAGTGGTCGGCGTCGTCGCGGTAGATGAAGATCGGCCAGGGGTTGTCGCCGTAGGGGCGGCCCGGCGGCGGCGGGACGCCGCCGCCGGGCGCCGCGTGCGGGGCCAGGTGGAACACCTGCTGCTGTGACACCTCGAGCGGGGGAAGCCCGACCAGGTCGCCAGCCAGCGACGCGAGCCATCCGCCGGCCGCGACGACCGCGACCGGGGCGGTGAACGTCCCGCCGTCGGTGTGCACGAGCGCGCTGTCCCCGCCTATGCCCGCTGCCAGGTGCGTGACCGGCGTGCCGAAACGAACGTCCGCGCCGCGCGCCGCGGCGAGGCGGAGCATGGCGGCCATGGCGCGGTCCGGATCGAGCACGCCGGCGTCGGCGTGATACATGACCGGGCCGCCGCCGAGGATGCCGACCGGGGCGTCGAAGGAGATACCCGGCCAGCGTTCGGCCGCCTGAGCCGGCGGCAACAGCGCGGCGGGGACTCCGCACGAGGTAAGCACGGCGTGCAGCCTCTCCGGGTCACGCCTCGGGCCGAAGTCCAGGCCGCCGGTCAGCTGCAGCAACGTCTCGCCCGCCTCGTCCTCAAGCTGGCGCCACGCCAATCGCGCCCGCCCGGTCAGCCGGACGTACAGCGGGTCCGGGTAGGCGCGGCGGAAGATCCGGGCGCTGCCATGCGAGCTGCCAAGCTGGTGCCCCGCGCCGTGCGCCTCGAGCACCACCACGGACATACCGCGGGCCGAGGCCGCCCACGCGGTTGCCGAGCCGGCCAGCCCGGCGCCGACCACGATCAGGTCAGCATGTGAGGTCATGAGGGGGCTACCCAGCGGCCTCCACGCTCGACCGCCGAGACGACGACCACGCCTGAGCCATACATGCGCCGCCGGAGTTCGGCGGCAAGCCCGCCGGCGCCGCGGCCGGCCTCCGACACGCCGCGCTGATCGAGGACGACGACACGGGCCCCGCGCGCCCTGGCGACCCGCGCGACCGCGCGGGCGGGCGAGCCGGTGACCGCGATGTGCCCGAGTGCCATCACACCAGTATTCTCCAGCACGCTCATCGCCAGCGCGACAGCCCTCCGCACTTGCTCGGGCTCGGTGCTGGCTCCCGGGAGGCCGCCGGAAGATCCTGTTCCGTGGCTCGCCGGGCGGGCTGAGGCGGCGGACCTTGCGGAAGCACCACCCTCCGTTCCGGATGAATAGCTTGTTCCCACCCCGATGACGGTCACGGGTCCGCCCGCGGCCAGTTCCGCGGTGCGGGAGATCGCCGTCTGGGAAACGGTGCCGCCCGCGACGACGAGCAGCACTGGGCTCCCCACCACGGGGACGTGCTGCGGCGCCGCGGTCACCGTGCCGCCCCGCCGGGTACCCAGTTCGTGCCGGCTAGCGGCACTTTCGCCATGGCGGCGGCCTCGATGGTCAGTGCCGCGAGGTCCTCGGGTTCCAGGTTGTGCACGTCGGACTTGCCGCAGGCGCGGGCGAGCATCGTCACTTCCATGGTCAGCGCGCGCAGGTAGTTCGCCACCCGGGTCGCGGCCAGCTCCGGGTCGAGCCGCCGCGCCAGCAGGTCGTCCTGGGTGGTAACGCCGACCGGGCAGGCGCCGGTGTGGCAGGCGGCGCACTGCCCTGGGACCGTGCCGAGCCTGTCGTAGTCGGCGGTCACGTCCACCTCGGTGCCGCCGTCGGTATAGGACGGCCGGTTGCAGCCGAGCGCGAGCAGCGCCGCGACGCCGATCGACACCGCGTCCGCGCCGAGGGCGAGTGCCTTGGCGACGTCGGCGCCTGTCCTGATCCCGCCGGAGACGATCAGCTGCACCTGGCGCTCGACGCCAAGCTCGCGCAGCGCCCCCGCGGCCAGCGGGACGGCCGCCAGCGTCGGGATGCCGGCATGTTCGATGAACACGTCCTGGGTGGCGCCGGTGCCGCCCTGCATGCCGTCGATCACGACCACGTCGGCGCCCGCCGCGACGGCGAGCTTCACGTCGTGGTCGACACGGGTGGCGCCCATCTTCACGTAGACCGGTTTCTCCCAGCCGGTCGCCTCACGCAATTCCTCGATCTTGATCCGCAGGTCGTCGGGGCCGGTCCAGTCCGGGTGCCTGCTCGCCGACCGCTGGTCGATGCCCTCGGGCAGGGTGCGCATTGCGGCGACTCGCGGTGCGACCTTCTGGCCGAGCAGCATGCCGCCGCCGCCCGGCTTGGCACCCTGCCCGATGACGATCTCGATCGCGTCGGCTTGCCTGAGGTGGTCCGGGTCGAACCCATAGCGCGAAGGCAGGCACTGGTAGACGAGGGTCTTAGAGGCCTGCCGTTCCTCGTCCGTCATGCCGCCGTCGCCGGTCGTGGTCGAGGTGCCGACGTCGGAGGCGGCCTTGCCGAGGGCCTGCTTGGCCTGAGCCGACAGCGCGCCGAAACTCATCCCGGCGATCGTGATCGGAATCGCCAGGTCGACCGGGTTCGCGCCGTGTCTCGCGCCGAGTAGCGTGCGCGTCTGGCAGCGTTCCCGGTATCCCTCGAGCGGGTACCTGGACGCGGACGCGGTGAGGAACACCAGGTCGTCGAAGGTGGGCAGGGCGCGGCGGGCGCCGAAGCCGCGGATCTGGTACCTGCCGAGGTCGGCCAGCGCGTGCACGTCGGCGATGACCTGCGGCGGGAAGGTGTGGTTGAGCACGTTCGGCGCCTCCTGTGAGCGGGCTAGTAGGCCGATGCGTGTGCGGTGAAGTGGTAAAGCTCCCGCGCCGAGGTCACCTTGGTGACGTCCTGCGGGCTGACGTGGTCGAATCCTGCCTGGTCGCACAGTTGCTTGACCGCGGTCACGTCGTCCTCGGTGAGCTCTGTGATCCGGGCGTCCGCGCCGAGCGACGCTATGTCGCCCGCCACGTAGATGGTGGTCTCGTAGAGCGAGTCGCCGAGCGCCTCGCCGGCGTTCCCGCCGATGAGGATCACGCCGGCCTGGGACATGAATCCGGTCAGCGGCCCGGCGTCGCCCGCGATCGCTATGCTCGCGCCCTTGAGAGAGATGCCGGCCCGCAGGCTCGCGTCGCCTTCCACGATCACCAGGCCGCCGTGCGCGGATGCGGCGGCGCTCTGCGAGACGCTGCCCTTGACGCGGATCACGCCTGACATCAGGTTTTCGCCGACGCCCCAGCCTGTGAACCCGTGGACGGTGATCACGGGCCCGTCGCCGAGCCCGCCGACGTAGTAGCCGACGTTGCCGTCGATGGTGATGGCCAACTGCCTGGTAAGGCCCACCGCGAGGTTGTGCCTGCCGCGCGGCTCGGTGATGACGACGTTCGCGCCGTCGGGAAGTCCCCTCAGCCGTGTGTTGATCTCCCGCGTGGTCAGCCGGCTCGCGTCGAGCTGGACTAGCGGGTCCACGTGTGCACCCCCATGGGCTCGAACACCGTCGCGGCCTCGATGCCCGGCAGGCCGGTGAGCGCCCGGTATTCGGAAGCCATCGCCACATAGCCCGGCGTCTGAGCGATCACCGCGGGCTTGCACGCGATGGGGTCGCGGGCCACCGCGAACTCCCCCGGCGTGGTGACGAGCAGCGTGTAGAAGCCGTCCATCGTCTTGGCCATCGCGAGCAGGGCCTGCCGCAGGTCGTCGCCGTCATCCAGGCGCAGCGCGAGGTACCTGGCGGCGACCTCCGAGTCGTTGTCGCTGTCAAATTCGACGCCTTGCCGTCGCAGTTCGCGGCGGATCGTCGCGTGGTTGGAGAACGAGCCGTTGTGCACCACGCACACCCCGTCAGCGGGGACGAACGGGTGGCAGTGCTTTGTGGTCACGGCGGATTCGGTGGCCATCCGGGTATGGCCGATGCCCTGGTAGCCGTGTGCTTCGGCGATGCCGAATTTCCGGCATACGTCGACGGCGTGGCCGACATCCTTGGTCACGGTGAGTCCGCGGCCGTAGATGGCCACGCCCGCGGAGTCCGGGCCGCGCTCGTCGAGCGCGGTAAGCATGCCGGTGAGCATGGCGCCAAGTCCTGATTCCAGGCTCGGGTCTCGCAGCGCGAGGCCCGCGATCCCGCACATCAGGTGGGTCCAGGGGAAGAAGTCGACGTCACGTGTCCTCCTCGGCAACCGCTCCTGACGCAGACGGTAGGTCAACTTCGTTTCTTCCGAGTGAACGATCCATGGTCGTTCGTCAAGGACGCGTTACGCGAGATACGCGCTAGTTCACGCGCCTGCCACAACCAGGCGCGAACGCCAGTGCGGGGATGTGGAATCAAGCGGATGCGACCGCACGCCTTTTGTAACCGCCGCAATTGAATATCGTTTATTTACGACGAGCCCTATTGAAACTCGTTTAATTACGGCGAGCCCTTGCGCCGGCCCTATATGACCTGTAGCCTGCGACCAACGCAAGAACAAGTCTTTTTGGGGGGAGACATGCGAAATCTTAGAGCGACCGCTGGCGTGCTGGCCGTAATTCGCACCTGCCTTGAGACTTTCACCGAAGATGTGACGTTCACGGTCGTTGGAAAGTCTAGTACGGGCGTGTTCGCCATAAGGCGGCGTGACTAAACCGTCTGCAACGGCGGAGATAACCGGAAACTGGCCCGAGGGGCCCTCCTCAGGCCAGTTTCCCATGCCCGGGCACCGAACCCGGCTGCCACGATGCTCCCGGCTCGAACTCAGGAGGACCCGGCGCTGGGCGCTGTGAGAGGGTAGGCGCGGGAGGTAACCGATGAAGGTTGGCTTGCAGATTCCGGACTTCAGCACGCCGCGCGGGCCGGAGGCGCTCGGCCGCGAACTCACTACCGTGGCGCGGACCGCCGACGAGGCGGGGTTCGAGTACATCGCCGTCATGGACCACTTCTTCCAGATCCCGGTGGTGGGCCCGGCCGAGAAGGAGATGCTCGAGGGTTACACCACGCTCGCCTACGTTGCCGCGTGCACGTCGCGAGCGACGCTGGTCACGCTTGTCACCGGCACGATCTACCGCGAGCCCGGGCTGCTCGCCAAGATCGTGACCACGCTGGACGTGCTGTCGGGCGGCCGGGCCTGGCTCGGCATCGGCGCGGCCTGGAACGAGGAGGAGTCGCGCGGGCTCGGCTTCCAGTTCCCGCCGGTCGCGGAGCGGTTCGAGCGGCTGGAGGAAACGCTGCAGATCTGCCTGCAGATGTGGCGCGGCGACGAGTCGCCGTACCGCGGCAAGCATTACCAGCTCGACCGGCCGCTGAACTCGCCGCAGTCACTGAGCAGGCCGCACCCGCCGATCATGATCGGCGGCGGCGGGGAGAAGAAGACGCTGCGGCTGGTCGCCCAGTACGCCGACGCCTGCAACCTGTTCGCCGGCCGGGACGAGGCACGCAAGCTTGACGCCCTGCGCCAGCACTGCGACGCGGTCGGGCGCGACTACGACACGATCTTCAAGACGGCGTACTACCCGTTCGACACCTCGAAGGGCGCCGGGCAGATTGTGGACGAACTCGGGGCGCTCGCCGAACTCGGCTTCGACGCGGCGATGGGCGCGGTGTTCAACGTGTGGGACGTGACGCCGGTGGAGTTCATTGGCAGCGAGGTGATCCCGGCCGTCGCGGACCTGTGATCCGGTCGCGCTAGCCGCGGCCTAGGAACTCCTCGATGGCCGCGGCTAGCGCGACCGGGGTCTCGAACATCGGGTAGTGGCCGGCGCCGCGCAGCACCTCAAGTTCGGAGTTCGGGTAGACCTGCAGCCAGGTCTGCTCCATGAACTCGGCCGGCTGCGACGGGTCGTGCTCCCCGGTTATCACCTTGACCGGCACCTCGGCGCCTTTGACCCGGGCGACGATGTCCGCGCGGGCCCACGACTCGAGGTAGCCGGCGAAGGCGGCCTGGTCGGAGTTGTCGAGCGAATGCCGGACGATCGCGGCCATGAACGCCGGCGGCAGGCGGTTGCCGGTCGCGAAGTTGACGATCGTCGCCCGCTTGTCGGGGCTGGCGGCCGCGCCGGCGAACAGCGCCCACTCCGCCTCGCCGAGCGGCAGCCCGCTGGCCGGCACCGGGGCGACGCCGACAAGGCGGCGTACCCGGTCCGGCGCCTGGAGCAGCACGTGCTGGATCGCCACGCCGCTCATCGAGTGGCCGAGCAGCGAGAACCGGTCCCAGCCGAGGTCGTCGGCGAGTTCGATCGCGTCGGCGGCCGCCTCGGCCATCGTGTAGCGGCCGGGCTCGCCCATGCGTGAGCCGTAGCCCCGCAGGTCGGTGAACACGTAGCTGAAATCCACGGTGTTCAGGTATTCGGGCAGATGACCCCAGCCGAGGGCGGAGCCGAACCAGCCGTGCATAGCGAGGACACGATGGTCGCCGGACCCGACCTTGACGTAAGCGCCCGTCATGCGAGTTAACCTAGCGGAAATTGCGTGTCAATCCAGACCAGACGTCGTCGTAGTCGCGCTGCCGGTGACCGGCCCGCATCGCCTG
>Ga0187814_10000690_pt1 | contig 11898 bp, 7 predicted proteins | sample NC_S_4_FD_132450 | JGI IMG/M metagenome (GOLD analysis project Ga0187814, IMG submission 132450) | Wetland sediment microbial communities from Neuse River Estuary, North Carolina, USA - ASW-S_4 | ecosystem: Environmental > Aquatic > Freshwater > Wetlands > Sediment | place: USA: North Carolina... | reverse complement strand
TCGCTTGGGGAAGAGCACGCGGTCGGTGCGGCCCTTGTGCCGCACCTCGAGCCAGCCTTCCTCGATGTCGATGTTCGGGGTCCCGTACTCGCCCATCGTGCCCAGCTTCACAAGGTGGATGTCGGGGTCGATCTCGGCTATCGCATACAGCAAGTTGAGGGTGCCGACAACATTGTTGGCCTGGGTGTAGACGGCGTGCTTCCGGTCGACCATGGAGTACGGGGCCGCACGCTGCTCGGCATAGTGGACGATCGCGTCAGGCCTGAACTCGCGCACCATCCGGTAGGTGAACTCGGCGTCGCAGAGATCTCCGACGTAGCTGCCGATCGCGGTTCCGGTGAGTTCTCGCCACACCGCCACCCTGGTCTGCAGCGACTCGATGGGGGTCAGGCTGTCCACGCCCATCTCGTAGTCGTAACCGCGGCGGGCGAAGTTATCCGCGACCGCCACGTCGTGACCGGACGCCGACAGGTGCAGTGCCGTGGGCCAGCCTAGGTAACCGTCTCCGCCGAGAACGAGGATCTTCATGCCAGCTCCCGCCATCGTGTCGGGTGCACACCATTCAAGTCCCTTGCATCTGCAGACGCACAGCGCGGGCACAGTTGGGACTCAGGATGCCGGGGTAACCTGCCCATTCGTGCCGCAAGATCCTCGTCGCCAGCAGCCGCAAGCCGGAGGGTTTCCCACAAAGCCGCCCGGAGGCTCCCGTACGCTAATACCTGTCTGCGTCACAAGTACCTGTCTGACTTAGCCAGCGCCGCTCGTCAAGCTAGGAGTCTTATGGCCTCCGCACCGGACAAGATCGTCTGGGCCACTCGGCGGTTCCTGCCCGCGCCCATAGCGCGCAAGCTGGAGACCGAGGCGGGACGGCGGTTCACCCGGTTCATCCCGGCGGCGCTGGCTGCGGTGATCACGAGTCAGGTCGTTCTCGGGCTGCTGACGGGCCCGGTCAACCTCAGCGCCGGCGCGTCTGGCGTCATCGCGGCGATGGCGGCGGCGCTCGTGAGCTACCTGCTCAGCCGCTGGGCCTGGGAGCGCAGGGGCAAGCCGGACCTGCTACGGGAGACCCTGCCGTTCTGGGCGGTTTCGCTGGGCGTGTGGCTCATCCTGGGGCTGACGTCACACTTCGCCAGCGTCTGGGCGCACTCGGAGGGCTACACGCACCTCAAGAAGCATCTTGTCGTGCAGGGCGCCTACTTCCTGATGAACTGCGTTACGTTCGCGGCCCGGTTCCTGATCTTCCACTACGTGCTGTTCGCGTCGAAAGACCGCAAGGAGCCCGGCCCGGTTCCGCAGGAACTGGCGACCGCGGAGGCGGTGTCGTCCGGCCATGACACTGGACCGATGGCCGTCGTCGGCGGCGAGTCGAGGCCGTCCGGCCCGCGGCGGTAGCGCTCGGCCTGCCAGGCGGCCCGCTGGGCCGCTGCGGTCACGCCCGGTGACCTCGTCCGGACGCGGTCAGGTGTGGCCGGCGTCAGCCGGTCGCGATGCCAGGTTCGTCGGCCGCCGGTGTGCCATGCTGGAATGCCGATGGCGCCGAGCGGTTGGATCCAGGTGGACGCGCGCGGGCTGGCGTTCGCGGCGCGGACGCGGCGTGGGAGGTGGGGGCCGTGACCTGGCCGGATGCGGAGCCAGCAGTCATGAGCTCGGCTACCGAGGAGTCGTACCGGATACTGCGCTCGCGGATTGACCTGTCACCGCTGCCGAAGTTCAGCCGCGACGTCACGGAGCGGGTCATTCACGCCAGCGCGGACTTTGACTACTACACCGACCTGGTCTGCGACGAGGAATGGCTGGCCGAGGGGGTGGCGGCGCTGGCCGCGGGGGCTCCGGTCATCGCCGACTCGGTCATGGTGGCGGCCGGGATAACCGGCAGCCCGGTTCTCTGCAAGATCGACGAGCCGCTCACCCAGCGGCTGGCCAGGACGGCGTTTATCAGCAGAGCAGCAGCGGCCACCCGGCTGGCGTTCGGCGAGGTGGGTCCCGGCGCGTTCTGGGTGGTGGGTGGCGGACCGGACGCGCTGGCGGAGATTCTCAGCCGTCGGGTCGAGCCTGCGTTCGTGGTCGGCCTGCCGGTGGGCTTCGTGGGTGCCGCCGAAGCCAAGGAGGCACTCCGGGCCAGCCGGCTGCCCTCGGTGAGTAACGTCTCCGAGAAGGGCGGTCCGGCGGTGGCGGTCGCGGCTTTCAGTGCCCTGCTCTGGCACGCGCTCGCGGTGACCGGGACCAGAGCTGGCTGGGAACCTACGCGCGGCGTGTCACCGGGCGAGCCGGACGCTGCCCTGGCGGGCGATGACGGCACAGGCTGGTAGCGCCAGGACGGAGACCGGAGTGACGGCTGACGAGGTTGCCCTGCTCAACGACGTGATCGCGGCCATCGGTCCGCTGGACGCGACGGCGGCGGTTGCCGCCCGGCACCGGCAAGCCCAGCTCACGAAGCCAGCCGGCTCGCTCGGCGTGCTGGAAGAGCTGTCCGTGCAGCTGTGCGCGCTGGCCGGGACATGCCCGCCGCCGCTGCCTGCGCCCGCGGCCGTAGCGATCTTCGCGGGCGACCACGGCGTGCACGCTCAGGGCGTAACGCCCTGGCCGCAGGAGGTCACCGGGCAGATGGTCGCGAACTTCCTGGCCGGCGGCGCGGTGGTCAATGCGTTCGCCGCGCAGGCCGGCGCCGAGGTTGTCGTCGTGGACATCGGGGTGGCTGCCGACCTCGGTCAGGTACCTGGCCTGCTGTCGCGCAAGGTCGCGCCGGGGACGGCCGACTTCACGGCGGGCCCGGCCATGACCCGCGAGCAGGCCCTGACCGCCGTCGGAGTCGGCATCCAGGTAGCGCGAGACCTGGTCGCGGCCGGCAACAGGTGCCTGCTGACCGGGGACATGGGCATCGCGAATACAACCGCGTCGGCGGCGCTGGTCTGCGCGCTCACCGGAGCGGCCCCCGCGGCCGCCACGGGCCGGGGCACCGGCGTAGACGACGCCACGCTGGCCAGGAAGGTCGGCGTGGTCGCCCGTGGTCTCGCCCTGCACCGGCCGGATCCCGGCGACCCGCTGGGCACGCTTGCCGCTTTCGGCGGGTTCGAGCACGCCGGGCTGGTCGGCTACATCCTGGGCGCGGCGGAACTGCGGATACCGGTGATCCTGGATGGCGTCATCGCGGGCAGCGCTGCGCTGGTGGCGCGCGCGCTCGCACCCGCCGCCGTCGGCTGCCTCATCGCCGGGCACCGGTCGGCTGAGCCCGGCCACGCCGTCAGCCTGGCGCACCTCGACCTGCGCCCGCTGATCGACCTGGACCTGCGGCTGGGGGAGGGAACGGGCGCTCTGCTTGCGCTCCCGATCGTGCAGAGCGCGGCCCGGGCGATCCGCGACGTGGCCACCTTTGACTCAGCCGGGGTAACCGAGAAATAGCCGTGGCCAGCGCCGCACCCAGGTCAGAGGCCGCGCTCATGACGGGATCGCGGCTGACTCGGTCCATGTTCACGCATTTCTGCCGGTAATCTGCCCGGACGGCGCACAATTAGGTCAAGGCTGGATACCGTCGCCCCAAGATTGACAAGGCAGCCCTTGGGTTTGAAAGTCGTGGTGTTGGTGAGGTGACCGGCTCGGCGATGGCCGCCGTGGGCGGCCGGTGGACGACATGTCCAGCGGCCAGTTCCGGTCGGCCCGCACTGCGATCAGGCGCAACACGGCGCGACCATGCCGCGACGTCAGGTAATGAAGTACTAAGCAAGACTTGACCGACGATGTGGGATTCGGCTGGGTCAGGAGAGCCGGGAACATGACCGAGGGACAGGACGCGGCCGCGGCGCCAGTGCCGCGGCGCGGCGGCACTCCGGCCGCGCCTGGCCAGGGTCTCGCCGGGCCTGATTTCAGCGTGCCCGGTGTTGCCGGCCGGAGCGGAGTCGCCGGGACGGGTGGCATCGCCGGGACGGGTGGCATCGCCGGGACGGGTGGCGTCGCCGGGCCGTCGCCCGGTCACGACGCGAACGGCGTGGAAAGTCGCGGGACCGGCTGGCCGGGTGCCGCACCGCAGCGGGCGGACACCGCGGCGGTCAGTTCGCCTGGCTGGCCCGTTGCGACGCCTGCGACCGGGCCCGCAAGGACAACTCGGCTGACTGCGCGGGGCCCGAGCCCGCGTCCCCCAGCGGGCTGGCCGGCCAGCACGTGGGTATCCGGCCAGCCCGTGGCCGGTGGCGCGATCGATGACGACGACGCCGATGAGCCGTTCGCCCGGGTGGACGCGCGCAAGCTCGAGATGGCGCTGCTTGACCTGCGGCACCCCATCCGCACCGTCCCGCTGCTGCTCGACGCCCCCGGCGTGGCCGAAGCGCGGGCCGAGCGCGTCAAGCTACTCAGCCAGATCGACGACTACCTGCTGCCCCGGTTGCGCCAGTCCGGCGCGCCTATCCTGGTCGCCCTGGTCGGATCCACCGGGGCCGGCAAGTCCACGCTGATGAACACCGTGGTCGGCAACCAGGTCAGCGCTACCGGCATCCGGCGGCCCACGACCAATAGCCCCGTCCTGGCCTGCCATCCCGACGACGTGCGGTGGTTCGCCGAGAACGTCTTCCTGCCGACGCTGCCGCGGGTGCGTCAGCAAGGCCTGGCGATGCCGGGGCGTGACGGGCTGCTCGTGCTCGCGGCCAGCGAGGGCATGCCGCAGGGCGTTGCCATCCTGGATACTCCCGACATCGACTCGGTCGTCCAGGCGCACCGCGAGTTCGCACACCAGTTCCTGGATGCCTCCGACCTCTGGCTGTTCGTCACGACCGCCCGGCGGTACGCCGACGCTGCCGTCTGGGAGATGCTGCAGGACGCCAGGGACCGCGGTGCCGCCCTGGCTGTCGCGCTGTCCAGGGTGCCACCGGCTGCCACGGCCGAGCTGGCTGGTCACTTCGACGCGATGCTGGAGGCCAACGGCCTCGGGGACGTGCAGAAGTTCATCGTTCCCGAGACCGTCGTCAAGGACGCCATGCTGCCGCACGGGGTCGCGGCGCCGGTCCGGGACTGGCTCAGCGACACCGCGAGGCGCGAGGACCGCCGGGTTGCGGTGCTGACGCAGACGATGTCTGGCGTTCTCGACACCTTCCGCGGCCGGGTGCCGGCACTCGCGGACCAGGTGACCGAGCAGCTGGCCCTCAGGCGCTGGCTGTTGGAGGCCGTCGAATCGGGTTACACGGCGGGCCTGGCTGAGTTCGAGCTTGCGACCGAAAACGGCGCCTTGCTGCAGGGTGAGGTGACGGCCCGCTGGCAGGACTTCGCCGGCACCGGTGACTTGATGCGAACCCTGCAGGTGCGCCGGGGCCGCGGTAAGCAGAAGAAGCTGCAGACGCCCGCCAGGGCCAGCGCGCTCAAGGAAGCCCTGCAGGCCAGCGTTGAGTCACTGATCGCCGCCACGGCCAGCCGCGCTGCCGAAGCCGTCGTAGCCAGCTGGCAGCTTCAGCCTGCCGGAGCCAGCCTGCTCGGCGACCTTGATGCCGCTGCGCGCCGGCCGAGCGCCGGGGGCCAATTCGGCGAGACAGACTTCGTCGCGTCCGCGCTGGCCGACCTGGGGCTGGCCAGCGGCACCGCAACCGACGCCGACCGGCATGACTCGGCGGCCCTGGCCCGCCCCACAGCCGCGCTGGCGGCCGCCGCCGCCCAGCAGGTCAGGAGCTGGCAGCAGCACGTCCTGGACCAGGTCCGGGCCGAGAACGTCACCAAGCGCTCAATCGCCAGGGTGGTGTCCTTCGACGAGGAATCGCTCGCGCTGGTGCTAACCTTCGGCGTGCTGGCGCCCGCTGAGCCCGACGCCGACGCGATCGATGAGACCAGCGTGGCGCCGCAGCAACTGCTTGCCTCGCTGTTCGGTGCCGGGCTGCTGCGCGACATGGGCGCACGTGTGCGGCTGGACCTGTGCGAACGGGCCAGAGCGCTGTTTGAGGCCGAGGCCCGTCGGTTCTTCGAGGTGGTCGACGCAGCCGGGGTGCCCGACGCGTCCGCCGCGACCGATCTGCTGCAGGCCGGTTATGCGCTAGAGGCGGCGCGGTGAGCGCCACGCTCATGACCAGGGTCGCCGACAGCGGAGAAGGCGCTGAGCTGTCCGCCCGGCTCGCGTCGCTGGATCAGCTCACCCGGATCAGTAGTGAGCGAACCGGCCCGGAGGGCTTCAGCCCGGACCTGGTCGCCGCGGCAACCGACGTGCTGACCAGGGCCGACGAGCGGCTCAGGCTGTCGGCGAACCACACGGTGGTTTCACTGGCCGGCGGCACCGGCAGCGGGAAGTCGTCGCTGTTCAATCAGCTGGCCGGCGCCGATTTCTCGGCCGTCGGCGTGACCAGGCCGGTGACACGGGAAGCGCACGCCTGCGTGTGGGGGGTGGCCGGCTCCGGGCCGCTGCTGCAGTGGCTCGGCGTGCCCCGCAGGTATCGCTACGCGCGCGCCAGCGCGCTCAGCAGCGGCGAGCCGACGATGAACGGGCTTGTGCTGCTCGACCTGCCCGACCACGACTCGGTCGTGGGCCACGCCACTGACCTGGTCGACAAGCTGGTCGGGCTGTCCGACCTGATCGTCTGGGTCCTCGATCCGCAGAAGTACGCGGATGCCGCGGTGCACCGCCGTTTCCTGGTGCCGCTGGCCGGGCACTCCGAAGTCCTCACCGTCGTGCTGAACCAGTCCGATCTGCTGACAGCCGGCCAGATAGAAGACTGCGTGCACGACCTGCGCCGCCTGCTGGACTCGGAAAACCTGCATGACGTGCAGATCCTGGTGACCTCGGCCAAGACGGGGGAGGGCATCGAGGAACTGCGCAAGCTCCTGACCGAGACCGTGTCGGCGCGCCGGGCCGCAGCGGCACGCATCGCCGCCGATGTCGACGTGGTGGTCGCGCAGTTCGAGCCGTATGGGGAGAGCGTGGGGGTCGGTGCCGCAGCCGGGTGGGCTGAGCGCAGCGAGGCGGACGACGAGCAGCTGCCGGCGGGTACCGACCGCGAGATCGGCGTGGCACTAGCCGAGGCTGCGGGCGCCCGAGCCATCGGCGAATCGCTGCGCAGCGCGCGCGAGCTTCGGGCCGCCGACTACGTCGGCTGGCCGATCAGCTGGCTGGTAGAGCGACTGACCAGCCCGGATCCGGCCCGCAGGGCGCGCCTCGGCCAGCTGTGGGAGCAGCTTCGCGATATGACTGCCGGTCCTTCTGGGGCGCAGCGGGCCGAGGTCGACAATGCCCTGACGTGGGTCGCGGACAACATGCTGCCGCCGTTGCCGCAGCCATGGTCCCGCACCGTGCGCGCCGCGCTGCGATCCAGGGCCGACAAGATTCCGGCGGCCGTCGGTGCGGAGATCGGCTCCGCCCTGCCAGCCGGGGCGGTTGTTGACCGATGGTGGCGCATGATCGCCGTCCTGCAGGGGCTGCTGCTCGGCTGTGTCCTCGTCGGACTCGCCTGGCTCGTCACGCTCCTGGTTCTCGGCACCGGGCATGTGGCCAGCTCCGGTACTCCGAAACTGTTCGCCGACCAGTGGCTGCTGCCGTGGGCTGCGGCAATGATCGTGGCGGGCATCGCTGGCGGGTGGCTGACCGCCCGGATCAGCGCCAGAGCCGTCAGCAGGGCCGCTGAGCGCCAGGCTCAGGCGCTGCTCGACGACATCGACCGCCGGATGACGGGTGTCGCGCGGCACCTCGTCGTGACCCCGGCCGAACTCGAACTGGCCGAGCTCGCCCAGTTCAGGGCCGAGCTGCGGATCGCGGCACGCGGCCCTGCGCTGCGATAGCGAGCCGAGTGCTCGGCGGGCGGTCGGTACGACCCGCGAAACCCGCCGCCGGATCCTGGCACGCGCCGTAGCGGCGCGCATCCGTCACTCCACAGGCGCCCGGCCGATTCGGTTGCTATCCACAGTGCCCGCAGTTGCGTGTGCCCGCCCCGGCATGTCGGCTGATCCTGAACTGGTTCGCCAGCGGCGCAGGGCCGCTGGCCGCGCGGCGCGGCGCGCAGTGTGTGCTCGCGCCGAGCCAATCCGAGGAGGCCGTTCATGGTCAACGAGTCATTTTTCAGCGTGCGGGGTTACGTCGCCACGCAGCCGAAGTCGGGCTACCTCAAGGACGGGACGCGTACCTTTTCGACGCGGGTGGGCTGGACGCCCCGGGTGCTCAACCGCAGCACCGGCGAGTGGACCGATCAGGCGACCTCGTTCGTCAGCCTCCAATGCTACGGAAAGGTCGCCGAGCATGCCGCGCACTGCGTGCGCCGTGGTGATCCCGTCGCCCTCACCGGCAAGCTGCGCGTCCGGGAGTACACCGACCAGGCCGGGGCGAAGCACAACTCCGTTGAGGTCACCGCCGAATCCCTCGGGCACGACATGTCGCGCGGAATCTCCAACTACACCAGGACGTCTCAGCATCAGGAGCCGACGGCGGCGGAGCACGAGCAGGCGATGGCGGCAGCTGGCAGAAGTCGGCTGCCGGGCGACCTCGCGGCGCAGGACGCGGCCAGCGATGAGGAGCTAGTGCCGGATGACGCGGACGAGCTGGCTTCCGGCGACCCGTCCGAGCTGCCGGTGGCCGGGGCCAGCGGATTCGACGAGACGCAGGACGCTGAGCCGGTGAGCCAGGACGGCGTGCCTGAGCTGGCGGGGGCCTTGGCCTGAGGCGGGGCGGCGGCCTCCCGGCCGCCCCCCCGGCCTGCCATGCCAGCCGCGACCAGCGGCTGGCCCGGCAGGCAGCGGGTCGCGACTGCGGGCGTGCCAGCTGTCCCCGGGCGTCCCGGGCAGCTGGCAGCCAGCCTGTTCGAAGCCCTCGCCAGCAGCCCCTACGCTTGATGACATGCCGGAGTTCATCTATCAGATGAGCCGTGTCCGCAAGGCGCACGGCGACAAGGTCATTCTTGATGACGTCACGCTCGCCTTCCTGCCGGGTGCCAAGATCGGCGTCCTCGGCCCGAACGGCACCGGCAAGTCGACACTGCTGCGAATGATGGCCGGGGCGGAGCAGCCGTCTAACGGCGAGGCCAGACTGATGCCGGGTTACACCGTGGGCATCCTGGAACAGGAGCCGACGCTGGACGACACCAAGACGGTGCTGGGCAACGTCGAGGAAGGCGTCGCTGAGACTAAGGCACTGCTCGAGCGCTACAACCAGATAGCCGAGCAGATGGCGACGGACTATTCCGACGAGCTGCTGACCGAGATGGGCAGCCTGCAGGAGCAGCTTGACCACAAGAATGCCTGGGATCTGGAGAGCCAGCTCGAGCAGGCGATGGACGCCCTCCGGTGCCCGCCCGCCGACGCTGACGTCTCGGTGCTGTCGGGCGGCGAGCGGCGGCGGGTGGCGCTCTGCCGGCTGCTGCTGGCCCAGCCGGACCTGCTCCTGCTGGACGAGCCGACCAACCACCTCGACGCCGAGAGCGTGCAGTGGCTGGAGCAGCACCTGGAGAAGTATCCGGGCACCGTGGTCGGGGTCACTCACGACCGGTACTTCCTGGACAACGTCGCCGGCTGGATCCTGGAGCTTGACCGCGGCCGCGCCTACCCGTATGAGGGGAACTACTCCACCTACCTGGAGACCAAGGCGGCGCGGCTGAAGGTCGAGGGCGCCAAGGACGCCAAGCGGCGCAAGCTGCTGGAAGACGAGCTGGAGTGGGTCCGATCGAGCCCGCGCGCCCGCCAGGCCAAGAGCCGCGCCCGCCTGCAGCGATACGAGGAGATGGCGGCCGAGGCCGACAAGCGCAAGAAGCTGGACTTCGAGGAGATTCAGATCCCGCCGGGCCCGCGGCTGGGCACGCAGGTGGTCGAGGTCAGCAAGCTGACCAAAGGCTTTGGTGACCGCACCTTGATCGAGGACCTGAGCTTCAGCCTGCCCCAGGGTGGCCTCGTCGGTGTGATCGGACCGAACGGCGTCGGCAAGACGACCCTGTTCAAGATGATCGTCGGCGAAGAGCAGCCGGACGCCGGCGCGATCAAGGTCGGCGAGACCGTTCAGATCGCTTACGTTGACCAGGCGCGGGGCAGGATCGCGCCAGACAAGAACGTCTGGGAGGTCATCTCCGACGGCGAGAGCTTCATCACCGCGGGCAAGACCGAGATCCCGAGCCGTGCGTACGTGGCAGCCTTCGGGTTCAAGGGGAGCGATCAGCAAAAACCGGCCGGCATACTGTCCGGAGGCGAGCGGAACCGGGTCAACCTAGCCCTGACGCTGAAGCAGGGCGGCAACCTGCTGCTGCTGGACGAGCCCACCAACGACCTCGACGTGGAAACCCTGTCCTCGCTAGAGAACGCGCTGCTGGAGTTCCCCGGCTGTGCCGTGATCACCAGCCACGACCGGTGGTTCCTCGACCGGATCGCCACGCACATCCTGGCCTGGGAGGGCGGGGCGAGCTGGTTCTGGTTCGAGGGCAACTTCGACTCCTACGAGAAGAACAAGATCGAGCGGCTCGGCGCCGAGGCGGCCAGGCCGCATCGCGTCACGTACCGCAAGCTCACCCGGGACTGACAGCGACCGCAGTTGAGCATGACGACTGGCAACCCCCTGGACCTTCCGGACCGCGCTCAGGTCGTCGTCGTCGGCGGCGGCATCATCGGTACCTCCGTTACCTACCACCTGGCTCAGCTGGGCGTGGACGTCTTGCTGCTGGAGCGGGACCGGCTGACCTCTGGCACCACCTGGCACGCGGCCGGGCTGATGGCCACCTTCGGCTCTACCTCGCAGACGTCGACCGAGCTGCGCATGTACACGCGGGACCTGTATCAGAGGCTGGAGGCCGAGACAGGTCTCGCGACGGGGATCCGCCAGGTCGGGCTCATCGACCTGGCCATCGAGCCTGGACGGCTGGAGGAATACCGGCGGGTCGCGGCGTTCAACCGGCACTGCGGTGTCGAGGTGCACGAGATCTCGGCCCAGGAGGTGGCGGAGCTGTGGCCGCTGGCCAGGACCGACGATGTGCTGGCGGGCTTTTACGTGCCGACGGACGGCAGGGTGAACCCGGTCGACGTCACCATGTCGCTCGCGAAGGGCGCGCGCCAGGGCGGCGCCCGGATCATCGAGGGCGTTCCTGTCACCGGATTCCTCCGCAAGAACGGGACCGTGACCGGGGTGTGTACGCCGCAGGGCGACGTCGAGGCGGAATTTGTCGTCAACTGCGCGGGCATGTGGGCGCGCCAGCTCGCCGACCTGGCTGGCGTCACCGTCCCGCTGCAAGCGGCCGAGCACTACTACCTGCTCACCGAGCCGATCGCGGAAGTCAGCCGGGACTGGCCGGTGCTCGAGGACCCGGCGAACTACGGCTACTTCCGGGAAGAAGGCGGCGGCCTCATGCTCGGCATGTTCGAGCCGGTCTGCGCCCCGTGGCGGGTCGAGGGCATCCCGCCCGACTTCTCCTTCGGCGAGTTGCCACCGGACTGGGATCGGATGGGCCCGTTCCTGGAGAAGACCATGTCCAGGATCCCGATTTCGGCTCACGTGGGCATTCGCAAGTTCTTCTGCGGGCCCGAGAGCTTCACGCCGGATCTGGCACCGGTCGTCGGTGAGGCACCAGAGCTAAGAAACTACTTCGTCGCCGCCGGCCTGAACTCCATCGGCGTGCTGACTGGCGGCGGCATCGGCCGGGTCTTGGCGCACTGGATCGCAACCGGCAGGCCGGACGTCGACGTCAGCGCCATGAACATCGACCGGCTGCACGTCTACCAGGCCAACCCGGAGTACCGCGCGACCCGGACGGTCGAGTCGCTCGGCTTGGTGTACGCCACGCACTACCCCGGGCGATCGATGCGCACGGCGCGCGGCGCCAAGCTGTCGCCGCTGCACCACCGGCTGGTCGAGCGGAACGCGTACTTCCGGGACGTCAGCGGCTGGGAAGGTGCGGACTGGTACGCGCCCGACGCGGCCGGCCCGGGCGCACCGGATCCAGGCGAGCTGTCGTGGGGCCGCCAGGACTGGTACCG
>Ga0187814_10000689_pt1 | contig 11901 bp, 11 predicted proteins | sample NC_S_4_FD_132450 | JGI IMG/M metagenome (GOLD analysis project Ga0187814, IMG submission 132450) | Wetland sediment microbial communities from Neuse River Estuary, North Carolina, USA - ASW-S_4 | ecosystem: Environmental > Aquatic > Freshwater > Wetlands > Sediment | place: USA: North Carolina... | reverse complement strand
CTGGAGGCCGAGCCCGTGGTCGTTCCCGCCCAGGGGAGCGAGGCGCCGCCCTGGTAGTGCCGGACGACCCGAGACGGCAGGGCGCTCCCGCCCGGCGCAAGGAGCACCAGGCGCACGCGCGTCGTCCGCCGCCGACGGCCGACCGCCGTTCCCATGTCGCGGCGGCGCACCGCCGCGCGGAGATGCCCAAGGGAGAAGACACCGAGGCCGCCGGCGTCCCGACCGGCGGCCTCTTTCCTCCGTGTCCTAGCCGATGTGCGGCAGCGGACCGAGCGTCAGGAGGTAGACGCCGGACACGCCGAGGACGAAGAGGAGTGTCAGCAGGAGGGCGTTCTGCAGCCAACGTGACCTGTGGAGTTGGACCAAGATTGCTCACCTCGCGCAGTGGGATGCTTCATTGCCCACGGCCAGCGTAGCGCCGCAGTTTAAGGACCTCCTGAAGGTCACCTGAGAATCTGATCAGAATGCGGCGCGCGCCAGGCCAGCATCTCGTCCTCGGCGCGGCGGACGGCGGCCATCTCCGCTTCGCGGCGCGCCTCGGACCAGCCCAGCAGGCCGCCCATCTCGTCGGCGTCGGCTCGCAGGTGCTGCAGGGCGAAGTCCCCGCCGAAGAGCAGGCGGTCCGTGCGGCGGCGGTAGACGTCGAGCAGGTGCACGGCGAACTCCCTCTGGACCGCGAAGCGCAGGATGGCCCGGTCCAGGCTGAAGCGCAGGTCGCCGGGGCCGAAGCCCAGCTTCAGCACGTCCCGCGCCTCATCGCCGTAGGGGGAGAGGCGCGCGCGGAGTTCGTCGCGCCGCATGCCCGCGTAGCGCGCGGTCTGGCGCCAGGCATCCTCGGTCAGCGCCCTGCCCTGCGCGCCGGGCAGCGCGGAGCGGCTCCGGGCCCTTGCGTCGAGGACCGTCGAAGCGGGCAGGATGCGGTCCGCGATCCGCTCGGCCATGGCGCGGAAGGCGGTCAGCTTGCCGCCCACGACGACGTGCAGGCCGCTCGCCGCCTCGACGAGGCGGTCCTCGCGCGAGACCCTGCTGGCGCTCGAGGCCCGGCGCGGGCGCGCCAGCGGGCGCACGCCCCGCCAGGCCCCGATGACGTCGTGCGCGGCGAGGTGCGCCTCCGGGAAGGCGCGCGTCGCGGCCCGCAGGATGTACTCGGCGTCGGCGGCGGGCACGGGGCCGGCGTCCGGCCCGTCGACATCGACGTCCGTCGTGCCGACGTAGGTCTGCTCGCCGTGCGGCACGGCGAAGAGCATGCGCCCGTCGTCGCCGCGCAGGATCCAGGCCGCAGCCAGCGGCAGGCGTCCCGAGCGCAGCGTCAGGTGGCTGCCGGCGGTGCGGCGCACGAGCGGTGACTCGGCGGGGCGCACGAGCGCCAGCAGCTCGTCGGTCCAGGGACCCGCCGCGACCAGCACCCTGCGCGCGCGGACCGCGAACTCGTCGCCGCTCTGCTCGTCGCGGCACAGGAGCAGGTGCAGGGCGCCGTCGCGCGCGATGGACCGTACGGGGCAGTAGTTGAGCACGACCGCGCCGCGCGCCGCGGCATCGCGCACCACGGCGAGGGTGAGGCGGGCGTCGTCGGTGGCGGCGTCCACGTAGCGTGCGCCGCCCACGAGGCCCTCCGCGCGCAGCAGCGGCATCGCCTGCAGGAGGTCCTGCGGCGACAGCCTGAGCTCGACATCGCCGGCGGGTGCGCCGCTCAGGCGGCCGTAGAGCAGGACGCCGAGGCGCACGAGCCAGAGGGGGTCGGGGTCCCCGCGGTAGGTCGGGAAGTAGAAGGGCAGCTGCTGCACGAGGTGCGGCGCCATCTCGCGGCGCAGGAGCTCGCGCTCGCGCAGCGACTCGCGGACGAGCCGCAGATCCCCCTGGCGCAGGTAGCGCAGGCCGCCGTGGATCAGGCGCGTCGAGCGGCTCGACGTGCCCGAGGCGAAGTCCCGCGCCTCGACGAGGCACGTGGAGAAGCCCCTGAGGCTCGCCTCGCGCGCCACGCCCGCCCCCGTGATGCCACCGCCGACGACCGCGAGGTCGAAGGCCTCGGCCGCGGCCCGCTTGAGGTCCACCTCTCGCGCCGTGCCGCTCATCGTCCAGAAGCCCCCTCGCGCCGGACGGCTTCCCGCCAGTGCTCGCGCAGGCCGAGGCGCCGGCGCTCGTCCACGCGCGGCTCGAAGCGCTCGCGGGCGGGGCGGCGACCGAGTTCGGTCGGGGCCAGCACCCCGGCCCCGACGCCCGCGGCGAGGGCCGCGCCGAGCGCGGTCGCCTCCGGGTCGAGCGTGCGTTCGACCACGGCGCCGCTGAGGTCGGCGATCCACTGGGGCAGGACCGCGCTGCGCACGAGGCCGCCGTCGATGCGCACGGCGCCGAGCGGGCGCCCAAGATCCGCGCGCATCGCGTCGAGGAGGTCCGCCGCCTGCTGCGCGACGGCCTCGAGGGCCGCCCTGGCCAGCACCTTCCCGTCGCTGGCGCGCGTCAGGCCGAGGATCGCACCCCGTGCGCCCGGCTCCCACCAGGGCGCACCAAGTCCCTGGTGCGCGGGGATGAGCAGAACGCCGTGGTCCGCGGGCGCCTCCTGGGCCATGCGGTCCAGCTCGGCGGGGGACCGCGCGACGCCCAGGTCGCAAAGCCAGTCCAAGAGGGCTCCGGCCATGAATGCGCTGCCCTCCAGGGCGTAGCTCGGGCCGCTGCCCAGATCCCACGCCACCGTCGTGAGCAGGCCGTTGGCGGAGGCGCGCGGCCGCTGCCCGGTCTGCGCCAGGGCGAAGGCGCCCGTGCCGAAGGTGTCCTTGACGTCGCCCTCCGCGACGCAGCCCTGACCGAGCAGGGCGGCCTGCTGATCGCCGAGCACGCCGGTGATGGGGAGGGCCTGGCCCAGGAGGTCTCGCCGGGTGTGGCCGAACGCGTGGGCCGAGGCGGCGACGGGCGGCAGGCAGAGGACGGGGATGCCGAAGAGGTCCAGGAGGTCCGGCGCGAACTGCCGCCGCTCGAGGTCGTAGAGGAGCGTGCGGCTTGCGTTGCTCGGCTCGGTGGCGAAAGCGGCACCGCCCGTCAGCCGGAAGAGCAGCCAGCTGTCGACCGTCCCGGCCGCGAGTCGGCCGTCCTGCGCTGCCCGGCGCAGGTCCTCGCGCTCGCGCAGCAGCCAGGCGAGCTTGCTGGCGGTGAAGTAAGGGTCGAGGCGCAGACCGGTGCGCTCCGCGAGACGGACGGCCCGGGCCGGTCCGTCGAGCTCCCGGCAGAGATCCCCACCGCGCCGGTCCTGCCAGACGATGGCGGGATGGAGCGCGCGCCCGCTCCCGCGCTCCCAGACGACGAGGGTCTCCCGCTGGTTCGCGATGCCTAGGGCCGCCACCCGCACGCCCTCGCCCGCTTCGTCCAGCAGGGAGCGCGCCGCCTGCACGGCCGTAGCAAAGATGTCCTCCGCGTCCTGCTCCACCCAGCCGGGCCGGGGGCAGGCCGCGGCGAGCGGCACGGTCTGCGCGGCCACGCGCCTGCCCAGGAGGTCGAAGAGGACGGCACGGCTCGCGTGCGTGCCCTGATCGATGGCGAGCAGGCAGTCCATCGCGCCCACCTCCGCCTCATCATTGTAGCGCCAAGCACCCTGGCTCAGCACGGATCGCGCCGCGGCGGCGGGTGGGGCTTGACGTGGGGAAGAGAGGGTTCTACCGTTTAGACTGACCAGTCAGTCTAGAGGAGTGGTCGGCATGCCACCGGACCGCGACCCCGAGCGCACGCGCGACCAGATCCTGGACGCGGCGGCCGACGTGTTCGCGGACAAAGGCTTCGACGCGACCCGCATGGACGACGTCGTCTCCGCCTCGGGGCTGAGCAAGGGCACCGTGTACTGGCACTACAAGAGCAAGGAGGGCCTCCTCGAGGCGGTGCTGCGGCGCTTCGTCGGCGTCGAGCTGCGCAGTCTCGAGCGCGTCGGACAGCGCGAGGGTTCGGTCGCCGACGGACTTCTCCAGTACGTGGAGCAGGTGATGGCCGAGGTCCAGCACCTCGGCCCCATGATGCGGCTCCTGCTGGAGTTCTACGCGCTCGCCCTGCGCAGGGGCTGGGCGCGGCACTACCTCGCCGTCTACTACGCCGAGTTCCGCGCGCGACTCGCGGACGTGGTCGCGATCGGCGTCGAGCGGGGGGAGTTCCGCAGGGTGGCGCCTGCGGACGTCGCCATCGCGCTGACCGGGCTGCTGGAGGGACTCATCCTGCTCTGGGTGGCCGACGAGAGCTCGGTTCAGATCGATCAGCACGCCCGGGTGGCCGTCCAGCTGTTCCTGGACGGGCTGCGCTCGCGCCCGGGAGAGGAGGGGGAGACCGTTGACGCCGGCTCTTGAACTCGCGGGCCTCACGAAGTGGTACGGGCGGCACCGAGGCGTCCTGGACGTCGACCTCACGGTGGGCGAGGGGGAGATCTTCGGCTTCATCGGGCCCAACGGCGCGGGCAAGTCCACGACGATCCGCCTGCTCCTGGGCCTGATCCGACCGACGAGGGGCTCGGCCCGGATCCGGGGCGAGGTCGTGACGCCCGGGGCGGGCGCCCTGAAGCGCGAGGTGGGCTACCTGCCCGCGGAGGCGCGCTACTACGGCGACCTGACGGTGCGCGAACTCCTGCGCTACAGCGCCGCCTTCTACCCGGACCGCCGGCTCGCGGACCTGCCGGCGCTCGCCGAGCGCCTGGACCTCGATCTCTCCGCCCGCATCGAGCGGCTTTCGTTCGGCAACCGCAAGAAGGTCGGGATCGCGCAGGCGCTGCTGCACAAGCCCCGCATCCTGATCCTCGACGAGCCGACGAGCGGGCTCGATCCCCTGATTCAGAACCGCTTCTTCGAGATCCTGGAGGAGTGCAGCGCCGACGGCGTGACCGTCTTCTTCTCGTCGCACGTCCTGTCCGAGGTGCAGCGCCTGTGCCATCGCGTCGGCATCCTGCGGGAGGGGCGGCTGGTGGCGGTGGAGCAGGTCGAGGCGCTGCGGGCGCGCGCCGTCAAGCGGGTCCGCGTGGAGTGGCGGGGCGATCGGGCTTGGCTCCCGCCCGGCGCCAAGAACGTCGAGCGCACGGGACCCGCGGTCTCGTTCCTCTACCAGGGCCAGGCGCCCGACCTCCTGGGGCAACTGGCCGAGCACGCCGAGGACGCCGTCGACGTCTCGATCGAGCAGCCGTCGCTGGAGGAGGTCTTCCTGCACTACTACGGGCAGACGGACAGCGGACAGGGCGACCTCGGCGTGGCGAGCCCGGCCGCCGCGCAGCTCCCGCTCCTCGAGGCACCGGCTCAGCGAGACCGCCCGTAGGGACCAGACGAGGAGGTATCCGAGTGCTCAACGTGCTGCGCCAGGAGCTGCGCGCGGGTTGGAAGGGCAGTGCCGTCTGGGCCCTGAGCCTCGCCGCTCTCACCTACCTCATGATGTGGCTCTTCCCGTCCATCGCCCGCCAGCACGCCAAGTGGGACCAGCTCGTCGGGCAGCTGCCGCGCAGCGTGCTCGCCGGCTTCGGCATGAACACACTGCGCCGCTCCGACATCTACGGCTACTACGGCACGCAGATCTACATCCTGCTCGTCCTGTTCGTCGCCATCTACGCCGCCCTGCTCTTCGCCGGCATCCTGGCGCGCGAGGAGAGCGACGGTACGATCGACTTCCTGATCGCCCGGCCGATCACGCGCGGCGCCATCTTCGCCGGCAAGACGGTGGCCGCGCTCGGGCTCGCGCTCGGCTGCAACGTCGTGCTGTTCCTCGCCACCTGGGCGTCCTTCGCGGAGTTCCACACGCGGCCGTTCGCGCTGGCGCCGCTCGTCTGGCTGTCCGTCGGGCTCCTGCTCATGAGCCTCGTGTTCGGCTTCTTCGGACTCCTCGTCTCCATCTACCTGCCGCGGCCGCGCACGCTCACCTCCGTCACCATCGGCGTGGCGCTGGCGAGCTACCTCGTCGGCATCGCCTCGGCGATGAGCACCAAGCTGACCGATCTGCGCTTCGCCAGTCCGTACCAGTTCGTCGACGCGGCGACGGTGGTGCGCAGGAGCGGGATCCCACCGCTGCACCTCGGCGGGCTGCTCCTCGTCTGCGCGGTCCTCGCCGCCTGGGCCTTCGCGTTCTACCGCGTCAAGGACATCGCAGCCTGAGATCGGGGCGCGGCCAGCGCCCCGCCGGAGGACGCGAAGGGGCCCGGCCTGATGGCCGGGCCCCTTGCGGAACTCGTCGGTCTAGAAGCGCCGGGGGCGCTCCTCGCGCGGACGCGCCTCATTCACGGTCAGCTGGCGGCCCTGCCAGTCGGCGCCGTTCAGCGCTTCGATGACTGCGTCCGCCTGCTCGCCCGGGACCTCCACGAAGCCGAAGCCCCGCGAACGACCCGTCTCCCGGTCGGTCGCGATGCGCGCCGCCAGGACCTCCGCGTACTGCGCAACCGCCTGCTGCAGGTCCTCACTGGTCACTGCCCAGGGCAGGTTGCCGAAATAGATCGTCTTCTGCACGTCTCTGCACTCCCTTCGAAACCGAATTCGCCAGGAAGTGCACGGAGACATGGCGTCTGAAAGCCGTGGATCATCCATCCAACTCCTATAGCGATGGGTCTAATATACCGTACCGAGTAGATCTTGGCAAGGGCCTCGAAGCCCCACGGTCAAGCGCCGAAGCTGCCGAGCAGGCGCACCGAGCGTGCCACCCGGCCGAGATCCTGCAGGGCAGCGGCCATCTCCGGCTGGTCCGCGCGGTGGTCGACGTCGAGGTAGAAGATGTAGGCGAACGGCGTCTCGCCGTCGGGCCTGGACTCGATCTTGGAGAGGTTCAGGCCGCGCCGCGCGAAGGGCTCGAGGCACCGGACGAGCGCGCCCGGCTCGTTCGGCGTGCTGAACGCGAGCAGGCTCTTCGAGAAGCCGGCAGCCCGCGACGGCGCCCGGCCGACCGCGACGAAGCGGGTGACGTTGTCCGGGCGGTCCTCGATGCCCTCCGCGAGCACCGCGAGCCCGTAGATCGCCGCGGCCCTGCGCGAGGCGATGGCGCCCAGCGAGGCATCGCCCGCGGCGGCGAGCTCCTTGGCGCTGCCCGCCGTGTCGTAGGCGCTCTCGGCCGTGATGGCGCGGCCGCTCAGGAAGCCCTGGCACTGTGCGAGCGCCTGGGGATGCGAGCGCGCCCGGCGAATGCCGCCGAGATCCGCTCCCGGGAGCCCCAGGAGGCAATGCCGCACCCGCAGCCGGAGCTCCCCCGTGACCGCATGGGTCCGCGCGAGCAGCAGGTCGTAGGCCTCCACCACGGTCCCCGCGCGCGAGTTCTCGACCGGCACGGCGGCACCGTCCGCGGCCCCGCCGTCCAGCGCCGCGAAGACGTCCGCGAGCCTGCGGCACGGCACGATGTCGGCGTCCGCCCCGAAGAGGGCCACGGCGGCCTCCTCGCTGTACGCTCCCCGCTCGCCCTGGATCGCGATGCGCGGCGGGGTCACCCCTGCACCGCCGCGTCGCCCTGGTCGGCCCGCGAGGCCGACAGGATCTCGCTCCAGATGCGCTCCACGGCCTCTGGCTCTACGCGCCCCCCGCTGCGCGAGCAGAGGCGTTCGATGATGTCGCGCTCCCGCTGCGGCTGGTGCGGGTGGAGCCCCCTGCGCCGCTTGTGTTCGCCGATCCGCGCGCTGAGGGCCATGCGTCGCTCGAGGAGGCTCAGGATCGCCTCGTCGAGGCCGTCGACGGCGTCGCGCATCACCTCGAGGTCGTCCGAGGCGGGCGGCAGGTGGAGGTCGCGCATCAGGGCCGCGAACGCACCGGTCGAGATCGACTGCGCCGCGTCGCTGATCGAGCGGTCCGGATCCGGGTGCACCTCGAGCATGACGCCGTCCAGACCGCTCGCGAGAACGGCCGCGGCCAGCGCAGCGACGAGGTCGCGCCTGCCGCAGGCGTGCGACGGATCGGCGATGACGGGGAGGGACGTGCGCCGGCGGGCGGCCAGCGCGCCGCCGAGGTCCAGGGTGTTGCGGGTCGACGGCTCGAAGCTGCGGATGCCCCGCTCGCAGAGCACCACCTCGCGGTTGCCCTCCGCCAGGATGTACTCCGCCGAGTGCAGCCACTCGTCCACGGTCGCGCCCGCTCCGCGCTTGAGCAGCACCGGCCGGCCGCTGCGCCCGGCCGCGCGCAGCAGGGCGAAGTTCTGCATGCTGCGCGCGCCGATCTGCAGCATGTCGGCGTGGTCCGCCACCAGCGCGACGTCCTGCGCATCGAGCACCTCGGTCACGACCGGCAGGCCGACGGCCCTACCCGCGTCGCGCAGGTGGACGAGGCCCGCGCGGCCGAGACCCTGGAAGGCGTAGGGCGAAGTGCGCGGCTTGAACGCACCGCCGCGCAGCACGTGGGCTCCGGCCTCGGCCACGCCCTCCGCGGCGCGCAGGATCTGCTCGGCCGACTCCACGGCGCAGGGCCCGGCGATCACGACCGGCTCGGCGGAGCCGAAGCGCGCGAAGGAGCCCACCACCACCTGCCGCGTCCGACCCGCTCCCTCGCTCACCAGGAGCTCCTCTGCCATCGCGATCGCCTCCCTCGTTCCTGCGTGCGGGCGTACAAAAAGGCCCGCCCCTCGACGGGACGGGTCCATGACCCGCGGTACCACCCGGCTTGGCCGCCTCCGTGCGGCCCGGCTCGTTCGGCGCGGGACGCAGTCCGACGCCTAGCCCCGTTCACGGGGGGCTACCGGCCGCGCCTACCACCCGGGAGGGCTTCAGCGGGCGGCTCCGGGGCGAACTTCGCGGCGGCGCACCCGCGGGAGCTCACAGCCGAGGCTCCCTTCTCTTTGGCGGCGGCGACGCGCTACTTTGCCCCTTCAACGCCTTGCGTTGGTTGCCTCGTACCATAGCAGGCCGCCGGGATCTTGACAAGAGGGGGACGCTGGGGGCGCGGCGGGTGCCGAGAACGCGCGGCTGTGGTATCGTTCGCGGACGAGGGGGCGCACCCGCATGCTGCTCGAACTGCAGGACGTCGCCGCCGAGGTCGGCGGGCGCGAGCTGTTCCGGGGCGTCACGGGAAGGCTCGGCGAGGGCCAGCGCGTCGCGCTCACGGGCCCCAACGGCATCGGCAAGACGACCCTCCTGCGCATCATCTGCGGCGAACTGGCGGCCGCGGACGGCCGGGTCGTCCGCGGGCCGGGGCTCGGGCTCGGCTACCTGCCGCAGGACATCGTCCTCCGCGGCGATCTGACCCTCTGGCAGTACGCGCTCGGAGCCGCCACGGGCGAGATCGCGGCCCTCGAGCGCCGCCTGCGCCGCCTGGAGGTGGAGATCGCCGGCGATCCCGCCCGCCTGGCGCAGTACGGCCAGGCGCTGACGGCCTACGAGCAGCGCGGCGGATACCTCTGGGAGAGTCGCGTGCGCCAGACGCTGCGCGGGCTCGGCTTTGCCGAGGAGGACGAGCGCATGCCGGCCGTGGGGCTGTCCGGCGGCCAGAAGGTGCGGCTCGAGCTCGCCCGCCTGCTCCTCGAGCAGCCCGACATCCTGCTGCTCGACGAGCCGACCAACCACCTCGACCTGCCCGCCATGGCCTGGCTCGAGGCGACCCTGCGCGAGTACCCGGGCGGCGTCGTGGCCGTCTCGCACGACCGCGCCTTCCTGCGCGCCGTCGCGACGAGCGTCTGGGACTTCAGCCCGATCGGCTTTCAGGCGTACGACGGCGGCTACGACAGGTACCGCGAGCACCTTGGCCTGCAGCTGCGCCAGCATGAGGAGGAGGCGCGGCGGCGCGCGGCGGAGCGTGCCCGCCTCGAGGCGTACGTCCGCCGCTACAAGGCGGGCAACAGGGCGACGCAGGCGCACGACCGCGAGCGCAAGCTCGACCGCCTCGGCACGGTGCAGGCGGCGCGGGCGGACGGGCGGCTGCGCATCCGCTTCGAGGGCCGCAGCCTTGGCGAGCGCGAGCTCTTCCTGCAGGTCGAGGGGCTGACGCAGGGCTATCCGGGTCGCATGCTCTGGCGGGACCTGACGTTCCGGCTCAAGGAAGGCGGCCGGCTGGGCATCGTCGGCCGCAACGGCAGCGGCAAGACGACCCCGCTCGAATGCCTGCGCGGCGCGATGCGCCCGGAGCGGGGCCAGGTCCTGTGGGCGAGCGGCGCCCGGCTCGGCTACCTCGCCCAGGAGGTGACGATCGCCGGGACCACTGCGCTCGACGCCATGCTGGGCATCGAGGGCATGACGGTCTTCGCGGCGCGGCGGATCCTGGCCCGCCACCTGATCGGGCCGGAGCAGGTCGAGGATCCCGTCGGCGAGCTGTCCGGCGGCGAGCGCAGCCGACTCGCCCTCGCCGTCCTGGTGGCCCAGGGTGCGAACGTGCTCCTGCTCGACGAGCCGACCAACCACCTGGACCTGCCGGCCCAGGAGGCGCTCGAGGAGGCTCTCTCGTCCTTCGCCGGGACGCTCGTCCTGATCTCGCACGATCGCGCGCTCCTCGAGCGCGTCACGGATCGCTGGCTGTGGCTGGAGGGAGACGGCGGCTGGCGCCTCACGGCCGACTTCGCGGATCTCCTGCGCTTCGCGGAGCCGAGTCCCGTCGAAGCGGAGCGCGCCGCCCCGTCCAAATTGAGAGAGCAGCCGGCGCGGGATCGCCGCGTGCGGCGCTCGCGCCTGCGCGCGGAGGTGTCGACGCTGGAGCGGCGCGTCGCAGCGGCCGAGGGCGAGCGCCTCGGCGTGGAGCAGCAGCTGGCCCAAGGCGCCGGCGCGCGCACGGCGGAGCTCGCCACGCGCCTCTCGGACCTCACGCTCGAGCTGGAGGGCCTCTACGCGGCCTGGCAGCAGGCGCAGGAGGCCCTCGAGGCGGAGATGGCCGGAGACGGCGAGCGGTCCTAGAGCGTGAGGTAGTCGGCGTTGCAGTAGAGGATCCGCCGGAAGGCGTCCCCGTCCTCGTAGAAGTACGCCACGGGCGCCTGCACGAGGGTCACCTGGCGAACGCCGTCGACCACGTTGCCGACGTAGAGGGCCAGCGCCTCGAGCGCGTCGCCCTCGGGCTGGAAGCGGAAGTCGGGGTGGAAGAACGCCGTCAGGCGCAGCTCTCGCATCGCGTTGCCGCCGAGGCGGGTCAGGCTGATGGCGCCGAGGCCCGGCAGGCGCAGCGCCGCCCGCTGGCACTCCTCGAGGAGATCGAGCGGTACCTGCCAGGCGCTCGCTGCATCCGGCAGGACACCCTCCGCCAGGCTCAGGATGTCGGCCTGGGGCACGTACGCCCAGTGCAGGCGCTCCGGAGCGCCCCCACCGGGGCCGGAGGGCGGGGGCGCCGCCGCGACGCAGAGGAGGTCGCAGCCGATCTGCGCGAGGTGTAGCAGGAGATCCTTGGCCGGCATCTCCAACATGGACTGATCGGCGTCGGGGCCGCGCTCGTAGGCGCCGCGGGACGTGTACGCCCGCGCTTCGTCGCGCGGGGAGTCCGAAACGGCCTCGACCGGCACGCAGAGCGGGGACAGGGCGAGATGCCGGTAGAAGGCGCGGCGCCTCAGGCGCCCGTCGCCGAAGCGGCGGAGCTCTGCGATGGTGCGGTCGAACTCCCAGTGGTCGATCTCACTGCCCGCGTAGGACACGGCGAGGTCTCCTTCCAGAGCGGCGGGACCGGGTGGTCTGGGCGTCTCAGCATGCCGTCCCCCGCGGCCTGAGCGGGCACCCCGCAGGCCAGGACGTCGTTGCTTGCGGTCTACGCTAGGAACCGGCAGGTGGCTCCCGTCCCCGCGTCGAGACCCACCGAAGGATCGGGCGACGCGGCGCCGGGCAGCGCCGGCGCGAGGTTGGAGAGGCGCTTGGCGATCACGACGCTGCGGGCGGCGCCGCTCTCGTTCGCCAGGTGCAGCTCGACCTTCCACCCCTGCGGCACGGCGATCGCGGCGTCGCCCTGGGCGCAGCCGCTTTAGTACTCGTTCGGGGGGTCCCACCGGTGGGATGGCGAGGGCTACGGTATTCCGGGAAGCGTCCTGGCT
>Ga0187814_10000688_pt1 | contig 11906 bp, 10 predicted proteins | sample NC_S_4_FD_132450 | JGI IMG/M metagenome (GOLD analysis project Ga0187814, IMG submission 132450) | Wetland sediment microbial communities from Neuse River Estuary, North Carolina, USA - ASW-S_4 | ecosystem: Environmental > Aquatic > Freshwater > Wetlands > Sediment | place: USA: North Carolina... | reverse complement strand
GCGGACGATGCCCTGCTCCACGCCGAGGTCGATAAGTCCGCCTTCACGGCTAATGCCCAGTCCATACAGAATGTCGAATTCTGCGACCTTGAATGGCGACGCTACCTTGTTCTTGACGACCTTGACGCGTGTTCTGTTTCCGACGGCGTCTGTTCCGTCTTTCAGGGTTTCAATTCGGCGAATGTCCAGCCGGATTGACGCATAAAACTTCAGCGCCTTCCCACCAGTGGTCGTTTCGGGCGAACCGAACATAACGCCTATTTTTTCCCTCAGCTGGTTTATGAAAATAGCTGTGGTCTTTGTCTGATTGAGCGCGCCGGCAATCTTGCGGAGCGCCTGCGACATCAGCCGGGCCTGCAGGCCGACGTGGCTGTCCCCCATCTCGCCCTCGATCTCCGCCTTCGGCACCAAGGCTGCGACCGAGTCGATGACGATGATGTCGATGGCGCCGGAGCGGATCAGCATGTCGGCGATCTCGAGAGCCTGCTCCCCCGTGTCCGGCTGCGACACCAGCAGCGCGTCGATGTCGACGCCTAGGTTCTTGGCGTACTCGGGATCAAGTGCGTGCTCAGCATCGATGAACGCCGCTATCCCGCCCGCTTTCTGTGCATTTGCTATGGCGTGTAGAGCGATGCTGGTGTTGTGGGAGAGCATCCCGTTGGCGATGAAGCTATGCGTGTGTGGCATGACAACGTCAAACGTCGGCTCGAGTCCTGCGTCGTCAATCGCCACCACCTCTTCGTAGGTGTATGGCGCCTCGGCGAGATAGCGGAGATAGTGCACGATTGCCAAGGCGTCAGCACCGAACTGCAGGCAGTGCCTCTCGTACCAGTCGACGATCTTCACTAGCCGCTGCCGCGAGCACCCAAGGTCCATGTCCTTGCGGAACAAGTCGCCGGCAAGCCTGTCGAACTCCCGGTCACCACCGCAGTTGTCGCGCAGATCCTTGATGAGGCCAGCGAGGTTGGGAATGTTCTCGAACTGCGGGTCACGCGGTGACTTTCTGAAGTGCGCCTCCACCTGAGCCCGGCGACGAGCAGACCGGAACCCGACTTCGGCGAGGAACCGGTGCGCCACCGAGGGATTGATAGTCACAGTCCAGTAATCGCGCTGGTACCTCGCGTTGTACTTCGATGAAACGGTCGCGGGAACGCCGAGCCCATACAGCAGAAGCTGCACCTGTCGGGCAAGCTCTTCAGAGGCAGTCCCCAGCCCGATCGTTGAGCTTGGGTCAATCCATCCGTCGCCTTCGAACAGGGCAGACAAGAAAGCACGCTGAGCCTTGTGGCCTGCCGTGCGGACACACGCAGGAACCTTCTTGTCCGCGGCCTTGACGTAGTCAAGGCCGTACTTACTGGCCAGGAGTCCCCGGAACGCTGTGCTGTGGACATGGAACTCTTTGTCGTAGTAGTTCTTGACGGTCACGCCGAACAGCGACTCAGCGAGCTTGGTGTACTCGCCACTCACTTCAGGGTTCCAGTTCGTAAAGTGGACAGCGCCCCGGGACGACAGAGTGCCCTCGGCAACGAGATAGCCCAGGAAGACGGCTTCGTCCTCGCTGATTCCGTCACCGCTCGAGGCATCTACGGCACCGTAGAGAGCAGAGATTACCGTGTCCCCTACGGCAATCTGATCGGCCTGGCGCCACACCACCATCCCCCGCTCGCTCATCACACGTAGCGGATGGTTATGCGTAACCTTGATGACGCGGCCCGAACGCAACTGCAGCTTGCGGACGGGCTTGCGGTTGTTATGCGTAAGTGCCGCTACGTACTCCAGTTCCTCTCGCTCGTTCAGAAGCCGGATATCCAGATCACGGACATCAGTTACTCGGGACATGCAACTGGCATTCATACCTGCTCGGGCGAAGATCTCGACGATGGTCTCCAGTCCTCGGTCTGACCACACGTAGGTGTCAGCCGTCAGGCACTTGCCGCTGCTTTCCGGTCCGAACACCTCGACGATCCGGCCCTTGGGATAGCCGCCGACACCGAGCGCCACGTCCAGGGAAATGGCGCCGGTCGGGATGATCTCCACCGGTGCGCGGGTGTCGTCGCCGAGTCGCATGATGGCACCCCGGCCGAACTGACGCTCGATCTGCGCGAGCGCGATCTCCAGGGACTTGTCCCGGTCGCCGCTGACGCCCTTGCCGCTGCCCGCCTTGTCGTTCGGTGCCATCTGAAGCTCCTGTTGGGGGAAGAACGAGGGCTACGCCGAGCCGCTCGCGTGCTCCTGGCCTGGTCTAGCCGCCCGGCGAATGTGCCGTCGTGCGGGACGTGCTCACCTGCTGGCCGAGACGTTACGCGGACCCACCGACAGTCCGTGCCTGCCGGGATTCACGCCCTATCTCCAGGCCGCCGCGGGCGCGGACGACCACCAGTCAGCACACTCTAACGAACAACTGTTCGATCATGGAGCAAGACACGCCGCAAGGAGGTCGCCCAACGCGGACGATCTTGCGTCCCTGTCACGACCGCGACCTTTAGCGTGGAACGAACCTGGCGGAATCGGACTGATTTTTAACGTTAAGGGTCGCGGTCGCCTGATTGGCCGTCGACCCAACGGCTCGCACTGTCCAAGCGCCGGCGTACATCCGCGGCCAACGCGGCGATGTCGACTGGCCGCGTCGTGTCCACGGTTATGACCGGCCCGAGTCCGAGCGGCCGGGCCGACCGTGCAAACCCCGCCGCCCGGGACGCGCTCCGCGCGTGCTCGGCGTGCGCGGGGTGCCGGTCACGCGCTCGCGCCGCGTAGCGACGCTCCGCCACGGCCGCCGGGCAGCGGCAGTGCACCTCGACGGGCCGGACAGTCAGCCGGCTCAGGCGATCACGGAGCCGCGGGTCGTCTGGCCAGAAGTTGGCGTCAAGCACGGCCGCGGGGGCGTCTGCGGCGAGCGCCCAGAGCAGCTCCATGGACGCCGAGCCCAGCCGTTGCGACCAGGCTAGGTCCACCGCGGGCGCCAGGTCCGGCGCAGACGCCACGTCCGGCGCAGGCGCCAGGTCCGGGAGCGCAGGCCACAGCCAGTCGTGCAGCGTCTCCTTGATCCGATCCTTTGCCAGCAGCGTGAACCCGAGCTCGGCGGCAAGCGGCTGGGCCACAGTGGTCTTGCCCGCCCCCGGCGGCCCGGACACGAGCACGAGCTGACGCTGCACCGGACCGGCCGACCTAGTCAGCCGCGCAGACCGCCGGCAGCGCCGGGCCGCGCCGGCGCCTCACCGCAGCCGCTCCGGGACTCGGAAGGCCTCGCAGACGGCTCGCCAGACCTTCTTGACATCCTCGCCGTCGGCTAGCGCCTGGTTCACGGTCCGCCCGCCGAGCGCGGCGATCACCTGGTCCTTCGCGACGCTCTCGGCGTAGACGTCGCCGAACTGCTCGCGCATCCGCCGCCAGAACTCTGTCAGTCGCACCCGCGTCAGGGTACCGGACCAGCACCAGCCAGCCCGTTGTGCGCGGGCCTGGCCAGGACGGAAGCGTCAGCCGACGGTCAGGGCCGTCGCCCGGTCGCCAGCAGATGCGGGCCGAGGCCCAGCAGCTCGGGCACCCGCTCGTGGGCGCGGACCGAGTCGAGCACGACCTGCCGCGCCGCCGGATCCGCCATTCGCTCATCCAGATCAGCGAGCAGGAACGCCGCTCCTTCGACGCTCACCAGCTCCGCAACATCGAGGCCCGCGGACCGGAATTCGGCGCGAAGCTGACCCGGCCGGTGCGCGAAGCCGTTGAAGCCGCCGCGAACCAGCGGCGGAATGGTCCCGGTCCGCTCCAGCGGGCCGATGAGCTCCAGGAACTGCGGGCTTAGCTCGTACAACCGCAGCCGCAGGATGCCGTCGAGCCGGGGTGCCCAGCGGGAGATGGCGGCGCCGAAGACGAGCCCGCCGGATCGTACGACGCGGCTGGCCTCGCGCAGCGCCTGTACCCGGTCGCTCCGGCGGGTCAGGTGATAGAGCGGTCCGAGCAGCAGGACCGCGTCCACGCTCGCATCAGCCAGGTCCAGGCCACGCGCGTCGCCGAGCGCCGTCTCGACCGCTGAGCCCGGCCCAGCGAGTTCGCGAAGCTGCTGCACGTGCAGCGGCACGATGTCGCGGTGCAACACGCGATAGCCGAGCCCGGCGAGCCAGAACGCGTACCTGCCGGGCCCGCCGCCGATGTCGGCGACCGTCGCGGGCGGTGGTGGCAGCTGCCGCAGAACGATCTGTTTCGTGCGCTCGAACTCGAGCTGGCCTGATCCCGAGGCCGAGAGCCGGTCTGCCTCCTCGCCCCGCTCGTAGTACTCGTGCATGGCGGCACTCAGCAGGTCGTCGGCCATGCCGTGCATCATGTCAGGCGGATTTGCTTAGGCGGCAGAAACAATTGGCCTTGCGCGATTGTTAGCGGCCACATAGCGTCGATGATGCGCTGTCCAGCTACAGTGCAGTCTGCGCAGCGTGGCGCGGTCCGCCGCAACTGACCGTGCCCGAGCACAGTGATCTAGCCCACGGAGGCCCCAGTGGCTCGCCCGACCGCCTGCCGCGGCCTGTGGCTCGTCTGCCGCCGTCACATCGACCTCCTGCGCGTTTCCAGCGCGATCTGTCGCGCCTTCTGCTGACAACCGTTCCTGCCTCGCATCCGCGCGCCCGAACGACCGGGCGGCACGAGCCGGTGCCCAGCCGCCAGCAGAAGGACCAGACATGTCATCCCAGCCGCTTCGCGGCCAGGGCCAGTGGGCCCTCGGCCACCACGAGCCGCTCAATCCGGCCGAGCGGTTCAAGAAGGACGACGACGGGCTGCACGTCCGCGATCGCATTCTGAAGCGCTACGCGCTGCTCGGCTTTGACTCCATCGACCCGACCGACCTGCGCGGCCGGTTCCGCTGGTGGGGCCTGTACACCCAGCGCAAGCCCGGCATCGGCGGCGGCAAGACCGGCGCCCTGGAGGACGCCGAGATCGAAGACCCGTTCTTCATGCTGCGGGTCCGCATCCCCGGCGGGCAGCTGGACGCCGGCCAGCTGCGCGCGATCGCCGGGGTTGCCAAGGAATACGGCCGCGACCTGGCTGACATCACCGACCGGCAGAACGTGCAGTTCCACTGGCTGCGCATCGAGGACATCCCGGCCGTGTGGGCGCGCCTGGAGGAAGTCGGCCTGTCCAGCCAGGAAGCCTGCGGCGACGTTCCGCGCAACATCATCGGCTGCCCGGTGGCTGGCCTGGACGCGGCAGAGATCCTGGACGCCAGCAACGTGCTGCACGCGACCAACGCCATCGCCACGGCCAGTCCCGACCTGACCAACCTGCCGCGCAAGTACAAGACGGCGATCTCCGGCTGCGCCCGGCAGTGCACGGCGCACGAAGTCAACGACGTCTCCTTCGTCGGCGTCGTCGGGCCGGACGGCGAGCCGGGCTACGACCTGTGGGTCGGCGGCGGCCTGTCGACCAACCCGATGCTCGCGCAGCGGCTGGGCGCGTTCGTGCCGCCGGACCGGGTGCCGGCCGTCTGGACCGCGGTCACGAGCCTGTTCCGCGACTACGGCTACCGCCGGCTGCGCAGCCGCGCACGGCTGAAGTTCCTGGTCGCCGACTGGGGCACCGAACGCTTCCGCGAGGTTCTCGAGCGTGAATATTTGCGCGGGAACGCCCTGGCGGACGGGCCGCCGCCGCCGCTACCTGCGCCGGGATCCCGCGACCACCTCGGCGTGCATCGCCAGCGCGACGGCCGCTGCTACGTCGGCGTCGCACCGCACACCGGCCGCACGTCCGGGACGCAGCTCTGGCAGCTCGCCGACCTGGCGGAGGCCTTCGGCTCGGGGCGGGTCCGCACGACGATCGAGCAGAAGCTGCTCATCCTCGACGTCCCCGAGCACGCGGTCACAGAGCTGGTGTCAGAACTCGCGTCGGTCGACCTTCAGGCCAGTCCCGACGTGTTCCGCCGCGGGACGATGGCCTGCACCGGCATCGAGTTCTGCAAGCTCGCGATCGTTGAGACCAAGGGCCGTGCCAGGGACTTGTACACCGAGCTCAGCCGGCGGCTGCCGGACTTCGACACGCCGATCACCATCAACGTCAACGGCTGCCCGAACTCGTGCGCCCGGTTCCAGCTCGCCGACATCGGGCTCAAGGGGTCGATCGTCGACGGCGAGGAGGGCTTCCAGGTGCACCTGGGCGGCTCGCTCGGCACCGACCCAGGCTTCGGCCGCAAGCTGCGCGGGCTCAAGGTAACCGCGGACGGGCTGCCCGACTACGTCGAGAAGCTGCTGCGCAGCTACCAGGCCGACCGGCAGGCGGGCGAGCAGTTCGCGACCTGGGTCCGGCGTGCGGACCCCGAATTGCTGAGCCAGACCGGCGAGCCGTCGCGCATAGGAGCGTCGGCATGAGCGGCGAACGGCAGGTTCCGTTTTTCTGCCCCTACTGCGGCGAGGAGAACCTGCGCCCGGCTGGTGCGCAGGCCGGTGAGTGGGAGTGCCGCGCATGCTCGCGCGGCTTCAGCCTCAAGTTCGTCGGTGTCGTGGGCCCGAGGCCGCACGACCCGGCGCTGCGAAGCTCATGACCGGCCACGCCGGCCGGCCGGCCGAATCCGGCAGCGATGATGCGCCAGCCCGTTACCCCCTCATGCTCGACCTGGCCGGCCGGCGCGCGGTCGTCGTCGGCGGCGGCATGGTCGCGCTGCGCAAGGTCCGCAGCCTGCTCGGCGCCGGCGCGGACGTCGTGGTCATCGCGCCCGCGGTGCTACCGGAACTGGCCGCGCTGCCGGTAACGGTGCTGCGGCGGCGCTATCGCGACGGCGACCTGTCGGCGGCCTGGCTCGCCCACGCCGCGACCGACGAGCCGGAGGCCAACGCGGCGATCGCGGCCGAGGCCGAGCGGAACCGGATCTGGTGCGTGCGGGCCGACGCAGCGAGCGCGTCCCCGGCCTGGACGGCGGCGGTGACCAGGCACGGCGGCGTGACCGTCGCGGTGACGGCCGGCGGGGACCCGGCGCGATCGCAGCGGCTGCGGGCGGCGATCGCGGTGGCCCTCGCCGACGGCAGCCTGCCAGTACGCCCGTCCCGCGCGGCCGGCACCGGTGACGGCGGGCGGGCCGTCGGCAGCGTCGCGCTGATCGGCGGCGGGCCCGGCGATCCGGGCCTGATCACTGTGCTCGGCCGGCGGCTGCTCGCCGAGGCCGACGTGGTGGTGACAGACAAGCTCGCGCCGCGGTCGCTGCTAGCCGAGCTCGACCCAGACGTCGAGATCATCGACGCGGGCAAGCAGCCGCACGCGCACAACCTGACGCAGCAGCAGATCAACGAGCTGATCGTGGACCGTGCCCGCGCCGGGCAGCGGGTGGTCCGGCTCAAGGGCGGTGACCCGTTTGTGTTCGGCCGGGGCGGAGAGGAGGCGCTCGCCTGCGTGCAGGCCGGTGTTTCGTTCCAGGTGGTGCCCGGCGTGACCAGCGCGATCGCGGTGCCCGCGTGGGCCGGGATCCCGGTCACGCACCGGGGTGTCACACAGGACTTCGCTGTGGTGTCGGCGCATCTGGACCCGTCGCAGCCGGGGGCGACGGTCGACTGGGAGGCTCTGGCCCGCGGCGGCGGCACCCTCGTGCTGCTGATGGCCGTGACGCACCTCGACGCGGTCGCGGCCGAACTGGTCAAGCGCGGCCGGAACGAGACCACGCCGGTCGCGGTCATCAGCGACGGGACGACGCCAGACCAGCAGGTGCTGGTGTCCACGCTCGGCAGCGTGGCCGCCGACGCCGCAGCCGCGGCGGTGCGGCCGCCGGCTGTCGTTGTCATCGGTGACGTGGTCCGGCTGCGCGAGCAGCTGCAGCCTGCCGCGGCGGCACCCGCGCCGTTCGCGGTCGATTCTCCCGCGGCCCAGCGGGCAGCGGCGCGCTACCTGGCGGTGAGCGCATGAGCCAGCCCGCGCTGCTCGCGGTCGCGCACGGCAGCCGGAATCCGGCGGCCACGGAGGTGGTCAGGGTGCTGGCTCGCCAGGTGCGGCGGCTGGCCCCGGTGCTGGACGTACACGTCGCGTTCATCGGGCACGCGGAGCCGTCGCTGCCCGCCGAGCTCGGCGCGGCCGGCTCGAACACCGTGATCGTGCCGCTGCTGCTGTCGTCCGGGTATCACTTGTCCGCCGATATCACCGGGGCTGCCAGCTCGGCCGGGGCGCGCGTGGCCGGGGCGCTCGGACCGGACGAGCTGCTGCTGATCGCGCTGACAGCGCGGCTCGCCGAGGCAGGCGTGCCGGGCGCCACCCCGGTTGTGCTCGCGGCCGCGGGCTCGTCCGATCCGGCGGCCGCGGCCGACGTCCGCAAGCAAGCCGACCTGCTCGCGGACCGGCTGGGCGCGCCGGTGGTCGCCGCATTCGCCACCGCCGCCGCGCCCAGCGTGCCCGACGCGGTTGCGGGCCTGCGGGAACGCACCGGTAAGCCGGTAGCGGTCGCGAGCTACCTGCTCGCACCCGGTCACTACCAGGACCAGCTGGCCGACAGCGGAGCCGACTGGGTAACCGAGCCGCTCGGCGGCCACCCGGTGCTGGCCGGCCTGGTCATCGACCGGTACCGGACGGCCATCACGGCTAAGCGCTGACCATGGCAGCGCAGTTCCGCCGGATTCACGTGTCGGTAACCGCGCCAGGCCATACTGGCTGGCCTGAAGCTCACCAGGAACGTCAGCTCGGGTCTTGGGAAGCAGGCACTTCCTCGTGGACTACCGGCTGCGGCCGGGGTCGGTGCGCCGCGACCGCGGCGCCCGTTCCACGGCTCGCCGCCACGGCGGATAATGAGGGCACCCTACCGGGGGAGCGGACATGGCTCGCCAGTTCGGCTACTACGACATCCTGGACGTCTTGCCCGGCGCCTCGGCCGACGATGTAAGGCAAAGCTATGAGGCCAAGGCCGGGGTACTGGCGCCTGAGCTGATTGCCGGCGCGCCGTCCAAGGTGGTGACGGCCGCGGGGCGCGCGCAGGTCGCACTCCAGGCTGCTGTCCGGGTGCTCACCGACCCGGACAGCCGGCGGCGTTACGACAATGAGACGGGCATCCGGCCGACGGGCGGCGGGCTGGCGGGGCCCGCGAACGTCCCGTCGCAAGGTATCTGGGCTTGGGATCCGAGCTGGAATCGAGTGGGCTTCGCGGGCCCGGGCCCGGCTGCGATCACTGACGCTCTCGGCGTGGTAGCCGACTGGTTAGCCCCTCATCCAGCTCGCCCGCGGCACGTCACCGTGCCGGACGCCCGCGGGCTCTTCGTGGGCCCGGCTCGGCGGCTCATCTCCGCTAGCGACCTGCATGCAGAGCTGGTGCAGCTCACCCAGAACCCGCTGCCGGTCGAGGGGCTGGTGGTCGACCAGTCACCGCGGGCTGGCACGATCGTGCACCGGTCCAGCACCGTCGTGGCTCAGGTGTGGCACCCGAGCCGACGGGACGGGCGCCCGGCATAGCCGATCGAAGCCCAGGTCACGAACCCATCATCAGCGGGCGGGCAGCCTGCAGCCCAGGCGCCAGCCAGGGCAGCCAGATGGTCGCGACGGCCAATCCGAGCGCGGCGACACCGGCCAGCCGGGCTATCAGCTGTTCGCGCGGTGACACCTTCTCCACCAGGATGAGGATTGCCAGCGCGACCATCGCGACGATGTTCATCACGCCGACCGCGATGAGCACGAGCATCAGTGCCCAGCAGCAGCCCAGGCAGTAGGCGCCGTGGTGGGCGCCAACGCGCAGGTCTTTGGTCCGGCCGCGGAACGAGCCGTACCGCAGCAGCAGTCCGAACGGCGACCGGCAGTGCGCGAGGCAGCGGTCCTTGAGGCCGGTCAGCTGGTAGATCCCGCACCCGGCGAAGACCGCGATCGCCGCTCCGTGCGCCACCGCCGGGTGGTAACTGTCCAGCCAGCTCGTCAGCCGGGCAAGGCCGTAAGCCGGCCCGCCCGCGATCGCCCACACCACCAGATAGCCAGCAACCAGGCTGCTCAGCCGCACCGCGCGGCTGTCCCGGACGGTCCTGGCGTATACCGAGGCGAGCGGGGCGACGGACGGCAGCATCATGGCTGCCATCATCAGCGTCCACACCGCAACGAACGCAGCGATGCCGAAGCCCATGGTGCCGGTCATACCGGTCATCCCGCGGGCGACGATGAGCGTGGCCGCCCAGGCCGCCGCAGCCAGGAACAGCAGAGCCGATGTTTGCGCCCTGGCTAGCCATTGCAGTGGCGGGCCAGCCGACTGCTGCGGCGTGTCGCTCATCCGGCCCAGGAGAACGGCGCGGTGAAGCCGCTCTGGCCCGCGCGGCCCCAGTCGATCCCGAACGTCGAGAGCGTCGCCGTCGTGGCCGGCGCGACGGTCAGCGTCGTGTTCGAGGGATGGAAGACGTTCTCGAGCCGGACCGGCTGCTGGCCCTCGCCTACCGCGAAATCGGTGACCTCGAACCCGCCTGCGTCACCGACCTGGACGCGATGCTGGCCACCATCCTCGTAGAAGTCGATGGGAACCCGCTCGATGCCGAGCAGTTCGCCGATCAGCGGGCCGAGCATCGCTGGCGGCCCGCCTAGCTGGCCCGCCAGCACGGCCCCCAGCTGCTCAGCCTGGGCATCGGAGGCGGCGGCATCGAGAAACACGCCGACCCGCCAGTTGCCCTCGGACATCACCGGCGGCGTATCGAGGAACAGCGCGAAGCTGAGCCCGCTGACGTCGGTGCCGTCGATATCGCCAGCGTCCACGCGATACGCGAGCAGCGCCCGGCAGCGGTCAAGCGTGGCCCTGGCGGTCAGCGCGGACCACGTACACGGGCAGATCGCGTCGCACGAGCAGGACTCCATATATGTTCCGGTCAGTTGCCAAGCCATGTGCCCAACCCCCTCGGCAGCGCCATGTGCCGCCAAGCTTCGCGGCGGCGGCGCTGGCTGTCAATGACCGCCGTCGATGAGCACCGGCAGGCTCTCGAACTGCCACCGCCGCCTCAAGCCTGGCCAGCGCGGCCCAGACTGTCGGAGACAGCAGGCAGGATGGAGCCATGGCTCCTGTCCGCGCTCCCGGGCTCGCTGAGTTCAGCGAGCCCACCAGTGCGTGGTTCGGCTCGGCATTCGCCCAGCCGACACCGGCCCAGGTGCTGGCCTGGGAAGCAATCGGCCGGAATGAGCACACCCTGGTCATCGCCCCGACCGGCTCCGGCAAGACGCTGGCCGCATTCCTGTGGGCGATCGACAAGCTCGCCAGCGAGCCCATCCCAGCCGATCGGGGGCGCCGGTGCCGCGTGCTGTACGTGTCACCGCTGAAGGCGCTAGCCGTGGACGTGGAGCGCAACCTGCGCTCGCCGCTGACCGGCGTGACTCACGCCGCGCGGCGCCTCGGGCTCCCCGAGCCAGACATCCGGGTCGCGGTGCGCACCGGAGACACCGCCGCGGACGAGCGACGCAAACTGGTCAGCCACCCGCCTGACATCCTGATAACCACGCCCGAGTCGCTGTTCCTGATGCTGACCTCCCGGGCCAGGGACGGCCTGCGCGGCGTGCAGACCGTCATCGTCGACGAGGTGCACGCCCTGGCCGGCAGCAAGCGCGGCGCCCACCTCGCGCTGTCGCTGGAACGGCTCGACGCGCTGCGGGCGAGTCCAGGCCCGGACCGGCAGGCTCGGCCCGCCCAGCGGATCGGGCTGTCGGCGACGGTCCGCCCGCCGCAGGAGGTCGCCACGTTTCTCGGCGGCGCGCTGCCGGTGACGATCGTCGCGCCGCCGAGCGAGAAGCGGCTGGACCTGCGGATCGTGGTCCCGGTCGAGGACATGGCCGACCTGCAGACCACAGCTGAGCAGAGGCGGGTCCGCGTCGGAGTGCCGATGGCCGACGGCCGGGTCGTCACGTCGGCGACGCCCGGCGGCGACCAGGCGGCAGCCGCGGGGGGTTCCGGGGGGTCGCCCCCCCGGGTGGCACACGGCGACCCGGCCCGGCAGCACTCGATCTGGCCG
>Ga0187814_10000687_pt1 | contig 11911 bp, 8 predicted proteins | sample NC_S_4_FD_132450 | JGI IMG/M metagenome (GOLD analysis project Ga0187814, IMG submission 132450) | Wetland sediment microbial communities from Neuse River Estuary, North Carolina, USA - ASW-S_4 | ecosystem: Environmental > Aquatic > Freshwater > Wetlands > Sediment | place: USA: North Carolina... | reverse complement strand
GTGATCAGGGCCTCGGTCAGCGACACCACGCGGGCGAAAGTCCGCGCTTACCCGCGCGGCAGGCGGCCGGTAACCGAGTTCGTCAACGGCACGCCCGAGCGCCGCACCGGATCGGCTGAAGAGTTCTTCAGCGTCGACGCGCCGCACTTCAACGCCGCTGACGGGCCAGCGGGCCAGCAGTTCAGGATTGACCATGGCGCCTGGCGGCCGCTTGCGGCCAGCGGCGTCTTCTACACCGGCAAGCTCGGCGTCGGGCCGCACGAGGTAACTGTGCGCACCAGCGACGCGGCTGGGGCCACGACCATGCGGTTCCGCTGGCGGGTGGTGCCGCTGCCCGCACCGGAGGCCTGCCGTCGGCCGCATGGCGAGGCTTGCTGGTACCCGCCGCACCTGAACGCCGACGGCAAGCCGATGCGCTGGGACTGGCAGATCGGCCGGGTAACGCCGCTGCAGCGGACAGGCGCGCGGGCCGTCGACATCTACGACGTCGACGGCTTCCTGACCACTGCCGCCGAGGTGCACGCCATCCACACGAGCTGGCAGGCGGCTACGCTGCCGCATCCTAAGCTGATCTGCTACCTCGACCTGGCCTGGGAGGACTACCGGCCGGATGCCAGTCCGGGCGTCGTCTTCCCGGCCGCCACCCTTGGCAAGATTTACTTCGGCTACCCGGAGGAACGCTGGGTCGACTTCCGCCAGCTTGATGCGCTGAAGCCGATGCTCGACGAGCGGATGCGGATGTGCGCGGCCAAGGGTTTCGACGCGGTCGAACTTGATGACATCGATAGCTTCGACCCGCCAGGTACCACCGGGTTCCACCTGACCCCAGGTGATGCGCAGAACTACCTCGCCTACGCCTTCAACGAGATCCATCGGTTCGGCATGACCGCGCTGTGGAAGAACTCGCCGTACCTGAGCTGGTGGGGCCGCAGCTATGCCGATGGCGCCGTGGTCGAGGAATGCTACGTCTACCACCAGTGCTTCTCGTCCTCGGTGCGCGGAAGTAAGCAGTACGGGATTACCTGCACCGCGCTGGCAGGCCCGACGCCGTGCGGCTGGGACGACTTCACCGCGGACCGGACAGCCGAGCAGCCAACCGGCAAGTGGGTCGGCGAGGCCGAGTATTCGGCCGACAACTACGTCTGTAACCCTGGGCAGCGATGCCCCTATAGACGCAGGTTCGCCACCTTCTGCCGGGACGTCTATGCACCCGCCTACGGCTTTGCCGCAGTCAAGTTCGACGTTGACCTGGACGGGAAGATGTTCTATCCGTGCCCTAGCGGTCGCTGACGACTTCACGGCAGGCTGGCCGGCTGTTTGCGAATTCGCCCTGCATGATCCTGTGGGTGGTCAATCCTTGACCGTCCCTTCGCAAACTTCGGTGCAACACGGTTTGCCCGCCGGCCGGCCAGAACAGATACCGCACCGTGGCGCCATTGAAAACTTCCGAGGACCCGGTCAGCCAGTTCTTCGTCGCCCTCGCTGAGCAGGGCCGTATCGCGACGTTCGCGGGCGAATCCGCGACGCTGCGGTTCGATATCGCCGACGGCGAGGCCGTCGAGCGCTGGCATGTGACGATAACCAGCGGCGATGTGGCCGTCACTCGCAAGCAAGATGCGGCCGACGCTGTAGTGCGCATCCAGCGGCCGCAGTTCGAGGCAATCGTGACAGGGCGGCTGAACGCCCAGGCGGCCCTCCTGCGCGGCCTGCTCAGCTGCGAGGGCAGCGTGGCCGCCCTGATGATGTTCCAGCGCTGCCTACCCGGTCCGCCGGGCTCCACCGGCCGCGTCGGCCCGATAAGCGGACAGGCAGTGATGGCGGAGCGGAGGCCGGCATGAGCGATGAGCTGGTGCAGATCCTGGAAGGCAACACCTTCGTGGTCAGCGATGACCGAGGTGACATCGAGGCCTCCGCCACCGACCCGACCGGGCTGTTCTCGTTCGACACCCGCTTCCTGTCGAAGTGGGTGCTGACGGTCAACGGCCAGCGGCTGACCGCGTTGTCGACCGACGACCTTCAGTACTTCCAGACCCGGTTCTTCCTCGTGCCCGGCAGCGGCACCGTCTACGTGGACGCCAAGCTTTCGGTCATCCGCGAGCGCGAGGTGGCCGACGGCTTCCACGAGGACATCCGCGTGCTGAACCACGAGAACGTGCCGGTTGACCTCAAGATCCGGATAGACGCGGCGAGCGACTTCGCTGACTTGTTCGAGGTCAAGGACGCCCTGGCGAAGAAGGGGCAGTACCAGGCTCAGGTGACTGACTCCAGCCTCGTGCTCGGGTACCGCCGCGAGACCTACGCGCGCGAGACCTGGATCTCATCGAGTTCGCCGGCGGTGATCGACGACAAGGGGCTTGAGTTCAGCGTCACCGTGCCGCCGCACGGCGAGTGGAGTACCGAGCTGGAGGTTGTGGCGTCAACCGGAGCGCTGGACGGGTTCTCGGCCAGCACAACCGGGATCCGGGGCGAGCACCGGGTGCACCGGGATATGGCCAGAGGGCTGGAGAAGTGGCTTAAGCACGCGCCGCGGCTTGAGTGCGACTGGGAGCCGCTTGAGCTCATTTACCGCCGCTGCCTGACCGACCTGGCGGCACTGCGATTTTCGACGCTCACGATGCCCGGCCGCTCGCTGCCCGCCGCGGGACTGCCCTGGTTCATGACGATCTTCGGCCGGGACAGCATTTTCACCAGCCTGCAGGCGCTTCCGTTCACCTCGGAACTGGCGGCGACCACCCTGATGGCCCTGGCCGAGCGGCAAGGCACCCGGATCGATGACTTCCGCGATGAAGACCCGGGCCGGATCCTGCACGAGATGCGCTACGGGGAACTGACCGCGTTCGAGGAGCGGCCGCACTCGCCTTACTACGGCAGTGCCGATGCCACCGCCTTGTTCGTCGTGCTGCTTGACGAGTACGAACGCTGGACCGGTGACGCCAGACTCGTACTCCACCTCGAGCAAGCGGCCAGGGCGGCGCTCAACTGGATCGACGAGTACGCCGACCTGCAGGGCAACGGCTACGTGTCCTACCAGCGCCGCAATGAGCAGACCGGCCTGGAGAATCAGTGCTGGAAGGACTCCTGGGACTCCATCTCTTACCGCAACGGAGACCTGCCTGGGTTCCCGCGGGCCACCTGCGAGCTGCAAGGGTACGCCTACGACGCCAAGGTCCGCGGTGCCCGGCTTGCCCGCCTGATCTGGAAAGACCCGGCCCTTGCCGACCGGCTGGAAAAGGAGGCCGCCGACCTCAAACGGCGGTTCAACTCCGACTTCTGGGTGGAAGACGGCGAGTACTTCGCCGTCGCCCTCGAGGCCGACGGGCGCCAGGTTGACTCGCTCACCTCCAACAACGGTCACCTGCTGTGGAGCGGAATCGTCGAGAAGTCAAAGGCCCGCGCCGTCGCCCGGCACCTGCTGGGCCCGCGGCTGTTCTCCGGCTGGGGGGTGCGCACGCTGGCCGAGGGCGAGGCTCGCTACAACCCGATCGGCTACCACGTGGGCACGGTCTGGCCGTTCGACAACTCCTTCATCGCCTGGGGGCTGCGCCGATACGGGTTCAAGGACGAGGCCGCCTGCATTGTCGCCGGAATAATGGAAGCGGCCGAGGTCTTCGCGGGCAGGCTGCCCGAGGCATTCGGAGGCTACCAGCGGACTACCACCCGGTACCCGGTCCGCTACCCGACCGCCTGCAGCCCGCAGGCATGGTCGACAGGAGCGCCCTTGCTGCTCTTGCGCGCAGCTCTTGGCCTAGAGCCGCACGGGGACAACCTCGTCGTCGACCCCGCGCTGCCGATGCGGATCGGTCATCTCGAGCTTCTCGACGTGCCCGGCCGGTGGAAGCGGATCGACGCCTTCGGCCGAGGCCGCGTCGACACCGACCGCATGACCAGGCGCTGACCGCGGTAACCGCGGGCGGCTCAGTCGGGGGCCATAACCGGGCGGATTGGCCGCCACACGTGTTCTGCTCCGTGCGGCCTGATTGCATCGAGAGCCTGCTGTACCAGGCCGGCGAAGGCTTCCGATGACACCGCCGTCCCTGCGGGTTCGGTATCAATGACAGTGGCCGCGGGCCACGCTGCCACGAGGGCTGCCATCTGCCTGGCGACCTCCTGATCTGCATCGGACGGGCCTGGCGGCCGCGTCGTCATTCGTCGCGCGGCCAGCTCTGGTGCCGCCACGCATCGCAACTGCACCAGGCCCGCGTGCGTCCCGGCTGCGGCATCGGCCGCTGCCACTCGCAGCTCTGCTGAACTCCAGGACGCGTCGGCGATCACGGATTCGCCACTGGCCAGCAGCGCGGATGCGCGGCTGATTAGCTCGGCATAGCAGCGCCTGGTCCACGATTCGCTGTAGATCCCGGTGCCGAAGGGGACGGTGCCGCCGTCACCGTGCCGCGGCAGCGACCCGGCGAGTTCTTTGCGGATCCGGTCACTGCTGAGCACGGTCCAGCCGAGCCGGTCAGCGACCGCACCGGCCAGGGTGGACTTCCCGGTGCCAGGCAATCCCCCGATCAGCACAAGGGTGACTGCTCCGGCGCGCAGGTGCCGGAGCGTGATGTCGGTCAGCAGCCGCGCCTGGCCGCCGACCGCCAGATCGCCCTGCCCGGCTCGGATGCAGGCGACCTTGGCCCGCACGAAGGCGCGGTAAGCCACGTAGTGGTGCCGCAGCGATCCAGGGGCCGGATCTCCGGAGAACTCGGCATACCAGTCCGTAAACTGCCTCGCATGGTCGGCGGCACCAAGCCGCTCCAGGTCCATCGTGAGGAATGCCGCGTCGTCCAGGCCATCCAGCCAGCGCAGTCGATCGTCAAAGTCCAGGCAGTCGAGGATCCGCGGCCCGTCATCGAGGCAGAAGATATCGTCGGCGAGCAGATCTCCGTGCCCGTCCAGGACACGGCCATCCCGTATCCGGGCCTCGAACAGCGGCGCTCGCCCGGCAATGAACTGCAGGGCCAGCCGGCTGACTTCGTCGACGGTGGCGGCGTCGAGCAGTCGGCCGCCGACCGATCTGGCCTGGTTGAGGTTCTCCTCCCAGCGAGCGCGCAATGCCTCGCCGCTACCCTGCTCCGAAATCTGCGCGGACCGCGGCGCGGCCGCGTGCTTGGTGGCCAGGATCCTTGCGACCTGGCGCAGCGAGCCGGCAACCGGGGCGCCCGCCCTGACTAGCGAGGACAATCGCCGCCTGGCAGGCATCCGGCGCATCACCACCAGGTGATCACAGATCTGCCCGTCCGGATCGCGCACGTCGGCCACACCCAGGTACACATCAGGCGCGTACCGCCGGTTCAGCTCGGTCTCGCGCTGGCAGGCGCTGGCCCGAGCCTGCCTGGTGGTGAAATCCAGGAAGCCCAGGTTCACTCGCTTCTTGAGCTTGTAAGCACGGTCTCCGGCGAAGTAGACCACCGAGGAGACGGTCTCGGCCACGTCGCCATACGGTTCCCGCGATGTCTCGTCACCGCAGCTAGCCACCGGCCGTCCCCCCCTCGTTGGCCAGAGACCCAAGACCTGCTATCCGTGCCCTATCACGATCTCACGCAGGCGGCGACGTTAAACCCTGCTGGCCTGTAGGTTCACGAACCGGTAGTGGTCCCGGCTGGAGGTCCCGATTCCGGGTTAAGCCACGGATCCCGGAATTGTCGATCTGCGGAGCAGGACGGTAACTACGAACGGCCATGACGTCTGCACCGACGATGCCAGGCGTTCGGCCAGACCAAGGTCGCTGCCGCCTTGAGTCTGGATCACGACCCAGCCGAGCAGCACGACGAACAGCGCGGTCACGATCGCCGAAGCCTTGGCGCGCAGAACTGGAGCCTCTGGCGGCGCGCTCCAGCCGGCCACAGTCGGCCATATCGCGATCGTTATACCTCCGATCACGGTCCAGGCAAGGTGCACTGGCGTCGGGCCGCCTGGTGGCTCTGGTGAGGTGGCAATGCCTATGCTGCTCAGTCCCGCGATCACCAGCAGGACGCGCGACGGCCACCGCATCAAGCTCAGTCCGGCGGCAGTCACGAGATAACAGCCGCCGACGAGGAACAGGGCCCCTGTCATGAACCAGCGGTCAGTTCCACCCTGGCCTGCCAGAACGCTGATGGTCTGGCGCACCGGATTGTAAGAAGCTGGCTGGACTGCCCCAGACACCAGCCATCCCCCGATGAGCACGATCGGGGACAGACCGGCACTAGCGACTGCCCACAACGGGACTCCGCGGCCAGTGCTTACCGGCCAGGCATCGGCGCATGGCAGCCGGACAAGCTGACTGCCGATCTTGCGTGCGGCTATGAAGTCCGGCAACCTGACCGCTAGCCGCGTCCTCACCTCAGTCATCGGCCTCGCCGTCTCAGATGGATTAGCAGCGTCCTCTAAAACTCTGTCAAGCGGGATCGATTACTAACGTTTTTTCGCTACTGCAAAGTATATCGCTACGCTCCGTCCGTCCCCGGACGGGTCCCCTCAGAATCAACTCCATCCGCCGTGCGCCGGCGCCGCGGATTCGGCTCTGGAAACCCGGTCAGTGTCCAGGTCGGCGACGAATACCTTCTGCAGCATGTGCCAGTCTTCCGGGTGCTCAGCGATGCCCAGTTCAAAGGCCGCTGCCATCCGCTGGCTCATGGAGACGATCTTTTCGTGCTGGTCCCCGGCCGACGGGATCGGAATCTCGGGGTAGATCCGCGCCGCCCAGTCCTTGCCTTCGAACCACAGCGTCACTGGCATCAGGGCCGCGCCGGTCTGCACAGCCAACGCAGCCGGGCCGGCCGCCATCCGCGCTAGCTCACCGAAGAACCGCACGTCAACTCCGTTCGCCGTCAGATCACGGTCGCACACCAGGCACACCAGATGGCCCTGCCGCAGGCGCTCCGCCAGCAACTCGAACGGACTGCCGCTTCCGGCATGCGGCAAAACCTCCATGCCCAGGCTTTCCCGGAAGGCCAGGAACTTGTCATAGACGGGGTCCGAGCTCAGGCGTTCGGCAACTGTAGTGAACCTCCCGGCACCGCGCCTCACGATCCACGCGCCGGCCTGCTCGTAGTTGCCCATATGTGGCAGCGCGAAGATAACCCCGCGCCCGGCGGCCAGGTGACCAAGCGCGACCTGCTCCTGGTCGCCATGCATTCGCATCCGGGCCATAATCTCCTCGGGCGGTATCACGTGCAGCCGGAAGACCTCCATCCAGTACCGCAAGTACGAGCGCATGCCTGCGCGAGAAAGTCGCCTGAGCTGGTCAGCCGAGGCGCCGGGACCAAGCACCCGGCGCAGATTCGCCTCAAGCTGCTGGACGCCCGGTCCCCGCCGCCACCAGAGCACATCCGCGATCTTCATGAACAGCCATTGCGCCCAGGAGCTGGGTATCTTGCATACCGCCGCCCAGCCGAGCAAATACAGCCGCGCAATGATCATCCGGACCTCTTTTCAATCACCGTAGCAGGGCCCGGGGCCTAGCCCTTCGGGCCAGTGAGAGCTAGGACACCTGCTCGGTATCGAGTAGGTGCGGCGGCGCGGTGGCATCGGTTCCTGCGGCTCTCGCGCCCGGCCACTGCCTGAGCTCGAGAGTGGGCATGAACCAGGTAGCCACGAACGCCAGCGCGGCGATCGGCACCGCAATGATGAACACGGTCTGGATGGATTCCGCATAACCGGCCACGATCGCCTGGTGGATGGCGGTGGGCAGGCGGCTCAGTGCGGCCGGAGTTACCGCCGCGCTGGAGAAGCCCGCCGGAATCCTGGCGCCGCGCAGATGGCTCGCCAGGTTTCCGACCAGCACGTTGGAGAAGATCGCGCCGAAGATCGCCGTCCCGAATGATCCTCCGATCGAACGGAAGAACGTGGCACCCGAAGTGGCTACGCCGAGTTCGCTGTGCGGCACGGCGTTCTGCACGATGATGACCAGCACCTGCATAACGCCGCCGATCCCCATGCCGAGCACCAGCATGTAGCACGCGTCGAGGAACGATGAGGTGTGCACGCCTATTCGGGACAGCAGGAACAGGCCAAGCGTCATCGCTGCGGCCCCGGCGATCGGGAAAAAGCGGTACTTGCCTGTCCGCGAGATGACCTGCCCAGAACCTATCGAGACGATCAGGAGCCCGGCCATGAGCGGCAGCAGCCGAACGCCTGACAGCGTCGGCGATACTCCGCGAACGATCTGGAAGAACGCGGGCAGGTACGTGATCGCTCCGAACATCGCCAGTCCGACGATGAAGCCTACGAGGCTGGTTACGGCGAAAGTCCGGTTCCTGAACAAGTGCAGCGGCAGTACCGGCTCGGCAGCCCGGCGCTCGACGAGTGCGAACATCCCGACGAACGCCACGCCGCACGCACCAAGGATGTAAATGGCCGCCGAGTTCCAGGCGTAGGTCGTGCCGCCAAGACTGGCGAGCAGGATGAACGCGGTCGCCGCCAGGGACAGCACTGCAGTGCCGAGGTAATCGATGACGTGGTGCACCCGGCCGAGCCTGCCGGGCACCTGGCTGGCTACGACCAGCAGGGCCGCCACGCCGATCGGCACGTTGATATAGAAGATCCAGCGCCATGACAGGTTGTCGACAAACACGCCGCCGAGCAACGGCCCGACGATGCTCGACACGCCAAAGACCGCGCCGAACAAGCCGACATAACGACCGCGCTCGCGTGGGGAGACGATATCGCCCACGATCGCCTGCGCCCCTACCATCAGGCCGCCGCTGCCTAGGCCCTGAACGGCGCGGAAGCCGATCAATTCCACCATCGAATGACTGACGCCCGACAGCACCGAGCCAACCAGGAAGATCACGATTGCGGCCTGGAAGAAGATCTTCCGGCCGTACTGATCCCCCAGCTTGCCCCAAAGCGGGGTCGAGACGGTCGTAGCCAGCAGATACGCCGTTATGACCCAGGCAATGTGTGATCCGCCATGCAGGTCTCCGACGATTGTCGGCAGTGCCGTCGACACGATGGTCTGATCGAGCGCTGCCAGCAACATGCCGAGCATCAGGGCGCCGATGATCAGCAGGATCCTGGTGCGCGATAGACCGAACATCGCACCGTCTGCGGCGAACACCTCGCCGCTGCCCTCGGCTGCGCCCGGCGCGGCGCCGGGCTGCCGGGATTCGCCGTCCGGTGGAATGCCTAGGGTCATCGGCGCTCGTCCTTTCCGGCGGGTCTTAGCCAAGGCCCGCCGCCCCGTGGCCGTCCAGATCTGGGCCGATCATGATCGCTTGCCGCAGCCGCGCTCGAGCGCCACGAATCGGCGCCAGGTGTCGGGCGCATCCTGGCCGGCGACGTGCGCAACGGCGGCACTGGCTATCAGCAACAGCAAAACATCCGCCCTTGCTCGGCGAACACCTCACGGGCAGCGGCCAGTAGCGCGGTCCGGTCGCATTCCGCAGCGCCTGCGGGCAGCTGCGGCGGCTCGCTGGTCCGGTCCCGCTTGTGGCCCGTGACCTGGCGTTCCGTCATGAAGTCATGGTAGCTGTGCGGAGGCTAGCCTCCGCACAGAGCCGTTGCTGGGCGCTGAGCCGACGCGGCGCGAGCCGCTGGTTGTCGGGCGGATGAGGGCTTTGGTTACATGGTTGGGTCCGATGCGCAGGCCGGCAGGATGACCCATGACAGAGCGAAAGCCGCCAGGAATCAGCTTCACCTCGTGGATTGACCAGCAAATCAACGAGGCAACGGAACGGGGTGATTTCGACGATCTCCCCGGGGCCGGTAAGCCGCTGCCCAACCGGGGAGCAGAGGACGCTGGTCAAGCCTGGCTGCGCGACTACCTGCGCCGGGAGGGCGTGTCGGCTGAGGTGCTCCTGCCTACTCCGTTGAAGCTGCGCAAGGAGATCGAACGGCTCACCGAGAGTGTGCAGGAGCTCGAATCTGAGCAGCAGGTGCGCGAAGTCGTCGCGGAGCTCAATCAGCGGATCATGGATTGGCGCCGTATCCCGCTCGGCCCGCCGCTATTTGTGCCACTGGTGGATTGCGACGCAATGGTTAACAGGTGGAGAGACGGGCAGCCGACGACACCGCCCGGCACCGGCAATGGCCTGGCCCCGCCTGGGTAGGAACTTGCCGTGATACCAGGATCGGCCATGTTGCGGGGGTACCGGCGTTCCTGGCTTGGCGGCGACCTGCTGGCAGGCGTCACCGTCGCGGCGTACCTGGTCCCGCAGGTCATGGCGTACGCGACAGTCGCGGGTTTGCAGCCGGTTACCGGCCTGTGGGCAGCCTTGCCGGCCCTGCTTGTCTATGCGCTGCTTGGCTCGTCGAAGTCCTTGTCGATGGGCCCGGAAGCTACCACCGCACTGATGACAGCGATCGCCATCAACCCGCTGGCGGCCGGAAACCCGGCACGGTACGCCGAACTCGCCACGGCGCTTGCCCTGCTCGTCGGGCTGATGTCTGCGGTCGCCTGGCTGCTGCGCCTCGGCTTCATCGCAGATCTGCTCTCCCGGCCCGTCCTCGTCGGCTACCTGGCAGGCGTGGCATTGATCATGATCGCCGATCAGCTCCGGCACGTGACTGGCGTCGCGGTCACCGGCACGTCATTCTTCCGACAGCTTGACTCCTTCGCCCGCGGCATCGGCCAAATCCGGCCAGCCACCGTCACGCTCGCAGCGGCCGTCCTGGCCTTTCTACTGATCTTGCGATGGCGCTGGCCGCGCGCCCCCGGCCCGCTGCTGGCGGTGCTGCTGGCCACGGCCGCTGTTGCAGCACTCGGGCTCAGCCACAAGGTGGCCGTCGTCGGCCCGATCTCGGCCGGGCTGCCGGCTTTCGGGCTGCCCCACCTCAGCCAGCAACTCTTGCGCGAGCTGTTGCTGCCGGCATTCACCGTGCTCATCGTGGCCTTCAGCGACGATGTGCTCACCGCACGGTCTTTCGCGCGCCGGGACGAAACAATCGCTGCGAACCGGGAACTGCTTGCGCTGGGCGTCAGCAACGCGGGCGCGAGCCTGGTGCACGGATTCCCGGTCAGCAGCAGCGCGACCAGGACGGCCATCGCCGTCACCACCGGCAGCCGAACCCAGGTCTACTCGCTGGTCACTGCCGCCTCGGTGGTTGGCGTCCTGCTCTTCCTGCGACCAGTACTGGAACACTTCCCGACCGCGGCGCTCGGCGGCATCGTCATCTACGCCGCCATCCGGCTGATCGACGTCACGGCGTTCCGTCGTCTCTTCGCCTTCCGCCGCGCGGAGCTGGTGATCGCGATATCAACGTGCCTCGGCGTGCTGGCGTTCAACATCCTGTACGGAGTGCTGGTCGCGATCGGGCTGTCGGTGGCCGATCTGCTGGTCCGGGTCGCCCGCCCGCACGACGCGGTCGAGGGCCTGGTCCCTGGCCTCGCTGGCATGCACAACGTGGACGACTATCCCGAAGCGCACACCATACCGGGGCTTGTTGTGTACCGCTACGACGCGCCGCTCTTCTTCGCCAACGCCGAGGACTTCCGCCGACGAGCCCTCGCCGCAGCGGACCAGCCGCCGGGGCCGCTGCGCTGGTTCGTGCTCAACGTCGAGGCAAATGTTGAAGTGGACTTCACCGCGCTGGAGGCGATGGACACCGTCCGCGACGAGATCATCAGCAGAGGCGGCATCTTCGCGCTAGCCCGGGTCAAGCAAGACCTGCTCGCCAGGCTGCAAGCGTTCGGCCTGGCCGACAAGATCGGGGCGGAGCTGCTGTTCCCCACCCTGCCGACCGCAGTTGAGGCTTACGAGAAGTGGGCGAGTCAGCACGGGGTGGGCACAGGCTAGGCGCAAGCATCGCGGCGTTGCGCAGCCCCGTCCCGAGATTGAGCCAATCATGACCGTGCGAAGAGCCGCCATGCTAACTGGCGAGGATCTTCGCCTTTTCGGCGGCGAACTCCTCTTCTGTCAGCAGCCCCTGCGATTTCATCTCGCCAAGTTCCTTGATCTTGGCCATGCGATCGGCCGAGGACGCCTCGGGTGCGGCTGTC
>Ga0187814_10000685_pt1 | contig 11930 bp, 10 predicted proteins | sample NC_S_4_FD_132450 | JGI IMG/M metagenome (GOLD analysis project Ga0187814, IMG submission 132450) | Wetland sediment microbial communities from Neuse River Estuary, North Carolina, USA - ASW-S_4 | ecosystem: Environmental > Aquatic > Freshwater > Wetlands > Sediment | place: USA: North Carolina... | reverse complement strand
CTACGCGACCGACCAGTCCGAGCGGCAGGACCCGGCGGCGGAACGGACCGCGTCGGTGCACCGGATGCTCGACTACTACCTGCACACGGCGATGGCGGCCGCGCAGCGGTTCAGCCCGTTCCGGTCGCCGCTGCGGCTCACCGCGCCGCAGCCTGGCGTGCTGCCGGGCGAGATGGCGGATAAGGAGCAGGCGCTGACCTGGTTCGACGCCGAGTCCCCCGTGCTGCTCGCGCTGATCGGGTACGCCACCGCCTACGACCTCGACGAGTACGCCTGGCAGATTCCCTGGGCGCTCGGGCCGTTCCTGCACCGGCGCGGCTGGTGGCGCACGTACGTGACCAGCCAGGAGGCCGCGCTGGACGCCGCGCAGCGCCTTGGTGACCCGCTGGCCCTGGCGCACGCGCACTACCTGCTCGCCCACGCGCAAGCGCAGATCGGCAGCTACGACGCGGCCGAGCCGAACTTCCACCGGGCACTGGACCTGTTCAGGGGGCTCGAAGACCGGGCGAACGAGTCCGTGGTGCTCAACGGCCTGGCGGGCATGCTGGAGAAGCAGGAGCGCTACCCGGAGGCACTGGCGGTCGCGCTCGACGCGCTGCGGATGGTCAAGGCCGTCGGGCACTGGTGGACGCAGGCCACCCTGGAGAACGGTGTCGGCTGGCTATATGCCCACCTGGGCCAGTACGACCAGGCGCTGCCCCACTGCCGGCGGGCCCTGGGCCTGCACCGGGATTCCGGCCATCGCGGCGGCATCGCGGACACCCTGGACAGCATGGGCTTCATCTACCAGAGCCTCGGTGACTTCAACCAGGCCAAGGCCTACTTCCGGCAGGCCATCGACACGTACAGGGAGATCGGCGCGCCGTTCGGCCAGGGCAACTCGCTGAACGGGATCGGCGACGTGCTGGTGGCCGAGGGCGATCACCACGGCGCCCGGGAGGCCTACCTGGCGGCCGCGGCGATCCTCGATACCCTCCCCCACCCGCTCGCCGACGAGGTCCGCGGCAAGCTCCGCGATCTGGACCTTGAGTCACCGGATCCCGATGGGAGGCCCGAGGCGGCCACCACCGCTCGTTCGGTATAAAGAAAACGGGCTACGGGGAAGGGGCTTGGGGACGCGTGGACACGCTCAAGGCGCTGCTGGTCGAGAACATTCACCCCGACGCGTCGGCGCGGCTGGCCAAGGAGGGCTACGACGTCGAGACGCTGCCGCGGGCGCTCGGCGAGGATGAGCTCATTGAGGCGCTGCGCGGGGTCGGCCTGCTCGGCATCAGGTCCAGCACGCACGTCACCGGGCGGGTGCTGGAGGCCGCGCCGAGCCTGGTGGCGATCGGCGCGTTCTGCATCGGGGTCAACCAGGTTGACCTGGCCGCCGCGAGCAGGCGCGGGGTCGCCGTGTTCAACGCGCCGTTCTCCAATACGCGCAGCGTCGTCGAGCTGGCGCTCGCCGAGATCATCGCGATGGCGCGGCGGCTGCCGGAGAAGAACGCGCTGATGCACGCCGGCACCTGGGACAAGTCCGCCACGGGCGCCCACGAGGTCCGCGGGCGCAAGCTCGGCATCGTGGGCTACGGCAACATCGGCACGCAGCTATCCGTGCTGGCGGAGAGCCTGGGGATGTCCGTCTACTTCTACGACATCGCCGACAAGCTGGCCATCGGCAACGCGCGGCGCTGCTCGACCCTGGCCGAGCTGCTGGAATCGGTAGAGACCGTCACCCTGCACGTCGACGACCGTCACGGCAACCACGGGTTCTTCGGCGAGGCCGAGTTCGCCGCGATGCGGCCGCGGTCGCTGTTCCTCAACCTGTCCCGCGGGTTCGTGGTGGACCACGCCGCGCTGCGACGCGCCATCGAGTCCGGGCACCTCGCCGGGGCGGCCATCGACGTGTTCCCCGACGAGCCGAAGGGCCGCGGCGAGGAGTTCGCCTCCGAGCTGCGCGGGCTGCCGAACGTCATCCTGACCCCGCACATCGGCGGCTCGACCGAGGAGGCCCAGCAGGACATCGGCGAGTTCGTCGCGGGGAAGCTGGCGGACTATATGGCCTCGGGCGCCACCGCGCTGAGCGTGAACCTGCCGGGCCTCGCGCTGCCCGCGGGCAGCGGCACGCACCGGCTGGTCCACCTGCACCAGAACGTGCCCGGCGTGCTGGCCTCGATCAACCGCGTCCTCGCCGAGCACGGGGTCAACGTCGAGGGGCAGCTACTGCGGACCAGGGACGAGTACGGCTACGTGCTGACCGACATCGGCTGCCAGTACAGCGACGACGTCCTCGCCGAACTCCGGGCCATGCCCGTCACCATCCGCCTGCGGACGCTGCGCTCGCCCTAGGGCTTCCCGGCCGCGTAGATCTGCCCGCAGCCTCGGGTTACCGTTACTCTGACAGCGCGACGGAGAGGGGAGAGCCCGGTGACTGCCGTGCCTCAGGATCCGGTGGCCGCATTGCCCGGCTGGATGGACCTGCCCGACGGCCTGAGCGCCGCGGAATACGAGGCGCTGCCGGAGGACATCTGCCGCCGGATCGAGGTCGTCGACGGGGCCATCATCGTGAACGCCGCCCCGCGCCGCCTGCACCAGGACATCTGTCGCCGCCTCGCCAACGCGCTGGAGTCAGCGTGCGGGCCCGCCTTCGCGGTGTCCACCGACATTGACCTGCGCCTGCGCGACATCCCGCTGCTTAATCGCCGCCCCGACGCCGTTGTCTATGACGCCTCTCTTCCTGATGACGCGGTGCTCCGCCCGCAGCACTGCACGCTCGTGGTGGAAGTCATGTCGCCCGGCTCGGTGACCGCGGACCAGACCGACAAGCCAGCCGAGTATGCCGCGTCCCGCATCCCGCACTACTGGCGCGTCGAACACGACCTCGCCGAACAAACCCTGTCCGTCTTCTGCTACCGGCTCGACCCCACCACCGGCACTTACGCGTCAGCCGGAGTCCATACCGGAAAGATGACCGTCACCGAACCGGTCACCATCACCATCGACCTCAGCACGCTGCTCTGAACTCACGCCGTCCTCTCCGGGCACGCCGCCGAAAATTGGCCGATCGGTGACGAGGCATTACATATTGCTCATGTTCGTGCCCGGCCAGGGTCACGGGCGGGGTCACGCACTAGCCTGAAGGGACACTAGGCCTGGCCGCGCGCGACGAGAGGAGCCGATTCCGTGCCCGGCATGAATTCAGGCCTGAATCCGGCGGACCCGACGCTGGTCTCTGCGTTCAGGTCAGCACTCCTGCATCAGGGCGCGATCGCGCTCCTCATCATCGCGTTCCTGTGGCTCGTCTGGGCGTCGGCCCGGGCCTGGCGCCTGACCACACCCGGCGCGAGGGCGGCGGGGAACGGGTCGGGGACCGGGACGGGCGCCGGGACCGCAGCCAGGGCGGCCGACGGGGCGGGCGCCGGGACCGCAGCCGGGACGCGGCCGGCCGTGGGCTGGCTGGCGGGGTGGACGCGGCGGGCGGGCGGGCCGGCGGAGGCCAGGGGGCGGTGGCTGCTGCGGGTCGGGTTCGGGGTGCTCTGGATCCTCGACGGGATCCTGCAGGCGCAGCCGAAGATGGCGGGCGGGCTCGCCACGCAGGTCATGGAGCCGATCGCGGCGGCGTCGCCGGGCTGGGTCCAGCACGTGGTCAACTGGGGCGGCACCAGCTGGTCGTTCCACCCCATCCAGGCCGGGGCGGCCTCCGTGTGGATCCAGGTCGGGATCGGCGCCTGGCTGCTGGTCGCGGCCCGCGGGACGTGGTCCAGGCTGGCCGGGGTGGCCAGCGTGGGCTGGGGCCTGGTCGTATGGGTGTTCGGCGAGTCGTTCGGCGGGATCTTCGCGCCGGGCCTGAGCTGGCTGACCGGGGCGCCCGGGGCCGTGCTTATCTACGTGGTCGCCGGGGCGCTGATCGCGCTGCCGGAAGACGCCTGGCGGAGCCCGCGCCTGGGGCGGCTGCTGCTGGGCGGGATCGGGGTGTTCTTCATCGGGATGGCGGTGCTGCAGGCCTGGCCCGGGCGCGGCTACTGGCAGGGGACGCGGCACGGGCAGCCCGGCACCCTGTCCGGCATGGTGCAGCAGATGGCCACCACCTCGCAGCCGCATTTCCTTTCTTCCCTGCTGGCCAGCTTCGGGTCGTTCGCCGCGAGCAACGGCGTCGCCGTGAACCTGGTGGTGGTGATCGTCCTGGCCGCGCTGGGCGGGGTCTTCCTGACCGGGCAGCCGCGGCTGGTCCGGTACGCCGTGTGGTTCGGCGCGGTGTTCTGCCTGGCCGACTGGGTGCTGGTCGAGGACCTCGGCTTCCTCGGCGGGCTAGGGACGGACCCGAACAGCATGATCCCGTGGATCCTGCTGTTCTCGGCCGGCTACCTCGCGCTGAGCCCGGTGCCGCAAGAGGTCTCTGAGGCTTCCGTGACTCCTGATGAGGTTGTTGCGGCTGCTGGGAGGGCCTGGACGCCGCGGGCGCTGGGGGGAAGGATGGCGACGGCCAGCGCTTCGTCGGTGGCGGCGCTGGCGGCGCTGGGGGTCATCGTGCTCGGGGCGGCGCCGATGGCCTCGGCCGCGGCGAACCGCACCGCGGATCCGATCCTGGCCCTGGCCATCGCGGGCGGCAGCGCCGCGATGGACGAGCCCGCGCCGGGGTTCGCGCTCACCGACCAGAACGGGGCCTCGGTCACGCTGGCCAGCCTGCGCGGCAAGGTGGTGCTGATGACCTTCCTCGACCCGGTGTGCACGAGCGACTGCCCGATCATCGGGCAGGAGCTCAAGCAGGCCGGGGTGATGCTGGGGTCGAAGGACTCCGACGTCGAACTGGTGGCCATCGTGGCCAACCCGACGTACCGGGCCGAGGAGTTCACCCAGGCCTTCGACCGTGAGGAAGGGCTCAACGCGGTGCCGAACTGGCTGTACCTGACCGGGTCGCTGAGCGCGCTGGGCCAGGTCTGGGCCGCCTACGGGGTCACCGTGCAGAACCTGCCCGCGGGCGCGATGTCCGCGCACAACGACCTGGCCGTGGTCATCGACCGGTCGGGGCACATCCGCGACGAGCTGCCGGCCGACCCCGGCCCGGGCACCTCGAGCACCCAGTCCTCGTTCTCCGTGCTGCTCAGCCAGTACGCCCGCCAGGCGCTGGCCGACTCGTGATCTCGCGCAGGGCCCGGCTGGCTCCGCTGGCTTGGCTGGCCGCGGGCCTGGCGCTGGGAGGGTGCGGGTCGCAGAGCGCTCCGGTCAGCGGGCCCGGGCTCACGGTGGTGACCCCGCCGCTGGCTACGTCGCTGGTCACCGCGCAGGGCACGTGGGCCGTGGCGGTCATGGGCGGGTCGGCCGCTTCGCATAACGACTTCTGGCAGCTTTTCGTCCGGCCGACCGGGGCCACCCGCTGGTCGCTGGTCACCCCGGAGGGCGTGGCCGACAACGGCGGGCTCGTCGCGACGGGAGGCGCGGGAGGCACGTCGCTGCTGGTCGGGTTCCGGCCCAGCCAGGGCCTGGCCTTCTCGCCGCTGGCGGCGAGCAGCGATGCGGGCCGGAACTGGACGCCAGGCCTGCTCGACGCCGACCTGGCCGGCGTCCCCGATGCGCTGGCCGTCGGCGCGTCGGGGCAGGTGCTCGCCCTGCTGCGCGACGGCAGCATCGAGCAGGCGCCCACGGCCGCGGCGGCGGCCGCCGGGCGGTGGTCGCGGCTGACGACGCTCGGTGCGCTGGCGGCGTCGACCCCCGGGCGCTCGTGTGGTGTCGCGGGGGTGGAGGCAGTGTCGTTCGGGGTCAATGACACCCCGATGGCGGGGGGTAGCTGCGTGCGGCGGGGGGTGGCGGGGGTTTTCGCGGAGAGCGGCGGGACGTGGCAGGCGGCCGGGCCGGCGCTGCCTGCGGCGTTCGCCGGTGACCAGGTGCAGGTCCTCGGGCTGGCCAGCGGCGGGACCACGGCGCTGATGGCGGCCGGGAGCAGCCTGGTCGCGGCCTGGCCGGGCGGGGCGGGGTGGACGGTGTCGGCGCCGGTGGCGGCTCCGGCGGGGGCCGTGAGGGCGTCGGGGTTCGGGCCGGGCGGGAGCGTCTGGGTGCTGCTCGGCGGGGGGCGCGCGGAGGCCATCGACGGGACCGGGGGCGCCTGGCGGGCGCTGCCGGGCGTGCCCGCCGGGACCCAGACGCTCGCGCCGATCACGGGCGGTGGCTACAACGCGCTGGCCGTCTCGGGGTCCAGGCTCACCGTCTGGCAGCTCGAGGGCACGGCCTCTTGGGTTCAGGTCCAGGTAATCGACGTGCCGATCGAATACGGCTCGTCGGGCTAGGGGCGGTCATGAGCTATCTCACCAATCACTGGTCGTTCGACCCGTTCCTCATCCTGGCGATCGTCGTCGCGGTCTGGTACGAGATCGGGCTGCGGCGGCTGGCCCGGCGGTCCCGGCCCGAGCGGACCCGCGAGCGCCGGCTGCGGTCGCTGTGGTTCTACGCCGGGCTCGCGGTGCTCCTCATCGCGGTAGAGTCGCCGCTCGACTACTGGGCCGACGACTACTTCTTCGTGCACATGATCCAGCACCTGCTGCTGATGTTCGCCGCGCCGACGCTGATCGTGGCGGGGGCGCCGTGGCAGCCGCTGCTCGACGCGCTGCCGGGCCGGTCGGGGCGGAGCGTGACCCGGGGCGTGCTGACGGGGGGCTGGTCCAGGCCGCTGCGGGCGCTGGGCTCCTTCCTGGTGCGGCCGTGGGTGTCGGTGGCGCTGTTCAACGCGGTGATGATCGTCTGGCACCTGCCGGGTCCCTACGACCTGGCCGAAAATAATCAGGTCGTGCACATCTGGCTGATGCACGCCAGTTTCTTCGCCGCCGGGGTGCTGTTCTGGCTGCAGTTCATCCCGTCCCTGCCGTTCCGCCGCAAGATGCCCCTGCTGTCCCAGGCGGGCGCGCTGATCGTCACCAACGTGATCATGATCGGGATCGCGATGGCGCTGAGCATCTTCGCCTCGGGCTCGGTGTACTCGGTCTACGACCACGTGCCCGGGGTCACTTTCCCGCCGTTCCAGGACCAGCAGCTCGGCGCGGCGATCTTGTGGGTGTGCGGGGACTTCTGGGCGATGCCCACGTTGATCGTGGTCGTCAGGGCGATGATGTCGACCGAGGGCAGCGTGGGCGCGGCGCTGGAGACGATACTGAACCGCGGCGCGCTGCGGGCCTCCCCTGCAGCCTGGGGTCGACCGCGATCCGGCGTCCTGGACAGCCTGCGGGCTCAGCCGCCCTCGCCGCCGGACGCGGGGCCGTGAACACCAGGCCCGTGGTGGGCTGAGGCGCCGGGGAACGGGCGGCCGGAGTCGGCCAGGCCGCCGTGGGCCCGGAACGGCATGACGTTGCCGGGGGGCGTCCGGCCGGGCTCGCCGTCGGGGGGCCCGGGAGGCGCGGGATGCGGCCCGGGCAGGATGTGCTCGGGCAGGATGTGCTCGGTTATCTTCCGCAGCCCGGTGAAGGCCGACGAGCGCGCCACCGCGATGACCCCGACGATCAGCGCGGCGATCCCGCCCGCCTCCATCGCGAGCAGGCCCGGCGTGATCTGGATGCTGTCGCCGAACACCACGATCCCCAGCGCGATCCCGGCGAGGGGCTCGCCGGCGGCGATGGCGGGCAGCGAGGCGTGCAGCGGCGCCGCGCTGAACGCGTTCTGCATCAGGTAGATGCCGACGATCCCCGCGCCGACCAGGGCGTAGGGCGCCCAGTTGCTGAACAGGACGGTGAACGAGTTGCCCTGCAGGATCTCCAGCGTCTGCCTGGTCAGCGCGTCCTGGATGCCGAACACCAGGCCGGCCCCCAGCCCGGTCAGCGTGGCGCGGACCTGTCCCTTACTGCGGTGCCCGATCAGCACGGCGATGGCCGCGACGCCCGCGATGATCGCGGCCGCGTACCACTGCGAGAACGAGCCGAACGACAGGCCGATAGGGGTGATCGACCGGGATACCGACAGCAGGGTGACGCCGCCGATCAGGATGACGGCGCCGAGCACCTCGGCCGGCTTGACCCGCTGCCGGGACATGGGGACGGCGAGCACGAGCGCCCACACCAGGTACGTGGTCAGCAGGGGCTCGACGAGCGTCAGTTCCAGGTGACCGATCGACCAGGCCGCGAGCAGGTACCCGGCCACCATGCACCCGATGCCGAGCAGCCACCTGGGCTTGCGCAGCAGGTCGGTCATGATGCGCAGGTGGAGGAAGTGCGATTCGGGTTCTTGCTCGGCGGAGTACTGCTGGAGCACGAACCCGATGCCGAGCAGGACGGCAGCCAGCAGGGTGGTCGCGTAGCTGACGTCGAGGTCCACGGCGCCCTGTCTGTCTCGGTGCACGGTGTGCAGGTATCAAGGACAACGTGCGCCGCAGACCGCTAGTTTCGGCTCGCGCGACGCGATGCACGTGCGCCGATCGTATGCCAGCCAGCGGGGTGAGGTGGGCCGCCGCACCGGATGCGCGGGCCGACCGGCAGAGGTTGTCCGCCGAGTTACAGGTTCGTACCCGTGAGGCGAGCTCGGCCCAACGGCACCTGGCTTTACGGCATCATGAGTCGGGTGGACTGGGGGACCCGGGATGGCATGTGTTCCGTAGCCGACGCTGCGCTCCCGGTGCTGCCGCAGCGCCGACCGCTGGGCGAGCTACTGGGTGAGCCGCCGGTCAGGGAGGGCGCGGACCCGCCGCGGGCGCTGCCGGACCTGGACGTGCTCCGGCAGGTCCTGGCCGGGCTCAGGCGGCTGGACTAGGCATCCCGGCGGACGAGCAGCCAGCCGCAGGCGACGAGGAGCACAACGGTCCACGCGCAGAAGACGCCGAAGCCCTGCCAGGGGGACAGCACGTCGCCGGGCTGCTGGGTGGTCTGGGCGACCAGTTGGCCGGCGATGGTCGGCAGGTAGCCGTGCACGTGGTTGGCGATGGTCCCCGGGATCAGGCTGACCAGCGGGGGGACGACGATGACCACGCCGAGCACGATGAGGATCGCGGCCGCGGTGTGCCGGATCAGGCCGCCGATCGCGAGCGCGAACAGGCCGAGGACGACGAGATACAAGATCCCGCCGAGGGTCGCCCGCAGGACGCCCGGCTGGCCCAGCGTGACGTCGACGTGACTGCGCAGGATCGAGGTGCTGAGGAAGAACACCGCGAACACGGTGATCGCGCTGACCACCAGGTCAAGTACGACCCATACGACGGCCTTGGCGGCCAGCATCGGGATCCGCTTGGGCACGGCGAGCAGCGACGCGCGGATCGCACCGGTGGTGTACTCGGTGGTGATCACCATCACGCCGAGCACGCAGATGGCGAGCTGGCCGAGGCCGAAACCGGCGCCGTAGATCACCGCGGTCGGGTCGGTGAGCAGCCTGACGTGGTTGGGATGGTTACCCGGCGCGTTCCAGTCGTGCGAGATGACCGCCGCGATCAGTACGGAGAACCCGATGGCCACGACCACGAAGGCGAACAGCGACCACAGCGTGGACCGCACCGAGCGGATCTTGGTCCATTCCGCGCGCAGCAGGCCGCCGAAGCCGAGCGCGGGCGGTCCGGCGGTGGTGGCCAGCACTGGTACGGCGGGGGCAGGCGCGGTGGTCATCGCACGCTCCGTTCGGCTGGCTGGGGGGCCGGTTCCGCGCCTCGGGCGGCTCTGGAGACCTGGTCGCCGTACTCGACGCTGTCCGCGGTCAGTTCCATGAACGCCTCCTCCAGCGAGGCCAGCCTGGGCGTCAGCTCGTAGAGCACGACCGACGCCGACGCGGCCAGCTCGCCGATCCGCGGGGCCTCCAGGCCGGTGACGATCAGGCCCGGGGTGCCGGTGGCACCGCCGCCGCCGTTACCCGGGGCCCCCGCGGCCTCGGGCGCGCTGACGCCGCCCGCCGCGGTGATCAGCTCGGCCAGGCGGTCCGCCTGGGGCGTCCGGACCAGCACGGACCGTTCGGAGGCCCGCTTGATGAAGTCGTCCGTGCTGGACTCGGCGATCAGGCGCCCCCGGCCGATGACGATGAGGTGGTCGGCGGTGACCGCCATCTCGTTCATCAGGTGACTGGAGACGAAGACCGTGCGGCCCTCGGTGGCGAGCTGCCGCATGAGGTTGCGGACCCACCGGATGCCCTCCGGGTCCAGGCCGTTGACCGGCTCGTCGAGCAGCAGTACGAAGGGATCGCCGAGCATCGCCGCCGCGATGCCCAGCCGCTGCGTCATGCCGAGGGAGAAGCCGCCGACCCGCTTACGGGCCACGGCGGTGAGCCCGACCAGCTCCAGGACCTCGTCGACCCGGCGCGCGGGGAAACCCTGGGTCTCGGCGAGGAACAGCAGGTGGTTGCGGGCGCTCCGGCCGGGGTGCAGCGCGCGCGACTCGAGCAGCGCGCCGACGCTGTGCAGCGGCCTCGGCAGCTGGTCGTAGGTGAGGCCGCCGATCGTCGCCGTGCCGGACTGCGGCCGGTCCAGACCGCAGATCAGCCGCATCGTGGTGGACTTGCCCGCGCCGTTCGGGCCGAGGAACCCGGTCACCCGGCCGGGCTCGACGGAGAACGACAGGTGATCAACGGCGACGGTGTCGCCAAACCGCTTGGTGAGCTCGCGTGCCTCGATGAGCCCCGGTGCCTCGGCCACGTCATCTCCCCGTACCGGGCGGCGCCCGACCGCCGGGCGCGCTGCCAGTTACGCGCCCTAGAATGCCCGCTGTCGCGTAGCAACGCAAACCCGATGTGGTGGGCTGATAATGTCGGGCCGGTGAAGGCTCTGGTCAAGGTGCGGGCGGAGCCCGGCCTGGTGGTCGAGGACGTGCCGGTCCCGGAGGCGGGCCGGGACGACGTGCTCATCCGGGTGCTGCGGACCGGGATCTGCGGCACCGACCTGCACATCTACGACTGGGACGGCTGGGCGCAGGCGAACGTGCCCGTCCCGCAGATCATCGGCCACGAGTTCGTCGGCGAGGTCGTCGAGGCCGGAGCCGACGTGCACGACCTGTACCGGGGGGACCTGGTCAGCGGCGAGGGACACCTGGTGTGCGGCCGCTGCCGCAACTGCATGGCCGGCCGGCGGGTCCAGTGCGCGCGCACCAAGGGGATAGGCGTCAACCACCCCGGCGCGTTCGCCGAGTTCATCGCGCTGCCCGCGACGAACGTGTGGCGGCATCCGCGGGACATCGACCTCGACGTGGCAGCCATCTTCGACCCGTTCGGCAACGCCGTGCACACCGCCCTGACGTTCCCCATCCTGGGCGAGGACGTGCTGATCACCGGGGCCGGCCCGATCGGGCTGATGGCCGCGATCGTGGCCAGGCACGCGGGGGCGCGCTACGTGGTCATCAGCGACGTTTCGCCGTACCGGCTGGATCTGGCCCGGCGGATCGGGGTCACGCTGGCCGTGGACGCCGCCCGGGTGAGCCTGCCGGAGGCCATGAGCGAGCTGGCCATGCGGGAGGGGTTCGACGTCGGGCTCGAGATGTCGGGCAAGCCGGCCGCGCTGCGGGACATGCTCGCGTCCATGACCCACGGAGGGAAGGTCGCCATGCTGGGCCTGCCGACGGAGGAGTTCGGAATCGACTGGGCGCACCTGGTCACCAACATGACCACCATCAAGGGGATCTACGGCCGCCAGATGTTCGAGACCTGGTACGAGATGTCGGTGCTCATCCAGTCGGGCGTGGACATCTCGCCGGTGATCACGCACAGGTTCGACGCCGCCGACTACGAGCAGGCGTTCGCCACCGTGCGCAGCGGGCTGTGCGGCAAGGTGGTCCTCACCTGGACCGATATCTGAGAGGCGGGGAACGTGTTCGCAGCGGCCCAGCGGGAGATCCGCGCCGAGCTCGACCAGATCCGCGCGGACGGCCTGTTCAAGACCGAGCGCGTCATCGTCAGCCCGCAGGGGTCGAGCATCCGCGTCGAGGACGGCGCCGAGGTGCTCAACTTCTGCGCGAACAACTACCTGGGCCTGGCCGACGACCCGCGCCTGGTCGAGGCGGCCAAGGAGG
>Ga0187814_10000684_pt1 | contig 11930 bp, 12 predicted proteins | sample NC_S_4_FD_132450 | JGI IMG/M metagenome (GOLD analysis project Ga0187814, IMG submission 132450) | Wetland sediment microbial communities from Neuse River Estuary, North Carolina, USA - ASW-S_4 | ecosystem: Environmental > Aquatic > Freshwater > Wetlands > Sediment | place: USA: North Carolina... | reverse complement strand
GGCGGCGCAGACATGACCACTGGCAGCTCCATCCCCCTTGGCCCCGAGCCGCTCACCATCGGGAGCCCCGGCCCGTCCACCGTCTGCGGCGCGATGCCCTCGACCTCGAGGCCCACCAGGTCGGGCGCCGCCTCCTCCAGCGCCTGCTTGATCGCGAGCTCGAGCGTCACCGACGACGCCGCGCAGTCAGAGCAGCTGCCCCGGAGGTGGATGCGCGCGACGCCATCCTGGAGCGAGAGCAGCTCGACGTTGCCGCCGTGGGACTCCATGTACGGGCGCACCGAGTCCAGCGCCGCCTGCACCCGGTCGGCCAGCGGCACCGGGTGCAGGTCGTGGATCAGCAGCAGCGTCGCGACGAGCGGGTCCTCCGCCAGCCCCGCCGCGATCCGCTGGCCGGGCTCGCCGGCGGCGTGCACCGCCGCGAGGATCCGCTCCAAGCCGGCGCCGTACAGCTGCACCACGCACGTGACGAGCTCCTCGAGCAGCTCGCGGGAGGCCGAGTCACCCGCCGACTCGAGCGCCTCCTGCAGCTCCTGAATGCGCTCGAGCAGCTCCTCCGCGCGGGCCTCCCTCGCGGTCGGTATCGCCGTGTCCACCGTTAGGCCATCGCGGTTGGCGTGTGCATCACCTTGCGGATCTTGCCCTTTCCCGTGTACATGTGCACGCCGCAGGGCAGGCACGGATCGAACGACCGCACTGCGCGCATGATGTCGATCCCCTTGAACTTGTCGGCCTATTCTCCTCGAAAATCGGCGTGTTCTGCACGGCGTCCTCGTAGGGGCCGGGCGTGCCGTACACGTCGCGCGGGCTGGCGTTCCAGGGCGTCGGCGGGTAGGGCTGGTAATTGCCGATCTTGCCGTCGCGGATCACCATGTGGTGGGAGAGAACACCGCGCGCAGCTTCGTGGAAACCGCAGCTGACCGCCGTGTCCGGGACCTTGAAGCTGTTCCAGCTCTTGGTGCGGCCAGCCTGGACCTCCTTCATTGCCCGTTCCAGGCAGTGCAGCGCGATCAGCGCGCTGTACGCCTGGTGATAGCTGCGGGCGCGGTCACGCTCGACCGCGTTGGACTTCTCGGGAACCTTCCACTCGAGCTCCATCTCGGGCATGTTCGGCGACCGAGGCAGCACCATCTGAATCGAGCTGCCCGTCGCTTTCGCGTAGCCGAAGTCAACCAGCCCAGCCTTGGCGGTACACCACTGGCGCGCGAACGGACCTCCGCCGGTGTCACAGCACACGTGCGTGTCGGTCCGCTTGTCGTAGATGCGGGGAGACACCACCCACGTGTACTTGTCTGTGAAGTCCCGCTTCTGCGGCCGCGGCAGCGTGATCTTGTTCCAGGGATGGTTCTTGTCGACCGGATTGCCGAGCGGGTCCTGGGTGACGAACGTCGGCTCGTTCTCCCACGAGTCGAAGTACGAGGACCCGAGCAGGATCCTGATCATCAGGTTGATCTCGACGAGATCGGTCGAGATCAGCTCACCCCCGATGGCTACGCCAGGGGTGATGTAGCGCTTGCGCCCCCACTCGGTCATGTGGCGATAGTTGTAGTCGACGTAGTCCGGGTCGTCGAACGAGCCCCAGTTGACGAGGTTCGTCTCGCGATAGCCGACCATGTCGTAGCCGGGCAGCTCCTGCAGGAAGAAGTCGTACAGGTCGTCGTGCATCGGCACGCTGCGCTTGACGTAGTCGAAGTAGCGCATCAGGCGCACGTAGTAGTCGGTGCACGTCTGGTGCGTGATGTCCGCGCTGCACCCGCCCGGCATGATCGTCGAGGGGTGTGTATGACGGCCGCCGAACAGGCAATACATCTCCCGCGTGTAACGCGCCACGTGCAGGGTCTCCAGGTAGAACTCGCCCGTGAACGGGTTCAGCGCCCGCATGATGTTGGCGACCGTCTTGAAGCCGTGGATGTCCCCATGCGGCGCGGGTGTGTTCTCCGCCTTGGCCAGCAGGCTCGGGTTGGTCTCCTTGACCATCTGCTCGCAGAAGTCGACGTTCGCCATACAGTCGTTGAAGATCGCGTGGTCGAAGATGTAGTCGGCCGTCTCCGCGAGGTTGAACGCGAGGTCGCCCAGCGCCGGAGGTTTGACCCCGTAGGCCATGTTCTGGTTCAGGCACGAGCACGTGCAGTGGTTGTCGCCGCAGATCCCGCAGATGCGGCTCGTGATGAAGTGGGCGTCGCGAGGATCGATCCCCTTCATGAAGATGTCAAAGCCACGGAAGATCATCGAGGTGCTGTAGCACTTGAGCACCTGCTGGTTGGTGAAGTCGATCTCCGTGTGGATGCCGAGGCTGCCCACGATCCGCGTGATCGGATCCCACGACATCTCCTTGACCATCACCTTCTGCTGCGAAGGCGTCTCAGTCGCCATCCCGTCTCCTTTCTCCGCTCAACAGATCCGCGGCAGCGGGTCTCCGACCAGCTGGTCCATCACCCGCCTGCCGCCAAAGCTCGTATGCACCAGCACCATCCCCGGTGGATCCGTCCGCACCTCCCCGATCTCTGAAGCCTGCTCGCACCCGGGCACGCTGCGCAACGCCTGCAACGCCTCGTCCGCTGCCTCCGCCGCGACGAACGCCACTAGCTTGCCCTCGTTCGCCACGTACATCGGATCGATCCCGAGGATCTCCGCCGCCCCGGCCACCTCCGGCTTGACGGAGATCTCGCCCTCGCGCACGATCATCGCGACCGACGAGGCCCGCGCGAGCTCGTTCAGCACGGACGCCACCCCGCCCCGGGTCGCGTCCCGCATGCACCGCAATTTCGGACCGACCGCATCCAGGAGCGCGTCGACGACCGGCCACAGGGAGCGCGTGTCGGACTCGATCGACGCGTCGAGCTCGAACTCGTCCCGGGCGATCATGATCGCCGTACCGTGCTCGCCAATGCTGCCCGACAGCAGGATCCGGTCGCCCGGCCGGAGCGCCGACGGCGACAGAGTGGCCCGCGGATCGCGCCGCCCGACGCCGGTCGTACATACGTACATCCCGTCGGCATGGCCACGCTCCACGACCTTCGTATCGCCGGCGATGATCTGCACTCCCGCGTTCCGTGCAGCCAAGGCGATCGCGTCGATCTCCCTGCGCAGGTCGCCCGCCGATAGCCCCTCCTCGAGCACCAGGGAGAGGCTGAGCGCAAGGGGCCGGGCACCGGACACCGCGAGGTCGTTGATCGTGCCGTTGACCGCCAGCTCGCCAATCGATCCCCCCGGAAAGCGCAGGGGCTTGACCACATAGGAGTCAGTTGTGATCGCGAGCTGCGCGCCATCGACCACGAACGTTCCGGCGTCGGCCATCTCGTTCAGCGTCTCGTTGTCGAATGCGGGGGCGAGCAGCCCTTCGATCAGGCTCTGGGTGGCCTTCCCGCCGGCGCCGTGGGCCATGTTGATGTGCTCGTCGCGGAACTTCGCCCGCTTGCCCCGGACGGTCTCGATGATCCCGAGGATCTTCTGCTCACGCTCGGAGAGAACCGCCGGGTCGCCCACTCACACCACCTCCCGCTCGCGCGCGAAGCGGCCGTAGTTGTAGTACGCGGCACAGGCGCCCTCGGAGGACACCATGCACGTCCCGATCGGTCGCTCGGGCGTGCAGGCGGTGCCGAACACCTTGCACTCCCAGGGCTTGATCACGCCCTTGAGCACCTCCCCGCACTGGCACGCCTTCGGGTCGGCCACCCGAACCCCGGGCACGCTGAAGCGGCGCTCGGCGTCGAGCTCCGCGTACGCGTCGGAAATCTTCAAGCCGCTGTGGGAGATGAACCCGAGCCCGCGCCACTCGAAGTGCGGGCGCAACTCGAACACCTCGGCCATCACTTCGAGCGCTCGCAGGTTTCCCTCGTAGGGGACCACGCGCTTGTATTGGTTCTCGACCTCGCAGCGGCCCTCGGCGAGCTGGCGCAGAACCATCAGGATCGCCTGGAGGATGTCGAGCGGCTCGAAGCCGGCGATCGCGACCGGCTTGCCGTAGTCGGCGGGGATGAATTCGAATGGCCTTGCGCCGACAATCGTAGAGACGTGGCCTGGGCCGATGAAGCCGTCGAGCCGCAGGTCGGGAGACTCGAGCAGCGCCCGCAGCGGGGGCACGATCGTCACGTGGCTGCACACGCACGAGAAGTTCTGCACGCCCTCGGCGCGGGCACGCTTCAGCGTGAGCGCCGTCGACGGCGCCGTCGTCTCGAACCCGATCGCGAAGAACACCACCTCTCGCTCCGGGTTCTGCTTGGCGATCCGTAGCGCGTCGAGCGGCGAGTAGACCATCCGGATGTCGGCGCCGTCAGCCTTGGCGTCGAGCAGGCTGCCGTTCGAGCCGGGGACCCGCATCATGTCCCCGAAGCAGGTGAAGATGACTCCCTCGTTGTGGGCGAGGGCGATCCCGTCGTCCACGCGCCCCATTGGGATCACGCAAACCGGGCACCCCGGGCCGTGCACAAGCTCGACGTTGGCGGGGAGCAGATCGTCGACGCCGTACTTGTAGATCGAGTGCGTGTGCCCACCGCACACCTCCATCACCTTGTAGTGGCGGCCCGGCTCGACCAGCGACAGGATCTCGCCGGCCAGCGCACGGCCCAGCTCGGCGTCCCGGAACTCGTCGACGTACTTCACTCCGGTTCCTCCTTCACGAGACGGGCGATCGCTGTGCCGGCGTGCACGAGCAGGCGATCACCGGGCCCGACGGGCTCGACCAGCGCCGTCTCTACCGTTGACCGCGCTCCGCTCTCGTCGGTGCAGAGCGCCAACCCGCGCTCGGCGTCGACCCGCACGACGGTCATCGGATCGCCGTCGTCGCCGCAGGTGATGCAGTGCTGATCGCCGCAGACGGGCGCGGACGCCGCCGCTTCGCTCACTCGATCACGCTCGCCTTCAGCTCCTCGAGCTCCTGCTCGTAGTCCGCACCCATGCGCTCGAGCAGGTCGCGTGTCGCCCTGGCTTCCTCCTCGTCAACCTGCGAGATGGCGAAGCCGACGTGGATCAGCACCCAGTCGCCCGGCCCGACGCCTTGGCCGTCGACGTCGAGCAGGCCGATGTTCACGTTTCGCCTGACCCCCGCAACATCGACCTTGGCAAGCCGATTCTCCTCGTCAACCAGCTCGATGATCTGCCCGGGGATGGCCAGACACATGCGACAGACTCTCTCCTGTCTCGACGGCCGTGCACAGTCGGCGCAAACGCACGCTGGACGACCGCTCTTACGGCGCTCGCGGCCCTTTCTACCACCGCGCCTGCGCCGTCGTCACGGCCTGGTAATGCGGGTTACAGAGCTACCGCGTCAGGCTCCTTACCTCGACGAAATCGACTACCGCCAGGGTGGCGGAAGCGTAGACTCGCAGCAACCCGGCCGGAGAGGACTCGAGACAGTCTGCATGTCCAGCGAAGTCGGAGAGGGTCTGACGCGCGGTGAGCCGGAATGGCCGGCACCTTCGGCCCCCCCGCGCAGCCCCAGCGCAGCTCCGCTTTTTGGATACGTGCTCGATCTCGACAACGACCTCGCCGAGGAGCTCGAGGTGCGAATGCGCTTGTCTGCACGCCAGCACGCGACTGCGCGGCTGCTCGAGGCGGACGCTGGAGAGTGCGACCTGTCCTCCTGGTTCGCCGTCGTCGGACGGGGGCCTGGCATGTTGATCATCGACGGGCTCGTCGCGGTCGATACTCGCGTCGCTGGACGGACGATCACTGAGCTGCTCGGAAGCGGGGATCTGCTCCAGCCACCGGGCAGGCACGACGACGCGCTGGTGGAGCGAGAGACGGCGTGGCGCGCGCTTACCCCCAGTCGCCTCGCGCTGCTCGATACCGAATTTGCCGAACGCGTGAGGTCCTGGCCGCAGATCCTCAGTGCGCTATTTCGTCGCGCGGACCGCCGTTCTGATGACCTGGACGTCATCCGTGCGATCTCATGCCAGCCGCGGCTCGAGGTAAGGCTGGTGCTCCTGCTCTGGCACCTGGCCACCCGCTGGGGGCGCGTTGAGCCAACCGGCCTGCGCCTGACCCTGCCGCTCACGCACAGGCTGCTGGGCCAACTGGTGGCTGCCGAGCGGCCTTCTATCTCCCACGCGCTGCGCCGGCTCTCCGACGCGGGGATCGTGACCGGCGCGGCCGGCGACTGGCACCTTCATGGCTTGGTGGAAACACATCTGGAGACGCTGATCGAGCGGACGGCCCGCCTGGAGCCGCACGATCATGGCGCGCCGCCGACCCGGCAACGGATCGCTTGAGCCGATGACCGACGCGACCTGGCCCGCACTCGAGCACTCCGAGCACGACCCGGTGAGCATCCTCTGGCTTACGACCGGGCTCGGATGCGACGGCGACTCGATTGCGATGACCTCAGCCACGAACCCGAGCGTCGAGGACCTGCTGTGCGGATGCCTCCCGGGCATGCCGCCGGTCATCCTCCACAATCCGGTTTTCGCGTTCGAGAACGGGGAGGAGTTCGTGCGCGCCTTCGAGGATGCCGCGGCCGGCCGCCTGGACCCCTTCGTGCTCGTCCTGGAGGGCTCTGTCCCCAATGAGGAGATCAACGGCGACGGCCACTGGGCCGGCATGGGCACGGATCCGGCGACCGGGCAGCCGATTCTGACCAACACCTGGATCGACCGGCTCGCGCCGCGGGCGGCCGCCGTGCTCGCGCTGGGAACGTGCGCCGCCTATGGCGGGATTCCCGCGATGCGCAACAACCCAACGGGCGCCATGGGCCTTCGGGACTATCTGGGCTGGAACTGGGTGTCTCGCCTGGGGATCCCGATCGTCAACCTCCCCGGGTGCCCGGTCCAACCCGACAGCATCACCGCCACGCTGCTTCACCTCGTGCTGCGTCTGGCACGCATCGGCCCGGATCTCGACCTCGACGGACAGGGGCGCCCCAGGGCGATCTTCGGTCGCACCGTTCACGAGGTGTGCAACCGCGCCGGGCTGGCCGAAGTCGGCGCGTTCTCTAACGTCCACGGCGACGGCCGCTGCCTAGTCAAGCTCGGATGCAAGGGGCCCGTGGTGAAGTGCAACGTCCCGATCCGCGGCTGGACCAACGGGGTCGGCGGATGTCCGAACGTCGGTGGAATCTGTATGGCGTGCACGATGCCCGGCTTCCCCGACAAGTACATGCCGTTTGTCGAGGCCGACGTTGCAGCCGGCCTGTACGCGAGAACCCCACGAATCGCACACGGTCCAGTCGCCAAGTACCTGCGCGACCGTCGGATCCGGCGCAGCTTCGACGTCGAGCCGAAGTGGCGGCGTCGCGGGGCGGAGCTTACGAGCGGCTATCAGCCTAGGTAGGAGATGGGCAGCGCCGAGCCCGCGCGCTACCGTGACCTCATGCCGGTGTCGGTCGTGTTCAGATGCGAGATCTGCGGGACGCACCCCGATCCCGGGACGCAGCTCGCACTCGAGCGCCAGCTGCTGGACCTACGCCACGGCGAGTACGTGGACGCCGATCCGGGACGATGGCTGACCTGGCACGGCCGCGGGATGTACGGACCGCGGCGATACGCCTGCGGCGAGCACCGCGGCGAGCTGAAGGCGCTCGTGCGCGAGCACTACGGCACGCTCGGCTGGCACCCCTGGGCCATCGGGCCACACCCATGGGCCGGACGCCGGGGCACCAACAGGGCACGCCGCGTGGCCCGCACTCTTCGCTCCACGTTCGGCGCTCCGAGCGCGTAGAGGCGCTGGGCATCGAGGGCCGCTCGCAGCTGGACCCCGATGGTAGGCGGGCCAAGTTCCGTGGCGGCCCGGGCGACCTTTTCCACGACGGTCGAGGCCTCCGCGCGAGGGGGGCTTTCCGGGACAGAGCCTAGTCGCACCACCGGGGGGCGGAGGTCCACGTGAGGTGGTACGAATAGGTGCCACGGTCGACAGGCTCAGGGATTGGCTGCGGGTGCACGACCCCGGGTACGGGGCGTTGCGCCGCGCGGCGCGGACGGCCCTGATCATGCCCGCGATGTTCGCCCTAGGCGACAAGGTCATCGGAAACCCGACCCTGGCCACGTTCGCGGCCTTCGGCTCGTTCGCGATGCTGCTGCTGGTCGACTTCTCGGGCACGATCAAGGACCGCCTTCTGGACCAGGCGGCGCTGGGCGTCTCATGCGCGCTGCTGATCTGCCTGGGAACGCTCGCCTCGCGGACGACCTGGTTGGCCGCGGTGACGATGGCGCTGGTCGCCTTCACGGTGCTGTTCGCGGGCGTGGTCAGCTCGGTGCTTGCGGGCGCGACCACATCATTGCTCCTGTCCTTCATCCTCCCCGTGTCGCTGCCGGGCCCGGTGTCCTCGATTCCAGATCGGATCGCGGGGTGGGGACTGGCGGCCGGCGCCTCGCTTGTTGCGATCTCGCTGCTGTGGCCCTCCCCGGCGCGCAACCCCGTGCGGGACGGCGCGATCGGGGCCTGCAGGGCCCTGGCGGGTCGGCTCCGTGCGGAGATCGCTTGGGTGACCAGCGGGGGGGCCGAGGCCGAGGAAGCCCGTCGCTCGGCGGTCGCCCGTGCGGACGCGGCGGTGGAGAGGATGCAGCGCCTGTTCTTCGCCACCCCCTACCGCCCCACCGGCCTGAGTACCGACGCCCGCGCCGTGGTTCGCCTGGTCGATGAGCTTCGTTGGCTCAACACGATCGTGCTGCGCTCTGCTCCTCGGAAGGACGCACGCCGACCGAGCCGAGACGTGTGTGCGGTCAAGGTCGCGGCTGCCGATGTCCTGGAGCACGCGGCGGACCTGCTAGACGACCCGCACGCCCCGAGCGACCGCCTGCGATCCGCGCTTGAGCGGATGCGAGCCGCGCTCGCCGATCTTGAACGCGCGACCATGAGCCTCCTTCCGGCGGCCGGTGCCGGCCGCGGCGAGTGGCCGGGGCGGAGCATCGTCTCCTCGCTGGATCCCGGCTTCCGCGCTCAGGAGCTCTGCTTCGTAGTGGCCCAGATCGCGGCCAACACCGGGTTCGCCACCGCCGCCACGAGGCGTTCCTGGATCGATCGGCTGCTGGGCCGCCAGCCCAAGGGCCTACCGGGGCTGCTGACCGCGGTCGAGGAACGCGCGGGGGCTCACGTGACGCGCGATTCGCTGTGGCTGCGCAACAGCCTTCGGGGTGCCGCCGCACTGGGGCTCGCCGTGCTCGTCGCCGACGTGAGCAGCGTCCAGCATGGGTTCTGGGTGGCGTTCGGAACGCTCTCGGTGCTGCGCTCCAACGCGCTCAGCACCGGACAGAACCTCGTGCGCGCCCTGGCGGGAACCGCGGTCGGCTTTCTCGTCGGGGGTTTGCTCGTGTATCTGATCGGTACGAACACCACGCTTCTGTGGGGGCTGCTGCCGGTCGCGATCCTGCTCGCGGGCCTGGCGCCGACCGCGATCTCGTTCGCAGCGGGCCAGGCAGGCTTCACCCTCACGCTCCTGATCCTGTTCAACATCATCGCGCCCGCCGGCTGGAAGATCGGTCTGGTCCGAGTGGAGGACGTCGCCCTCGGCGGGGCGGTGAGCCTGGTCGTGGGCCTGTTGTTCTGGCCCCGCGGCGCGGGCGCCGCACTGGGTAGGGCCCTGGCACGCGCCTATGCCGACAGCGCCCGGTACCTCGCCGGCGCGGTCGCGTACGGCGTGGGGCGCTGCGATCCGTCAGGGCCGCAATCGCCGGCGCCCCGAAGGCAGGCCTTGGATGCCGCCGCGGCCTCGCGCCGGCTCGACGACACCTTTCGCGGCTACCTCATGGAGCGCGGATCCAAGCCGGCGCCGCTTGCAGAGATCACGGGCCTGGTGACGGGTGCAACGGGCGTCCGCCTCGCAGCGGACGCGGTGCTCGATCTGTGGGACGGAGACGGCGGCGCCGGTAGGGATCGCTCTGCCGCGCGGCGCGAGCTGATGAGCGCTGCGGCCAGCATGACCACCTGGTATGACCACTTCGCCGCCAGCCTTATCAGACGCGAGGAGGTCCCGGACCCCCTGGCTCCCGACCAGGTCGCCGACGGACGTCTCGTGCAGGCGGTGGCCCGCGATCTGCGCGACCAGGATGGTCACGCCACGGCGACGGGTGTGCTCGTCATCTGGACTGGCGATCACCTCGACGCGGTTCGCCGGCTGCAGGAGACGCTGGTGGAACCGGCGCGGGCCGCGGTTTCCGACCACCCGCCGGATCCGTTGGACGGGGTCCTCCGCCGGGGAATCAGGCGTCGCGGATGATCCGCAAGATCACCGGGCGGGGGGCGTGCTCAGCCGCCGCGACAACCGCCGCCAGCTCGTCGTCGCGAAGCTCCTCCGCCGCCTCAACCACGACGACGAGGGGCTCTACTCCCGTACCGGCCTCGACGATCACCCGGCGAACCTCTTCCGCTTCGCGCGCCAGCGTCTCGGGCGAGGGGACCGAGAGCACCACCTCGCCGGCGTCGGGCGGCTCCAGGTCCCCCGCCGCGTCCACGGGGCCGGCCTCCACCACCACCTCGCCGCTGGCGACGCTCGCCGGCGGCTCCGCGCTCAGCTGTCGGTCGACGGCGCTGTTCCTCGCAACCTGGATGATGAGTCGTGGGTCCTCCGGCATGCCTCGGATCAGATCTCCTGGTCGAGTGCCGCGCGCAGCGCGGCGAGGTCGGCCGCCCCGAACACCACACGGTTCCGGGTGGCGACGTACACAAGATCGAGGTTGACTCCAGCGTTGGAGATCCTGCGGGTGAGGTCGGCCAGGACCCCGGGACGGTCCTCGACGTCGACCACCACCACCTCGCGCTCGCGGCTGACTGCGAGGTGCGAGATCGCCAGCGAATGCTTTGCAGCCTCGGCATGCGGCACGAGGATGTGCAGCTCCGCTCGCTCGCCGGACCCGACACACGTCGCTGCCGCGATGTTCACGCCCGCATCGCTGATCGCGCCCGCGACCTGTGCCAGCGCCCCGGGAGTGTTCTCGACGTCTATCACCAGGTCGAACGCCATTGGCCCTGTCCGCGTCACCCTACTCGGTGAAGGACGGCGAAACCACGAGCCTTCGCAGACGGGCGCCGACCGGCTTTCCGGTTGTCGACACCGCTTCATCCTCGACACTACGACCGGCGATGGATCCGCACGACCTCTACGGGCTTCCCCTCGACCGGTTCGTTGCCGAGCGCAGCGCGCTCGCCAAGGCGCTGCGCCGGGAGGGGCGTCGTGAGGAGGCCGCGGAGGTCGCCACCCTGCGCAAGCCCTCGGTCGCGGCTTGGGCCGTCAACCAGCTGGTCCGTACTCAGCGACGGGAGGTCGCCTCTTTGTTCGAGGCAGGCGATGCCCTGCAGCGAGCCCATTGTGAGCTTCTCGCCGGGGGCGGCGACGGGGACCTCCTGCGCGAGGCAATGGCGCGTGAGCGTGACGCCGTGAGCGGGCTAGCCGAGAAGGCGACGGGTCTCCTGAGCTCCCAGGGCCACGAGCTCACGCCGACCACCCTGGAGCGCGTGTCGGAGACGCTTCACGCGGCGGCCCTCGATCAGGACGCCCGCGCTCAGGTTCGAGACGGCTGCGTTCACAGGGAGCTCCGTCATGTCGGGCTCGGGTCGAGCGCGGTGGCCGAGGCCCGGCCCAGCAGAGTCGGGCGCACCCCTCGGCGCGGTGATCGCAACAAAGCCAGGCAGCTCGAGGCCGCGAGGAAGGCGGAGACGGATGCCCGCCGCGTCGCCGGGCGCGCCGCACGCGAGCTGCAGGCTGCGCAGGACCGTCGGGACCGGGCCGCCGACTCGCTGCGGGAAGCGGAGGATGCCCTGCGCTCCGCGCGGGCGCGTGCCGAGGAGACCGCGGCCGCGCACCGGCGTGCCGCTGACGCGCTCGACCGCTCCAGCCGGTCCGACTGACAGAGCTCACAGTTCGATGACGAGCCCATCCCGCGCGGCCTCGATGTCCAGCTCTGCGGCGTGCGCGAGCATCCTCTCCCCCATGTGCGTGATGACCAGCCGCTCGCAGTCAAGTTGATCGCGCTTGGAGGCGAGCGTCATCCAGTCCAGATGGC
>Ga0187814_10000683_pt1 | contig 11930 bp, 12 predicted proteins | sample NC_S_4_FD_132450 | JGI IMG/M metagenome (GOLD analysis project Ga0187814, IMG submission 132450) | Wetland sediment microbial communities from Neuse River Estuary, North Carolina, USA - ASW-S_4 | ecosystem: Environmental > Aquatic > Freshwater > Wetlands > Sediment | place: USA: North Carolina... | reverse complement strand
CCCGCCCACGCACATGATCGGGGCGATAACCATGATCGTGAGCCCCATCTGCAAGAACAGCTGGATCTGCTGGATATCATTCGTATTGCGCGTGATCAGGGACGGCGTGCCGAAGCGGTTCACCTCCCTGGCGGAGAAGGACTGGACCTGGGTGAACACCGCGGCCCGCATGTCCGCGCCGGCCCCCATCGACACCCGTGATGCCCAGTACACCGCCACGATCGCGAGGACGCCCACCAACAGGGCGATGGCCAGCATGACCCCGCCGGTCGTGAAGATGTAGTGGATGTTCCCCTTTTCGACGCCGTTGTTGATGATGTCGGCGTTGAGGTTGGGCAGGTACAGGTTCCCTATGGTCTGTGCCACCAGCAGAATCACCACGACGGCGACCTGGCGGATGTAGGGCCGCAGGAAGCTGCGCAGGAGCCGCGTCAGCATGGCTGCGGACTTCCCGCATGGCCAGGCGGGCCCTGCTCCTGGGCCCGCTGGAACGCACGCTGCAAGGCGGCGAGTCCGCTGGCGATAACGTCGAGTTCGTCTTCGCCGAGCGGCTGCAGGAGGGCGCCGATGGCCCGCTGGCTCGCGGCCGTCCAGTCAGCAACGCGCTGACGCCCCTCCGGGGTGATGCGCAGCCGGACCAGGCGGCTGTCATGCTCATCACCCTCCTTGCGGACGATCCGCTGAGCTGCGAGACGGGTCATCAAGACCGACACCCGGCTCTTCGGCAACCCGGTTAGCCGGGCCAGCTCGTTGACCGTGATACCGGGGTGCTCGGAGATCTCCCGCACGGCGGCAAGCGACAGGCCGTACACGGGAAACGGGAACCGCTCGCCGGCAGCCAGTTCTACATGCTGGCGGCGGAAACCCCGCACCACGTCCCTGAGCAGCTCGACGATCTCGTCTTGCCTCTTCGCGCGGCCTGGCGCCGCATTGCCTCGGGCCGCCGCCCGGATAATCGTTTCGCCTGGAACGTTCACACCGTAACGATGCTGCCGACTGAGCTCGGCGGCCAACGGCACAATGTCCCAAGGACCCGGGACCTCGGCCACCGGTTGCGGGTGGACGCTACCGTCTCACTCTCGGCTGGCCCAGGGCCTGCCTGCGGGCAGTCTCCATGCGCAGCGAGCGCACGTACGGCCAGGCGACCTCGACCGCCCGTGCGTACGGCGGTCAGGACGTTGAACCAGGCGTCCCTCAGCAGCAGGGCTGCGGCCACCGCGACCAGCACCTCAGCGACTGGCCAGCGGCGGAGCAGCGCGACGGTCCAGGGGATGAGCACGATGACAAAGCCGAGACAGGCCACCGGCCAGCGCCCCGGCGATCTTCGACTGGGAACGGCTGGTGGGACTAAGTGACCAGCTCCGCCCCGGTCGCCCGCCTGGCCAGGTCGCGCAGTTCGCGGAGCGTGTCGCCCGGACGGCCGGCCAGGACAGTCACCCCGGGCAGCTTCCGGCGGATGTCCGCGGCTTCGCGCGCGGCGCGGCGGGCGGATTCGGTCGTGGCTGACGACAGGACGACCAGGGTGGCGCCGGCCTCGGCGGCAAGGCCTGTCACCTCCGCCGTCGGCAGGTCGGCGGCCAGGTGGTGCACCTGCCAATGATCTTCGCGCAGGCACGCGGCCGCCATCATGCCCGGCAGGGCGTGCCGCTCGCCTGGCGGCGTCGCCGTCACCGCCGTGCCGCGCGGACGGCCGGACGGCTGGCGCGCCAGGGCGGCGATGATCCGCTCGCAGATCGCGGACGCCCGGTGCTCGGCGGCGATCGACACCCCGCCGGACGCCCATTCCGAACCGATCCGTCGCAGCGCCGGCGCGATCACCAGGTCACACAGGTCGGTCAGCGAGACACCCGCGGCCAGCCTTTCGATGTCGTGCCGCGCCCGCGCCTCATCGCCGGCCACCAGCGCCGCGTAGAACTTGGCCGCCTGCGCCGCCCAGTCGCGGACCCGGATCTCCTGCCTCGGTTCGGAGCCGCTCGCACGGCGGGCCGCGAGCGCGCGCACGTCGCTCTCGCTGACCTCATAGCCCCGTGGCGTCTTGCGCGCGGGCAGCACTCCCTGCCGCACCCACCCGTAAGCGGTCTGGTAGTGCACGCCGAGCGTGTCGGCCGCGTCGCGCAGCTGCATGGCGGTCTCCCTGCCTCAGCTTTTTCGTGTAGTTTAGTATTTATTAGATGTCGCGGACCGGAGGAGGTGACACCGGAGATGGGACTGACGTACTCCAGTGTGATAGATGCCAGGCAGGATGACGTGTTCGCCTGGCATGGCCGATCGGGGGCCATCACGCGCCTGATGCCGCCCTGGCAGCCAGTGCGCGTGGTGCGGGAGGCGCCTTCGGTCCGCGACGGCGAGGCGGTTCTCGCACTGCCCGGCGGGCTTCGCTGGGTGGCCGGCCACGAGCCGGACAGCTACAACCCGCCACGCCAGTTCGCCGACACGCTGCGGCCGCCGCTGTCGGCGGTGCTGCGCTGGCGGCACAGCCACCAGTTCACTCCCGCGGACGGGGAACGCACGGTCGTCACCGACGTCGTCGACACGCCGATCCCCGCCGCGCTGCTGCGGCCTATGTTCGGGTACCGGCACCGGCAGCTCGCCGGCGACCTCGCCGCGCACGCGCGGGCCCGGGCAACGTGCCCAGGGCCGCTGACGATCGCGGTCACCGGCTCGGGAGGGCTGATCGGCTCGGCGCTGACCGCGTTGCTGACCACCGGCGGTCACCGGGTGATCCGCCTAGTCCGCCGGGCTCCGGGCGGCGCTGACGAGCGCCAGTGGCGGCCGGACGGCCCCGACCCGGACCTGCTCGACGGTGTGGACGCGGTGGTCCACCTGGCGGGCGCCTCAATCGGCGGCCGCTTCACCCCGGAACACAAGCAGCGGATCTGGGATAGCCGGGTCGGCCCGACCCGCGGGCTCGCCGCGCTGGCCGCGAAATCCACCCGGCCGCGCGCCTTCGTCACAGCATCCGCGGTTGGCATCTACGGCGCGGATCGCGGCGACGAACTGCTGACCGAGCACAGCGAGCGCGGCGACGGATTCCTCGCCGACGTGGTCGATGCCTGGGAAGAGGCAACCGAACCCGCGGCGGACGCGGGCGTCAGGACGGTGCGGGTCCGTACCGGCATCGTGCAGACCCCGCGCGGCGGCATGCTACGGCTGATGTACCGGCTGTTCGCGGCCGGCCTCGGCGGTCCGCTCGGCGACGGCACACCGTGGCTGCCCTGGATCGGGATCGACGACCTGCTGGACATCTACCTGCGCGCGGTCACCGACCCCGCGCTGGCCGGCCCGGTCAACGCGGTCGCGCCGGAGCCCGTCCGGAACGCGGAGTATGCCGCCACCCTTGCCCGCGTGCTCGGCCGGCCAGCGGCGCTGGCCGTGCCCGCCGCCGGGCCGCGGCTGCTGCTCGGCGCCGAGGGTGCCAGCGAACTCGCGCAGGCGAGCCAGCGGGTCCGCCCGGCGCTGCTGACCACAGCCGGGCACCGGTTCCGGTACCCGGGCCTGGACGCCGCGCTGCGGCACGTCCTCGGCCGTGATCCCCGTCTGGCACCGACCCGGTGACGACCGGGTGGGGCGCGGTGACGACCGGCTGCGAAACCGCGGTGGTCGTCTTCACGCGCGACCCGCGGGTGCACGACAATCCGGTGCTGGCGCTGGCGGGCGCTGAGTTCGCGCAGGTCGTGCCCATGTTCGTGGTCGACCCGGCGCTTGCGGTGCCGCCGAACCGGCGCCGGTTCCTCGCCGATGACGTGTCCGGCTACGCGCGGAAATCGCGTGACTCGCGGGCCCGGAAACGTGTTGAGCGGCTAGCCTGAGGCCGGCACGGCGTCGGGGACACCGGCGGCCGCGCAGTCGGCGTTGATGTCGGCCGCGTCACCCGAAAGCTGCGCGGCGCTGGCCGTCCCGCTTTCCGCGTCGTCCGTCCACCCCGTGAACGCGGCCTCGAACGTGGCGTCCGCCTGGGCGTCCTGGGTGACCTGGTCCGCGCGCGGGTCCCGCCACCACTGGCCGTCTGACGTCTCGGGCTGCCACTGCTGCAGCACCGCGCACGCCAGCCTCGCGGCAGACGTCTGGGCCGTATACGTCTGCCCCGTCGCGTCGCGGTGCGCGCGAGCGCCGGCGACGGCCAGCAGCACCACTCCCGCCATCGCCAGCAGACACCAGAGCCACCAGGCCCGGAACACTCCCACGCTTTTTCGACGCGGGCGGTCAGCATGCGGTTTACCGCGCAGGAACCTGCCCAGTCGATACATTTGACCCTTGGGGTTGCCTGGCAATGAGGAACTGGTGGACGTCGAGGTATCCGGCTGCGAACCCGGCTTCGCTGAACGCAAGGTAAAGATCCCAGGTCCTGCGGAATGTGTCATCGAAGCCGAGTCCAGCTACCGAGGGCCAGTTCCGGTTGAAGCGGTCCCGCCACAGGGCCAGGGTTGCGCGGTAATGGCTGCCGAACGCGCTGCGGTCGAGCACGCGAAGGCTGGTGTGGCGGGCCAGGGCCTCCTCGATCCCCTGCATGGACGGAATGAGCCCGCCGGGGAAGATGTACTTATCTATCCATGTGTAGGTGGTGCTCGTCCGGATCATCCTGTCGTGCCGCATGGTCATCGCCTGCAGGCCGATCCGGCCCTGCGGCGCCAGCAGGTCCTCCAGGGCCCGGAAATAGGCGGGCCAGTAGCGTCGGCCGACCGCCTCGATCATCTCCACGCTGAGGATGGCGTCGTATCCGCCGTCGTCAGCGACGAGTTCCCGGTAGTCAAGCACGTCGACGCGCACTTGGCGGGTCACCCCCGCCCGAGAGGCCCGGTCGCGCGCGAACTCGGCGTGCTCGGCCATGTTGGTCACGGCGTGCACAAGCGCGCCGCGCTGGGCCGCCCGCACCGCGAGCTCACCCCAGCCTGTGCCGATCTCCAGCACGCGAGTCCCGTCGCGCACACCGGCCAGGTCCAGCAGCCTGTCGATTTTCCTGCGCTGCGCCTCGGCCAGCGCTGCGTCCTCGGCGATCACGCGGCCATCCGCCCCGACCGCGAAGATCGCCGAGGAGTAGCACATCGTCTCGTCCAAGAACTCGCGGAACAACTCATCAGGCAATGCGTAGTGATGGCGGGCATTTCGCCGGGCACCGCCGATCGTCTGCTCATCCGCAAGCGGCCGGCGCGGGGCGGCGCTATGCCCGCGTACCCGTTGCAGCCAGGGCGGGATGATCGCGTCGACGCCCGCCGCGAAGACCGTCAGCAATCCCGGCAAGTCATCGCTGTCCCAGTCGCCGGCCTGGAATGCCTCGCCGAAGCCGATGAGGCCGCTCGCGCCCAGGCGCCGGTAAAACGCTTCCGGCCGCAGCAGCCGCAGCACAGGCTCGCCGGACCAGCGGGTGCCGGCGCTCCCGCCTCCGGGGACCGTGATGCTGAACGGCAGCCGCCGCACGGCACGCCGGACCATCGCCCTCGCTAGCATCGCGCGGATGGGCGCACGCGGGGCAGGGGTTATGGTGACCTGGTGGCTCAGGCCTGCCGGCGACGCCGACGGCACCACCGCCGACCCAACCTGCCTGCTCCCGGCCAGATCTTCGTCGTCGGCCCCGCTGCCCATCAGCCCTGCCAGCTGAGCGCCATCCATACGCTCAGCATGACGGGAACCGGTTATACGGGACCCAAGCATCCCATTGCGACAGAACGAATTTCCGGTCACATGATGGAAACCTGCTGGGGACGAGTCGGCGGCGGGGGCGTGCGCTGCCGGGCGCGGCTTACTCGACCGGGGTGATGCTGGCCAGCCGCCACAGGCCCCAGGGCAGCGGCCGCGGGGCTGTGCAGTGGCCGCACGCGGTGGCCAGCTCTGACCCGTAGGTCGCGCCGCACACTGTGCAGGTCCGGCTGGCGAGCGCGGCGTTCGGGTCCGTCCTGGTGCCGGCCGGGCGGCCGAAGACCAGGTCGTACTTCCCCGCCCAGGAGACCCAGGACAAGCCGGCGGCCGAATTGGCCATCCGCTCCCCCATGGCTCCGCCGAACGAGGCGGCCAGTGACGCGAGGCTGGTGGCCGACGCCATGGCGACCTGGCCCGCGGCGCCCGGGGCGACGACCACGTGAAGCTGGTTGAACGAGACGCGGACGCGGGCGCGCTGCGGCCGCCCCGCCTCGACGCTGATCAGCTCTGGTGCGACCGCCTGGTAGTCGACGGGGAGCCGCGCCTGGCGGCTCGAGGGAAGGCTCGGGTCCTTGGGCGTGCTGCGTTCCCGGCGCGCGTCACGAGCCTTCATCCGCAGGTAACGGCCCATGAACGTGGACCAGAACGGCGGGGCCGTCAGATGGCGGATGGCCTGCTCGTCGCCGTCTGTCATCGCCGCGAACATGACCAGGCAGGCCATCTGGGCCGCCTCGAGCAGCAACTGCTCATCGAAGTGCGGATCGGCGCGGCGGACCTCGGCCAGCCGGGCGGGCAGGTTCGGGTCGGCGCCAACCACCACCGGCGCCGCCTGGTGCTGACGCTGCCGCCTGCCGCGCATCACGGTCACCGTGACCAGCGTGCCGATGAGCACCGCGAACAGCAGGGCCCAGCTCGCGATCACGATGAGCACGATGATCCCGAACGCCGTCCCGGCGGCGCTATCAGCGAGCACGGGGCCGCTCACCATGGCTCACGCTGCCACGAGACAAGCACCCAGTCGTGGCGGCCGGCCGTGACGACTCCCTTGCAGTACCGGCACGCCCCGGCCGGGTCGAGGTCGAGGTTCGCGCCGCAGGACGGGCAGTGGCTGGCGGGCAGGCCGCCGGCCGGCGGCGTGACCGCGCCGGCGGAGCGGGCGAAGGTCAGGTCTTCCGTCCAGGTGGCGGCTTCCGGGCCGCCGCGCAGCGTGGTGCCCGTGGGCCGGTGCCGCTCACAGCGCTGGCCCGCGCAGGTCACCCGTACCCGCACCTCCTCGACGAGCGGGCTCGTGGTCGCCTCCACGACGTAGGCGTCCACCGCCCGCCACGACCCCTCGAACGACACGTCCGCGCGGGACCGCAGCTCGAGCAGTGCCTGGTGGGCGCGGTACAGGCCGTTCGACATGAAGGTCCGCGCGGGTGTCGCGTCGCCGGAGACCAGGCTCTGGCAGATCAGCGTGGTCGCCGCGAAGGCCCAGTCCGCCAGCGCGCGGGCGCGGAAGCCCGGGTCGCGCCTGCCGATCGCCGCAGTCCCCGCGTTGATCTGGGCGGGCTCCGGAATCGGCCGCAAGGTGCCATAGCCCCAGCGCGCCTGGTCGCCCGACTCCAGCTCCACGGACGCGCCGTACCTGAACCCCGACACCCCCACCTGCGACAGCCGGACCAGCATCATCGGAATGACGAAGACCGGGAACACGATGATCACGATGAGGAAGATCAGCGCCCTGATCAGGTAGAGCGGATTCCCGCAGCCCCGAGGCTTGCCGTCGCGCCCGGTGCTTTCCATGCCCCGCGTGGCCCAGTGCGACACCGCGGTGAAGCCGTACCAGATCCGGTCGCTCAGCGGCGACTTGTCACCGCCGGGCATGCCTGGCGTCCGCGCGAGGCGTGGTCAACATGTCCCCATTGTCCGTCGCGCGGCACGCCGCAGCCCAGCCGACGCGCACTTCTCCGTCGTTCTTAACTTTCTTTGTCGAGATGTCCAAGGAGCGCCTCCCAGACCCCCGCCACCTCGGCGGCGAAGCGCGGATCGGCCACGGTCCCGTCCGGCCCGATCGCCGCGCGGTCCACAGGGACGCGGCGGCACGCGACGCCGACGATGTCGGCGCCCACGTACCCGAGCACCGAGCCGAGGGCGTCGGCGGCGCCCTGCCCGCGTCCCTCGGCGGCCACGTTGATCCAGGCGGCCGGCTTGCCGTACAGCTGGCCGCCGCCCACCGTCCAGTCGAGGAGGTTCTTGAAGCTGCCAGGCAGGGTCCCCGCGTACTCGGGGGTGCAGAACAGCACCGCGTCCGCCGCCTCGATCTGCTGCCGGAGTCGCGCCGGCTCGTCCGGCAGCAGATCGCCGTCATGGTCGGGGTTGAACGCGGGCAGGCCGGCCAAGCCGTCGTAGAGCACCGCGGTCACGCCGGCCGGTGCCAACGCCGCCGCCGTAGCCAGCGCCGCGGAGTTAGCCGAACGGCTGCGCGTGCTGCCTGTCACCAGCAAGACTCGCACCCGCCCGATGATAGGCGCGCCGGGTCATCCTTCCAGGCAGAACTCGTTGCCTTCCGGGTCGGCGAGGATAATCCAGCCCGCGCCGGGCGGCTGGCCGCCGGCCACGGTGGCGCCGAGGCTGACCAGCCGGGCCAGCTCGGCCTGCTGGTCGCCGGGCGGGATGAGATCCAGGTGCACCCGGTTCTTGGCGGTCTTCGGCTCGGGGACCGTGGTGAAGTACATCCTGGGCATGCCGTCCGATGGCGGCACGAGGGCGTACTCGACGTGCCCCGGCGTGTCGTCCTGCTGACGGGCGTCCCAGCCGGTCACCGCCGCCCAGAACATGGCCTGGGCCCGGGCGTCCGCGCAGTCGATGGTGATGTTGAGAATGGTCGCGTACATGGCGTGCTCCGCTTTCGTCGCGGGCGCCTCCGCCGCGGACGTCAGGACCTGGCGGGAGGCGCGGAAAGGCTACTGGACATCGACCGCACCTCCTCTCGCTACGCTCGCTTCGAGTGACGTCGGGCCGAGCATCTCACGGCCGGGGCGCCCGAGGCCAGGCAATTTAGCGGTCGGTGCCCGGTTTGGGTGGGCGGGCGGGTCAGCAGCGGGTGATGGTGATCATGGTCCAGGCGCCGAGGTGGATGCGGTCGCCGTCGCGCAGCGGCACCTGCTGGCCGGGCGGGACGTCCTTGCCGTTGACCTGGATGCCGTTCGGCGAGCCCGAGTCGACGACCGACCAGGCGCGGTCCGGGCCTGCGATCAGCACCGCGTGCAGCCGCGACACTCCCGGGTCGGTGGGCGGGCCGGTCAGGTCGATCTCCGGCTGGCGCCTTCGCCAGCCCCCTGGCGAGCACCTGGTCGACGGCACGCGGCAGGTCCGTCCGGACCGCGGTCAGCCGCGGCGGCGCCTTGTACAGATGCGCGTAGAGCACCGCCATCGGATCCTCGCGCTTGAACGGCGCCGAGCCGCTCAGCAGCGTGTACGCCACGCAGGCCAGCGCGTACTGATCCGCGCGGGTGCCCGCGGGCAGGCCGTTGATCTGCTCGGGCGCCAGGTAGTCGGGTGTGCCGAAGAACGGCCCCTTCGTCAGGCCGTCGGCCGACATGATGCCCCTGGCCAGCCCGAAGTCCGACAGGTACACGTGCTCGGGGCGGCCGCGCCCGGTGTCCACCAGCATGTTCGCGGGCTTGACGTCGCGGTGCAGCAGCCCGGCGGCGTGCGAGGCGTCGAGCGCCGAAGCCACCGCCGAGATGAACGACGCCGCGCGCTTAGGCCGCAGCCCGCCCTCCCTGCTGACGATGACCTGCAGGTCGTCGCCGGCCACGAACCGCATCGCGATGAACATGACGCCGACCGCCTCGCCGGCCTCGTACATGGGGATGATGTGCGGGCGGTCCACCGCCGCGACCGCTCGCGCCTCGCGCACGAACCGCTTCTTGGCCGCCTCGTCCCCGGCGAGCAGCTTGAGCGCCACCACGCGGCCGAGCCGCTCATCGCGCGCGCGGAACACGGCCGCCATCCCGCCCACGCCGACCAGCGTCTCGAGCAGGTACCCGGCTACCCGGGAACCGGGAGCGAGCCCGGTCAGCATGCCGAGTGTCGCAGGGGCATCCCCGGCCACTAGCCCTCCTCCGGGCAGCCGTCAGTCTCCCCATTAAGTCTGCCAGCAAACGGGGCAGACTGGACGGTCCTACAAAGCCTGCCGGACCGGGAGGATGACCGCGGACGGGCGGGCCGGGTCGTGGTAGACCGCCTGGCCGGCGGCGACCAGCCGGGTCGCGGTCGCGCGCGGCTCGCCGGTGCCGGGGTTGCGGGCGTACCGCGGGAAGGCGCCGCTGGATACCTGCACCCTGATCCGGTGCCCGCGCTTGAACCGGTAGGCGGTCGGCCACATCCGCACGGCCACGCACGAGGCCTCGTCCGCGCCCGTGACGCTGGTCAGCCCGTCGCAGGCGTTCCATGACTTGCCGCGCGGGTCGACGTCGCAGAGCCGGACGAAGACGTCGGCGTACGGCAGGCTGGAGCCGAACCAGATCTCGGCGCTCACCTCGCCGATGACCTCGACGTCCTCCTCGAGCGGCGCCGTGGTGTAGGTGAGCACGTCCGGTCGGGCCTCGACCGCGGTGTTGTCGACACGGCCGCTGTTCCTGGTGACCATGCGGACCCCGCCTGCCGCCGGAGTCGGGTCCGCGGGGTCGTAGCGGTACCGGTCCGGGTCCGACTCGGCGGCGATCGAGTCAGCCAGCGCGCCGCCGGGCTGCAGGTGGAACCGCCGCGGCTGGTAGCCCGGCGGCGGCCAGGACGGGAAGTCCCGCCAGGCGTCCTCGCCCATGACGTACAGCCGCACCGGCGGACGGGCCGGCGGCTCGGCGCCGCGGGCGTGGGCCAGCCCGAACTCGATGGCCTCCCTGATCGGCGTGCCGTCGATGGTCACGTGCGTCCACGGGCCGACGGTCAGCCGCGCCGGGCGCCCGGCGTCCTGCAGGACGCGGAAGTCGCGGAGCTGGCCGGGCAGGAAGATGTCGTACCAGCCGCCGATCGAGCTGACCGGCACGGTCACCGAGGCGACCCGGTCCCTGTGGTCGAGCGCGGCCCAGTACGGGTCGTCCGCGTCGCGGGCGAGGATCTCCTGCACGTACGCGCTGTGATGCCCGATCGCGGCGACGTCGGCGCGGCCGAGCGGGAGCGTGGCAAGCGCGCGCTCGTTCCGGCGGGCCGCGGTGAGCTGGCGCAGCATTCCGCCGCGCCGCTCCTGGCCGTCGACCATGACGCCCCACGCGAAGGGCGTCTCGAGCGAAAAGCCGTCGGCACGGAGGAACTCAAGGGTGAGAGCCGCCTCGGTTACGTTCGGAATAATCGCCTTGACCTCCGGCGGCAGCGAGTCGGCTACCGCCCACTGGACGTAGCCCAGGTAGCTGGCGCCGAACAGCACGATTGAGCCGCCGAACCACGGCTGTTTCATCACCCACTCCAGCGTGGCCAGGCCGTCGGCGCGCTCGTTGCGCATCGGGTCGAACACCCCGCCGGAGCCGAACGTGCCGCGGGTGCTCTGGATCAGCACCTGGAAGCCACGTTCGGCCAGCGGGCGCACCATGCCGGTGGCGATCAGCTTTCCCCGGCCGTACGGGCTGCGCAGCAGCGCGAGCGGCAGTCCGTCGCCGCCGTGCCGCGGCGCCCAGCGGTCGGCGAGCAGCACCACTCCGTCGGGCATCGGCACCCGCAGGTCGTGCTGGACGACAAGGTCCCTGGTCAGCGGCGGGTCCAAGCGAAAGGCGCGCTGGATGAGGTGGCTGGCGACGGTCATGCCGCGCGTTCTTTCGGCACGGAAAGGGCGGCGGACTGTTCGGCGCAGATCTCGGCGAGCGCCTGAGCGGCGCTCTTGCACAAGCCAGGGAAGTTGACGAAGCCGTGCGGCACGCCCACGTACTCGGTGAACCGGACGGGCACGCCGGCGTCGCGCAGCGCCTGCGCGTAGCAGATGCCGTCCTCGCGCAGCGGATCGTGCTCGGCGACCTGGATGAGCGCCGGCGGCAGGCCGGCGTGGTCGGCGGCGAGCAGCGGGGACGCCCAGGGGCTGGCAGGGTCGCCGTCCGGGCCAAGGTAGAGGCGGCGGTAGGCGGTCATCTCGCTGGCGGACAGGAACGGGGCGTTGGCCAGTGCCGCGGGGCGCGCGGCGGACATGTCGGTGGCCGGGTAGATCAGCGCCTGGTGGCTGATCGCGGGGCCCTCGCGGTCGCGGGCGAGCAGGCAGGTCACCGCCGACAGGGTGCCGCCAGCGCTCTCCCCCATCACGGCGAGTGGCCCGTCCGCGCCGAGTT
>Ga0187814_10000682_pt1 | contig 11934 bp, 7 predicted proteins | sample NC_S_4_FD_132450 | JGI IMG/M metagenome (GOLD analysis project Ga0187814, IMG submission 132450) | Wetland sediment microbial communities from Neuse River Estuary, North Carolina, USA - ASW-S_4 | ecosystem: Environmental > Aquatic > Freshwater > Wetlands > Sediment | place: USA: North Carolina... | reverse complement strand
TGCCGATGAGCTGCTAGCGGCCCGCAAATGGGTAGCGATCTCGTAGCCGCCTGCGCCGACGATGACGAACGCCCCGGCCGCCGCGAGTACTCGCACGGCGGGACCAGAGAACCTGAACCCCCAGCCCCGACGGCCCGGTCTACCGGCCGACCGGGCCCGGACGGGCAGTTCGCCGCGGCCGCCCTCGGTAGCCGGCTCACTGGCAAGCCGGTGTACGGCTTCACTGGCGATTGCAGCGTCCATCCGAACTGACAGATACTCCGGCATCGTCTGGAACTGGACGCTAGCCAGCAGCGTCGTTACGCCCTGAAGTCCCTCGCTGCGCTGGGTGCAGAAGGAACATCCGGTGACGTGCGCCCGGATCCGGGTCGCCTTGCGCGGCCTTAGTTCGTCCACGGCAAGGCTGGCCAGTTCATCGACACTGGCGTGGCGTTTCACAGCGCTTCGTCACCCCCCTCCTGCGCAGGTAGGACGCGCGGGCTGGCGGATAGGTTCCGGGCTTCCTGCCCAGGTACGTGCGCCGCGGGCCGCAGATGCGCCAGCCTAGGCAGCAGCCGGGCCCGCCCCCGGGCGCAGCGGCTCTTCACCGTGCCCTCGGATACACCCAAGACTTCGGCGGCGTCGGCTACGGAATAGCCGAGCATATCTACCAGCACCAACGCCGACTGCTGCTCCGGAACCAGGTACCGCAGCGCGGTCCGCACGTCCAGCGCTGTGTCCGTCGCGCCAGCCGGATCGGACAGCGACCTGGCCGCGAGCGCGTCGAGCGTTTCTTCATCCTGGCCGCCCGCCACCGGTCGAGCCGCCCGGCGTCGCATGCGATCAAGACAGGCATTAACCACAATTCTGTGCAACCAAGTAGTAACCGCTGAATCGCCGCGGAAGCTTGACGCCCGCCGGAAGGCGGAGATCATCGCATCCTGCAACGCGTCTGCGGCCTCCTCGGGATCACCGAGGGTGCGGATGGCCACCGCCCACAGCCGATCCCGGTGCCGCTTGAAGAGCAGGCCAAACGCTTCAGGGTCGCCCGCCACGTGCTTGGCGAGCAGTTCGGCGTCGGTCGAGTCGCAGTCGCGACCTGGTGGCCCGGACAGCTGACCGCCAGGGTCCTTCACCTCGGCTGCCCGGCGCGGCTCTGGCATGGAAGAGTGGCCCGGCGCCTGGTCACGTGGATCCGTCGCGCCCTCCCCCACCCCTTGGTCCGCGGCGCGTGGCCGGAAGTCCGCCGCGCGCAGCTGGAAGTCCGCCATGCGCGGCTGAAGTCCGCCGCGCGTGGCTGGAAGTCTGGCGGTGACGACTGTATCGCGAGTCAACTCACCCCATCGCGGCGGGCCGTGTGCCGATGATATTGAACGATCAGCTGGAGCCGTCGACCGAGACGCTCAAGATCTGCGCCATGAACCAGCCGTGCTTGCTGGCCATCGGTGGCAGCTTCGTGAACCAGATCACCAGATACTCGCCGCTCACCGGGTGACCGATCTTGAATGTGTAGGCGCCCGAGACGTTGGTGGCGCTGGCCACATTCGTCATCGAGGCCAGGTTCTGCGCGTCCCTCAGCGGGGAGTCGCCGATCTTGATCTGAACGTCAGCGCCGGGGACGCTGCCGAACTTTACCGTGAGCGAACTCACCGTGACCTGCTTGCCCAGGTTCAAGATCAAGCCGGTGCCCTTCTTCAGGCCGCCGAAGTAGGGGCTGCCGCGGTAATACTGAGTGCTCCAGCCTGCCGGGTTGCCGTTCAGGACATTGACAGCCTGGCTCGTGTTCTCGTCGCCGGCATCGGCGGGGTTGAGGGCATCGAACCCGCCCGCTGAGACTGGCGTAATCAGCGTGGGGTGGGATCCCGGGCTGCCGGTCGAGCTTGAGCTCGTTCCCCCGCCGGGATGGTTAAGCTGAGGCGTTTTGTGGAGCAGGTGCATGGCGGCGGCGCTAGCGCCGCCGACCGCTACCAGCACTACGAGCACGATTGCGGCGAGCCTGCCCGAACTGCGCCGGCCGCCTGGCCGGCGCGGGGTATAGGCGCGCTCGTCTTCAGCCTGCGGCTGCTCTGCCTGAAGTCCCTGGCCCGGTCCCCACTGCTGGCGTCCCTGCGGCTGGCGTCCCTGCGGCGGGGTCCGCAGTGACTGGGTACCTTGCTGTTGATTGCGGTAGGACTGCTGGCGCTGCCCCTGCCGACGTTCTGCGTCACGCCGCGAGTCGCGCGGATCGGCGGGGGGCACCTGCACGGGAGGTATCGCCGCGGCAAGCGCCTCAGCCACCTCTGCCGGGGAGACGAAGTCCGGCTGGCCATCGCGGCCCGGCAGCGCCAGCGCGCGGCCGGCGACCTCGTCGAGCGCGGTCGGCACGCCCGCCTTGACCTGGCGGGGCCGCCTCGGCTGACCGTCCGCAGCAGGGGCGGGCGGTAGTCCCGGATAGTCCTGGCCCGGCCACAAACCGGTCAGCGTCGCATAGAGCAGCTGCCCGAGGCCGCGGGTATCGGCGAGCTCAGGATCCTCGACGCTGACCCCGGACAAGGCCGCGTCGATGCCAAGGCCGGTGACCTTCACGCCGCCACCGGCGGTCCAGCGCACGGCGTCTGGCTGCAGGCAGAGGTGCGCCAGCCCGGCCGCGTGCGCGCCGGACAATGCCGCGGCCGCCTCCGCCACGATCCGGGCGCCTGCGAGCGGCTCCATCGGCCCGCCAGCGAGCAGGTCAGCGAGAGTGTCACCGACCGGCCACTCAAGCACGATGTAGGCGTGATCCCAGCTGTCCTCGACGTCGAAGACCTGCGTCAGCCGGGTGTCGGTGAGCCGGCTGGCCGCGCGGGCGGCCGTGACCACCTGTTGCAGTCGGGGAAAGCCGGCCGCGAAGGTAATCACGCTGACCGGACGGGCCAGTATCTCGTCGATCGCCTTCCAGGCAGACCAGCCACCGGCCGCGGCGCGCCGGTCCTCGAGGCGATACCGGCCGCCGAGCCTCGTGCCCGGTTCTGACGTGTAGGTGCTCATGGTCTTGGTTCAAAGGCGCGCCAGCCCTCGAACCTCCCCTCGCGGGCCGTAGGTGATCAACGGTCTCAGATAAGACAATCTTGCTGCACTCCATAATGCTGCACTCCATGCTAGGGCGGATCGGGACCCGCTGGCAGCTGTGCGGGTGCGCTGCGGCAAACCGTTACCGGTCGGAGCCGTCGCGTCACCGGGCCGGCGAGCGGGCCGGATCGCCATGAGAGTCATCGGCGGAGCTTGGCAAGCACCGACCGGTTCAGGCCGGTCAGCTCTTCGATCCGCAGGGCACGCGCGAACATGTAGTACATGGCTACCGCCAGAGCGCCGCCGATGATGACGGTCACGAGCGCATTCGTTGTCACGACGCTAACAAGGATGGCGAGCAGCGCGGCCGGCAGAGTGGCCGCGTGCATCCGGACCAGCGACCGGCCGATGTGCCAGCCGTCGAGGCCGTGCAGCCGGCGGCTCAGGATCCGCCAGGCAATGATCATGCCGACCAGGTTCGCCAGCCCGAACCCAACCCCGAGGCCCGCCACCAGGTCGCCCTTGGACAGCCAGTTGAGCGCAAACAGGTTGGCTACGATGTTGGTGGTCATCGTCACCAGGCCGATCAGCGCTGGGGTCTTGCTGTCGTGCAGCGAGTAGAACACCCTCAGCTGCAGCTGGAAGACCATATAGGGCAGTAGCCCCAGGCAGAAGACCGCGAAAACCACGCCGATGTAGTGCGCTTCCGCCCGGTGAGTCGCACCGTGCCCGAGGAAGATCTCAGCCAGTTTCGGGCCGAGCACGGCGAGCACTAGCGAGCACGGCACAACGATGGCCGAAGCGAGCCGGATGCCGGTCGAGAAATCGCTACGGACCAGCCCGAGCCGTCGTTCCGACGCATGGGCGCTCATCCTCGGCAGCAGGGCGGTGATGACCGAGATGCCCACCACTGCGTAGGGAAGCTGGAAGAGCAGCCAGGCGTAGTTGTAGTCGGTGATTCCGGATTTGGTGTCCCCGGCCAACTTGGTAGTTACCAGGAAGGCGACCTGGGTAGCGGCGATGTAGCCGAACATCCAGCCACCCATCCGGCCGATCTCGCGCACCTCGGCCCGCCGGAAGTCCGTCCGCGGATGCCAGCGGAACCCTACTCGCCGCAGAGCCGGCAGCAGGGCGGCGGTCTGCGCAATTATGCCGAGCGTCGTGCCGAATCCGAGCAGCTGAACGTCGAAGCCGGAGATGGTACTGAGATCCTTAGCCCCCTTTAGCCCCGCCACAGCGACGTACATGCCCAGGACGGCGATCACGACCAAGTTGTTCACAATCGGCGTCCACATCGGCGCGGCGAAGCTGCCGCGTGAGTTGAGTATCGCGCCGATGAGTGAACTCACCCCGTAGAAGAAAATCTGCGGGATGAAGAAATAGGCGAAGATTACCGTCAGATGGCGCGTGTTCCCGGTGATCGTGGTGCCGCTGTAGAGCTGAACCAGCGGCGCCGCCGCCAGCGTGGCGACCAGGGTGACGCCAAGCAGGGCGAACGTGATCAGCGTAAACATCCGCTGGTCATACGCCTCGCCCCGGTCGGAATCCCGTTTCGAGGCGTTCACGATCAGCGGCACGATGACGCTGGTGAGGATGCCGCCGAGAGCCAGGTTGTAGACGACGTTGGGTAGCGTGTTCGCCAGGTTGTAAGCATTTGCGAGGGCAAGTACACCCAGCGCGTAGGACTGCGCGATCGTGCGGAGGAATCCGGTCAGCCGGGAGCCGAGCGTGCCGACCGCCATGACGCTGCTGGACCTGACGATCGACGGCGCGGCGCCGCCACGGTCCTGCTGTGGGCCCTGGCGTGAAATGCCCGACTGGGGCCTGCCCGGCTGGGGCTGAGGCCCGCCCGGCCGCGACTGGGGTCTGCGCGGCTGGGGCTGGGGTCTGCCCGGCTGGCGCCTGGGCGGCTGCGGTCGAGGCGGCTGCGGCCTGCCCGGCCGGTCCCAAGTCGGCTCCGGCCTTGCGGTGGCCGGAGGCAGCGGCTCACGACCTGGGCGGGCATGCCGCGCGTGCCTCCCGGCCGGACGGTCGGGCTTGACAGGCGTGGACTCGATCGGCCGATCGATGCTGGTGTAAGCGGGGCGCGCCCCGTTCCCGCCTCGAGGACTTTGATTTTCTTGCGGGAACGTGGTGCCCGGGGCGGCTGCCGGACCATCGGGCGGATCGGGTCCGGCCTTAGGCCCCCAGTCGACGTCCGAGAGGTCAATATGCCAGCCAGTGTCGTCATATACTGGTCCGGCATTCCAATCTTGCCCCACGCTCCAGCCAGGGACCGCGGGCTGGAAGCTCCAATCAGACCCGTCCGCGGCCGCGTACGGGTCTGACTCGGGCCCGGGGGGCGTCATCGGTCTCCTCTGTCACAGTCCGGGCGTCCGGGCTGTGCCTAGCTCGCTGTGCTCAGGCATGACGGTATCTGGTCCGGCAGCTTGACCGCCTGCGTCGGCCACGTCATCTGCTGGTGGGTTACCGCCTTTCTCCTGGTCAGCGCCTGGCAGAGGGCGGCCGCGGCGGACCGCGCGCGCTGCTGACGCGATCAAGAACACGCCAAGCGCGGCGGCAAAGATGATCATCCCGAGGATGCCGACCTGGGTCGCCTCGATCGTCATTCGCGGCAATCTCTTGACCGGCAGCGGACGGCCGTCCTGGCTGAGCAGCTGCAGGGTTACGGTCGTAGATCCGACCTCCATCGCCTGCACCTTGAGCCGGATCGTCTTGTCGGCGTGCGCATCGACCGCAACGATCGGCGGCTCTGGGTGTATCCGGATGCCGCTGGCCCGGCTGTAGATCAGCCCGACTCTGACCATCACGGGATAACCGAGGCTGTTGTCGATCGACACCGGCACGCTGCCCTTAAGGCCGCCGAGTGTGATCCTGCTGTCGGCGATGATCTGGACACCGCGCAGCTGGGCGTATAGCCGGTTGGCGAGCCGGCTCAGCATCGGCCTGGTGCCCGCGCTCGACTTGCCTTGCCAGGCCGAGGACTCGATGGTGGCCACGCCCGCGTACATGCTGAGGTCTGGCCGCACCCGGATGCTTTCAAGCTCGCTGATCGCGCTGTCGAGCGCGCTGAGCTGCCGCAGTTCGTTCGGCCGGTAACCGGGCTGACCTCCGGTGGTATCGGGCGGCGGGGCGATAGGTATCGGCTTCCTGGCGGTCAGGCTGGTCAGGCTGGCCGGGCTCAGCCATGGCGCGGATGCTGTATTGGCAAGCAACTCGGCTGCGAGCCCTGCAGGCGGCTGCCAGCGCTGCGGCGGTGCCACCACGATCGGCTCGGCTGGGTTCTGCTCGGCTAGCACAGCGGTCTCGGCCAGGAATTGTTGCGAGGCTGCGAATGCCGAGCCCGGAGCACTGGTCGCGGAGATGATGGCCTGCGCAAGCGGATCGCTGGCAAGCAGCACGGTCACGTATCTGCTCGGCTCGCTGTCTGGAACCCGGACGACCGAGCTTGTCTGCGCTGGCATGGCCGAGCTACCGAGCACGATAGTGCTGATGCCGTCGACGGCCGACAAGGGCTCAAGCGTGTCCGCATCGATCCCGCCGGCCGGCCAGGCAATACCGGCCGGGTTGGCTGCATAGCCAGGCGCTGCAAGCTGGCCAGTTGACGGCGTCACGTTCCGGTGCAGGATGGTCCCGGCCACGGCCCACCCGAGCCGGAACGCTCGCTCAGCGTCGGCCGCGACGTCGTGATACCGGTTCAGCGCCGCCACGTCGACATCGGCGTAGGGCGTGGCGAACAACGGCTGCCTGGCGGTGGCAGCGCGGACCCTGGCGAGCCACGCCGAGGCTGCTCTGGCCATGCCTCCGCCACCTGGACCGCAGGTGGTCAGTGCGCTGGCGTTAGCAAGCAGGGCCGGGTCCACCGCCCACGTCAGGCCGCTGCGGCCCGCCGCCAGCTGACCTGCGGCGACCAGCCCGTCAAGTCGGCCGCCGGGGGCGAGGCTGCGTGCAAGGGCGCGCGCCTGCGGCCCCTGACAGTTGTCCTGCCAAGGCTCATTGAGTAGCGGCTTGTCGATTAGCGGCCAAACCCAGGAAATCGGCAGCCTGGCCGGGCGTGAGTTGCGGTAGGGGCCCTTCCTCGCTGGCAGGTACGGCAGGTAGGTGGTAGTGCTGGCCAGCGGCGTGCCGGCCGCGTCCAGGGCTAGCGCGGCCAGCGGGTAGACGCCAAACGTTGTCATGCCGATAGCTCGAGCCCGCAGCGTAATAGACCAGCGGACCGAGGCGCCCGGGGCAAGCTGGCCTGCGGACCGCCAGGTTGCGCCGGGCAGGGCCGTGCCGGCCAGGTTATAAAGCTGCGCGGCGTTGTCCTCAAGCGCGGTCATGCTCGTGATCGGGCTGCTCGACGCCAGCAGCTGAACGGTCACTATGCCGGTCGGCTGCTTGGAGGTGTTGGTCAGCGAGCCAGTCACCTTGATTCTCGACCTGGGCGAGGCCCAGCTCGGGCTCATACCGGTGATTGCGATGCTGACCGGTGCGCCGTTCTGCTGCGCTGCTAGCGCAGCCCCGGTGGATACTGCCGAGTCGGCCTTGGCTGCGCCGGCTGTGGCTGCGCCAGCCTGGGCTGACCCAGTTAGCAGAAGGCCGGACAGGGCTAGTCCCGCGATCAAGGGCGCGGTCGCGAGCGCGCTGCCGGCCCGCTTCAGCATGCTCCACCCGCCCATCGCCCTGCCGTAGCCCGGATGCTCCACCGCGGGTCGCGACCCCGCTGGCAAGCAGGATCCAGGCGGCGCAGGCATGCCGAGAATGTTATTGCCGCCCGCCGAGTGCCAGGGGCACCGCACGCAACGCGGGTACCGCCTGCACCGCCAGCGGCCATCATGGGCAGTATCCTGCGACAGGTCCCCCTGAGTTCCAGGCTTCCCGGTTACCTTCAGGTTACGCGCAGGACCTAGTCTCAATGGCCGTGCCAGATCCAGATCCGCTGAATGAGCGACAGCTGAAGGCTGCCGCCGCGCTGCTTGCTGCCAAGTCGCCGCTAACCGCCCAGTTGGGCGAGCTGTTTGCCGCAGCGGGTCATGAGCTTGCCCTGGTCGGCGGCCCGGTCCGCGATGTTTTCCTGGGCCGCGAGTCAGGCGATCTTGACCTCGCCACGGACGCGCCGCCGCGCCGCGTCATCGAGCTGGTCACCGACTGGGCCGACCAGGTCTGGACCATCGGCATCGACTTCGGCACCATCGGCCTGGTCAAAGGCGGGTCGATCTTCGAGATCACCACCTACCGCGCCGAGAGCTACGACGGGTCCTCGCGCAAGCCGACCGTCGAGTACGGCCAGTCGCTAACCGACGACCTGTCCAGGCGCGACTTCACGGTCAACGCGATGGCCGCCCGGCTTCCCAAGTACGAGCTTGTGGACCCGTTCGGCGGCCTGGCTGACATCCGGCGCAGGCTGCTGCGCACGCCAGGGCCGCCGGAGACCGCCTTCACCGATGACCCATTGCGGATCCTGCGGGCGGCCAGGTTCACAGCGCAGCTCGGATTCGCCGTTACCGACGAAGTCCGCCGGGCGATGGCGGATCTAGCTGGTTTGCTCGCACCGCCTAAGGTGTCCGCCGAGCGGATCGAGGGCGAGCTGACCAGGCTGCTGCTCTCGCCTCGGCCCGGCGGACCTGCGGCAGGGATCGAGCTGCTTGTAGACACGACAGTGGCCGAGCAGGTGCTGCCCGAGATTCCGCGGCTGCGGCTGGAGTCGGATGAGCACTACCGGCACAAGGACGTTTACCAGCACTCGCTGACCGTGCTCAGCCAGGCGATCGACCTGGAGGCCCGGTACGGCCTGGAGCAGGACATCGTGCTCAGGCTTGCCGCGCTGCTGCACGATATCGGCAAGCCAAAAACCAGATCGCGGCTGCCTGGCGGGCAAGTGGCCTTCCACCACCACGAGCTCGTCGGGGCGAAGCTGGCCAGGAGGCGGTTGACGCAGCTGCGCTACCGCAAGGACATAGTCGCGGACGTCGCTCGCTTGATCGAGTTGCACCTGCGATTCCACGGCTACGGCGAAGGCGAGTGGACGGAGTCGGCGGTACGCCGGTACGTCACCGACGCCGGGCCGTTGCTGCCGAGGCTGCACGCCCTCACCCGGGCCGACTGCACTACCCGCAACAAGGCCAAGGCGCAGCGGCTGGAGCGGGCCTATGACGAGCTCGAGGCGCGGATCGCCGACCTTGCCACGCGGGAGGAGCTCGCCAGCATCCGCCCGGACCTGGACGGCAACGAGATCATGGCGATCTTGCGGATTCCGCCAGGCCCGCTGGTAGGCAGGGCCCTGAAGTTCCTGCTCGAGCTGAAGATGGAGGAAGGGCCGCTGGGACACGATCGGGCAGTTCAGGAGCTGCTGCTCTGGGCCGCGGCGGCCGGGCTTGACTCGCCGCCCACCCCTGGCCCGGCGGAGTGACGGCCCGCAAGCCAGTATCCCGCCGCAACTACGGCATAGCCGATCGCGACGAACTCGATGAGTCCTGGCGACTTGCCAGACCTCGGCATGAACGCCACGCTCACGCCGGCACCGATCACCAGCAGTGCGTTGAACATCATGTCGTAGAACGAGAACGCCCGTCCGCGGTAATCGTCATCGACCTGTTCCTGCAGGATCGTGGTCGCACAGATCGCCACACCCTGGCCCGCCAGGCCGAGCCAGAAGCCGATGACGAGGAACGCCGCCTGGCTGAAGAGCAAGCCGAGCGGCCCGGTGACCAGGGCGGCGGTGGCAAGTAGCAGCGCGATCCAGGCTGGCTTGGTCAGCATCCTGGTAGCCACCGGCGTGACAAAGGCCGCTGCGCCATAGCCGATCGCTGAGACAAGCGTGAGAACCGCGAAGTGGGACAGCGCCTTGTTCGCGCTCTCGCCATGGTAGAAGTAGTTCCGGTATAGCAGGATCGACATCAGGAACAAGATCCCGTAGAGGAACCGGTTGCCGCCGGTAGCGCCGAGCGCTGCGGACGGACCGCGGCGCCGCAGGATGTACCGGGCGCCCACAGCTAGGCCAACAGCCACCGAGCCGAGTTCGGCCAGGATGCTTCTGCTCCGCTGCCCGCCTGGCTCTCGATTCGGACCAAGCTGGTCCTTGCCTATCGTCGCGCTTACCAGGCCGGCCAGTACGTAGCAGCAGCCGGCCGCGAGCAGCGTTGCTGCGTACTCGCGCTGGCCGCCATGCAGGGCGACGTGAACCCCGAGTCCGGCGAGCCCGCCGATCGCGGCCATGATGCCGCCGGCGGTGGGCGAGACCGAGTTCGCCATGACGAGTTTATCTTCGGGCACGACATGGGGCAGCGCGGCCGACAGCGAAGCCAGGAAGAACCTGTTCACGCCCAGCACCGCCAGCACAGCGACGTAAAGCGGCGGGCCGAGCTTGCCAGTCCAGACCAGGCTGGCCGTCCCGACGACGAATACCGACCTGAGCAGCGCGGCCCTGACCAGGATCTGCCGCCGCGACCAGCGGTCGATGAACACGCCAGCGAACGGACCGATCAGCGAGTACGGCAGGTACAGGACCGCGAACGCGGCTGCCCCGGAGGCAGGGTTCGGGAAGTTGGTCGAGTTGAAGAAGACGTAACCGCCCAGGCCAGCGGTGAACAGGCCGTCGCCAGTCTGCGATATCAGCCGGGTAGAGAACAGCCGCCGGAATCCGCGCTCAGACCAGACGATCCGAAGATCATGCAGGAACGAGGCACGAGACCTTTGGCCAGGCAGCCTGGGCTCGCTGCTGTCGGCTGACACAGCTGAGGTTCGCTCCTGCGGCGACACGGCCCCAGCCTACGGGGCCGGCGGCCGCTGTCACCGGTCGACTTCGCCGCGGATGAACTTCTCGACAGCCTCGCGGGCTACGTCGTCGCTGTACTGCTCTGGTGGTGACTTCATGAAGTACGAGGAGGCGGACAGCACAGGCCCGGCGATTCCGCGATCCTTGGCGATCTTCGCGGCGCGCACAGCGTCGATGATTACGCCGGCCGAGTTCGGCGAGTCCCATACCTCAAGCTTGTACTCCAGGTTCAGCGGAGTGTCGCCGAAGGAGCGCCCCTCAAGCCGGACGTAGGCCCACTTGCGGTCATCTAGCCACGGGACATGGTCGGACGGGCCGATGTGCACGTCTGCCCTGGCCATCTCGTGCGGGATCTGCGAGGTGACCGACTGGGTCTTGGAGATCTTCTTGGATTGCAGGCGCTTGCGCTCCAGCATGTTCATGAAGTCCATGTTCCCGCCGAAGTTGAGCTGATAGGTGCGCAGCAGCTCGACGCCGCGGTCTTCGAACAGCTTCGCCAGCACCCGGTGCGTGATGGTCGCGCCTACCTGGGACTTAATGTCATCACCCACGATCGGCAGGCCAGCCTCGGCGAACTTGGCGGCCCACACCGGGTCGGAGGCGATGAACACCGGAAGCGCGTTCACGAAGGCCACCCCGGCGTCGATCGCGCACTGCGCATAGAAGCGGTCAGCCTGCTCTGAGCCGACCGGAAGGTAGGAGACGAGAACGTCAGCGCGAGCGTCCCGGAGCACCTGGACCACATCGACCGGCTGCTCGTCAGACTCGGTGATGATCTCCTGGTAGTACTCGCCGAGGCCGTCCATGGTCGGGCCGCGCTGGACCGTGACCCCAGTCGGCGGCACATCGCAGATCTTGATGGTGTTGTTCTCACTAGCCACTATCGCTTCGGCGATGTCGCGGCCGACCTTCTTCGCGTCAACGTCGAACGCGGCGACAAACTCCACGTCCCGGACGTGATACGGGCCGAACTGGACATGCATAAGGCCCGGTACCCGACTCGCCGGGTCAGCGTCCTTGTAGTACTCAACGCCCTGTACGAGAGAACTGGCACAGTTCCCGACGCCCACGATGGCTACCCGTACCGAACCCATGAGGATTGCTCCTTATCTCGTGCCGCGCAGCGACGGTCGCCGTCAGCAGTCAGCCGACCGCGGTCGCTCCGCCGCCTT
>Ga0187814_10000681_pt1 | contig 11938 bp, 10 predicted proteins | sample NC_S_4_FD_132450 | JGI IMG/M metagenome (GOLD analysis project Ga0187814, IMG submission 132450) | Wetland sediment microbial communities from Neuse River Estuary, North Carolina, USA - ASW-S_4 | ecosystem: Environmental > Aquatic > Freshwater > Wetlands > Sediment | place: USA: North Carolina... | reverse complement strand
GGGTTCTGGGATATCGCCTACAACTTCATGATCGACGCCTACGGCCGGATCTGGGAGGCCCGCGCGGGGGGCATCGACATGGCGGTGATCGGCGCTCACGCCGGCGCCTACAACGCCCAGTCGGCGGGCGTCGCCGTGCTGGGGGACTTCATGAACGTGGTCCCGTCGCCGGCGGCGATCGCCGCGCTCCAGCAGCTCCTCGCCTGGAAGCTCTCGCTGCACGGGCTGCCGTCGCAGGGTCGCGTGACGGTCGTGGTCGATCCCGCAAGCGCGTTCTACACCCCGTTCCCGCCCGGAGCGCACGTGTCGCTGCCGCGCGTCGCCGGCCACCGTGACGGAGACTCCACCGACTGCCCCGGCAATGCGTTCTATGACCAGCTGCCATCGATCCGACCCCGCATCGGCTCGCTGGCTGGGACGCCGGCGCAGTTGACCGCCAGGGCGCCGTCGACGGCGACAGCCGGGACGATGGCGACCGTCACCGGCAAGCTGCGGCTGCTGTCGGGCACGCCGCTTGCGGGCGCGCCGATCGAGCTTCAGCGGCTCGGCGCGGTGGGCCCGGAGACCGCTGCGGTGGCGACCGCGACGAGCGGTCCCGACGGGACCTGGAGCGCCTCGCTCCCGCTCGTCCACAACGCCACGCTCCGTGCGCTCCACCGCCCCCATCCCGCCGCGGTCGCCGACTGGATCCAGGTCGGCGTCGCGCCCGCGATCACGCTCGCGCTCGAGTCGACGGCGCCGCTCCAGGTCAGCGGCACGATCTCCCCGTCCAAGCGGCAGGTGACGATCGACGTGTACCGGCCCGGTGCCAAGAGGCCGCTCTCCCACAGGCGAGTGCCCGCCGCGAACGGTCGGTTCACCGCGACGATCTCCGTTCCCAGCGCTGGAAACTACGTTCTGATCGCCCGGAGCCAGGCGCTGGGGGGCAACGCGCCCGGCGCCTCGACCCCACTCAGCGTCACGGTTCCTTAGGTCCGCTGAGCGTCACGGTTCCTCAGGTCCGCTCAGCCGGCCGGCCGCGGATCCGCCTGGAGAGCCGCGATTCCCGGTCTGTGAGCGGCGGCCAGCATCCGCGCGAATGCGCCGCGGACGCGCTTCAGGTAGAAGTCGAGGAACTCGGTGCTCACTCGCTCGACGATTGCCAGCTGCGGCTGCTCGCCGGTGTATGGACCGAGGTGCGAGGCGCCGGGCAGCGTCAGCAGGTACTTGGGCGGGGGCGCGGCGTCGAAGAACGCGTACGTGAGCCCCGGCGGGTTGATCGTGTCGGCCAGTCCCTGGGTGGCCAGCAGCGGCGGGCTCGGCGCCGGGAAGTCGTACCCGCCGACGCCGGGAATCTCCGCCCCGGAGAGGATCACGGCGGCGCGGATTCGCCGGTCGCGCAGTTGCGAGTCGTACGCGGCGCTCAGCGCCGTGTCACCTCCGTCTGACTGTCCGCTGACGGCGATCTGGCGCGGGTCGAACAGGGCGTCGAGGAAGCCTCCGCGGACGGTGTTCGCCGCCAGCAGCTCCGAGATCAGGAAGCTCACGTCGCGCGGCTGGTTGATCAGGTCGCTCTCGTTCGGTCCCCCCGGAGCGTTCTCGTTGCCGAGCGGAAAGACCGGCGCCGCGACGACATATCCGGCCCGCGCCCAATATCGAAGCAGCGGAGCGTAGATCGCGGGCGTGACCGCGAACCCGTGCCCGAAGATCACCAGCGGGAAGGGCCCGGCAGCGCGCGCCGGGGGAGCATCGATCAGATCGGTGCGCGAGGAGGGTCCCCGCGCCGGATAGCGGACGATCGTCACGAGTTTGCGCGGCTGCGGCGCCTGGCCGGGGTACTGCACCGCACGGCTGTGGTCGACGAACGTCACGACCCGCTCCCCGACCGCGAAGGGCGGTGCGGGCCTGGGAGGAGTGCGGGGCCGGGCCGGAGTGGTCGCGGCCGTCGTCGCGGTGCCCGATCCGGCGACTGTCGTGGGCGTGGTCACCTTTGAGCCGGCCGTCGGCGAAGCGGCGCTGCCGCCGCATGCTGCGAGTGTCAGCGAGAGCGCGATCGCGAGCGCTGCGGCGCGCTCAACGGACGTAGACGGCGAAGAAGTCGCGATCGTCGGGGCTGAGGTAGCGAAGCGGCGAGCGGTCCATCGAGACCAGGAGGTTCGCAGGCTCGCGCGCGCCCGGGAAGCGGTAGCTGATGAAGCTCGTCCAGTAGGTGTTGATATCGAGCTCCATCGCGCGGACTGCGCCCGCGTGGATCATCGTCGACGCCAGCGAGCTCAGGCCCTGGTCGGGTCCGGCGGCGTAGATCAGGTTCCCGAAACGGTCGACACCGACGGCGGAGCGCCACACCAGGGCGGCGTTACCGAGCGTCGCACCCCACTGCGGCCCGTCGTTCAGGTTCGGGTTGGGATGTCCGTGATTGACGATCAGCGGGAGGTTCTGCCGCGCGTAGGCCACGTTCGGGGGCGCGTCGGGCCCGCCCGTCCAGTCGATCACGTCGACCCGGCCGTCCGCGTAGCGCACGATCGTCGCGAATCCGTCCTGCAGCGGCGCATACGTGTGTCCGCCGGTGGCGAACCCGCCGCCAGAGTCGGCGAGCTTGAAGCCACTGTTGAACGTCGCCACGAGCTTCGAGCGCATTGACATCGGCACTTCCTCCGGGCCGCGGTCGGGCAGCGTGACGGCCGGCTCCTGCGCGCCGGGGTACAGCCACGTCGACGTGCGGGTGTGGTCGATCCACGCGACGCCCACGACGACCTGGGGATACTCGATCGGCTCGGGGCGGAAGCTCGTGATCAGGACCGGGGGTCTTGAGCCCCCGTCGGCGAACGTGGCATGCCACACCCCCTCGCCCGGAAGCCCCTTGGTCAGGGGGGCGATCGGCGGCGGAAGGTAGTAGTGCACGACCGCGGGATGGGCCGCCGCGGTCGCGGTGAGCGCGCCCTTCTGCCCGGGCAGCTTGTGGAGCGCAGGTCCGCCCTTGGCCGGCGCGGTCAGCGAGTAGTACTCGTTTTCCACCGCGTTCACGATCCCGCGCGCGCCGTTGTCTCGCAGCCACTCGACCGCGTTGATAAAGAAGGTCGAGTTCGACGGGCGCGCCATCGCGCTCACGAACGAGACCAGCGCGGGAATCAGGCACAGCAGCCCGGTGGCAAGCACGATCCGCCGAATCCTCCTCCAGCCCCGTCGCTCGGACGGACGGGGCGGCCGCCATCCGGGCATCCGGTACGTCGTATAGGGCACGGGTGATCTGGTCGGCGTAAGCATCCGAGCCGCTCAGGTTGCAGGGAACAGCGCAGCGAACCCTAAAGAGATGGTGAAAGCCTACTCATGAGCGCCACAAGCTACCTTGAGGGAATCAGCATACGGTCGCGTCGATGCCCGGAGCTGAATTGACGGTGCCCAGCCCGACAGCGACACAAACGGAGATCGCGCCGCTGACCGCGGCGACCCAGCCCACCGCGCTCCCGCCGACCCAGGCCCGGAGGCGCGGCCGGCTGCACGCGGCTGTGGTCACGCTCCGTCCGCGGCAGTGGATCAAGAACGGGCTGGTGATCGCCGCGGCCGGTGCGGCCGGCGCGCTCGGGCACGACGACGTGCCCGTTCGGGTGGGGCTTGCCTTCGTCGCGTTCTGTCTGCTTTCGTCCGGCATCTACGCCGTCAACGACGTCCGCGACGCCGCCGAGGACCGGCTGCATCCACGCAAGCGCTTCCGTCCGGTCGCGGCCGGCGAGCTCGATCCGCGGACGGCGACGGTGCTCGGGATCTCGTTGATGGCAGCCGGAATCGTGCTGTGCGCGGAGATCCGACCCCTGCTTGCGGTCGTCGGTGCCGCGTACCTGGCGCTCACCTTGAGCTACACGCTCGTGTGGCGCCATTTGCTGCTGCTCGACATCATCGCGATCGCGGGCGGGTTCGTGCTGCGCGCGGTCGCCGGCGGGGTGGCGCCGCCGGTGACGCTCTCGCGCTGGTTCGTGCTGGTGGTGACGTGCGCGGCGGTGTTCGTCGCGGCGGGTAAGCGCCAGGCCGAGCTGCGCCGTACGGAGGTTTCCGCCGGAACGGGCGAGCGGGTGGCTGTCCCCGGGCGCCGGCGCGTGCTCGAGGGCTATACCGAAGGCCGGCTGTGGGCGATCCTGATCGCAAGTGCGGCAGTCGCGCTGTTCGCCTACGCGGTTTGGGCGTTTGAGCTCCCCGCCGTCCACGGAATCCCGTGGCGGCCGCTCACAATCATTCCGTTTGCGGCCTGCTTGCTTCGCTACGGGATGCTGATCGAAGCCGGAGATGGCGAGTCCCCGGAAGATCTGGTCCTCCGGGACCGCCCCCTGCTGATCGCCGGCATCGCCTGGCTCGTGCTGTTCGCCCTCGGTGTCCATGCCGCCGGCTGACGTGACGGTGCCGCGCGCGGCATCGGCAAGCAGGATCACGACCGTGACCACGACCCGGGTTGCGGGTTGGGGAGGCGGCGCGGGGGCGTCCGTGCGGATCATCCGCCCAGACCGCGTCGAGGACTTCCCGGCGGCGCTCGAGTGGTGCCGCGCCCGCGGGCAGCTCCGCAGCGGGGCGATCCCCAGGGGAATGGGCCGCAGCTACGGAGACGCCGCCCAGCTCGAAGGCGGCCTGGTCCTGCTGACGACCGGGCTGAGGCGATTCGAGCTCGACTCCGAGGACGGCACGGTCACCGCAGAGGCGGGTGTCACGATCGGGGAGCTGCTCGAGCAGCTCGTTCCCGCAGGCTGGATGGTCCCGGTCGTGCCCGGGACCCAGCACGTATCGGTCGGCGGCGCGATCGCGAGCGACATCCACGGCAAGAATCACGGGACCGCGGGGACCTTCGGCTCGCACGTGGAAGCCCTTGGCCTGCTGACGGCGGGGGGTGAGGTGCTCGAGCTCACCCCAAACGGGAGCGACCCGATCTTCGCCGCCACGCTCGGGGGCATGGGCCTCACCGGGGTGATCCTCTGGGCTCGGATCAGGCTGCGGCCGGTGAGCAGCCCGTGGCTATCGGTCGACGCCGACCGCGTCGACGGGATCGACGACGCGCTCGCGGCGCTGTCCGCTCCCGGCGGCCCGCATCGCGTGGCCTGGCTTGATCTGCTGTCCGCCCGGCCCGGCCGCGGAATCGTCACGCGCGCCGAGCACCTGGCGGCGTCCGAGGCGCCGCCAGGACGCGAGGGCGGGGCAACCGTCAAGGGTCGGGCCACGGTGCCCGCGCACTGGCCGGCGGCGCTGCTGCGACCCGAGACCGTCCGCGCGTTCAACGAGCTGCGCTTTCGCCGCTCGCCGCGAGCCGAGCGCGGGAAAGTCGAGAGCATCGGGGCCCACATGTTCCCGCTCGACGCGCTCGAGTCCTGGCCAAGGCTGTACGGGCCCCGGGGCCTGGTCCAGTATCAGCTCGTCGTGCCGTACGGCGCCGAGCGGACGCTGGAGGTGGTGATCGAGCATCTGGGCCGCTGGCGCGTGCCCTGCTTCCTCGCGGTGCTGAAGGACTTCGGCGAAGCCAACTCCGCGCCGCTGTCCTTCCCGATCGCGGGTTGGACGCTGGCGCTCGACCTTCCGCGGGCCGCACCGGGTCTGGAGGCGCTGCTTGACCGGTTCGACCAGCTGGTCGCAGAGGCCGGCGGGCGGGTCTATTTGAGCAAGGACGCGCGGATGGGTCCGGCTGCGCTCGAGGCGATGTATCCAGGCCTCGAGGAGTGGCGCGAGACGCGCGATCGAGCCGATCCCGATCAGCTCTGGCACTCGGACCTTGCGCAGCGGACCGGGCTGACGCGGGCGCGGCCGGCGCCGATCCCGACCCCCGCGAACCGGGTGTTGCTGCTGGGCGGGAGCTCTGAGATCGGGCTCGCGATCCTGCGCCGCCTGGCGAAGGACGGCCCGGTGCATCCGTACCTGGTTGGACGCGACCGGGACCGCTTGACGAGCGCGCTGGCCGGGCTCGAACGGTCCGGCTGTGCGGGCGGCGAGCTGGACGTCGTCGACGCCGACGATCTCGAGAGCCACGAGCAGGTGCTGGCGCGGGCGTTCGAGCGGATGGGCGGCTTTGAGACCGTCGTGCTGGCGATCGGAGTGCTCGGCGCGCAGGCGGGCCTCGATTCAGACCGCGAGGAGGCGCTCGAGGTGATGCGGACCAACTTCGCAGGCGCGGGCTCGCTGCTGCTCGAATCGCTACGGCGGCTGCGCGACCAGGGCTCGGGAACGCTCGTGGTGCTCTCGACCGTCGCTGCCGAGCGGCCGCGCGCGAGCAACGCGATCTACGGCGCAGCCAAGGCCGGGTTGGACGCCCTGGCGCAGGGTCTCGCCGACGCGACCGCCGGGACCGGGGTCCGAGTGCTGGTCGTGCGGCCCGGGTTCGTGGCGACGAGGATGACCGCGGGGCTCGAACCGGCGCCGATGGCCACGACGCCCGAGGCGGTCGCGGAGGCAACCGTCGGGGCGCTGCGCAGCGGGGCACACACCGTCTGGGTTCCGGGACGCCTCCGGCTCGTGTTCTCGGTGCTCCGACACCTGCCCCGCGCGATCTTCAGAAGGCTGCCGCTGTGAGACGTGGACGCTGCCCGAGGCCACCGCTGTGAGGCGAAGCACGCTGCTGATCGACCTCGCTGTCGCCGTCGTGTTGACGGTGCTGGTGCTGATCATCGCGCCGGGGCTGGCGATCGTCGGGCTGCTCGCGATCCTTGTGCTGATCGTATGCGCGGTCAGCTTCGCGCTCGATCTGCGCCGCCACAGATCGGATCGCGGGCGCGCCGCACGGGCGCCACGCCAGCGGCGGCCGGTATCACCTCAGGGTCGGCCATCGTCACCGCGGGCGCCATCGGGCCGCCCGCCCTCGGGCCACCCGCGCTCGCGTCGCCCGCCATCGCGTCGCCCGCCCTCGAGCTACTGAGTGGTCATGGCCCGGTTTGTCCGGGCCACCGGGCCGGTGCGCTCAGCGCGCCACCACCGTGAAGAAGTCGCGGCTCCAGGGAGCGAGGTATTCGCCGGGGATCCCGTGCTGGGCAGCCAGCGCCGGGACGGGCGCCAGCGGTCCCCTGCCCCCGCGATGGCCGTACAGATACCCGGCCACCCATTCGGGGTTGATATCGAGCTCGACCGCGCGGACGACGTGGGCGGCGAGCAGGGCGCCGGCGAGCTGGGACACGGTCAACTGCTCGCCTCCCGCCCAGATCAGGCGCCGGTCGGCGGTGATCCCGAGCGCGGAGCGGGCGGGGGCCGACACGCCGCCGAGGGTCGCGCCCCAGCAGCTGTCGCAGCCGGCGGACGAGGCCGCTGTTCCGTGATCGATCAGCAGCGTCAGGTTCTGACGGACCGAGGCGGCCTGCTTGCCCGGAGCCGGCACCTCCTGATGCCAGCTGCCGATGTCGGTGGATCCGTCCGTATAGGTGACGATCGAGCCAAGGCCGTCCTGGAGCGGGGCGCCGACCCGGCCGTAGGCCTCAAACCCGCCCGAGCCCGTCGAGAGCCGGAAGCCGCCGTTGAACGCCGCGGCCAGTCGGCCCAGCTCGGCGCCACCGACGGACGGCCCGTAGCGCCAGCCAAGCGTTCCAGCGTCGACGGTCCCCGAATGCAGTCGCAGCTCGAGCAGCCGCTGGTTGAACGACATCAGCGTGACGCCAGAGGACGAACGCGCGATCCAGGCCGCCGTCTGCCCCTGCCAGCGGATCGCCGGGACGAACGGCGTCGGTCCGGTCCCGGTGGCGGCTGCGAGCAGCTGCGGGTAGGCGGGAGGCGGCGGCGGCTTGGGAGCAGCAGTGGTGGCCGGCGTGGACGTCGTGGACGTCGCTGCCACACGCGACGGCACTTCTCGCACCACCACCGTCGTCGTGTTCGGTCCGCTGCCCCCGCAGGCAGCGAGCGTGAACGCGGCCGCGGTGGCCGCTCCGGCCCACGCCACGGCGCCCCCCCGAGCACGCAGGCGCCTCATTTGCGTTCGGACTCGAGCAGCAGCGCAAGCGTCGGGCACGCGTCGGCGGCGCGGCGAGCGTGCTCGACCAGCTCCGGGGCTAGCTCGCCCTCGCCCACGACGGGGTATCCCCACTCATCGAGGCGAACCCACTCGGGCAAGAGCTCGGCGCACAGCCCGTGCGCCACGCATTGGATCGGGTTGACACGCAGCCGCACGCGCGGTTCTCACCTACGCCGCAAGGGCGTACGGTTGCCAGCTGGGGGTCGGTAGGACGGGGCTGCTGGCGCAGCGCTCGCAGCGGCCGTGGCGCGCGTGGTCGTCGAACTCCTCGGCGAACGCCTGCAGCGCACTCGAGACGAAGCGCACAGCCCCATCGGGGTGCCCGCAGGCGCCGCGTCGGGGAAGCTCGCTGCACCACCGCTCGAGATCCACCTGCGCCCGCGCGGGCGCCGTGCCGGTCGCCAGCCGTTGAATCGTGTCGGCGATCGCCGCCAGGCTGTTGACACACGGCCCACACTGCCCGGCGCCCTCCGCGGCGAAGTAGTCGGCCACGCGAGCGGTCTCCGCGACCCCGCAGCTCGTCGCTCCCAGCACCACGATCACCCCGGCCCCGAGCGTCGCGCGGTAGCACGCGAGCTCCGCGCGGGCGAGCAGGATCCGTGGCACCTGCGCCGCCTCGACCCACGAGCCGAAGTACCCACCGATCAGCACGGCCGCCGGTTGCCGGTCGGCCTCAGCGCTCTCGAGCACGTCGGACAGCGGGGTCCCGTGCTCGATCTCGTACACGCCCGGTGAGCGGACCGCGCCAGAGACCGTGATCAGCGCCGACCCAGGATCCTCAGGCGTGCCGATCTGCCTGAACCAGCTCGCGCCGTGGCGGGCGATCAGCGCGAGGTGGGCGAGCGTCTCGACGTTCTGGACTAGCGCCGGGAGCTGGCGGACGCCCCGCTCGAACGGGCGCGCCCCGAAAGTCGGCAGCGCGACACCGGTGTTCACGAGGTTGATCAGCGCGGTCTCCTGCCCGGCGATGTAGCGACTCGGGGTCAAGAACAGCGACAGCCGGGGTTCGTCGCGCAGTCGGGCGCTGGAGCGCTCGTCGATCGCGCGCTCGAGGCTGCGGATGCTGCGCTCGTCGGCGTCGGACACGGCCACGATCGCCGCCTTCGCGCCGACGGCCCTCGCCGCGAAGGCGGCACCGTCGAGCACCAGGTGCGGGAGCTCGCGGAGCAGGACCCGGTCCTTCTTGCTCGCGGGCTCACCCTCGGCGCCATTGGCGAGCACGATCTTCCGCCCCCGCTGAGAGGCGACCGCGCGCAGTTTCTGCCCGACCGGGAACGACGCCCCGCCGTGACCGCGCAGGCCCGCGGATTCGGCGATCTCGATCAGCTGGGACGGCGCCCACCGCCGTAGGTCGGGCATCGGACCGTGCAGGTCGAGATGGCGCTCGAGCCGAGCGGTCGGCTGCTCGCCGACGCCGAGCAGCAGGCGCGGGAGGCGCTGGTCGGGAGCCGTCACGGGCTTACGCTCACCGTCCCTCATGGGCTTACGCTCACCGTCCCCGAGGCGGCACCGCTGTTCGGATCGATGTTGAGCTGCGCCACCAGCCTGAGCTGATTGCCGCCCGCGTCCCTCAGCAGCGCGGCGATGTTTGTGCCCTCGAGCGAGGTCACCTGGCCGCGGTACTGAGCGGGGTCGGATTGGGTGCCGAGCGTCACCTCGCTCGAGGTCATCTGGATTCCGCCGCCTTCGATTGCCTGCCCGCGGAGATGGATCACCAGCGTGCTCAGCTGCTGTCCGGTCAGGGCCAGGTTGATGTCAACGCCGGCGAGACCGTCTCCGAGTGATCCCTGCTGGACGGTGCCACTCGCCTGTGCGGTGAACGAGGGGGAGCCGGATGAGGAGGACCCGGTCGAGCCACCGGATCCGCTCGAGCCGGTGCCGCTCGCGGGCGTGGAACTCGACGCCGAGGCGGCCGCGAGCAGCGACGCGGGGGTGCCGGCCTTCTTGGCCCAGCCGGCGGCGAGCGGACCGCTGGGTAGCCACACCAGCAGGCCGAGCGGGACCAGCGCCGATGCGGCCAGGGCCGCCAGCCGCGCGCCGGCATGGTCCGGCCACCCCGCGGTGGCGCGGGACACCACCGCGACGATCATCACGATCACGCAGCCGCCGACGATCACCAGCATCCAGCCCGCCTTGGTGTCGGTACCGGTCCCCAGTCCGTGCAGCAGCGCGACTGGCCAGCACGCGTACGCCGCCCAGTGTGTGGCGCGCCAGGCGCGATAGCCGAAGCTCCGCCGCAACAGGCTGGTGATCACGACCGCGACCAGCAGGTCGAACGCCACGGCTCCGAATCCCAGCCACAGCGGGCGGTATGCCGAACGGAAGGGAATGACGACGTCGAGCAGCCGGATCGGGGCAAAGCCGTCCAGCAGCGAGGTGACGATGTGGACCAGCAGGAACGCCATCGCCAGCAACGACACGTTGCGGTGCACCGCGTCGAGCACGAAGCGCGGCATGTGCTCGGTCCGCAGGCGGCGGACGTTGGCCACGCCGAGCGCCACGCTCAGCGTCAGCAGGATCAGCGCGATCGTGCCGGTGCCCCGCGTCAGGTACCAGTAGGCGCTCGGCCCAATGGCTGCGATGGACGTCATCGACGTCTCTCCTGCCGATCAGGACCCGCCGGAGACAACCGGGGCGGGAGCAGACTGGGACGACGAGGGCGCCTGCGCGGGCTGTGCGAGCCCGCCCCCGCTCGAGTTCGAGCCGCCGCTGCTGGCGCTCGATGACTGCGCAGACTGAACGTTGGCGCTGCCTGCGCTTCCCACCGTGCGGCCGTGGAACGAGCGCGCGGCGACGAGCGAGATCATGCCTGTGAGAGCGATCGCACCGGCGATCAGCCACCGGTTGATCCGGCCGATCAGGGCGATGCCCGCGTCGCGCGTCGTGACAGCTCTTGGAGTCATATCAGCGCTCCCCATGGTGCGACCGGCGTGCAAGAGAACGCTAAACAGCCGGTGAGAACCCGCTAATCCAACCGGTGAGAATGCGCTAATGCGGCGACAGGGAATGCGCTAATGCGGCGGCGACGGAATCGTCGAGACCGGAGGCGGCCGGTCGGGCCACACCAGCAGGACCCGGCATGGAACGTGGTCGATCACGAACCGGCCGCGGGGTCCGATGCTGCGAGGCCCAAGATGCCGGTGGTCGCCGTCGCGCGCCATCACCAGTAGATCTGCGCCCTCGGCGGCGGCGAGCACCTCGCGCTCCACCAGTCCGCGCCTGACGCGAGTCTCGGCGCCCCGGCCCAGTCGCAAGCGTGCCTCTGCGAGCAGCTCCTGCGCGGCGTCCTCGGAGATCGTCGAGAGCCGGGCTTCATGGGGGGGAGGGGGCCCGGGGCGGCGGCCGAGCAGCCCCGCGCGGGCGCCGTGCACGACGGTTTCCGCATCGGTGGCGACGACGTACAGCAGGGTGACCTCGGAGTCGGGCGGAATTGCAGCATCCGCCTCGTCGATCGTGGCCTGCCAGGTGTCTTCGACCAGCCAAACCAATACGCGCATCTCAGCTCCAGCCTTGCACGCTCAACCATAGGGCGACGGTCGCCACGACGATCCCGGCGGGAACGGTGAGCAGCCCCAGCCGCGTGAACTCCGCCAGCTCGACGTCCGTGTCCTCGGCGTGGACCGCGCGTCGCCACAGCAGCGTCGCGAGCGACCCCGCGTAGGTCAGGTTCGGACCGATGTTGACTCCGACGAGGACGGCCAGCACCGGCCCTGTGCCGAGCACGGCCGCCGCCGGCGCGAGGATCAGGGTCGCCGGCAGGTTGTTGAGGAGGTTCGCGAGCACGGCGCCGAGCGCCGCGATCGCCAGCAGATCGGGCAGCGATCCGCCGGCGGGGAGCACGGCGTTGACGGCGGTCCTCAGCCCGTTGTCGCTCGCCGCGACCACGATCACCCCGAGGCCCAGCACGAACACCAGGAACCCGGGCTCGGCGGCCCGGAGCACCGACATCGGCGTCGCGCTCCGCCGTGCCAACGCGGGCAGCGTGATCGCCACCGCCCC
>Ga0187814_10000680_pt1 | contig 11938 bp, 11 predicted proteins | sample NC_S_4_FD_132450 | JGI IMG/M metagenome (GOLD analysis project Ga0187814, IMG submission 132450) | Wetland sediment microbial communities from Neuse River Estuary, North Carolina, USA - ASW-S_4 | ecosystem: Environmental > Aquatic > Freshwater > Wetlands > Sediment | place: USA: North Carolina... | reverse complement strand
GCTCGCCCGGCGCCCCGACCTGTACATCGGTCGTGCGGAGCGTGCGTGAGCCACGGGTTCCACGTCTGGCCGCCCGAGCGGGCAAACCGTCAGACTCAGCTGCAGGTACCGCCGGCAGCCCGATCGTGAAGGGGCTGTGGGAGGCGCTGGCCGATGCCGGCGGCGTGGCCGCGCAGCACCGCGGCTCGCTCGAGCGCGTGCACCTGTGCGACCACGCTACGCATGGTGAGGAGGAGTACCAGTACCGTGACGAGTCCCAGTGTGAGCCATTGCCAGGCAAGCGCACCTGCAGGTTGTTCGTACTCGGTCCACCGCAGGGAAACGTGCAGGCCGTAGCGTAGGTGAAGGCGAACGACCAGAATCCGGGATTGAACCACACCCGTCGGTATGCCGGGATCCAAGCGAGCTGAACCGCCCCCATCAGGATCGCCGCCAGCGCCAACGCCAGCGCCGCTGAGTCGTACCGACGGAAGACGACGAGATAGGTGTTGCCGGCCAGCGATGGTGCCGCGAGCTCCATGACCAGGGTGGTCTTGGAGCGGCGGGGCAGCTTCGGTCCCCGGACGAGGCGTACGCCGGTGATGACGCCCAAGACCAGCCAGGCGGCAAGGCCGACCGCGAACAGTGGCTGGGCCAGGCCGACCCAGCCCAGGCCGTGATGCTTTGCGCGGTGAGTATGGCGCCGCAGACCGTCGCCAGGTAGAAGCTGGGGTGGTAGTCAATCAAGGGCAGGCGGCCGAGAATCCAGCCCGCGACGACGGCCAGGCAGAGGACCAGGTGAGGACCGCGAATATCGCGACCAGAGTCCGGCCTATGGCGCCGGAAAAACCGGTATCAGCGTTGCCGACAAGAGCGTCGCCGTGAAAGCGGCTACCGGTACGGATGGCCCGGCAGCAGGATCACGCAGCTGGGCAAGCAGGTCATCTTGACGCCGCAGGAGCTGGGCTATCCACAGTAGGACCTCTGCCAGCAACAGGACCGCGGAGATAAGGGCGATCACCTCAGCGACGCCGGACAGCGAATGGTCGGCCTCGAACGCAACTCGCCACGCCCCCGACAGGCCGTCGAACCCCCAGCGCTATCGCGAAAACCCGGGCGTGACATTGACCGCGCCATCGCCAGGTCCGACAGGAGCGCCGACACCGGCTTGGACGTCATCGAGGTCCCTCAGTCGGCGTGGATGGCCTGCGCGACGCCGCCGTTGAGGCGGACCGCCTCGGTGATGAAGTCTTTCGCCAGCTCGCCGAGCTCCGTGGCGTGCACCTCGAAATGCACGGCGCACCGGGAGAAAATATTGATCATCACGTACAGGCGGTATTACACGCCGCGCTGCGGGCCCGCGAGCTTGGTAATGTCCCATGACCATACCTCGTCCGGCCCGGTGGCGATCAGCTCCGGTTTCTTACGCGCCGGATGCGGCGCTCGCGGACCTGCCCCGCTTCCCGCAGCAGCCGGTACATCGTGGAGACCGAGGCCAGGTACACGCCCTCATCGATCAGCAGGGCCCAGACCTGGCGCGGGGCCTTGTCCTGGAACCGGGGACTGTCCAGGACACGAGCAGCTCGTCACGCTCGCCAGCGGACAGCGCGTTCGGCGGGGCCGGCCGCCGCTCCCGGCACCCGGACCGGATGCCATTGCGCCTGCTATAAACCGTGGAGGACGCCGGGATCAAGACCGGCCTCGGTGGCCAGCAGGCTGCTGGGCAAGTCCGGGCGGGAGATGATCGAGGCGCTGATCGCCGGAGAACGCAGCCCGGAACGGCTAGCGGACCTGGCCAAGGGCGTGCTGCGCCGCAAGACCGATGACCTGCGCATGGCCTGCGACGGCCGGTTCACCGATTCGCATGCCCAGATGTGCCGGCTGCACCTGGACGCCTATGATCACCTCACCGCCAAGATCGCCGAACTGGACGCCCTGGTCGCTGAGGCGGCCGCCCCGTTCACGGCGGTCATCGCCCGGCTGATCACGATCCCGGGGATCGGCCAGCGCACCGCCGAGGTGATCGTGGCCGAGACCGGCGGGGACATGACCCGGTTCGCCACCAGCGCCCGGCTGGCCGCCTGGGCCGGGCCCGCACCCGCACCCGGCCCGGCGCCCGGTTCCGCCGCCTGGCGCGCCGGTTCGGCAAGGACCATGAGAAGAAGGCCGCGACCGCGGTCGCCCACACCCTGATCTGCATCGCCTGGGCGGTCATGGCCCGCGGCCAGGACTACGCCGACGCCGGCGAGGACTACTACGACCAGCGTGACCAGCGCAACCGCGAGCACCTGATCCGTCACCACCAGCAGGCCCTAGCGCGGCTCGGCTGCCAGGTCACCCTGGTCCCGCCCGGGGACGGCAGCCCGCCCCCGGGCCAGCCAGCCTGACCGCGAGCCCACCTCACCGGCAGCCCGCATAGCCGGCTCCGCCGGCGCTGCCGCGCGCCTGGCTGGGGTCCCCTAGTTTCGTTACAGAGGCGATCATGCCGGGTACTGAGCGAGCCGGAAAGAATACCCAGGGTGGACCGCCCGTATCGTGCTAGACCCTTCAATCGGGCGCGTCATCCGTCCTGACCATCGAGCAGCGCGCGGCTCACAGCGGCAATGTCCACGATCCCGATGAGGCCGGAATCATCCACGACCGGCAGGTGCCGGAATTGGCTGTTACTCATGATTGTGGCCGCCTCACGGATGGTCGTCGCGCCGTTGACGAGGGCCGGGTCAGCGGTCATCACGTCGTTGAGTCTGACCTCGTTGACATCCTTGCCGTCGGCCACCGCGTGGGCAACGTCAGTATCGGTGATGATGCCTGCCGGCCGGTCTTCCTGGTTGTCCAGGACCACCAGGGCCGTCGTACCCGCGTGTTTCATCAGGTAAGCGGCCGCCGCTACGTGGGCGGTGCGTTCAACCGTGGTCGGCGCAGGCCGCATGACGTCTGCGACGGTGGCGGGGGCAGGTGGCCGGGGCGAGTCGTGCGCGGAGCTTCCTGCCATGGTCTGGGTCTGGGTCTGGGTCTGGTTCATTGTGATCCTCCTGCTGGTCAGAAGCCCAGGGGCCGTTCGATAAGCAGAATGGTGATGCGGTCGGGGTGTTTGCGGCTGAGGCGCGGAGCTCGCTACCGGAGGTCACGGGTGGCTGGGCTGGGCGTGTCCCGCAGCGCTGGCCTGTCCTGTCGTTGCCGGCGGGGAGGCTAGCGCTGCGGGTGCGGGCAGCGGCTAGCTGCGGAGGAAGGCCAGCAGGTCGGTGTTGACCTGGTCTTGGTGGGTGGCGGTGAGGCCGTGCGGCGCGCCCGGGTAGTAGATTTCCTGCGCGCCCGGGATGAGCCTGGCCGATTTCCGCGCCGAGTCCTTGACCGGAACGATCTGGTCGTCCTCACCGTGCATGACCAGGGTCGGGACGTCGAACTTCTGCAGGTCGCCGGTGAAGTCGGTCTCGGAGAAGGCCTTGATGCTGTCGTAGGCGTTCTTGAGGCCGGACTGCATGCTCCACAGCCAGAACTGATCCAGCACCCCCTGGGAGACCTCGGCGCCTGGCCGGTTGGCGCCGTAGAACTGGATGGCCAGGTCCTTGTAGAACTGGGACCGGTCCTTGGTGACCCCGGCGCGCAGGCCGTCGAACACCTCCAGCGGCAGGCCCTCGGGGTTGGCGGCGGACTTGATCATGATCGGCGGGACCGCGGCGACCAGGACCGCCTTGGCGACTCGGCTGGTGCCGTGGCGCCCGATGTAGCGGGCGACTTCCCCGCCGCCGGTGGAGTGGCCGACCAGCGTGGCGCCGGTGAGGTCGAGGGCCTCGATGACGGCCGCGAGGTCGTCGGCGTAGCCGTCCATGTCGTTGCCGGATGAGGCCTGGCTGGACCGGCCGTGGCCGCGCCGGTCGTGCGCGACGACGCGGTAGCCGTGCTGGGCGAGGAACAGCATCTGGCCGTCCCACGCGTCGGCGCTCAGCGGCCAGCCGTGCGAGAACGTCACGGCCGGGCCCTCGCCCCAGTCCTTGTAGTAGATCTCGGTACCGTCTTTGGTGGTGATCGTGCTCACAGGTTGGGTTCCTTTGGTCGGCAGCGGTGTCTGTATGCGCTGATGCAGTCACCCTCGCGCCGATCGGCACACGTCGTCCCCGGGGAAGACCCGGGACCAGTCCCCTGGTTTGCCCGGGGGCATGTGCCCCGGTGGGCCGGTAGCGAGTACGGCCAGCGGCCGGGAGCGCCGCGTTGGCGACTGCTCTTAAATTGCCGGTGGGATTGGACGATGCGTCAGGGGCTGCTGTGCTAGCGGTGATGCCGTCTGGTGAACACCACACACGGGGTCCCCGGTCTACGCTGATTGCATCGGGCGGAGACTTGCCAATCGAGTGGCCAGGACCATCGACCATGAGTGTGACCAGCAGTGATCCCGGGACCGGGTTGCGCGGCCGGCGCGGCGAGCGTGCGGCGCTGGACCGGCTGCTGGACACAGCGCGGGCGGGCCACAGCGCGGTGCTGGTCGTGCGCGGTGAGCCCGGGATCGGCAAGACGGCGTTGCTGGAGTATGCGGCCAGCCGGGCGGCGGGCTTCCGCGTTGTCCGGGCCTGGGGCGTTGAGTCGGAGATGGAGCTCCCGTTCGCCGGCCTGCACCAGCTGTGCGGGCCGATGCTCGGCCGGCTGGAGCAGTTGCCGGGGCCGCAGCGTGATGCGCTGCGGGTCGCGTTCGGGCTGGCCGAGGGGGATGCTCCGGATCGTTTCCTGGTCGGTCTGGCGGTGCTGAGCCTGCTGGCCGACGTAGCAGAGGACCAGCCGCTCTTCTGTCTAGTTGACGACGCCCAGTGGCTCGATCAGTCCTCCCTGCAGTCTCTGGCGTTTGCTGCCCGGCGGTTGCTGGCCGACCCGGTCGCCTTGGTCTTCGCCGTGCGCGAGCCCGGCGACGAACGTGAGCTGGCCGGCCTGCCAGGACTGACGGTCACCGGGCTCGGCGACCTGGACGCGCGCGTGCTGCTGGCCTCGGCGGTCCGCGGGCGGCTGGATGCGTAGGTGGCGGACCGGATTGTCGCCGAGACGCGCGGCAACCCGCTCGCCCTGCTGCAGCTGCCCCGCGGGCTGAGCCCGGCCGACCTGGCGGGCGGTTTCTGGCTCCCTGATACATGGCCGCTGGCCAGTCGCATCGAACGCAGCTTTCAGCGGCAGTTCCAGTCGCTTCCGCGCGAGACGCAGCGGCTGCTGCTGACCGCCGCGGCCGAGCCGGCCGGCGACGTGACCTTGTTGTGGCGCGCGGCCGGGCTGCAGCAGATCCCCGCCGGCGCGGTGGCGCCTGCCGAGGCCGCGGGCCTGGTCGAACTCGCCGTCCGGGTGCGGTTCGGCCATCCTCTGGCCCGCTCCGCCATCTACCAGGCCGCCTCCGCAGGTGACCGGCGGGCGGCGCACCGGGCGCTGGCCGAGGCCACCGACCCGGACGCCGATCCGGATCGGCGGGCCTGGCACCGCGCCCACGCGGCTGTGGGGCCTGACGAGGCGGTGGCCGCCGAGCTGGAACGCTCGGCCGGCCGGGCGCAGGCCAGGGGAGGCGCAGCCGCGGCGGCCGCATTCCTGCAGCGAGCGGCCGAGCTGACGCCCGATCCCGCCCGCCGCGCCGCTCGCGCCCTGGCCGCAGCCCAGGCCAAATTCGACGCCGGCGCCCCCGACGCGGCCCACAAGCTGCTGGCGGCCGCGGAGATCGGCCCGCTCGATGACCTCCAGCGCGCGAGCCTGGAGCGGCTCCGCGCACGGCTCGCGTTCTCCCTGACACGCGGCAGCGACGCTCCCCCGCTTCTGCTCAACGCCGCCAGACGCCTCGCGCCCCTCAACGCCGGGCTGGCGCGTGAGACCTACCTCGAAGCGCTCGGAGCGGCGATCTTCGCCGGGCGTCTCGGCGGAAGCCCTGGGCTGCGGGAAGCGGCCCAGGCGGCCCGGGCCGCACCCCCGGCGCCGCAGCCGCCACGGGGGATCGACCTGCTCCTGGATGGCCTGGCGACGCGGTTCACCGAAGGCTACATAGCGGGCATCGCCCCCCTCAGGCGGGCGCTGCACGCATTTCGCCGGGGCGATGCCCGCAGTGAGGACAACACCCGCTGGCTGTGGCTGGCATGCCGCGTCGCACCGGATCTGTGGGACGACGAGACGTGGCATGAGCTGGCCACCCGCCAGGTCCGGCTTGTCCGTGACGCTGGCGCGCTTAACATTCTCCCGATCGCGCTCACCTACCGCGCCGGCGTGTGCGTGCATTCCGGCGAGTTCGCCGCTGCGGCCGCGCTGATCGATGAGGCGGATGCAATCACGCAGGCAACTGGAACCGCGCACCTCGGATACACCTCGCTCGTGCTCGCCGCCTGGCGCGGCCAGGAGGCCCACGCGCTGGAGCTGATCGACGCCAGCATCCAGGACGCGACCGCCCGGGGTGAGGGACGGGCGATCACCCTGGCCGAGTACACGACCGCAGTGCTGCACAATGGTCTCGGCCACTATCAAGCCGCGTTTGCTGCCGCCCTCCGGGCCTGCGAGCACGACGATCTAGGCCTGTTCGGCTGGGCGCTGATCGAGCTGGTCGAGGCGGGCACCCGAGCCGGCAAGCCCGAGGCCGCCGCTTCCGCCCTTCAGCGACTCGGCGAACGGACACGCGCCGGCGGCACCGAGTGGGCGCTCGGGATCGAGGCCCGCTCACGCGCGCTGCTGAGCGACGGCCAGGCCGCCGATGCTTTGTACCGGGAGGCGATCGGCCGGCTCGGCCGCAGTCGTATCGCCGTGCACCTGGCCCGCGCCCACCTCCTTTACGGCGAATGGCTGCGCCGCGAGAACCGGCGTCAAGATGCGCGCGACGCCTTGCGTGCGGCCTATGAGATGTTCAGCAGCATCGGCGCCGACGGCTTCGCCGAGCGCGCCCGCCGCGAGCTTGCGGCCACCGGGGAAACCGTGCGCAAGCGCACCGTCGAGACCCTCACCGACCTCATCGGCCAGGAGGCCCAGATCGCCCGGCTGGCCCGGGACGGGCAGACAAACCAAGAGATCGCCGCCCAGCTGTTCATTAGCCCGCGCACCGTCGAGTGGCACCTTGGCAACGTCTTCACCAAGTTCGGCATCACCTCCCGCAAAGACCTCCGCTGAGGCGCCGCCCGATCCGGCGGGCAACTTCAGGGCAGCAGCAGTCAACCCCGGCGGCGTAGCCCCTGGCCGCAAGCGCTCCCAGGCCCCAGCGGACCCCGTGCCCGGGCACAACCCGGGGACCGGACCCGGGTCTCCCCCGGGGACGACGCGCGCCGATCAGCGCGACAGTGACTGCATCAGCGCCTCGCAGCAGCCGCTGCCGACGAGAGAACCCAAGCTATGAACACCATCATCAGGTACGAGGCGCTGTTCGCGTCCGCGCTGCAGCCATCGGACTCCCCGACCGCCGACATGGTCGCCGAGGCAATCAACTGCACTGTGCGGCAGTTCGGCGTCCGTGGCTGCGCCGGCCGGATGGCGCAGGAGTTCGGCGACCACCCTGAGGCGGCCGCCAGCCGGATGCGCTGGGTGCGTCAGCTCGGCCGGGCGGCCTGAGGCGGAGATGACCGAGACCTGTGACCGGTGCGGACCAGCGGTCCGCGCGGTGTACCGCGTTGACCGGGATGGCCAGCTTTACCTATGCAGACACTGCGTCAGCCGACTCTGGCCGGCGCTGTCCGCGCAAGGCTGGACCATCTGGCTGGTAAGCGAGCCTGCGCTCGCGCCGCAGGCGACGTAGCGGACCGCGAGCCCGGATCGCCCGGTCCCTGCCCATGCTGCCAGAATCCGGCCACGCCGGACGTATGCCAGCTCCCGTTCTGCCTGTTCAGGCGCGGCGTATACATTAAGCGGTGCACGAGCTCCAAGGCCACTGGCACGCACCTGAACGACCTCTTCACCATGACCGCACGTCAGGACTTCTTCGGCCCGGACTATCGGCCGAGCCGGGGCGGGTCAGCGCCGAGTTCTACCACCGCATCAGCCTGGAAGAGCCAGCGGCAGCAGGCTTTGGCTAATCGTTCAGAAACAACGGCGAGCACAGTAAGGAGGACAGGAATGCCGTTCGCGAGCATCCAGGTGCCGGAGGCAGCGAACTTGCCAGTCCGTGACGAGAAGGCTGCCGCCCGGGTTGCGCTGGTGACCGGAGGCAACAAAGGCATTGGCCGGGTCATCGTGGCAGACCTGGCCCGGAAGGGATTTACCGTGTCAGCCATGTCAGCGACGCGGCGGGCCAGCATGGCGACAAGTGGGGAGGATTCCAGGATGACTATGAATCACTAGTGAATGGGATCGCAAGCACGGTGGCCCACGATATGTCCTTGCTCCGACCCGATGTGCCAACAGAGCATGCCGGTCCAGACCTGGTCCGGACCGCAGTGCCGGTAGCATTCCGGAGGACGACCAGGCGGCCACTATCCGGTCGGAAGATACCGATGGTGTCAGCCACCCCGGCGACGATGACGGCGGCGACAGCGCAGCGGTCGATCACAGCGGCGGGATGGTGGCCGGGCAAGGTGCCTGTTCAGGCACCCCGGTGACGACGGCGCGGATCTCGGATGATGTGAGACCACTCTTTGCGGACGGCCTGAGCTCAGAGCCCAGCGAACGCTAGCCGGCGGGTAACGGGCCGCATTCCACGCCGCTGCGTCGAGTGCCTGGGGCGCGTCCGGGTGACTGTCGGGCCCCCAACCAACTTCCGCGGAGTCGATGAATACAGAACCGGGCGATCGGTACGTCGGCCGCGGCGATAAGGTCATCGACGGCCCCGGGCACAGAGTCGGCGATCTGGCTCTGTGCGCCTACGCCAAAAGACTCCGCAGCAATTGCCGCTGCAACGTAAGCGCGCAAGCTAAATCATGGAAGATTATGCATAGCAGTGCATAAACGCGCGCACGGGCAACGCCCGCTATTCGGCAGATTCGGGGTGCGCCGCGAGGCGCTTCGTTATATCCCCGGCGTAGCCGGGATGGATTGGAGGGATGTCCTTGGGTCCGATGTCTTACCTGGCGCCGAAAGGTTAAGGGGACAAGAGCATGACAGGAAACCGGCGGCCGGGTCCAGGTATCAGGGACGGTGCGCCGGGGGACCCGCGCGATACGGTGAAAGCTAAACTGCCTGAAGCCTAATCTCCAGAAGGTGCAATTGCCCGCCCGCCGGAAAGATACCCGGGGCCGGCGCCGTATCCTGCGCCGGTCTCGCACTCTGGTCGGTGCACTCTCCGGATGCGGAGCGATGTCCAGTGAGGATATTGAAGGAGATGAGTGGGCCGCCTAAGTCGCGCTATCACGTATGACGAAGACGAACGCGGGATCGCCTAAGGGACGCGAGTTCTATGGCGACGGAGTTCCCATACTAGTCGCGGGAGTAACGACCTGCCAGGGAGGGCGGGAAAGCCGCCTGCGGGGCGAAGGGGAACAGGTGACAGGACACCAAAGACGGAAAGGTATGCGAAATGCAGAACGCCGGGACCGTGCTGGGTGTCCTCCGTGAGCGCGGCAGGAAGGGACTGCCGCTGGATGAGCTGTACCGGCAGTTGTTTAACCCGCAGTTGTATCTGCTGTTTGTTGACCGGACTACCGGCCGACACGCCGGGGATGGTTGATGCGTCGGCCGTGAGCTGGCCGGTAGAAATCACGCGACTCTTTCGAAGGGAGACGCGTGGTGCTGTCGGGTGGATTCGTCGGACGGGACATCGCCTCGATCCGGTTGCCGCAGTGGGGCCGGGTCGTTGAGGCTGAGGGCGTCGTGCCGTGGCTGGTCGTCGATCCGGACGGCAACCCGGTAGAGCCGGTCCACCGGTTCCTGCGTGACTTCGTGGCCCGTGGCAACCGGGCCGGCAGCGTGCGCAGCTATGCCTATGGCCTGCTGCGATGGTGGCGGTGGCTGGCGGTCGTCGGCGTGGACTGGGACAAGGCGACCTCCGCTGAGGTCAGGGACTTCGTCTTGTGGCTGGGGCAGGCATCGAAGCCGCGAACCTCGCCGAGAGCGGCGTCGGCCGCCATGGCCGGCACCGTCAACGCGGTGACCCGCAAGCGCTATCTCGGCGATCAGTACGAGCCGCGGACGGTCCGGCACGGCAACGCGGTGCTGCGGAGCTTCTATGAGTACTGGATCGAGGGGGGCGGCGGGCCGCTGGTCAACCCGGTCGCGCTCGGCCGGCGCGGCCGGCGGCCGAACGAGCACCACAACCCCCTGACTCCGTTCCGGCCGGAGGGGAAGATCCGCTATAACCCGCGGATTCCCCGGCGCGCGCCGCGGGCGATGCCCGACGGGCGGTGGAACGAGCTGTTCGCGGGACTGCGGTCGGACCGGGACCGGGCGATCCTCGCGCTGGGGATCAGCACCGGCGCCCGCGCCAGCGAGCTGCTCGGCGTCCGGGGCTGCGACCTGGACTGGGGCGAGCAGCTCGTGCGGGTCTCCCGGAAGGGCTCGGGAGCGGAGCAGTGGCTCCCGGCCAGCCCGGAGGCGTTCGTATGGATCCGGCTGTATCTGGCCGGGCTCGATCCGCTGGAACCGCGCGAGCCCTTGTGGTGGACGCTCCGCCGCCGTGACCACGGCGACGGGCTGCGCCGCCAGCCGGTGAACTACGAGGCACTGCGGGCCGTCTTCAAACGGGCCAACACGCTGCTGGGGACCAACTATTCGATGCATGACCTGCGCCATACCGCGGCGCTGCGGATGAGCCGGGATGAGTCGCTGACCATGCGGGACGTCCAGACGATCCTCGGCCACGCGCACCTGTCCACTACCGCCGACGTGTACCTCGTTGAGGACGAGGCCGAGGTGATCCGCCGGGTCCGGCAGCACCTGGCCGCGCGGGAGCAGCGCGTTCAGCAGGCCGCGCCGCCCCCGGCCGCGGCCGGATATGATGCCGGCGACCTGTCGGTCCTGTTCGGAGGCATCCCGCAGTGATCGCGGCGACTGCCATGCCCGGAACTCGCCGCACCCGCGGCCCGTTCGACACCGATGAGCGGCTGCTGCAGCAGCACCGGGTGGGGCCGGTGGACCGCCTGCCGGCCGGCGGCATCCTCGCGCTGCTGCCCCAGTTGCCGGACTGGCCCGCCGCCACGGTGCACCGCACCAGGAGGCTCAGGGGAGCCGGTACGATCCTGGGCTGGCTGAATGCCCACCCCGGCGAGGGCTGGCAGGACCGGTGGACGGTCTCCGGCGCCGACCGGGACACCGGCTGGATCGAGATGCTGGCCCCGGGCGATACCCGCCAGGCGATCACCAGGAGGCAAGAGCACATCGCCGGGCTGGGCTGCCTGCTGATGTGCCGGGTCGTCCTGCCCAGTTACGACTTCCTGGCCGCTTACCGGGCGACAGGGCTGCTCGACCGGGTGCGCGAGATCATGCGGCCCGAGATATTCACCCGCCTTGAGAACGCCGCGGCCGAACGGGGGCTGAGCGGCCGCGACCGGGGCGACGCGCTGAGCGTGATCAGCAAGATCGTGCTGCATACCGGTACCGACATCGACGCGCTGACTCCCGGCGACGTCCTGGAGATGTTCGCGTGGAGCGTTCACGCCCAGTCTCCGCGCCGGCAGGTCCCGGGACTGCACGCGGCCTGGGACCTCCTCGGTGACATCGGGGTGACCCCGGCCGGCCCGACCCTCCGGTCCGCGCAGCGGCGCGGCCAGCGGACAACCGCGGAACTGGTCGACGACTACGGCATCTGCTGCCGCCCGGTCCGCGACGTGCTCGTCCGTTACCTTGATGAACGCCGCCCCGCGCTGGACTACAAGACCCTGGCCGGCCTCGCCGGCGAGCTGGCGGGCACCTTCTGGGCCGACATCGAGCGGCACCACCCGGGCCCGCGCATCGAGCTGGTGCTCGCGGATCTGGCGGACGACGAGGAGGACGAGCAGCGCGTTGATCAGGTAAATATTCATGCCGCCAGCGTGCCGCGCGGGCCCGCGCCGGAGCGTCAGCCCCCGGGTGGGACTCCGGGTGGGACCCGGGGTCAACCCAG
>Ga0187814_10000676_pt1 | contig 11953 bp, 15 predicted proteins | sample NC_S_4_FD_132450 | JGI IMG/M metagenome (GOLD analysis project Ga0187814, IMG submission 132450) | Wetland sediment microbial communities from Neuse River Estuary, North Carolina, USA - ASW-S_4 | ecosystem: Environmental > Aquatic > Freshwater > Wetlands > Sediment | place: USA: North Carolina... | reverse complement strand
CTGGTCGGCTATTCTCGTGCGCTCGCGGGCCATCGGCCTGAGCGTTACGCGCCTTCTGCACGAACCCGAGGGCGCCGACGATTCCATCGAACTTAACTGCTGCCCACCGTAAATCCCATCCCATTCGAGTCGCCCCTGGCGGCGCCTGGCTTCTTCCTCGTCGGCCCGCGCAGCGTCGCTGCGCGTCGGCTCCTGCGCCTTCGCGGGTCATCCGCCAGCACCGCCTCTCGGTGGGACTGAAGCTGCGGCGAGCAGCACGAAGGCATTTGGAGCGCCCGTATGCAAATCCTGGTTCTTGGCGGTGACGGATATCTGGGGTGGCCGACCGCCCTGCACCTGTCCGCACTCGGCCACGACGTCGCGGTCAACGACAACTTCGCCCGCCGCGGGTACGACGAGGAGATGGGCGTCGAGAGCCTCGTCCCGATCTCCACGCTCGATGAGCGCATCGCCGCCTGGCGCGAGGTCAGCGGCAAGGAGATCAAGGCATACGTCGGTGATCTCTGCGATGGCGCCTTCGTCCATCAGATGGTGGGGGATTTCCGCCCTGACACGATCGTCCACTTCGGCGAGCAGCGCGCCGCGCCGTACTCGATGATCGACCAGGCGCACGCCGTCTACACCCAGACCAACAACGTGGTCGGCAACCTCAATGTGATGTATGCGATCGGCGACCTGGATCGCGACATCCATCTGGTCAAGCTCGGGACGATGGGCGAATACGGGACGCCCAACATCGACATCGAGGAGGGCTGGCTCGAGGTAGAGCACAACGGGCGGCGCGACCGGATGCTGTACCCCAAGCGCCCCGGATCCTTCTACCACTGCTCAAAGGTTCACGACAGCACGAACATCGAGTTCGGATGTCGCATCTGGGGGTTGCGTGCAACCGACCTGAACCAGGGCGTGGTCTATGGAGCCGACACCGACCAGACCAAGCTCGATCCGCGTCTCGCCACCCGCTTTGACTACGACGGCGTGTTCGGGACCGTGCTGAACCGGATGGTGATCCAGGCCGTTCTGGGCCACCCGCTGACGGTCTACGGCAACGGCTCGCAGACCCGCGGGTTGATCAACATCGTTGACACGGTCGAGTGCATCCGGATCGCTGCCGAGAATCCCGCCGCCAGAGGCGAGTTCCGCGTCTTCAACCAGATGACCGAGTCGCTGTCGATTCGCCAGATCGCCGAGACGATCGCCGCCGAGTACCCCGGCGAGGCGCGGATCGAGCACGTCGAGAACCCCCGCGTCGAGCTCTACGACCACTACTACAACGTCAAGCACACGGCGCTTGTGGACCTTGGCCTCAAGCCGACGCTGCTCTCGATGACGCTGATCGACCACCTCTTCGAGGTCGTCGAGCGCCACCGGGAGCGGGTCGACCTCGCGGCGATCATGCCGACGGTCAGCTGGCGTGCGACGGCGAGCGAGCTGCCCCGCACCGCGAACGAGCTCGCAAAGACGTGAGCTCCGAGTCCGCGGCGCAGCCGGCTGGCCGCCGGATCCTCGTAACCGGCGGCTCGGGCTTCATCGGCCGCCACGTCGTCGCGGATCTGCTCGCTGCGGGCGCCGACGTCCGGGTCGTCGATCTTCAACCCCACCCCGACCCCGACGTGGACGTCGTTCGGGGTGACATCGCCGAACGGGAGGTCCTCGACGCGGCGCTTGAGGGTGGCGTTGACGGGATCGTTCACCTCGCCGCGGTGACCTCGGTGCTGCGCTCGCTGGAGCGCCCCTACTTGACATTCAAGACCAACGTCGCGGCGACCGCCGCTCTGCTCGAGGCGGGTCGCGCGGCCGGCGCCACCGCGCTGGTGTTCGCTTCGACCAACGCCGTGACCGGGCCGATGGAAGCGTCGGCGATCTCCGAGGCGGCGGTGCTGCGCCCACTCACTCCGTATGGCGCGACCAAAGCGGCAGGCGAGATGCTGATGTCCGCCTACACCGCTTCCTACGGGCTGCGCTGCGCGGTGATGCGGCTGACGAACGTGTACGGGCCCGGCATGCAGGCGAAGGACAGCATCGTCGCCCGGCTGATGCGGGCGGTCCGCCTCGAGCAGACGTTCGAGATCTACGGGGACGGGCGTCAGGTCCGCGACTACGTGCACGCCGCCGACGTCACCGCCGCCGTGCGGCTGGCCCTGGGCAGTGCCGGCTGGAGCGGGCCGATGGTGATCGGCTCGGGCCGCTCGCTATCGGTGCTCGAAGTGGTCGAGTCGGTGCGCAGGGTGACCGGTGCTCCGCTCGAGGTCCGGCACGGTCCGGCGCGGGCGGGGGAGATGCCGGCGGTGATCGTGGACCCGGGTCGCGCGCACGCCGCCGGATGGTCACCGCGGTTGCGCTTTGAGGAGGGGCTCGTTGGCGTCTGGGAGGAGTGGTCGCAGGTGGACATCGACGCGGTGCTCTCCGGGCTCGGGGCGGTCGCTGGGCCGGGTGCGGTCCCGGGGGCGGTGGCAGGCTCGCCATGAGCATCGCTCCCGCCAAGCCGTTTCAGATCGAAGCCGAGCTGGCCGCGCTCGACCCTGTCGAGCGCGACGCGGCTGGCGCCTTCCTGGCGGCCAGCCCACCGGGGCTTGGCGCGCCGCTTGCGATCGTGATCCCGGCCTACAACGAGGAGCCGTCCGTCGCGGAGGTCGTAAGGGAGATCCCGAGGGAGGCCGCCGGCCTGCAAACCGAGGTCATAGTCGTGGTCGACGGCTCCAGCGACGCCACCGCGGCGCGCGCGGCGCAGGCCGGCGCGCTCGTGTGCGACGTGCCGGTCAACCGCGGGCAGGGCGCGGCACTGCGCCTCGGCTACTGGCTGGCTCGCGCCCGCGGGGCCGAGGTGATCGCGACGATCGACGCCGATGGCCAGTACGAGCCACGGGAGCTCGACTGCGTGGTGGAGCCGATCCTCGCCGGCCGCGCCGACTTCGTCTCCGGCTCGCGGCGCCTTGGAACCGAGCTGACCACCGACCCGGTGCGTCACCTCGGCGTGCTCGTGTTTGGCGCGTTGTTCAGCCTGCTGGTCCACCATCGCATCACCGATCCCGCCTGCGGTGTCCGCGCGATGCGGCCGGAGGTGACGGCGACGGTGACGCTCGAGCAACCGCAATACCAGGCCTCGGAGCTGATGATCAGCGCGGCGCTGAACGGCTTCCGTCTGGCGGAGGTGCCCACCACGATGCGCGACCGAGGCAGCCACGCGGGGCACACCAAGAAGGACGGGAACCTGCGCTACGGCGTGCGGTTCGCGCGCGCCGCGCTCCACACCTGGCGGCGCGATCGCAAGGCGGCTCGGACGCGGCTGCGGCCCGAGAAGATCCAGTGCTCGTAGAGGAAGAACCTCATCCCGTATAGAAGGGCCAGCACCAGGAAGTAGGAGCCGGTCACGAGGATGACCCGGATGCCGTGGTGCGCCGGAATGCCCTCCACCGCCTCGTTGGTCAGGGCGGTTGCGACCGAGAGGACCAGCAGGGTCGAGGCCGAGATCACGAGGTAGGCGAGGATCTCCCGCCCGAACGCCACCCGACCCTGGACCTTCCACGTCCAGCGGCGATTCAAAGTCCAATTCGGGATCGCCCCAGCGGAGAAAGCCACCACCGTGCAGACGGTGGTGGCGGCGCCCAGCACATACAGAACTGGGAACACGATCGCGCTCGTCGTCGCGGCGAGCGCAGAGGCGATGGCGAACTTCGTCACCCGTCCCCTTCGCGGGTGACTCAGCAGCGCCCGATAACGATCTACGAGCACCAGACAGATGATCCTAGCGCCTCCCCGCGTCAGCTAGGCGTAAGCCGACCGCCGCTGACACTACGGTATGGGGCCGATGCGCGTCCAATCTGCCGCCGACGAGATCGTGCTCGATGACGACCTGCTGCTCGCAGGTGACAACGAGGCTGCCCTCGCCAAGCTTCCTGACGCCTTCTTCGATCTCGTCTACATGGATCCGCCGTTCAACACGGGACGAGCGCAGGCGCGCCACACGCTCTCGATCGTGCCCGACGAGCACGGTGACCGCGTCGGCTTTGCCGGCAGGCGCTACCGCTCCCGTGTGCTGCGCTCGCTCAGCTACGACGATGCCTTCATCGACTACGTTGGCTTCCTGGAGCCCCGTCTTCGCCGTGCGCGCCAGCTACTCGCGCCGCACGGAACCCTCTACTTCCACATCGACTACCGCGAGGCCCACTACTGCAAGCTGCTGCTCGATGAGCTGTTCGGCCGCGATGCGTTCCTCAACGAGCTGATCTGGGCATACGACTACGGCGCCAAGCCTCGCCGGCGATGGCCCGCAAAGCACGACACGATCCTTGTCTACGTGCGCAGCCCGGGCGCCCACCATTTCGATGCTGACGCGGTCGAGCGGGAGCCCTACATGGCCCCGGGGCTGGTGAGCGCGGACAAGGCCGAGCGAGGCAAGCGGCCCACCGACGTCTGGTTTCACACGATCGTGCCGACCAACGGCCGCGAGAAGACCGGTTACCCGACGCAGAAGCCCGAGGGGGTGCTGCGTCGGATCGTGGCAGCCTCGTGCCGTCCGGAGGCCTGGTGCCTCGATCCGTTTGCCGGCTCGGGGACGTTGGGGGCGGTCTGCCGTCAGCTCGGGCGCCGGTTCGTTCTGATCGACGACAATCCGGTCGCGATCGAGATCACTCGGGAGCGGCTCGGAGCGCTCACCAGTCTCCAAGCGCGAGCCTCGAGCTGATCGCATTCAGGAAGTCCGTCGCTCTGGCGCCATAGAGGATCCGGTGATCGCAAGCCAGGGTGGCGATCATCGACGTCGCCGCGGTCAGCTGTCCCCCGCGTAGCACCGCCACTTCGTGCACCGCGCCCACCGCTAGGGCAGCCGCCTGCGGTGGAACGGGCGGGATCGTCGCGCTGCGGACGCCGTCGGCGCTCGCGTCCCAGAGCGTGAAGGTGGCGCCTGAGAAGGCCGACGAGGCGAGTTGCCCGTCCCGGGCGTCGCCGATCAGCTGATCCAGCTCGGCCGAGAGCTCTGCGAGCGGTTTGCGATCGGCGTCGAACGCGGTCGGGATCAGATAGGTGTCCTCGCTTGCCACTACCACGCCGACGTTGACGCGCGAGTACAGCTCGAAGTGGCCGTCGCGGTAGGAGCCGTTCGCGCGCGGATGGTCGCGCAGCGCCAGCGCGCAGGCGCGAACGAGCATTGCAGTGACCGAGCAGCCACGCTCGGCGCGCAGCCGCAGGCTGCGGCCGACGTCGATCTCGGCCGCGAGCTCGAGGTCGGGAACCGTCGCGCGCGCCTCGGCGACGCGGCGCGCGACGGCGCGCTCCGCCGCGCTCGGCTCCTCGACGCGGACGACGCCCTTGGCGCTCTGGACGCTCAAAGAAGGTCCTCAGCGTCGGCGCCGACCCACTTGTCGATGAACTGCTCGGCGTCGAGCGCGGCGAGGTCAGCGCGCAGCTCCTTCAGCAGCCGTGACGCCAGCTTCGCGTGAAGGTCCCAGTAGAGCACGACCTCACCGTCGTCGACCGAGACGATCTCGATCCGGTCGAGCCGCTCGCGGTCGGCCAGGAACGCGGGCTCGAGGCCCTCGCGCGAGACGATCAGGTGGTAGGCGCGGTTGGCCCGCATCACGCTGGCTTGATCGCGGCGCCGGTTGTCTCGAGCGCCGCCGTTGCTGCCTCGAGCGCCCCCTCGCCCTGAAAGAGCGCGTCTCCCACCGCAATTGCCGGAAGCGAGCGGACGCCGGCTTGGCGGGCGCGCCTGACCGCAGCCGTCAACGCTTCCCTGTTCGATCTCAATGCGATTCCCTTCAGCAGCGCGGAGGGATGCATTTCGCAGGCCGCGCCGGCGATCAGGATCGTGTCCTGGTCGCCCAGGTCGCGTCCTCCGGCAAAGGCCTGGCGAAACGCGGCCAGCGAGAACGCCACCGCCCGCCCGATCCGCTTGGCGTACGTGGCGGCGAGCATCGCATCGCGGCTGTCCGGCGGCCACACCGCGGGCCAGCGCAGCGGCTGGATCCCCAGCTTAAGCGCGCGATGCTCCAGTTGCTCGCGCCAGCCCCGCTCTGAAGCGCTGCCTGCCGGCTCCATCGCCGATGCGAGCACGGGCTCCCACTCCGGGACCGACGGAAGCGAGGACATGATCCGCTCGGCCACCAGGTAGCACTCGGGGTCGCCGAGGTCGTAGTAGAAGAGCGGCTGCAGGATCGCCGCGGGAGTCGGAACGCGGTCCACGCGATCAGCCGTGGATCAGCCAGCCGTCGGCGGCGCGGCCGGCCTCCATCACGGCCTCGGACAGTGTGGGGTGTCCATGGATGATCCGCGCCAGCTCGGGATAGCCGCCCTCCAGGGCGCGCAGGTTCACCAGCTCCTGGATCAGCTCGGTCGCGCGACTACCCGCGATGTGGCCGCCGAGTAGCTCGCCGTACTTGCGCTCCCCGACGATCTTGACCAGGCCGGTGCGGTCGCCGTAGACGGTGCCCCCGCCCACCGCTCCGTACTGGACCTTGCCAATGACCACGTCGTATCCCTGCTCCCGGGCCTGCGCCTCGGTCAGCCCCCAGCTGCCCACATTTGGCATGCAGAACGTGGCGCGCGGGACATCCACGTACTCGATCGGATGGGTCGCAAGCCCGGCGGCGTCCTCGACGGCGATCACTCCTTCGTCGGAGGCTTTGTGCGCGAGGGCCGGACCGCGCACGAGGTCGCCGATCGCATAGATGCCCTCCGCGCTAGTGCGCATCGCCCCGTCGACTTCGACCAGGCCTGTCTCCGCGAGCTTTACACCGGCGCGGTCGAGCCCCAGTCCCTCGATGTCCGGACCACGCCCGGTCGCGATCACCAGCCACTCGGTCTCCCTCGAGTCCTCGCCATGCATGAACTTCACACCAGTCTCACCGGCCATGACTTCGGTGACGAAGGTCTCGGTGTGGATCGCGATCCCCTGGCGCCCCAGCCCGCGATCGACGACCTTTGAGATGTCGGCGTCCTCGGTCGGAAGCACGCGCTCGAGCGCCTCGAACAGCAGCACCTCCGCGCCCAGCCGGGCGTAGCCGGACGCGATCTCTGCGCCCGACGCGCCGGCGCCGACGACGGCGATGCTGCCAGGCAGCTCGGCCAGCGCCCACGCCTCCTCGGTGCCGATCACGCGCCCGCCGAACTCGGTGCCCGGAATCGGACGCTTGACCGATCCGGTTGCGAGCACGATCGTCTTGGCGGTGATCGTGTCCTCGCCGACGGCCACGGTGCGCGGACCGGCGAGCCTGCCCTCGCCCTGGATCAGCTCGATCCCGTTCTTCTTGAACAGCCCGGAGACGCCGCCGGTCAGCGTCGAGACGACCTTCTCCCGACGCTTGCCGATGGCTGGGTAATCGATCTCCACTTCGCCCACCTTGATCCCGAAGTCGCCCGCCTCACGAACCTCGGTCAGCACATCAGCTGCCCGAAGGACGGCCTTTGCGGGAATGCAGGCGTAGTTCAGGCACCTACCGCCGACCCGATCCTTCTCCACGACGGCGGTCTTCATGCCGAGCTGCGCCGCACGGATCGCCGCGACATATCCTCCCGGCCCCGAGCCGATCACCACGCAGTCATAGGAGGATTCGGGCACTGGGCCGGAGCCTATATCAAGGTCTCCGGCGGGCCGCCGGTCAGCTGCCCGGGTACTTGGGCATCTGGATCCGGCTCAGTACGCGGACCAGCTTGTAGAACAGGAAGCCGCCTCCGCCTACAACCGCGAGCGAGATCACGAAGCCAAGCAGGTTGTTGGCACGGACCAGCACCAGCGCAAAGGTCAGCACGACGATCGCAAGCAGCGCCTGGAAGCCGAGCACAGCCCAGTAGCGCATCTGCCACATCCCGCCCGCGCAGACGAACATCAGCACCGCGAACACGATCACCGAGAACGCGTTGGGCCGTGTCCCCGCGACCTTCAGCTTGACGCCCGCGGCGAACAGGATCAGCTGGACCAGGCCGTTGAGCGCGGCGAGGATCGCGCCGACAGTGATCACCCACGGCCGCTCTCCCGGCGCCAGCGGCGTGAGCGCCGCCCGGGCGGCGGCGTTGCGCTGCTCGGAACGGCTCGGCGTCTCCGATCTGGTCACCGCGATGGCCGGCGTCTTCTCGCGGCGGCCGCGCTTGCGACTACGCTGCCCCAACGCTCGCCTCCGACGCCCCGGTGATCGCGTCGCGCAGCTCGCGCGCGACGGCCTGCGGATCGACGGCCCCGGTCAGCGCCCGCACAACCGCGATCCGCCGCGCTCCGGCGTCGCGCACGGCGGCGGCGTTGGCTGTCGAGATACCGCCGATCGCAAAGAAGGAGACCGGCGCGCGCGAGGATGCGTAGCGCACGAGCTCGAGCCCGACCGCCGGCCGCCCGGGCTTGGTCGGCGTCTCGTTCACGGGCCCGACCCCGATGTAATCGACCCCTGCGCTCGCCGCGGCCTCGACCTGAGCGGGAGTGTGCGTGGATAAACCCACCAGGCGCTCGCTGCCGACGACTCGACGTGCGACCGCCACGGGTGCGTCGTCCTGGCCGACGTGCACACCGTCGGCGTCGGCCGCCGCGGCGAGCTCGGGCCGGTCGTTGAGGATCAGGAGTGCGCCGTGCTCCTCGCAGGCGCGCTTGAACCTGCGGGCGGCGGCGAGGATCGCGTGATCGGTGCAGTTCTTCATCCGCAGCTGAACGATGTCGACGCCGCCCCGCAGCGCGGCTCCGAGGAAGTCGTCGCTTCGCTCGTCGCAGACGAGATACAGCCGGGCCGATCGGAGGCGCTCGCGGCGGTTGCTCACATGCCAAGTCTGGCAAGAAAGTGGCCCCAGAGGGCCGCGCTAGCATTGACCGCAACGGGAGCCCAACCGCTGGGCTGAGAGGGCGGGCGCGGATCCGCCGACCGTCTGAACCTGAACCGGTTAATGCCGGCGTAGGGAGGCACCTTGCGCAAGCCAAGCAGTTCATTTGACGTGGCCGTGGTAGGAGCCGGCGCGGTCGGCCTGTCCGTCGCCTGGCGTGCGGCGCAGCGCGGGCTGCGAGTCGTCGTGCTCGACCGGGGCGCCCCCGGCGCCGGCACATCGTGGGTGGCGGCCGGAATGCTTGCCCCGGTCGCCGAGGCCAGCCGGGTCGAGCAGATCCTGCTTCGGATCGGACTCGCCGGCGCTCGCGCCTACCAGAGCTTCGTCGACGAGCTTCGCGAGGCCACCGGACTCGATCCCGGCTACCTCCCGTGCGGGACGCTGGCTGTCGCTCGCGACCGGGACGAGGCGGAGGCGCTCGAGCGCGAGCTAGAGCTTCGCCGCGACCTCGGCCTCGCGGTGAAGCGGCTGCGTCCAAGCGAGGCACGCACGCTCGAGCCCGCGCTCGCGCCGACGCTGCGCCTGGCGGTCGAGTTCGACGGCGATCACGCAATCGACCCGCGCAAGCTGACGGCGGCGCTCGCGGCGGCGGTCCGCAGCGCCGGTGCAGAACTGCGGACCGGGGCTGACGTCGTCGCGGTCCAGACCACGTCCGAGGGCTCCGTCGACGGGGTCCGGATCGCTGACGGCGAGGTCGTGGGTGCAGGCCAGGTGGTGATCGCAGCAGGTGCCTGGTCGGCTGCGATCGCGGGTATCCCCGAGCATGCGCGCGTACCGGTGCACCCGGTCAAGGGTCAGATCCTGCGGTTGCACGACCCGTCGGGTCCGGGGCTGCTCACGCGTGTGGCGCGGATGGTCGGCGGTTACCTCGTGCCGCGCGGCGACGGCCGCTACGTGCTGGGGGCGACGATGGAGGAGCGCGGGTTTGACACCAGCGTCACCGGAGGCGCGGTGTTTGAGCTTCTGCGCGACGCGATCGAGCTGCTGCCGGGCGTCTCCGAACTGGTGATCGACGAACTCTCCGCGGGCCTGCGGCCGGCCACACCGGACAACGCGCCCGCGATCGGCCCTGGGGCCATCCCCGGGCTCAATTGGGCGGTGGGGCACCATCGCAACGGCATCCTGCTTGCGCCGATCACCGGCGAGCTGCTCGCGGCAACGCTGGCCGGCGAGGAGCCACCCGCGCTCGCTGCTCCGTTCTCGCCCGGCCGCTTCACCGGCGTGACGGTGGGAGCCTGACGATGCTCGTGATCGTGAACGGCGAACCGCGCGAGCTCGTCCCCGGAAGTACGGTGGCGAGCGTGATCGATTCGCTGCGCGGCGCTCCCGACGGACGTGGCATCGCCGTCGCGCTCGACGGCGAGGTGGTCCCCCGCGGCCGCTGGGACGACACCAAGCTCACCGACGGAGTGCGCATCGAGGTCGTCGTCGCGGTGCAGGGAGGATGATCGGCGCCGGAGAGCCGCTGGTGATCGCGGGTCGCGAGCTGCACTCGCGGCTGATCCTTGGCACCGGTGGTTTCGGCAACCACGAGGTGCTGGCGGAGGCGCTTGCCGCGTCCGGCGCCGAGCTCTGTACCGTCGCGCTTCGCCGCCTGGACCCGGGCGCCCGGGGTTCGATTCTCGACGTGCTGCGAGCCGCCGGCGTGGACGTGCTCCCCAACACCGCCGGCTGCTTCACTTCCCGCGACGCGGTCATCACCGCTCAGTTGGCCCGCGAGGCGTTTGAGACGGACTGGATCAAGCTCGAGGTCATCGGCGATGACCGGACGCTGCTCCCCGATGCGGTGGAGCTGGTCCAAGCTGCGGAGACGCTCGTCGATGCCGGCTTCGTGGTACTGCCCTACACCACCGACGACCCAGTCCTCGCGCGCCGGCTCGAGGACGTCGGCTGCGCGGCCGTGATGCCGCTCGGATCGCCGATCGGCAGCGGCATGGGAATCCGCAACCCGTACAACATCTCGATCATCGTTCAGCGAGCCGGCGTGCCGGTGGTGCTCGATGCCGGCGTCGGCACGGCCTCGGACGCCGCGCTGGCAATGGAGCTGGGGTGCGACGCCGTTCTCTGTGCCAGCGCCATTTCCCGTTCCCACGATCCGGTGGCGATGGCGCGCGCCATCCGGTTGGGTGTCGAAGCAGGCCTGCTTGCCCAGCGGGCCGGGCGGATACCCCGCCGGCTCCACGCCGAGGCCTCGACCCCGGAGGAGGGGACCCCCGTGTTCGATGCTCCCGACGCGTGACCGGGCTCGGACGCCTGGCTCTCCCCCAGCGGCGGTCGAGGCACACGGAGGATGACCCGTGAGCATCGACGAGCTGATCGATCGCTGGGAAGCGGCGTGGTCTGGCAAGGACTCCGCCGCGTTTGCCCCGCTGTGCGCGGCCGACGTTCACTACGAGGATCCTCTGACCAGTGAGCCGCTGGAGGGAGCGGCCGAGCTCGGCCGCCACGCCGCGCGGATGTGGGCGGCGTTCCCCGACGCGCGGATGGAGCGCACCGGTGAGCGCCTCAGCAACGGGCGGTTCGTCGCCGCTCCATGCAAGCTGCTCGCGACTCACCGAGCGGCACTCGAAGGTCTCCCGGCCACGAACCGTTTCGTGGTCGTTCACTGCATCTTCTACTGCGAGCTGTCGAACCAGCGCATGCTCCGCGTCCGTGCCTTCTTCGACCTCTACGATGCGGCCGTCCAGCTCGGCGTCCTGCCCGCCCGCGGGACGCTCGGCGAGAAGGCCCTGCTGGTGCTGCGCGGGTTCGGACTGCGAGCCGGGCGGTCTGACCGTTAGGGGGTTTTGATGGAGGTCGCGATTCCGATCTTCGACCGGATCACCGCGCTCGACGCGGTCGGCCCTACGAGGTCCTCTCACGGCTGCCCGGCGCGCGAGTGCGGTTCCTCGCCGACTCGATCGGGCCGAAGCGGACCGAGAACGGGATGCTCGCGCTGAGCGCGGACGCGCTGCTGGATGACGCGCCGGAGCCGGACGTGGTCGTCGTGCCCGGCGGCTTTGGGACCCGCGCGTTGATGCGCGACGACGCGATGTTGGCTTGGCTCCGGCGGATCCACGCGAGCTCACGCTGGACGACGTCTGTGTGCACCGGCTCGCTGCTGCTCGCGGCCGCGGGCATCCTCGAGGGGCTTGAGGCGACGACACACTGGCTCTCG
>Ga0187814_10000675_pt1 | contig 11964 bp, 9 predicted proteins | sample NC_S_4_FD_132450 | JGI IMG/M metagenome (GOLD analysis project Ga0187814, IMG submission 132450) | Wetland sediment microbial communities from Neuse River Estuary, North Carolina, USA - ASW-S_4 | ecosystem: Environmental > Aquatic > Freshwater > Wetlands > Sediment | place: USA: North Carolina... | reverse complement strand
GAGCTTGCGCCTGTCGTCTTGCAGGGTGGCCCGGTAGGCGCGGAACTGCTCGTGCAGCACCGGCAGCACCTCGTCCGGGGACAGGCCGAACGTGGCGGCCAGGTCCCGCGCCGGGACGATGACCGGCGGCTGGCTGACGATCCGGTACTGCCCGTCGACCAGCTCGCCGAGCTTGGACAGCGCCTGCACGCTGTCACGGGTATGCGCCTTGGCCAGGTTCTTCTCCGCCCGCCTGGCCGCTTCCTTGAAGACCTTGTCGTCCTTCTCGTCCTTGCGTTCCCTCTTCTTCTGCCCGGCCTTCTTCGCCTTCTTCTCCTCCTTCGCTGCCCCGGCCGTGGCGCCCTGGATGACCTGCTGCAGCCGGTCCTCGTCGAAGTGGGCGTACCAGACCTCCATCGTCGGCATCTGGGCGAACTCAGCCATTGCCTGCCGGTACGCGGCTACCGACGCCATCGCCGCGGCGCGGGTGTCCGCCTTGGAGAAGCCGTTGTTCCGGCCGGCGATCGCGAAGCTCGCGGCCATCCGCTTCACGTCGTACTCGAACGGTCCCGGCAGGGTCTCGTCGAAGTCGTTCAGGTCGAACAGCAGGCGCCGTTCTGGGGAGGCGAACAAGCCGAAGTTCGACAGGTGGGCGTCGCCGCACAGCTGGACGCGGAGGCCGGCCGCGGGCGTGTCCTTCAGGTCCACCGCCATGATCTTGGCCGCGCCGCGGTAGAAGGTGAACGGCGAGACCATCATCCGGCCGTGCCGGACTGGCACCAGGTCCGGCTCCCGGGTCTTGTCCTGCTGCTCGAGCAGCCCGACCGGGTCGGGACGATCCGCGGCCGCGCTCCACCCCGAGTGGCTCGACGGCGGCGTGCGTTCCCGGGCCTTGCTGCCGAAGGCCAGGCGTTCGTCCAGGCTCAGGTGCTTTACTCGTCCGACGGCGGCTGTCGTCGTTTCATTCACGGCCATCTGCTTCACCTCTCGTTCGGCTCGTCCTGGGTGTGCTCCTTCGCCAGCGCCCTGCCGAGCCGGCCGTTGCTACGACCCCACTCACTCAATCAGGGCCGCCGGGGGCCGCGCGCCACCCGTGGCGGGTGAACGCGAGATGAACACGGCCATAGTTTCTTGACCTTCGGCGCCAACGGACAGGACCTTTGGCCACTACCCGGCTGACGTCAGATCCGTGGACTGGTGCCATGAGCGACCACATTGTCGTCGGCGACCGCGTTCTGCTTGATGTCGGCTTCCGTGCTGCCCAGGCCCGGCTGGAGATCCTGGCCAAGAAAGGGATGCTCTCGTGGGCCTCCGAGGTGGCTTACGGCGAGGGCATCACCAGCCTGGTGACGGCAGCCGGGCCGACCGCTGGCCTGACCAGGCTGGCCAGAGCTCACCTGGATGACCTGGCAGAAACCCATGACTGCGCCCATATCCCGCTGCGGTGGGAGGCCATCGCGGCTGACGGCAAGCTGTTCACCGCCCTGGAGGCCGACCTGATGCTGGTCCCGGCCGGGGACCAGATCGCGGCGCTCGCCCTGGCCGGAGCGTACCGGCCGCAGCCCGGCCGGACCGGCGCCGGGCTAGACCGGACGATCGTGCGGGAATGCGCCACGGCGGCAATCCGCAGCTTCCTGACCCGGGTAGCGTGTGAGCTGGCCCATCCCGCGGGCACCGTACTGCCCGCCGGTCACAGCGGGACATGACCCACGAGGGCGCCATGGTGAGAGTGTTCGCCTGCGGCGACGTGATGCCTGGCCGCGGCCTGGACCAGGTACTGCCGCATCCCGGCGACCCCGAACTTCGGGAACCCGCCATCCGCGATGCGATGGCTTACGTCCGCCTCGCCGAGCAGGCTAACGGCCCCATCCCGCGGCCGGTGAGCTTTGCCTGGCCATGGGGCGATGCCCTGCCAGTACTCCAAGACGTCGCCCCGGATGTGCGGCTGATCAACCTGGAGACCAGCGTCACGCGCAGCGCTGACTTCGCACCGGGCAAACCGGTGCACTACCGGATGACCCCGGAGAACCTGCCCTGCGTGGCCGCGGCCCGGCCGGACGCGTGCACGCTGGCCAACAACCATGTCCTGGATTTCGGGCGGGCCGGGCTGGAGGATACGCTCAGCGCGCTGGGCCACGCCGGGCTGAAATCGGCAGGAGCCGGACGCGACGCGGCCGGGGCCGGCCGGCCCGCGGTCGTCCAGGCAGCGGGCGGCGACCGGGTGCTGGTCTACTCCTGCGGAACCGCCTCCAGCGGGATTCCGCCCGGCTGGGCCGCGACGGGCACCAATCCGGGCGTCAACCTCCTGCCCCGCCTGTCCGACGCGGCCGCCGATACCCTCATCGCCCGGGCCGATGCCGCGCGGCGGCCGGGCGACGTCGTCATCGTGTCCATTCACTGGGGATCGAACTGGGGATACGACGTGGACGGCGACCAGGCCCGGTTTGCACGCCGTCTCATCGACGGCGGCATCGACCTCATCCACGGGCACTCCTCCCATCACCCGCGCCCGGTCGAGATCTACCGGGGCAAGCTCGTCCTGTATGGCTGTGGCGACTGCCTCGACGACTACGAGGGCATCACCGGGTACGAGCGGTTCCGCCCCGATCTGCGCCTGCTGTACTTCGCCACCCTGGTGCCCGGCACGGGAACGGTCGCGAGCCTGCGGATGGTGCCCATGCAGGCCAGGCAGATGCGGCTGCGCCACGCCGGCACCGCCGACAGTCAGTGGCTGGCCAGCATGCTCAACCAGATCAGCCGCGGTTTCGGCACGCGGACCGAGCGCCAGCCTGACGGGACGCTGGTCCTGCACCCGGCGGCCACCGGCTAGGTCGCGACGTTGCCGCTCGCCAGGGAGTGCGCGCCGTGGACGACGATCGGGATCCCGGCGCTTGTGACGTTGTTGCCGGTGATCCCGTTGTAGTCGGTCGCGCCGCCGGCCTGCTCCGATATCGCGTTGGTCGCGTTCGCGGAGTTGACCACGTTCCCGGTGATCGTGTTGTTCGTGGAGCTGGTGTTCAGGTAGATCTCAGGGTTGGACGCCGCGACGGTGGCGTTGTTGTAGAGGGTGTTCCCGGTGACCGCGCAATAGGTAGCGGTGTTGAGCCTGATCCCGTTGGTCGAGTTGCCCGTCATCGTCGCGCCGACCACCCGGCAGCGGACCGCGTGGGTGGTCAGCTGGACCCCGGCGCCACCGTCGTTGAAGTAGCTGCCACCGATGACCGCGCTGTCGGTGAGCGTGCCACCGGAGTTCGAGCCGAGCGACGCGCCGTGGCTGCCGTTACCCTGAGCAGAGCAGCCGATCAGACTGATCCGCGCCCAGTTCACGTTGTCCTGGCCGCACAGGTAGCCACGCTCCGCGTTGTGGTACGACCGGCAGTTCACGGCCGTGATGTCGCTGCCGATGAGGGTGAACCCGTCGCAGTTGTGCTCGGTGCCGGTGCCGGTGGTGTAGCCGTTGTCATGTGCCCAGCATGACTCCAGCGAAATGTCGGTGGCGTTCTCTACGTCGAATGAGTAGGTCAGGCAGTTGCGGATCTCGACGTTGATGCATTTGCAATGGGAGATCAGGCCCTGGGTGCCCTGGCCGAGGTAGTAGCCGTAGCCTTTCTGGTTGCTGTCCGGACCCCACGTGTCTTTGTCGCCGTCGATGGTCAGGTCACGCAGCACCATGTTGGAGGTGGCGGTGACCCGGCTGGCCGGGGCAACGCGGCAGACCACCGCTCCCGATGCGGCGGCAGGGTCCATGAGGAAGACAGTCGCGCCCATCCCCGCGCCACGCACGGTGATGTTCGACTCGAACTCGACGTCGCTCATCACGTAGGTTCCCGCAGGGACCAGGAGTATCCCGCCGCCGGCTGCGCTGAGCGCGGTCACCGCGTTGTTGAACGGGGCCGAGTCGACGGTGACGCCGTCGCCTGCGGCGAGAAACTCAGTCTTGACGTTGAACACCGCAGGCGCATCGCGCAGGTTGGCGAGCACCCCAGCGGTGAGCACCTGTTTGACGATGAACCCCGGCGAGTGAGCGACCGGGGTGCTGCCCTCCGCGCCGCGGGTCACCGTCCAGCTCGCCCCGGAGGTGTCGGTAACGGCGATGACCTCGCTGGGAAACGCGGGGTCGGCGACGTGGAAGGTCGCCGGGCGGGGCGCGGTGGAGGACGCGGCGGGGAACGCCTCGGGGGAAGCAACAGTCCATGTCTCGGACGAGCCACCCGCCACGGCGCCTGTGCCGCCGAAGCCGACGACGGTCTGGGCGTCGTTGGCGAAAACCTCCTCCGCCATTCCCTCTCCCTGCCTACCTATGCTCGATGTGGAACTCTACCTGTACCGGCGGTCACGCGGCAGCACGGCGGCCGCCGCAGCGCCACAGTAGCCCGGGACCCGTACCGCGAGCATCGCTGCGTGATTGCAGGCCCGCGGTGGGCGATCCTGCACCACTTCGTCGTGACGATCCGCCTATGACGGATACCTCGATATCGAGCCATCTCGGTCACCCAGCTAGCGTTCTCAGGCGGCGACGGGCCGTCGGATGTGAATCGGCCGGTGTGGCGGAACCACGCGACCGTCGGGCAAGAGCTCGCCGGTGTCGTCGAAGACGATGACCCCGTTGCACAGCAGGCTCCAACCTTGCTCGGGGTGGAAGGCGATAGTGCGCGCCGCGTCACGGTCAGGGTGGTCAGCTGGAGGACATGGGGGTTGATGTGTACACATTGCTCGCCTCTAGGTCTGCGATTGCGGATGGAAGATGCATTCGGGGGTTCAGCTGGCCGCAGTCATGACCGGCCCTGACGAGCCTGACTCGGCGTCGATCAGCGCCGCGATGGCCGGGTAACGGCGGATCCTGTCCAGGCAGCGGCCGCGGGTCGGGCCGATGCTGCCTACGGGCACGCCCAGCCTGGTGCTGATCTCGGCGTACGGCAGCGGCGGATCCGCAACGAGCATGGTGACCAGCCGCTGGCATTCCGGGGACAGGTGAGTGAACGCCTCGCGCAGCGCCGCATGGCGCTCCGCCACCAGCAGTTCCTGCTCGGTCGCCCCGGCCTGCTCGTCCGGGATGTTCTCGGTGTCGAGCCCGCAGACAACCGCATGCGGCCCGCGTGCCGCGCGCACGACGCGCCCGCACTCCCGCCGGGCAGTGGTAGCGAGCCAGCCGGGCAGCGCGGCCGGATGGCGGATCTTGTCCAGCTGATCCACCAGCCGCATCCAGACGCTCTGGCCGACGTCCTCGGCGTCCGCCTGGCCGAGCCGGTACTTCCGGCAGATCGACCAGATCAACGGGGCGTACCGCTCGACGAGCGCGTCCCATGCCTGCTTATCGCCGCTTCTGGCGCAGGCTACCAAGTCGAAGACCACCGAGTCATCACAGGCTTGGTCGACGTCCTCTCGCGCAGGTCCGCAGGGGGCGTAGGCTGTCGCGACGGTCATGATCTGGTTCTCCTAACAACTACCGAGCAATATGGGTGCCGAGCCGTCGATCCGGCCGCAATGGGTGCCATGAACCGGGTGCCAGGTACGGACACGAGCGGCCCGGTTCCGGCTCTTCGTGTTGTGATGACAGCTTCAGCGGGCGGGTGTCCCGTTGTCATGAGGTAGCGGTCACGATGCGCCGGGAATTAGTGGCGCTGCCGGCCGGAACTTCTGTCCCGGCTGATGTCCCTCAGGCCCGGGACTTCTGTCCCAAGCCCGCGTCCCTGGCCTGCACGATGGCCTGGGCCCGGTCGGCGACCTGCAGCTTGGTCAGGATGTTCGATACGTGATTGCGCACCGTCTTCTGGCTCAGCCCCAGCTTGGCCGCGATCGCCGGGTTGGCCCGGCCCTGGGCGACCAGATCCAGCACCTCGCGTTCCCGGTCGGTCAGTTGCGGGAACACCTGCGGCGGGGCCGAGGCGCCTGCGGTGAAGTAGGCGAGCATGCGGGCGGCCAATTGCGTCCCGAAGATGATCTCGCCGTTGGCGGCAGCCCGGATGGCGGCGCGGATCTGTTCCTGGTCGGCACCCTTGAGCAGATACCCGCGGGCACCGGCTCGCAGCGCGGAGAAGATCGAGTCGTCGTCGTCGAACATGGTCAGCACCAGAACCGTTATGTGCGGGCTGTCGGCCACGATCCGGCGAGTGGCCTCGATGCCGTTCAGCCCCGGCATGTGCAGGTCCATGACGACCACGTCCGGCTGGGTTTCCCGGGCAAGGTCGACCGCTTCGGTGCCGCTGGTGGCCGCCCCCGCTAGTTCGGTGTCGGGCCCGTCAGTCAGCAGAGCGGTCAAGCCGTCACGGAACAGCGGGTGGTCGTCGGCGATCAGGACCCGGATCGGTTCGGTCATGATTGCTCCCGGGCGGGTAGGCAGGCAGTGATCCTGGTTCCGTGCGGCAGGCAGGGTTCGATCGCAAGCCGGCCGCCGAGTTCGGCGACGCGCTCGCGCATCGACGCGATGCCGACTCCGGTCCGCCAGCCCTCGGGCAAGCCCACGCCGTCGTCGCGCACGTCCACGTCCAAGCCGTGATCCAGATAGATCCGCACGAAGCATCGTGTGGCGTGCGCGTGTCTCGTGACGTTGGTCAGTGCTTCCGTCACGATCCGGTAGCAGGCCACTTCGACCGCCGCTGGAAGGTCGGCCAGGTCCTCGTCTGGAGCGTCCAGGGTGACGGTCAGCGCGGGTGCCTCGTGCTGCAGGCGCCCGACCTCCTCGCGCAGCGACCCGATCAGGCCGAACTCATCGAGGGCCGGGGGCCGCAGCCCGTAGACGATGCGGCGCACGTCGGTCACCGCCCGCTGCGTCTCCGCCTTGAGCCTGCCCAGCAGTTCCTGCAGTTCCGGCTGCCCTGCCGACCGTGCCCGGGCGGTGTCGAGACCCAGCGTCAGGCCGGCCAGCGTCGGACCCAGGCCGTCATGCAGGTCGCGCCGCAGCCGCCGGCGTTCCTCCTCCCGCGCGGTGACCAGGCCGGCCCGGGAAGCATCAAGCGCCTGGCGCAGGGCCACCGCGTGGGTGGCAGGCCCCGCCTGCCGGGCGAGATCGGCCAGCAGCCGCTCGTCGTCGGGGCCGAGCCGCTCGCCCGGTGACCGCGTGCCAACCAGGAGCCGCCCGACGGTTTCGCGCTGGGAGATCAGCGGGAATGCGGTCACCTCGGACGTGGGCTCGCCATACGCGGCCGCTTGCCGCCATTCGTCACCGAGCCGCAACTCGAGGGCCGCATAGGGCAGCCGCAGGCTGTCCGCGATGGTCCTGACCCAGGAACTCAGCGCCGATTCTGTCCCGGCAGATTCCTCGACGAGACGGCCGAGCCTGGCCAGCGCTTCGTAGGGCACCCCCCGGTCGCCGTAGAACAGCCGGTCCACCCGGCGCTGCACCCTGTCCCGCAGCGGGAACAATGCGGCGGCGGCCACCGCGGTGGCGACGACCTGCACGGCGAGGTCGCGGCCCATTCCGAACCTTATGCGGGCCACTGACACCAAGGCTAGGTAGACCGCAGCCACCCCGGCGGTCAGCAAACCGTACAGCACCGCCCGGCTCAGCAGGATATCGATCTCGTACAGCCGGTACCGCAAGACCGCGATGCCGATCGCCACCGGCATCAGGATGCCCGCCAGCGCGCCTAGTCCCACGTTCACCGGGCCGCCCGAGTCGAAGAATCCGGCGATCAGGGACACCAGGGAAATCGGCAGTACGGCGAGGAACCACTTGAGCTGCTGGCGTCCGGCCCGGTCCGCCCGGCGCCACCGCAGCGTCACGCTCGCCGCCGCCGCGATGGCCGCAGCCAGCCCGCACACCACGGCCAGAGCGTAGAGCGCCTCGAACAGCCGGTCGAACGAGGGGAAAACGTACGGGTTCCGCATGTGGCGGAAATATCCGCCCACGTCCTGGGAGATGAAGGCCATGCCCGCCACCCAGAGCGGGATGAAGGCCAGCGCCGCCCACAGCGCGGGCCGCCACCGCGGCGACAGCAGCCTCCCCTCAGGGAACATCAGCGGCAGGACCAGGCCGGTCAAGCTGACGGCCGGCGCGTACGCCCACGTGTTCGCCCACAGCGCCGCGGTTGAGAACGGCAGCGAACCAGGCGAGTCCACCATGGTGTACCGCGCGTACGCGAAGGCAAAGCCGGAAATCGCATTCGCGAGGCCGATCAGGCACAGCAGCGGGCCCATGGGATGACCAGGCCGCCGGGCCAGCAAGACGCACCCCATCCACGCATAGCCAAGAGCGATCGGGACCAGGAATCCGGACACGTCGCGGCCGAGAACCGCCAGCACCGCGTTGAAAACGGCCAGGATCGTCGCCGCCGCGGCCGCCGCCCAGGCCCATCCGGCTGGCGTCAGCCGCCGAGCAGGTGTCGCCAGCACTGTCCGTTCCTCAAGACCCAGATCCACATTCTCACGATCGGCCCTTTCGGTCCCGCTGTCACGGGGCAGATGTCCCGGGTGCCCCGGGATCATTCGAACCAGCCCCTAGGCCGGACACCGCACTTCTACCACTATTTTCATTATTCCGAACGGACCGTGGTAACAGCCGCGCATCATGGTCTTCGCCATCATGGGCGCTCAGGCCACGCGTTGGTGCGGTCGCTGGGCAGAAATGTCCGAGTCTCGGCCGAAGCGGCGCGCAGCCGTGCGACCGGCCGGCCTCGGCTCGTGCTCCAGCGACTTGTACGTCCCGCCGTGGAAGATCAATGGCTCCAGCTGCGGACGGTGTTCCAGCGCGACGACCTCACCCAGCACGATCAGGTGATCGCCGGCGCGGTGCGATTGGCGCAGCCGGCAGTCGAACGCCGCCGTCGCGTCGACCAGGACCGGGCAGCCGGTTACGCCTGGTTCGAACGGCACGCCGTCGAACATGGCCGAGCCGAACGGACGGTGCCGGTTAGCGAACCAGCGCGAGATGTCCTGCTGTCCGGCGGAGAGCACGTTGACGGCGAACGCCCCGGCGCGCTCGATCAGGCCGGCGCCGCGACTGGTCTGGTTGAGGCAGACCAGCACCAGCATCGGGTCGAGCGACACCGACGAGAAGGAGTTGACCGTCATGCCGTACATGTTGCCGTCGTCGGAGGCCACGGTGACGACGGTGACTCCGGTCGGGAACGAGCCCATCGCCTGCCGGAAGGCGCTCACGTCGACGGTCGAGGCGGGCAGGGCCTGCCCAGCCTCAGCGGCCCGGGTCGAGGTCACGGCGAATCCCATCACGCGGCCAACGGCTCGAGGTCGGCGTCGGTCGGCGCCGGATCAGTGAACGCCTCGGTGCGGATCAATTCCGGCACGAGCGAGGAGATCAGCCGCGCGTCGCGGCAGATCGTGAGGTGGCCGCAGTCGGGGATCAGCAGGTTGGCGGCATCGTAGCGTAGGTCATCGAGCCGTGCGGACGCCGGCGGGACGACACGGTCACCGTCGGAATAGTAGGCCAGCCAACGGACGGGGCGCGGTGCATCGGCCTCCGGCAGGCACGAGCGGGAGCCCGGATGCATCATTCGCGCGCACCGTCCGGGGGCGATGCGGGCCAGGTGAGCGCCGCGGTGCGGGCTCGCGATCGTCACCGCGCTTGCGGTCTGCGAGCTGAGCGCGGCGCTCGTCGCGAGCGCACAGCGGACGATGAGCCCGCCGAGGCTGTGGCCGATCAGGTGAACTCGCGGGGCACCAGTGGCCGCGAGCGCCCGCAGGGCCTGATGCGTCAGCTCGGCGGACACGGCCGCGGGATCCGTCGCGAAGGAGTTGTAGTTGAAGCTGACGATGTGCCCGAAGCCGGCCTCGGCGAGCGCGCGGCGCAGCGGCGTCCACACGCACTCGGTGGCGGCGTAGCCGTGTACGAGCAGCACGGGGTAGCGGGCGTTGCGCTCGGCGACGTACTGGATGCTCCCGCACCCGCGCCGCAGCAGCGCACGCGGAAGCCGCAGGGTCGCCATCCCCACGGCTTGCAGTTCCTGCAGCGTCAGCATGCCTATGCAGAGGGCGGCGTATCCGGCGTGATACGGGAGCTTCGTTTCGTATCAGACCGGGCCAGGGCGCCTCCTTGTCAGCAAACGCAGCGCATGTCTGCAGGACAAGTCGCTCTGGAGGATCAGTGACGACCATGGCTGAACGAGCAGAATCCGTCATCCCCGCCGAGGCGGACATCGACCGGGCACCCGGGTTGCTCGGCGGAGCGATGTCCCTCGACCTGACCCCGCAGAGGTGCAACCTCGAATACTGGCTCGGTGCCGTCGCCCAGGGCACGCTGCGCGGGCTGGTGCGCGGCGGCCATCGCGCCGAGGCGGCAACCCCGGTGTGGATGCGCGAGCCGGGCCCGCTGCGCCAGGCGCTGATCGAGGAGTTCGCGTTCCGCTCGATCGCGGAGGAGAAGGCCACCCGCGCCCTGTCCTACCTCGTGCTGTACGCACCGGACATCGACACCATGGAGTTCTTCGCGACACAGCTCATCGACGAGGCGCGGCACTCTTCTGTCTTTCGCGGCCACCTGGTTGAGCTCGGTGTGGCGCAGGACGAGCTGCACGCCACCATCGAGCAGGTGGCCGGCGAGGATCGCGAGAGGATCCTCGTTCCGCTCGAGAACTTCGGGCTTCCGCTCGGCCGCGACGCCGGCGACTTCATCGGCGGTGTCTGCGTCCTCACCGTCCTCGTCGAAGGTGTCCTGGCTCCGGCGGCGGAGCTGAGCGAGCTCAAGTGGCGGCTGCTCGATCCGGCAGCGGCCGAGATCGAGCGAGCCGCGGGCATCGACGAGATCCGCCACCTGACGGTCGGCAGCGCGGTCATCAGGCAATACCTGCAGGCGAATCCGGGCGAGCTGCCCCGGTTGAAGGACCTGATCGAGCGCGGCCGCGCCATGTGGGCCAGCCTGCCGGTGCTGGACATGATCCTCCGGCGCGAGAGGCTGTTCCAGGAGGGCATGCAGCAGCTGCGGCACGTCGTCGGCGACCATGAGCTCGCGCCCGGCAAGCGCCTGATCGACAGCACGCCGGAGGAGCGGCTGATGATGGCCGCCACCTGGTCGATGGAGCTGCAGGACAGCCGCCTGGCCTTCATGGGCCTGGCCTGATCGGGACCCGACGATGGAGCGCCTCACGACCGTCCTGCTGGCTCATCGACGGCTTGTCCTGGCCGGGTGGGTACTGCTGATCGTGCTTGGCGGCGTGTTCGCCGCAGGCCTGCCCAACCGCATCGTCCCGGGCGGTGAAGCCCCGGCGTCGAGCCAGTCGGAGGTCGTGGCGCGCGCGCTGGCGGACAGCCGGCTGCCGTCGCTGTTCGTTACGATCCGTGTCGCACCCGGCACCACCCCTCGCCAGCAGGCACAGCTGACATCGTCGGTGGCCGCGGCTGCCCTCAGGGTCACGGGCGTCACGGACGTCTCTCCGATGCCGAACACGCGATCCGCGCAGCCGGACGGCGCGCGGGTGACCGTGCTGGATGTCTCGGTGAACGGCGGCACCGACGGCGCGGTGAAGGCAGCGCATGTCCTGTCGCGGTCGCTCCCCCGTGCCGTACCGGACGCCGGGGCGCAGGTGTATGTCGGCGGCTTCGGCGCCTACCGCGACGAGCTGACGGTCGACTCGCAGCGGGACCTTGAGCGGGCGGAGCGCGTCGGCATCCCGGTTGTGCTCGTCGTGCTGCTCTTGACCTTCGGGTCGATGTGGGCCGCCGCGCTGCCGCTGGCGATCGCGCTGACGGCGTTGATCATCGGACTGGGCGGCGTCGGTGTGGCATCCTACTTCCTGCCGATGTCGGACTTCGTGACCAATTCCGCGTCCATGATCGGCCTGGCGCTCGGCGTCGACTACGCGATGTTCCTGGTTCAGCGGGTCAGGGAGCTGACGCACTCCGGCCACTCGGTCGACGATGCGCTGCGCCAGGCGATGCGGACGACCGGCGTGGCCGTGTTGTGGTCGGGGATCACGGTGCTGCTGGCGGAGTCGACGCTGCTGCTAGTGGACAGCCGGTCGATCCGGTCGGCGGCGTTCGGCATGGTCGTGGTGACACTGGTCGCCGTGTGCACAGCGTTGCTGGTCGGGCCGG
>Ga0187814_10000674_pt1 | contig 11966 bp, 15 predicted proteins | sample NC_S_4_FD_132450 | JGI IMG/M metagenome (GOLD analysis project Ga0187814, IMG submission 132450) | Wetland sediment microbial communities from Neuse River Estuary, North Carolina, USA - ASW-S_4 | ecosystem: Environmental > Aquatic > Freshwater > Wetlands > Sediment | place: USA: North Carolina... | reverse complement strand
GGCCGAGCGCGGCAAGGCGTTCGGCGTCTACGGCGCCATCGCCGGCGGGGGCGGCGCGGTGGGCCTGCTGCTGGGCGGGGTGCTGACCGAGTACCTGTCCTGGCGGTGGTGCCTGTACGTCAACGTCGTCCTGGCGGTCGTCGCGGTCACGGGCGCGGTGCGGCTGCTGGCCAGCCACCCCCGTGATCCGGACGTGCACATCGACTGGCCGGGAACGGTCCTCGAAGTGACAGGGCTGGTGGCCGTGGTCTACGGGCTGTCCGAAGCCGACACCAAGGGCTGGGGCGCGCCGGTGACCCTTGCGCTGCTGGCGGCCGGGGTGGTCCTGCTGGCCGTGTTCGTGCTGGTCGAGCGGCGAGTCGCGCATCCACTGCTACCGCTGCGGATTGTCCTGAACCGCTTCCGCGGCGGTGCGTACCTGGCCATCGGGCTGTCCGCCATAGGCGTGTTCGGGATCTTCCTGTTCCTGACCTACTACCTCCAGCTGACCCTGGCCTACTCGCCGGTCAAGTCCGGCCTGGCCTTCCTGCCGATGATCGCGGCGATCATAGCGGCGTCCACGACGTCCAGCGGCGTGCTGATGCCTCGGTTGGGACCCCGGCCCCTGATCCCGACCGGCCTGCTACTGGCGGCAGGCGGCATGGTCATCCTGGCCACGCAGCTGGGCCTGCGCACCAGCTACCCGGGCCAGATCCTGCTGGCCCTGCTCCTGGTCGGGGCGGGCCTGGGCCTGGTGTTCGGCTGTGCGCTGAACACCGCGACCTACGGCACCGGCGCCGCGGACGCGGGCGTCGCCTCGGCCCTGGTCAACACCAATCAGCAGGTCGGCGGCTCGATCGGCACCGCGCTGCTGAACACGCTCGCCGCCAGCGCCCTGGCCAGCTACGTGCTGGCCCACGGCCGCGGTCCGCTGGTCCTGGCCGAAGCGGCGGTGCACAGCTACGTCGTCGCGTTCTGGGTCTCGGCCGCGATCCTGGCCGTCTCCGCGGTCGTGTGCGGGCTGGTGCTGCGCTCCGGCACGCTGGCGCCGGCCGTCGGCCCGGCCGCCTCGCCCGCCGCGGTGACCAGGGAGGAGATGAGTGTCCGTGGCGCCTGAGCCCGCCGAGGTCCCGCCCGGCCCGAGCGTGCGGCTGATCACCGTGTCTGCGTCCTACGGCGCTGGCGGCAGCGTCGTCGCCCCGGCCCTGGCCGACCGGCTCGGCCTGCCCTTCCTGCAACGGGTGACTACCTCAGAGGGTCATGTCGCGGAGCCCGGGCCGTGCGATGAGCAGCTGTCCACGGAGGAGGTCAAGGCCACTCCGGTGCACCGGCTGCTGGCCCATTTCACCCAGGCGATGCCGACCGGGCCCACCCAGTCGCCGCCGTCCACCCACCACCAGGACGAGCACCTTCGCGGCTACGGCGAGGCCGGGATCCACCGCTTCCTCGCGGGCGGCGGTGGCGTGATCCTGGGCCGGGCGGCGGCGGTCGTGCTGGGCAAGGACCGCGGCTTTCACGTCCGGCTGGATGGCCCGCCCGCCCGTCGCATCGTCCAAGGCGCCGCAGTCGAAGGCATCAGTGAAGAGCAAGCCCGGGAACGCCTGCGCGCGGCCGACAAGGCCCGCACCGCTTACGTCCGCCGCCTATACCGGTGCGACCCGACCGACGCGTCCCTGTACCACCTGGTGATTGACTCCACCGCGATGCCCCTGGATACGGTCATCGAGCTCATCGTCACCGCCGCCCGCGCCCACGAGGCACCCGTCCCCGAGCGGAGCGAGACTCACTAGGGCACGATAGCGACCGGCACCGGGGCGTGGTGGGCCAGTTGGACCGCGACCGAGCCGACTATGCGGTGCATGGCGCTGGACGAGCTGCCGACCAGGATGACCACCACGTCGTCGGGCTGGGCGGCCTGAACCGACTCGGCCGCCGCGATCAGCTCGTGGGCGATCAGGCCCTGGCGCCACTGGAAGTCCCAGGGCAGCCGGCTGGCGTCCAGCCGCTCGCCGGCCGCAACCCGGAGTTCCTCGGCGACCTGGTCGAAGTCGTGCTCCACGATGGCCACGGCGTCGGCCGACAGGCTCACCGTGCTGGTCAGGTGCGCGACCCAGACCACCGTGATCCGGCCGGGCGGCCGGACGCTCAGCAGGCGGGCCGCGGTGTCCAGCGCCCGCGCGGACGGGGGCGAGCCGTCGAACCCGATGACCAGGTGCAGTTCGCGGACGGGCGGTGTTTCGGCGCTCATAAAGAGCCAACATAGACCCGGCGGCCGGCGCTCACAGGTGATAGGCGTACTCGCGGAACTCCCAGTCGGTGACGAACCGCTCGAAGCGCTCGATCTCGTTGCGCTTGTACCGCTTGTAGGAGTTGATGGTGGGGTTGAGCAGCGCGCTCAGCGCCCGCGCGTGCGCGAGCACCCCGCCGATGGCGTGCCGGCCGACGGCGGACAGGCCGTCGGGCCCGCCCGGGTCACCGAACACGTTCCGCCCGGCCTCGTCGTTCACCGAGACGTGCACGTGGAAGCCGGACCCGCCCTCATCGTTGAACGGCTTGGCGCTCACGGTGGAGTACCGGACCGACCCGGCGCGGGTCGCCGAGCTGCTTCCCGGCCCGCTCCGGCCCGCCCCGGAGGACCCAGGGGCGGTCGCGCTGATCTGGACCGACTGGCGCTGCGCGAGCAGGTCCCGGCGGCCGGGTTCGTCAACGCCCACCCGATGGCGCACCACCGGTGGATGCCCTCGATCGAGAAGGGTGCCCCGGCGGACTGGCGGCCACGGTGTTCACCGGCGACCGGGCCCGGGCCAGCCGGGTCTCGGCCCAGCTGGTCGCTGGGACCGTGTGGGTCAACTGCTTCTTCGTCCGCGACCTGCGGGCGCCGTTCGGGGGGGCCCGGCAGTCCGGGATCGGCCGCGAGGGCGGCACCTGGAGCTTCGACTTCTACGGGGACGTGAAGAACACCGTCTATGCACCAGAAGGGTGGCACCAGGATGGGTGAAGTCGCCGGCGCCGGCCTGCTCGCGCACGTTCCGACCATCATGCTCCCCCACGCCGAGCGCCTCGAGCTCAACGAGGGCAAGGAGATCAGCCTGGTGCCCGGGCTGGAACGGCTGCGGCACGAGGTGTTCGAGACCGCCGACTACGAGACCGTGGTGGTGCTGGACTCGCACTGGCACACCACGGTGGAGTTCGTCGTGGCCGCCCAGGAGGTGCGGGCCGGGCTGTTCACCTCCGACGAGCTGCCCCGGGGCATGTGCCGGATCCCGTACGACTGGCGCGGCGATCCCGCGCTGGCCCCGGCCATGGCCGCGCGCGCGGACGAGCACGGCACGTGGATCACCGCGATCGACGACCCCTGCCTGCCGGTGCACTACGCGACCGTCAACCTGTGGACCTACCTGGGCCGCGGTCTGGACCGGCGCTGGGTGTCGGTCAGCACCGCGCAGACCGGCGACACCGAGGACTTCCTGCGGGCCGACCGGGCGCTGGCCGCGGCCATCGCCGCGACGGACGCCAAGGTGCTGCTCATCGCGTCCGGCGCCATGTCCCATACCTTCTGGTCGCTGCGGGAACTGCGCGCGCACGAGGCCAGCGACCCGGCGCACATCAGGACGGCGGCGGCCCGCGCGGCCGACCTGGAGCGGATCGGCAGGCTGGAGGCGGGTGATCACGCCCGGGTGATCGAGACCATGCCGGACTTCCAGAAGTACCGGCCCGAGGCCAGGTTCGGCCCGTACCTGATGATGATCGCGGCGCTCGGGGAGGGTGCGGTGACGGCGCCCGGCCGCGCCTACAGCGACTCGCCGGGCACACGATCGCGAACGACTTCGGCCTGCACGACTTCCGCGACACCGACGCCGGCTCGATGCTGCGGGTCAAGGGCTCAGACACGATGGCCCCGCTCGGCCAGGGCCTGGTCACCGGGTGGGACTTCCGCGGCAAGCGGCTGCGCAGCTACGTCAACGGCGCGGTGGTCCAGGACGGGTCCACCGACGAGATGCGCTGGGACATGCACTACCTGGTGGCCGACATCGCCCGGACGATCACCCTGGTACCCGGCGACGTGCTGCTGTCCGGGACGCCGGCCAACTCCCGGCCGGTGCAGCCGGGTGACGTGGTGGAGGTCGAGGTGGAGGGCCTGGGCCGGCTGACCAATCACGTGGTCGCGGGTCCTGGCCCGGTCCCGGCCGGCTTCGGGGCCGCAGCCGACGGCGAGCGAGGAGGTCATCTCCACCGCGCTCGGCGGGGACTGGGAGTTCCGCGGCATCCGGCCTCCGGCCAAGAGCTGAGGCCACAGCCCTTACCATCGTCCCATGCCCCGCCGCCTCGCCATCGGAAACGCTCAGGACCTCGTCCAGGCCGAGCGCGACATCCGGGACCGCATCGGCGGGCAGCAGCTGGACTTCGCCGCGATGGCGGCGGTGTCCAACATCTACCGGGCGGCCAACGCGATCCGCCACCACATGGAACAGCGGGTGCTGGCCGAGGAGAACCTATCCTGGGCCGCATTCACGGTGCTGTTCGTGCTGTGGATCTGGGGCGACCAGCAGACCAGGCACCTGGCCGCCGAGGCCGGCGTGACCAAGGGCACGCTGACCGGCGTGCTGAAGACGCTGGAGAAGCGCGGCCTGGCCCGGCGCCGCGGGCACGACGAGGACGGCAGGCTGGTCCTGGTGTCGCTGGAGACCAAGGGCCGCGAGGTGATCGAGCGGCTGTTCCCCGCGTTCAACACGGGCGAAGCGCTGGTCAGCGCCAGCCTGTCCGAGCGGGAGAAGAACCAGCTCGCCTCCCTGCTGCGGAAGATCATCCGGACCGTGGAGGAAGAAGACGACTAGCTCAGTCGGGGACGGCCAGCTCGCCGAGCAGGGACCAGTCGTCCGGCGGGATCGAGAAGCTCACGATCCGGGGGGTGACCTTCTGGTCTGGCCACGGTAACAATGATCCCGCGAGGCTGGCGCGTGGTGTCAAGCGATCAGCCGTCTCACCGGGAGACACGGGGCACCGAGGAGGTAGGGGATGACGGCAGGCGGGAAGCGCGGCTTCGACGCCAGGGTGGCCCACCCGGCCCGGGTCTACGACTACTGGCTCGGCGGCAAGGACAACTTCGAGGCGGACCGGATCGCCGGGGAGGCGACCATCGCGGCCTACCCCGCGATCCGCGCCTCCGCGCGAGCCAACCGGGCGTTCCTCGCGCGGAGCGTCCGCTACCTGGCCGCCGAGGCCGGCATCCGCCAGTTCCTGGACATCGGCACCGGGCTGCCCACGGCCAACAACACGCACGAGGTGGCCCAGTGGGTCGCCCCGGAGAGCCGGATCGTCTACGTCGACAACGACCCGCTGGTGCTCTCGCACGCGCGGGCGCTGCTGACCAGCAGCCCCGAGGGCGGCACCGCCTATCTGGATGCCGACCTGCGGGATACGGACCGCATCCTCGAGCTGGCCGCGGACACCCTGGACTTCACCCAGCCGGTCGCCATCATGCTCCTGGCCATCCTGCACTACATCCCGGACCTGGACGAGGCGCAGCGGATCGTGGCCCGGCTGGTCGGCGCCGTCCCGTCCGGCAGCTACCTGACGATCTCCCACGCGGCCAGCGACATCTCGCCGGCGGAGATGGCCGAGATGATCAGGCGGATGAACGAGCACCTGGCCGAGGGCAATCACGTCGGGCGGCCCCGGGACGTGGTCGCGCGGTTTTTCGCGGACGTGGACCCGGTGGAGCCGGGCGTGGTGAAGGTGACCGAGTGGCGCCCGGCCTCGGCGGTGGAGGCCGAGGGGCCGACCTCCCTGTGGGGTGGCGTCGGGCGCAAGCCGTGACCGCGCCGGAGGCCACGGAGGCGATGGTGGCGCGGGTCCGGGCCAGCCTGGAGCGGCAGGGCATGATGGCCACGCTCGGCGTGGAGCTGATCGCCATCGAGCGAGGCCGGGTGGAAATGGCGCTGGACTACGACGACCGGTTCACCCAGCAGCACGGGTTCCTGCACGCCGGCGCCGTCGCCTCGGTCCTGGACAGCGCATGCGGGTACGCGGCGTACAGCGTCATGCCGCCGGACGCCTCTGTGCTGACCGTGACCTACACCGTCAACCTGCTCGCGCCCGCGGCCGGGCAGCGCTTCACGATGACCGGCCAGGTGCTCCGGGCCGGCCGGACCCTGGTCGTCTGCCGCGGGGAGGCGTTCGCCGACGGCGCCGAACGGCCGTTCGCGGCCATGCAGGCCACGATGACCGCCCTGTACGGCCGACCTGGCGTCAGCGGCTGAGCCGACCGCAGAGGCGCTAGGGGATACGCCCGGAAATGCGCACAGCCGTGGCCACCAGCAGGCCAGCCCGCTCCCGCGCGGCGGGCTCCTCGCGGATGGTGTCGGCCAGGAACTGATCGGGGTCGATCCCGAGTGAGGTGGCGTCGGAGTCCGTGTGCGCGTCCAGCCAGCGCTTGAGCTGGGGGCCGTCGACCTCGGGGTGGAACTGGACCGCGAGGTGCCGGCCGATGCGGAACGCCTGGACGGCCACGTCGTTGCGGGCCAGCACGGTCGCGGCGGCGGGTAGCAGGCAGCGGTCGTTGTGGAACTCCAGCCAGGGGCCGGCCGGGATCACGTCAGGATCGGGCGAGTCGGCCATGATCCAGCCAATCTCCCTGCGCTCCATCGCCTCGACCCGGCCGCCCAGCGCGGCGCAGAGCGCCTGGGCACCGAAGCAGATCCCGAGCACGGGCACGCCCGCCTGGTCGGCCGCGCGCAGCCAGGCCAGTTCGGCCGTGATCCAGGGATCGTGGTCGTTGACCGAGCTGACGGCGCCGAGCACCACGACGTGATCCACGCGGTCGAGTGCGGGCAGCGGGCCGTCGTCGGGGAACAGGTGGACGGAAAGCTCGGCGCCGCGCGCCTCGTACGCCTCGGCGATGAAACCGGCCGAGTCAATGTCGTGGTGCCTGATGACGAGGACCCGCATCCTCCCCAGCCTCCTCACGCGCGGCTTCGGACCGTTGCCGCCCAGCTCGTTTGGTGCCAAAAAACTATCTTCTATGATCGGTGCGGTCGATCTAACTGATCTTGACATGTGGGTCCGGGGGGTGCCATACGACGAGTTCGCCCGCCTGCGGCTCCAGGCGCCGGTCGCGTGGTTTCCGGACGAGGGATCGGGCTTCTGGTCGGTGCACCGGTACGCCGACATCGTGGCGGCCAGCCGGGACGTGGCCACGTTCTCGTCGGGCCGCGGGGTCTCCTTCGAGGAGCCGACCGATGAGGACATGGCGGCTCGCCGCACGATCATCGACACCGACCCGCCCGAGCACACCAAGCTCCGCAAGATCGTGTCGGGCAGCTTCTCGCAGCGGGCGGTCGCGGTCTACGAGCACTTCATCACCGAGCTCACCGAGCAGTTGCTGGACCGGTGCCCGGCCACCGGGCCGGACGGAGCCCCGGCGAGCTTGAGTACGTCGGCGGCACCCGGGGCGTGTTCGCCGGGCCGCACGGCGTGGCCGACCTGGACCAGGCGCTGGCCACCGTCCCGGACCAGCTGGCCCGCGGCTTCACCACCCTCTGCGTCAAGCCGTCACAGTTCACCGACGACACGGCCCGGATCGGCGCGTTCTGCCGCGAGCTGGTGGCCAAGACCTCCGCGCTCGGACGGATTTGAGTACCGTCTTGACAGTAGATCGTTTGCGTCCGTACGATCCCGGCAAAACCAGGGAGGCTTCGATGGCCAAGTCCGATCCCGCATACGAGCGCCTGGGCGCGAAGGTCCTGTCACTCCCCGATGTCATCGCCCAGTCGGTCGGGTTCATGGGCCCGGTTTTCTCCTCGGCCTTCGTGATCCCGCCGGTGGTCGGGGTGAGGATGATGGCGGTCGGCTCGGTGCGCAGCTTCGCGGATGCGCCGGGCCGGGCCTGGCTGCTGGTGTCGGCGGTGCTGGCCGTCCTGATCACCGGCGGCGCGATCTTCGGCTCGTTCTACAAGGTCACCAGCCCCACGATCCTCGCGCCGTGGTTCGCCCTCGGCGTGCTCGCGCTCGGCTTCGTGTCCACCTTCGTCGCCCGGGCCCGGCGGTCGGCCAGCACGCAGCTGCCTGACCTGTCCAAGAGCAGGGCGTGACCTCGCCGCGTGCCGTCATCGTCACCGGTGGCGGCACCGGCATCGGCGCCGCCGTGGCCCGCCTGCTCACCGCGGGCGGCGACCGGCGCTACGACGGCTCGTAGCCGGCCTTGCTCAGCATCCGGCGCAGGTCGAGCACCATCTGCTCGTCGATGTCCTTGCCCTTGGGATGTTCGAGGAACGCGCTCTCCGACCCGACCCTGACGGCCACCTGGCCATCGGGGTGGACGTCCACCGTGCCGATCGCGTCCAGCAGCGAGGTCACCGCGTGCCACTCGATGTTGTGGCTGACCGGGTGCTGGAAGATCTGGCGCAGCGTGTTCCGGTGACGGTTGTCAAGGTGCGGTGATTCCGGCGAGGATGACATCGTGCTCCCTTCTGGGCCGACCCTACGCCACGTGCTGGTCGTGGGGGTGGACGGAGTCCGTTTCGATCTGCTGGGCCCGGAGGTGACCCCGGTCATCTGGGATTTCGGCCGCGACGGCTTCCTAGGCCCGGTGCCCGTCGACGAGGGCACGCCGACCTGGTCCGGGCCGTGCTGGGCGACGATCGCCACCGGCCACGGGGTGGACGGGCACGGCATCACCGGCAACGACCTGACCGGGCACCGGCTGGCCGATCACCCTGACTTCGTGACCCTAGCCACCCGCGCGGGGCTGCCCACTCTGCTCGCGGTCAGCGGCTGGCCGCCGCTGGCCCTGGCCGAGCAGGGCGGGCCGCTGTTCGCCGAGGCGGCCCGGCGGGAGTTCGTCGTCCTGGGTGAGCTCAGCCTGGCCGGGTGGGACGCGGCGGACGAGGCTACGACCGGGCTCGCGGCGAGGATCCTGGCCGAGGACGGGCCGCGGCTGTCGTTCGTCTACCTGGGCGCGGTGGACGCGGTGGGGCACGTGCTCGGCGCGGGTGCGGCCTACCAAGAGGCCGCGCGGGTCGCCGATCGGCGGCTGGGACGGCTGCTCTCCGCGGTCCGGTCCCGTCCGTCTGTCGCGGACGAAGGCTGGACGATCGTGGTGGTCACCGACCATGGGCATCTCGACGCGGGCGGGCACGGCGGGCGCGAGCCCGAGGTCACGACGGCCTGGGCGGCGGCGGCCGGGCCGGGCATCCGCCCGGGCGGCCCGTCGCTGATCATGCGGCAGGCGCAGGTCGCACCCCTGGTGCTCACCGCGCTGGGCGGCGGCCAGTCGGAGTTAAGGGCCGTTCCCGCCGGGGTGAGCTGGTCAGTCTCGCAGTCATGTCCGGGCTTCGGCCGTTGAAGCCGATGTGCTGGAACGATTGCTCGGGATGATCTGTGGATCGGACCGGGTCCTTCTGCCGGATGCGATCGCTCCGCAGGCTCTCCATGGGTTCTGCAACCGACAAGCCGACCCGCAGGCGCGAGCCAGCTATTGCGGCAACGCCGCGCAGTTCACGCCGGACGGTGTGGCCGTGGGCCAGATGACTGACAGGCGGTACGCCTGGTATTGGGGCGTAACCTGAAAGATCCGGGTCAGCTGCTGGGTTATCTCCTGTCTTCCGCACGCCTCAAGCGCTTGGCTCTGCCGGGCCTGGGCCAGCGCGACCGCCTCCGCCTTGGTCAGGGCCGGCTGAGCGGAAAATGAGACCGCCGGCCGGTGCAGCAGCGAGTCGAACACCCCCATCAGGCCTTTGGCCACGGCATAAAGCGCGCCCTCGCGGACCTGGACCGCGCTGACGGATGCGATATAGGTGGTGTCCGGGCCGATCTCGGGGTCAGGAAGCGACACCGTGATGGTGCGGGTCTGCCGGTTGACGGTGGCGCTCCGGGACGTCAGGGTAGCGAAGTTGATCAGGCCGTACACGGCCACTTTCGCGTCTACCGTGATGGTCTCATGGACCAGGGATGCAATGACATGGTTGAGGCTGTCGCCCAGCGTGCCGGTCGACGGGAGCAATCGCAGGGTCACCGAAGCGGTGGCCTGGACCTGGTAGAGGAGAGCGTTCGTGCGCAGCCCGGCGTGATGCGTCTCCAGCCCCACCTGCTTGATGCTGTTCAGGCTGACCTGCTGCACCCGGGTGCCGGAAAAGACAAATGCCCCGGCGCAAATGACGGCCGCGCTGACCAGCACGCAAAGCGGCCCCAGGATCAGCCCGCGGGGCCGCTTCCGCAGCCTGGTGGCAATGGCGGCCAGGGCAAGCAGGGCAACTGCGCCGCCGACGTACTCGGCCCATTGCGCAGCGGTGTACGTGGCCGACAGCATCCCGATCAGTCCCCTGACCCGGATCCAGGTGCCGGTGCTGAGGGGATGGCGATGAGCGCCGTTAGCCCGGCGGCGGACATCAGGAAGTGACCGTTAGGCAGCATGACTTCAGGCTACGACGACCTGCCCCGAATAGCGCAGCAACTTTTACGGCGAGTGACCTGCCCGTGTATAAGCGTAGACAGGCCTGGACACCGCGGTGGATAGCCGGTGATACAGACCCTGGCGTCTTGGCCGTTGACAGCGGGGCCGGCCCCGCGGACGTGACACTGGCGGGGCTCCCGGTCAACGTAGAAGGGCGGAAGAAGCAAGGAAACCGCTTGGGCCTTTAGAGCTATTACCGGCTGGGCGGTCGGGACCTACAATGTCGGTACGTGCGGGTTGACCAGGGCCGACGTACTGAGCGTGGGGAGCATGGCGTGGGGTGTGGGCGGTGCGGTGCGACCCTGGAGGAGGGCGACCGGTTCTGCGGGCATTGCGGCGCGCCGGTGGGTGGCTGCCCGTCGTGCGGTGCGCCGGTTGTTGCCGGGCATCGTTTTTGCCGTGCCTGCGGTGCGGCCCTGGTTGAGGTTACCCCTGCGCCGTCGGCGGCTGCTTCGGCACCGCCGGCGGCGGTGCCCGGGCCGGGCCGGGAGCCGGCCGCCGAGCGGCGGGTGTGCTCGGTGCTGTTCTGCGACATGGTGGGGTTCACCCCGCAGTCGGAGGCGCGCGATCCCGAGGCGGTCCGGGAGCTGCTGTCGGAGTACTTCGCGGTGGCGCGGACGGTGATCGGCCGGTACGGCGGGGTGGTGGAGAAGTTCATCGGGGACGCGGTGATGGCGGCGTGGGGCACCCCGGCGGCCACCGAAGGGGATGCGGAGCGGGCCGTGCGCGCCGCGCTGGACCTGGTGAGCGCCGTAGCTGAGCTGGGGGCTGGGGCCGGTCTGCCGGGGCTGGCCGTACGTGCTGGGGTGGTGACCGGTGAGGTGGCCGTCACGCTGGGTGCGGTCGGTGAGGGGATGGTGGCCGGGGACGCGGTGAACACCGCGTCCCGGGTGCAGGCGGCGGCCGAGCCGGGCTGGGTGCTGGTTGATGCGACGACGCACCGGCTGGCGGGCAGTGGGATCGGGTTCGCCGACGCCGGGGAGCACCAGCTGAAGGGCAAGACAGAGCCGGTGCAGCTGTGGCGGGTCACCCGGGTGCTGTCCGGGGTGGGTGGGTCGCAGCGGGTGGACGGGCTGGAGGCGCCGCTGACCGGCCGGGACGCCGAGCTGCGCACGATCAGGGACCTGTTCCATGCGGCGGCGGACCGGCGGGTGCCGCGGCTGGTACTCATCTCGGGGCCGGCCGGGGTGGGCAAGTCGCGGCTGGGCTGGGAGTTCTTCAAGTACATCGACGGGCTGAAGGCGGAGGTGTGGTGGCATCGCGGCCGGTGCCTGTCCTACGGGGAGGGGGTGGCGTTCTGGGCGCTGGCCGAGATCGTCCGGCAGCGGCTGGGCATCGCCGAGGAAGACCCGGCCGAGGTCGCCGCGGGCAAGATGGCGGAGGGCCTGGCCCGGTACGTACCCGACCCGGCCGAGCGCGGGTATGTGGGTGCGCGGCTGGGCCGGCTGCTCGGCGTGGCGGCCGCGGGGGATGACGGCGAAGTCTTGTCGCGGGAGGAGCTGTTCGCGGGGTGGCGGCTGTTCTTCGAGCGGCTCGC
>Ga0187814_10000673_pt1 | contig 11966 bp, 9 predicted proteins | sample NC_S_4_FD_132450 | JGI IMG/M metagenome (GOLD analysis project Ga0187814, IMG submission 132450) | Wetland sediment microbial communities from Neuse River Estuary, North Carolina, USA - ASW-S_4 | ecosystem: Environmental > Aquatic > Freshwater > Wetlands > Sediment | place: USA: North Carolina... | reverse complement strand
GCCACCACCGGGACCCTGCAGGTCTCGGCCTCCGGCCAGAACCCCTCGCAGAACACGAACCCGTCGCAGACCGGCGGCCCGCCGACCCAGGGCGGGCAGCCGCCGACGCCGCCGCCGACGCAGACCAACTCCCAGTCCCCCTGAGCGCCCGCCGCCATGGCCGAGGGCCCGCCGTCCGGCGGGCCCTCGAGTCTTGCACCCTTGCGCGGGTCCGTCCACGTGCCCCGCCGCTACTCCCCGCCCATGCGCATCATCCCGCCGCCCGTGCCCTCCACCTTGCGCAGGAAGAAGACCGGGATGAACGCCACGAGCAGGATCAGCGCCGTCAACATGAACACGTCGTCGATGCCGTTGGTGAAGGCCTGCTGCGAGACGAGCCCGGAGAGGAACTCGTTGCCGAGCACGGCCGGGGGGAGCCCGGGAAACCAGCGGCTGAAGTCCTGGCCGATGGCGGAGAAGAGCCCCACGACCGCCGGGTGGCTCGGCGCGACGGTCGCCGAGAGGTTGTTCGTGTAGCCGGCCATCTGGCCTGTGAGGTACGCCGTCAGGTACGCGATGCCGAAGGAGCCCGCGACGCGCTGGATGATGTTGGAGATGGCGGAGGCCTGCCCGACGAGGCGCGTCGGGATGGCGTTGAGGCCGGCCGCCTGCACGGGCATCATCATGAAGCCCATGCCGAGGCCGCGCACGACGAGCCACATCACGATGGTGCCCGTCGCGGTGAAGACGGTCAGGTTGTGCATCAGGAAGGTCGCCACGACCAGGATCACGAGGCCGACGAAGGCGACCGGGCGCGGCCCGATGCGATCGAACAGCTGGCCCGAGATGGGCATCATGATGCCGCTCATCAGCGCGGAGGGCATCAGGATGAGACCGGTCTCGAAGGCACCCATGCCCGCGATGTTCTGCAGGAAGAGAGGGATGTAGAACACGCCCGAGAACAGGGCGACCGTCGTCGCGATGACGAGGACGTTCGACCAGCCGAAGATCCCGTAGCGGAAGACGCGCATGTCGAGGAGCGGGTGCTCGACGAGCAGCTCCCACCAGACGAAGAACGTCAGCAGGGCGAGCGATCCCACGAGCATCAGCACGATCGTCTCGCTCGACCAGCCGATCGTCTGCCCCTCGGAGAGCGCGTAGAGGAGCATGAAGAGACCGCCCGCAGACGCGAGGAACCCCACCGTGTCGAAGGGCCCCACGGGGTGGCGCTTGAACACCGGCAGGACGCGCTCCGCCGCGAGCACGCCGAAGATGCCGATCGGCACGTTGATGTAGAAGATCAGCCGCCAGTCCACGAACTGCACGAGGTACCCGCCGATCGTCGGACCGAGCGCCGGCGCGATGATGATCGCGATGCCGACGATGCCCATCGCGCTGCCCACGCGGTTGCGGGGCACCATCCGGTAGAGCATCGACGTCATGACCGGCATGATCATGCCGCCGCCGATCGCCTGCAGCACGCGGAAGCCGATCAGCGCCCCGCCGCTCCAGCTCAGGCCGCTCAGGGCCGAGCCGACCGTGAAGACGAGCAGCGACAGGACGTAGAGCCTCTTGTAGCCGATGCGGTCGCCGATCCAGGCGCTCGTCGGCACGACGACGCCGAGCGTCAGCATGTAGATCGTCACGATCCACTCGACCTGCGCCGTGCTCATGCCGAACGTCGACATGATCGTCGGGATCGCCACGTTGACGATCGAGGAGTCCAGGATCGCCATGAACCCGCCGATCACGGTCACGAGGAGGGCGACGACCCAGTTGCCGACCTGGACCTCCGGGCCGTGCTCGCCGCCGACGTCGAAGGCGCCGGGCGCCTGCTCCTCCGCCGCCATCGCCTCGGTCCGCGCGGAGCGGGCCAGGTGCCGCGGGCGGGACGACTCGAGCGCCGTGCCCTCGCCCGCGTCCGCGGGCTCGGGCGTCGGGGCCTCCGGCCGCTCCTCCTGCCCGGCGGGCCCAGACTCCACCTGTCCGCGCGCGTCCGCCTCGTCGCTCACTGCCCGCCACCTCCGATCGCGATGCGCACGGAGACCGACATCCCGAGGTAGCGCGGCACGTTCGCCCCGTTCGGCAGGGCGATGCGCACTGGCACCCACTGGGCCGACTTCGAGAAGGCCTGCCCCTGGCTCATGGCCGGCACCGGCCAGACGATGGACGCCACCGCCGGGTAGATCCGCGCCACCTTGCCCTGGACGACCGTGTCCGGCCGGGAGGCGAACCTGAGGTCCGCCGTCTGCCCCTTGCGCAGGTGGCCCGCGCCGCCCTCGTCAACGTAGGCGAGGACGTAGGCCCGGCTGAGGTCCGCGACGAGCGCGACCTCCTGGCCCTGCGCGACGAGCTCGCCCGGGTACCCGTAGTCCCCGACGAGGCGGCCGCCGTGCGGGGTGACGAGGCGAAGGCTGCCGCCCGCCGTGGTCACGCTGCCGAGCACGGCCTCCCGACCGACCTGGCTGCCCTGGCTGAGCGTCGTCCAGCCCGCGATGCGGCCGGCGGCCGGCGCCACCACCTGGTAGGTGGGTGCCGCGAGTTGGGCGTTGTCGGTGCCGGTCCAGTCCTGGCGGCTCACGGCAAAGCTCCACGCGATCACCGCCATCGCCAGGGCGGCCAGCCCCAGGAAGGCGATCGGGAGCCAGATGCGCCTCATGATCCGGTGTGGATCCGCACTTCGACCGACAGGCCCATGTAGAGGTTGGCGCCGTCAGGGTTCTGGAAGCGGACGAGCACGGGCACGCGCTGGGTCACCTTGGTGAAGGTGCCGCTGCTCTGCGACGTCGGGAGGATCGCGAGGGCCGCCTGCGTCGCGGGCACGACCGCCGTCACGCGGCCGGGGAACGTGTCCGAGGGGTAGGCGTCGATCGTCACGTCGACCTGCTGGCCCACCTTGACGGAGCCGATCTGGTTCTCCGGCACGTACGCTACCACCTCGTTGCCCGCCCAGGAGACGATCTGCGCCAGAGGCGTGCCGGCGGCCACGTACTGGCCCTGCCCCACCTCGACGCTGGCGACCCGGCCCGCCGCCGGCGCCGTCACGGCGATCGTCGCCGTCGACGGCTTGGCCTTGCCCTGGGCCGGCACCGCCACCTGCTCTTGCAGCAGGGTCGCACCGGCGGCGTAGCGCTGTCCCGGCGTGGGCAGGGTGCCCACGACCTGGCCGGGCGAGAGCGCCACCGCCGTGACGAGGTTCGCCGACAGCTGCGCGTCGTCCGTCGACACGTAGTGCTGCCCTTGGTAGTAGAAGTAGTACCCGCCGGCCCCGATCAGGGCGAGGATCACGACGATCACGATCTCGATCAGGATCAGCCTGCCCACCTTCATGGCGTACGCCGGCCCAGGCCGGCGACTTCCCCCCTCACCCTAGTCGTCGCCCTGGCTGAGCTTGTGGCTCAGCCGCACGATCGCAGCCAGCTCCTCGTCGCTGAGCGGCGCGAAGAGGTGCTCGATCTCCCTCTCGATCTCGGCGTGGGCCTCCTCGAGCATGGCCGTGGCCCGCTCGGTCATGCGGACCGCCACCTCGCGCCGGTCCTCCTGTCCGCGCCTGCGCTCCACCATCTGCTCGGTCTCGAGGCGGTCCAGAAGCCCCGTCATGCTGCTCGCGCTGAGGCCCGTCTCATGCGCAAGGTCGCTCGCGCGCATCGCGCCGCGCTCCGCGAGGAGGTGCAGGACGGTCATCTGCGCCGGCGTGAACTCGTGCCGCAGGGTGCTGGTGCGGGCGCGCATCAGGCGGTTCAGGCGGCGCAGCTCGATCATCAACTGGCGGACCTGCTGCTGGCGGTCCATCATCGCGTCCTTTCTTCGGAGCCAAGCATTACATCTCCGTATATTTTCTTAGCGAAGGACATCTTAGCGCGTGCCCCACCCGGACGCAAGACCCAATCGGCCGGGGCGCCCTCGCGGCTCCGCCGCGCGGCGAGGGCGCCCTCTCGGGCGCCCTCGCGGTTCAGGACAGGTCCCCCGCCAGCACCTCGGGTCCGTACGGTCCGTCGGCGGACCCGGCGGGCGTCGGGACGACGCGGATCCTGCCCGCGGGCGGGTCGACGCCGCCGAGCGCGCAGCTGCCCGCCCAGTCCGCCGGGCCGTCGCCGCCCTGGATCGGCACCATCAGCCCCTTTGCCACGCCGGCGCCGGAAGGGTCCAGCATCTCGAACGCGTAGGCGCCGTAGGCCGCGCCGAGCGTCGCGGGGTCGGCCAGTTGGATGCCCCACACCTCCATGCTGCGGGCACGGGCGCCCGGGGGCGCCGCGAGGAGCACGAGCCCGCTCGGGCCGGCCCCGCCGCCCGGGCTCGAGAGCTCCACGGAGAGCGGTCCCGGGGCCGGCGCCTGCGCGGGGGACGGCCAGGCCACGGGCAGGGGTCCCGGGGCGGCCAGCGGGTTCACGATGCCGAGCTGGTGGAAGGTGGCCGGCCCCACCTCGCCGTCGGCGGTGATGCCCCGCGCGGTCTGGAAGGCCCGTACGGAGGCCTGGGTCGCCTCGTCGTAGTAGCCGCTGATGCCGCCCGCGTAGTAGCGCAGGCGACGCAGAAGCACCTGCACGAACGCGACGTCGAGGCCGTTGCGCCCGGGGAGGATGCCGCGGCCGCCCGCCGCCGTGTACAGCCAGAGCGCGTCGAACGTGCCCTCGCCGGCCACGCCCTGCGCCGTCAGACCGCTCTGGCCGTTCGCGGCGGCGTCCTGCTTGAACGTGTAGGTGGCGCCGGCGGTGCGGGCGTCGTACCGACCGCTCGCCGCCTTGCCGACCACCGCCGCGTAGCGGTAGAGGTTGAGGCGGTTCTGCAGGACGGTCACGTCGCCGCCCGAATCCCCCTCGCGCAGCAGGCGCGTGCCGAACGGCGGCCCGCCGTACGTGTCGCCCTGGCCGAGGGCCAGGAACGTCTCGCTGCCCACGACGCCGTCCGCGCGCAGTCCGAAGTAGGCCTGCAGGCTCAGGGCGGCCTGGCGCGACGCCGGCCCGAAGGAGCCGTCCACCGCGACGGGCGTGCCGATCGGTGTGGTGGCCGCGTCCACGACCCGCAGCAGCTGGTTGTAGAGCACCTGGAAGACCGCGACGTCGCTGCCGGTCCTGCGTGGGCTCTGAAGGCCCAGCACCCGTGAGCCGAACGGCACGTAGGGCGGGAAGTCGGTTTCAAAGCGCGCCATGGCAAAGCCCTCCTCGCAGCAGGCTATGCCGTCGGCGCCCGGTTTGCGTAACGTGGCGACCGAAACGCAGCTAGCGCGACGCCGCCCCGAGCGACGCGATCTGCTCGGCGCGCTCCAGGACGTCCCCCTCCCGCCAGACCTCGATCTCGAGAGCACCGGGGGCCCTCGGCGGGTCGAGGGACTTCGGCAGGTCGACGCCGCCGAGCGCCACGATGACAAGGCGCTCGGCGCCCGACAGCACGGCCCTGCCCACGGCCTCGGAGAGCTCCCCGGCGTCGAGGGCGGCGCCGCGCAGGACGCGCACGACGAGGCGCTGCCGCTCGGCGGTGGCGCCGGTCGCGCCGAAGTAGGCGTCGGCCGCCTCGAGGGGGGTGGGCAGCCAGTCCACGCGCATCCCGTCGCGACGCAGGAGCTCGGCGACGGCGTCGCAGATCTCCCAGGCGGACATCCTCTGCCACGCCTCGCGCCAGCGCAGCTGCGCCACCTGGCCGGCGCGGAGGTGGAGCGCTCGCACCTGCATGCGCCCCTCGACCACGGCGAGGGCGACGAAGGGTGCCGCGGCCGCGAGCGCGAGTCCGACGGCCGTCGCGAAGCGCCCCGGCCCCTGGCCACCGACGAGCGCGGCGACGGCGACGGCGCCGCAGAGCAGCACGGCCGGCCAGGCCGCCCGCGTCGGGCCGGGCGGCGCGAGATAGGATGGAGTACTTGGGCGCGGCAAGGGCATCCCTCCGGACGTAGCATGGCCCGGGAGGTGTCCGCGATGCGAGGGGGCGACGGCGAAGGCCGCCGCCCGCAGCGCGGGAGGCGGCCTTCCGATGTCGCTCAGGCGCGGAAGACGGGCGCGTCCTTGAGCGGTGCGAAGCGGGCGGTGAAGAAGCGCAGCCGCTTGGGCTCGTGCACGAAGCGCAGGCCGGGAATCTCGCCGCGCTGCGCGTAGAGGTTCGCCACGGACTCCGCCACGACGTCCATGTGGCTCTCCGTGTAGACGCGCCTCGGCACGGTCAGCCGGACGAGCTCGAGCTTCGGGTGGTGGTTCTCGCCGGTCACCGGGTCCCGTCCGGACGAGACGACGCCGCGCTCCATGCTGCGCACGCCGCCCTCCACGTAGAGGGCCGCGGCCAGGGCCTGCGCGGGCAGCTCCTCCTGGTCCAGGTGCGGCAGGAAGCGCTTCGCGTCGAGGAAGACGCCGTGCCCGCCGACGGGCTGCACGATGGGGACGCCGACGGAGAGCAGGCGCTCGCCCAGGCGGCGCACCTGCAGGACCCGGTAGCGGATGTAGTCGTCCTCGACCATCTCGCGGATGCCCACCGACATGGCCTCCATGTCGCGCCCGGCCATGCCGCCGTAGTGGGGGAAGCCCTCGAAGACGACCAGGAGCTCGCGGGCCGCCTCGAAGACGTCCTCCTGGCGCGTCGCCAGGAAGCCGCCGATGTTGACGAGGTTGTCCTTCTTGGAGCTCATCGTGCAGCCGTCGGCGTACGAGAGCTGCTCCTTGAAGATCTCGCGGATCGGACGGCCCGCCTGGCCGGCCTCCCGTTCCTGCACGAAGAACGCGTTCTCCACGGCGCGGGTGGCGTCCATGTAGATGGGCACCTTGTAGCGGTCGCACAGCGCGCGGACGGCGCGCAGGTTCTCGAGGGAGACCGGCTGGCCGCCGGCCATGTTCACGGTGAGGGCGAGGGAGAGGTACGGCACCTTGCCCGGCCCCGCCTCCTGGAACACCCGCTCCAGCTTGGCAAGGTCGACGTTGCCCTTGAACGGGCCGAGGTCCTCGGGGTCGTGGGCGGCGTCGCAGATCACGTCGACGAAGCGCCCGCCCGCGAGCTCCTGGTGCTCGCGCGTCGTGGTGAAGTACATGTTGCCTGGGACGACGTCGCCGGGCTTGATCATGACCTGGGACAGGATGTGCTCCGCGCCGCGCCCCTGGTGGGTCGGGACGACGTACGGCATCCCGTAGACGTCCTGCACGGCGCGCTCCATGTGGAAGAAGCTCTCGGAGCCCGAGTAGGCTTCGTCGCCCGTCATCAGGGCGCCCCACTGGCGGTCCGACATGGCGTTGGTGCCGGAGTCGGTCAGGAGGTCGATGTAGACCATGCGGGAACGGATGAGGAAGGTGTTGTAACCTGCGCGCTCGATTTCCTCGACGCGCTCCTTGCGGGACGTCATGTGGATCGGCTCGACGGCCTTGATGCGGAATGGTTCAGCAAATTTGGCCAAGCCCTAGGTCTCCCTTCGCAGGTTGTGAGCACCAACGAGCAATGTACTCCTTCGTCCACGGAACGCAAAGGGCCCGGCGGAACGCGTCAGACGTCCAGATCGACCACGGTCGCGCCGATGCCGCCCTCGCCCTGGGCGCCCAGGCGGTGCGCCTTGACGCGGCGGTCGCCCTGCAGGAACTCGTGCACGGCCGCTCTGAGGGCCCCCGTGCCCTTGCCGTGGATCACGCGCACGGTGCCGAGGCCCGCGACCTGGGCGTCGTCCAGGTAGCGGTCGAGCACGGAGAGCGCCTCGTCGGCGCGCATGCCGATCAGCGACACCTCGCTCTGCACGCTGACGGCCTTGGCCTGCGCGAGGCGGGCCCAGTCCCCGCCGCTCTCCGGCTCGCGGCGCGCACCCTTGATGCGCCTCAGATCCTTGAGGGAGGCCTGCAGGCGCAGGCTGCCTACCGCGACCCAAAGCCTGCCCGCGTCGTCCGGCGGCGTCAGGGCGACGCCCTCCTGCCCGACCTGCGGCACGAAGACCCGCTCGCCGACCCTGAGCGCGTCCGGGGCGTCGCCGGGCGGGGGCTCTTGGGGCCTGTCGTCCCGCGCAAGGCGCTCCTCGACCTCCCCGACCAGTCGCCGCGCCTCCTGCAGCGCCTCGTCGCGCCGCTCCTGCAGCCGCTGGGAGCGCAGCTCGTCGCGCGCCGCCCGCAGCGAGCGCCGCGCCGCGGCGACGTCCTCCTCGAGGCGCCGGCGCACCTCCTCGTGCGCCGCCCGACGCTCGGCCTCGGCCGCGTCGCGCAGCTCGGCCTGACGCCTGCGGTCCGCCTCGGCCGCGCTCGCCGCGGCGTCCGCCTCCTTGAGCCTCGCCTCCAGGCGATGGCGCAGGCCGTCCACGCGCTGCAGCACGTCGTCGAGGCGCATGCGCTCCTCGCCGAGCAGTCCGCGGGCGCGGCGCACGATGTCGTCCGGCAGTCCGAGGCGGGCTGAGATCACGAAGGCGTACGAGCTGCCCGGCGCCCCCTGCACCAGCTGGTAGCTCGGCTGCAGGCTCTCGGGGTCGAAGGCCATCGAGGCGTTCTCGACGTCCTCGGTCGCGTACGCGAAGGCCTTGAGCTCACCGTAGTGCGTGGTGACGAGGCCGAGGGCGCCCTTGCCCGCCAGGTGCTCAAGGATGGCCTGCGCCAGCGCGGCGCCCTCGAGAGGGTCGGTGCCCGCGCCGATCTCGTCGAGCAGCACCAGCACGTCGGGCCCGAGCCGCGCGCAGATGTCCACGATGGCCGTCATGTGCGACGAGAACGTCGACAGGGACTGCTCGATCGACTGCTCGTCGCCGATGTCGCAGAGGACGTCCGACAGCACCGGCACCGAGCTGCCCAGGGCCACGGGCAGCTGCATCCCGCTCTGCGCCATGGCCTGCAGGAGGCCGACCGTCTTCAGGCTGACCGTCTTGCCGCCGGTGTTGGGACCGGTGACGACGAGCAGTCGCCGCCCGGGTCCGAGCTCGACGTCGATCGGCACCGGCGACGCGAGCAGCGGATGGCGCGCCGCGCGCAGCCGGATGCGCCCGGGGGTGATCTCGGGCTCGACGGCGTCCATCGCGTCGGCCAGGCGGCCGAGGGCCAGAGCGAGGTCCAGGGCGCCGGCGGCCGTGAGCCCGGCCTCCAGGGCCAGCCCGTGCGACGCCACCTGCCCGCTGAACTCGCGCAGGATGCGCTCCTCCTCCTGCAGGGCGCGGCGCTCCAGGGCCTGCGCCTCGTTGCCGAGCTCGAGCGCGAAGAGCGGTTCGACGAAGAGGGTCTGCCCCGTCTGCGACGCGTCGTGCACGACGCCCGGCACGCGCGCGCTGTGCTCGCGCAGCACCGGCACGCAGAGCCGGCCGCTGCGCACCGTGATGATCGGGTCCTGCAGGTAGCGGGTGACGTCCGGGTTGCGCAGCATCGCCTCGAGCCGCTGGCGCAGGCCCTGCTCCTTCTGGCGCCGCTCCCGGCGCAGCCGGCCGAGCTCAGGGCTCGCCTCGTCGCGCAGTCCCTCCGGCCCGATCGCGCGCCGCAGGGCGTCCTCGAGAGGCTGCAGGTCCGAGAGCAGCTGCGCCTCCTCCCAGAGCGCCGGCCAGCGCTCTCGCCCCGCCTCCAGGAGCGCGCGGCTGCGCCGCATGGACGAAAGGGTCTGCTCGACCTCGCCCAGCTCCTCTACGCCGAGCACGCCGCCGATGGCGGCACGCCTCAGGTGGGGTCGCAGGTCGCGCACGCCGCCGAGCGGCACGCCGGAGGTGCTCGCGATCAGCGCGCGCGCCTCGGCCGTCCGCAGCAGGCGCCAGCGGACCTGCTCCGGCTCCGTCGACGGCGTGAGGGCGATGGCGCCCTCGCGGCCCATGGTCGTGTCGCACCGCCCCGCGAGCCGCTCCTGCACGGCGGGGAATTCGAGCAGGCGCAGGCTGCGTTCGTCCAAGCCGATCGACACCTCCAGACGTTCAGCCGCCGCCACGCCCCATCTGCTGGAACTTGCGGTCCAGGTAGGACACGAGCGTCTCGCCCTGCGGCAGCCCGAGTGCCTGCATGGCCACGGGGGACGCTCCCGCGGTGGTGAGCACGGAGATGGACCCCGTCGGCTCGAGGCGCGCGGACTCGACGTCCGCCACCGTGTCGATCCCCTGCTCGCGCAGGCTGATCATCAGGTCCGCCTTCGAGAGGTGCTCCTTGGCCAGGTTGGCATCGAGTATCGTACCGTTTTCGACGAGCACCGTCGCGACTCCCTGCGAGACCTTCTCGAGCTTGCGCCAGTAGATGTTCATCAGAGTGAGCAGGAACTGCAGGGCGCCCAGCGCGAGGATCGACGCCACCGGCAGCAGGATGGACTTAGAGGTCTCCTCGATGCCGATCGCGACGGCCTCGCCGATGATGATCACCACCGCGACGTCGAAGGGCGCCATGTGGCTCACGGAACGCTTGCCCATCAGCCGGAAGACCATGAACGCGAGGACGTACAGCAGTCCGGTGCGCCAGAGCTCTGAGAGCAGATCGTGCCACGGCAGTTCCAAGCACCACGCCTCCCCGGGCATCAGAGTTCCCCGCTGCGCGCGCCAGCGCCGCGCGCGGGGCCTCCCTTTTCCTGCCATGCGGGCGGGGCGGCCGCTGCGGCGGCGCCGCGGACGCGGGCAGCCCCCCGGGGAGTTCGCCCGGGGGGCTGCGCGGGTCGATCCGGGTCCGGGTGTTGCGGCGGGCCCGGTGGCGCCGGCTAGGCGGTGATGAGGTGCTTCTGGTCGACCTTGATCCAGCCGCGGGCCGCGGCCGCCAGGGTCAGGCGCTGCACGGCGACGAGGTAGGCCGCCTCGCGCATCGTCACCTTGTGCACCTCGTGCATCTTGTAGACGTTCTCGAAGGCGCGCTCCATCGCCGCGCCGAGCTTCTCGTTGACCTCCTGCTCCGTCCAGTAGAAGTTCATGGTGTTCTGGACCCACTCGAAGTAGGACACCGTCACGCCGCCCGCGTTCGCCAGGATGTCCGGGATGACGAACACGTTGCGGCGCTTGAGGATCTCGTCCGCCTCGGGGGTCGTCGGGCCGTTCGCGCCCTCGGCGATGATCTTGGCCCGGATCTTCTCGGCGCGGTGCGAGTCGATGTCGTTCTCGAGGGCCGACGGGACGAGCACGTCGACGTCGAGGGCGTACAGGTCGTCCGGCGAGATCTCCTTGGTGCCCGGGAACCCTGTGACGCTGCCGTGCTCCTCGAGGTAGCGGAGGACCTTCGGCACGTCGATGCCGTCCGGGTTGTAGGCGCTGCCGCGACGGTGCGAGATCGCGACGACCTTGCAGCCGTGCTCCGCGAGCAGCTTCGCGGCCCAGGACCCCACGTTGCCGATGCCGCGCAGCGCCACCGTGCACTTCTTGGGGTCGAGGCCGAGCTTCTTCATGGCGGAGAGCGTCGTCAGCATCACGCCGCGGCCGGTCGCCGCGTCGCGACCCTGCGAGCCGCCCAGCACGATCGGCTTGCCGGTGATGAAGCCCGGCGCGTTGTTGCCGTGGATGCGGTCGAACTCGTCGACCATCCAGCCCATGATCTTGGCGTTCGTGTTGACGTCCGGGGCGGGGATGTCCTTGTCCGGTCCGGTCTCGTACGCCAGCGCCTGGATGAAGTTGCGCGAGAGCGACTCGAGCTCGCGCTCCGAGAGCTTCTCGACGTCGACCACGATGCCGCCCTTGCCGCCGCCGTACGGCAGCTCCATGACGGCGTTCTTGAACGTCATCCACATCGAGAGGGCCTTGACCTCGTCCTCGTTGACGTCGGGGTGGAAGCGGATTCCGCCCTTGGCCGGGCCGACCACGTCCGTGTGCTGCGAGCGGTAGCCGATGAACGTCTTCGTAGCTCCGTCATCCATGCGCACCGGTATGGCCACGCGGATCACGCGGTGCGGCTCCTTGAAGAGCTCGTACACCGACTCCGGCAGCCCGAGCGTGCCCACCGCGTGACGCAGGTCCGACTGGCAGATCAGGAACGGGTTGGTGAGGTCCGCCACAGCCATCTCCTCCTGCCGCATGCACTCGCCAACCGGCTCTCCCGCTGCGGTCCCGGGCCCCTGCGCGGAGCTCCCGCGCCACCGAGCCTTCCCGACCGCCTCCGTCTCGCCACCGGCTGGCT
>Ga0187814_10000671_pt1 | contig 11968 bp, 13 predicted proteins | sample NC_S_4_FD_132450 | JGI IMG/M metagenome (GOLD analysis project Ga0187814, IMG submission 132450) | Wetland sediment microbial communities from Neuse River Estuary, North Carolina, USA - ASW-S_4 | ecosystem: Environmental > Aquatic > Freshwater > Wetlands > Sediment | place: USA: North Carolina... | reverse complement strand
TTCGGCGAAGGGTACCCGGAGTCCGATCTGGGCCACACCGCCCAGACCTGGGCGATGATCATGGACCGGCTGTCCGGCTACCTGGCCAGCGGCAGCCCGCAGCCGTTCTTCCCCGCCCCGGGTGAGCGCCGCCGGGTAACCGCCGCTGGCACTAACGCCCGAGCCGGTACACGCGGGTCGCGGTGCCAGCGAAGATAGCCTCGCGTTCGGCGTCGCTGAGGTGCCCGGTCAGGTCGCGGGCCGTCTGGAGCACCTCGCCGTAGCTCGCGGCCAGGGTGCAGACGGGCCAGTCGGACCCGAACATCATCCGGCCAGGCCCGAAGGCGTCGAGGGCGACCTCCGCGTAAGGGCGCAGGTCGGCGACCTGCCACCGCGTCCAGTCGGCCTCGGTCACCAGGCCGGACAGCTTGCAGGCCGTGTTCGGCAGCGCGGCCAGGCGCCGCAGGTCCCGTTCCCACGGCTGGGCGCTCCCCGACGCGATCGCCGGCTTGCCGAGATGGTCGAGGACGAACAGCAGGCCGGGTACGGCCGCCGCGGCCCGCGCGGCCGCCGGAAGCTGGCCCGCCGTGATGACCAGGTCGTAGACCAGGCCCGCGCCGGCGACGGCAGCGAGTCCGCGCAGGACGTCGGCGCGGGTCAGCCACCGCGGGTCGGGTTCGCTCTGGACCTGGTGGCGCAGGCCGACGAGCTTGTTCCCGCCGGGCCCGTTGGAAAGCTCGGCGATCCGGTCGGTCAGGCCCGGGGCGGTCAGATCGGCCCAGCCGACCACCCCGGCGATGAGGTCGCTGGCCGCGGCCAGCGCGAGCAACTCCGGGGTCTCCCCCGGCACCGTGACGGTCTGCACGACCACGCTCGCTCCCACGCCGTTCTGACCGGCCAGCGGCTGGTAGTCGCCGAACAGGAAATCCCGGCGCAACGGCGCGAGCGCGGCGCCGGTGATCCAGTCCTGGTCCCGCACGCCCAGGTCCCACAGGTGATGGTGAGCATCGACGATCCGCATGGTCGTTCAGAGTTCCCAGACGACAGGCAGGGCCGCGTCCGCGCCGGAGGCCGAGTAGTCGTGGGCGACGTCGAGCAGTCCGGCCATGTGCGCCTGCCAAGCCTGGTTGACCGGCTGGGTGCTGAGGCGGGCCAGCAGGGCCGCGTAATCCTCGCAGTCGATGACGTGGAACAGGTCGGTGCCGCTGCGCCAGATCGTCCAGGCTTTCGCGCCCGCGGCGCGGATCGCGTCGGTGAGTTCGGGCGGGACGGCGCGGTGCGCGGCCTCGTACTCGTCGATGCGGTCGGCGCGCACGCGCGTGTGCAGTGCGATTCTCACGACGTCTCTCCCGTCCTGCGGTTTTGTCGATATGTCATACTCGGACAGACACCAAGCAAACATCCGATCTTTGCCCGGGCAAGGAGTGTGCGCGCATCGTGGCCGTCACCGACGAGGCCATCGAGAAGATCAAGGCCATGATCACCTCCGGCGCGCTGCGCGCGGGTGACCGGCTCCCCAGGGAGGCGGACCTGGCGGCCGAGCTCGGCCTGTCGCGCAGCTCGCTGCGGGAGGCGGTGCGGGCGCTCTCGCTGGTCAACATCCTGGATGTCCGGCGCGGCGACGGGACCTACGTGACCAGCCTGGAACCGCGGCTGCTGCTCGAGGCGCTGAGCTTCATCGTGGACTTCCACCGTGATGACACGGTGCTGGAGTTGCTGCGGGTCCGGCGGATACTCGAGCCGGCCGCCACGGCCATGGCCGCGGAGCGGATCACCGACTCCGAGACCGATGAGCTGCGCAAGCTGCTCGACAGCATCGGCCCGCACCCGGAGGCCGAAGAGCTGGTGGCGAACGACCTGGAGTTCCACCGGCGGATCGTGGCCTGCTCGGGTAATTCCGTGCTCTCCTCGCTGCTCGAATCGATCTCGGCGCCGACCACCAGGGCCCGGGTCTGGCGCGGGCTGACCCAGACCGGGACGCTGGCCCAGACGCTGGCCGAGCATCGGGCCATTCTCGACGCCGTGGCCGCTCACGAACCCGAGATCGCCAGGTCCTGGGCCACCGTGCACATCGCGGGCGTCGAGCAGTGGCTCGCCTCGGTGCTCTGAGCAACGGTCACGACGGGAGATCGGCCAACTCGGCCCACAGGGCGTCCGGGATGTCCAGCGATAGGTACCCGGCGTCGGCGCGAATCTCGTCCGGGGTGCGCGCGCCGACCACCGCGGCGGTGACCGCGGGGTGCCGCAGGACGTAGCGCAGGGCCGCGGCCGCGACCGGGACGTCGTAGCGGGCGCAGACCTCGGCGATGCGACGGGCCTGGGCCAGCAGGCCGGGCGGGGCCAGGGCATAGTCATAGCGATCGCCGCCGGCCAGGATTCCGCTGTTGAACACTCCCCCGGCCAGCACCGCGACCCCGCGGGTCAGGCAGAGCGGGAACAGCGAGCGCGCCGCGGAGTCGTCCAGCAGCGTGTACCGGCCGGCCACCAGCACACAGTCCAGGTCGCACCGGGTCACGAACCATTCGGCCAGCGACGCGGAGTTGACCCCCACCCCGATCGCCCCGACCACCCCCTCCGAGCGCAGCCTCGCCAGGGCTGGGTAGGCGCGGTCCAGCGCCTCGGCCATGTGCTCGTCCGGGTCGTGGATAAGGGCGATGTCCACGCGGTCCAGCCGCAGCCGGCGCAGGCTGTCCTCCAGCGAGCGCAGCGCGCCGTCCGCGCTGTAGTCGCGCACCCGCCTGAGCTCGGGTGTGCCGTAGAACCCGTCGGCGCCGTCCACTGGCCCCACCGCGGGCATCAGCCGCCGCCCTACCTTGGTCGACACGACGAACTCGGCCCGGGGGCGCCCGGCCAGGAAGTCGCCGATCCGCTGTTCCGACAGCCCCACCCCGTAGTGCGGCGCGGTGTCGAAGGCGCGGATTCCCGCGTCCCAGGCGCCCTGGAGCGTAGCCGCGGCCGACTCGTCACTTACCGGCGCGTACAACCCGCCGATGGGACCGCCGCCGAAGACCAGCGAACCCGGGAGTATCACGGGCTCGGCTGCCAGGCCGGGCCGGACGGGTACGAGAACTCGGCCAGGGCCTCGGGCAGGATCTCGGTGGAGGCACCCGGCGTCTGCGGCGCGCGATAGCGGCCGTGCGACACGACGGCGGGGCTGGCGAAGTGCTCATGCAGGTGGTCTATCCACTCGATCCTACGCCCGTCCGTCGTGCCGGATACGGCTACGTAGTCGAACATCGATAGGTGCTGCACGATCTCGCACAAGCCCACTCCGCCGGCGTGCGGGCAGACCGGCACCCCGAACTTGGCGGCCAGCAGGAGGTTGGCGACGTTCTCGTTGACGCCGGCGACGCGGCAGGCATCGATCTGCATGATGTCGATCGCCTCGGACTGCAGGAGCTGCTTGAACATGACCTGGTTGGAGACGTGCTCCCCGGTGGCGACCTTGACCGGCCGTACGCTGCTCCGGATCGCCGCGGTGCCCAGGACGTCTTCCGGGGCGGTCGGCTCCTCCACCCAGACGGGCCGGAACGGCGCCAGTTCCCTGATCCACGCGATGGCGGTCGGCACGTCCCAAACCTGGTTCGCGTCGATCGCGATACCGAAATCGTCCCCGAGCACCTCGCGCGCGATCGCGTACCGGCGCTTGTCGTCGTCGAGTACCGCCCCGACCTTGAGCTTGACCTGGGTGAAGCCCTGGCTGACCGCCTCGGCGCACAGCGCGGCCAGCCGCTCGTCTGAGTAGCCGAGCCAGCCGGGCGCGGTCGAGTAGGCCGGGTAGCCGTCGTGCCGCAGCGCGGCGATCCGCTCGGCGCGCGCCGGGTAGCCGCGCTCCAGCAGGCGCAGGGCCTCGTCCGGGGTCAGCGCGTCGGACAAGTAGCGGAAGTCGACCAGCCCAGTGATCTCCTCCGGGGTCAGCCCGGCGAGGAGCAGCCACAGCGGCTGGCCGGCCCGGCGGGCGGCCAGGTCCCAGCATGCGTTCAGCACCGCCCCGGTTGCCATGTGCACCACCCCGCAGGCTGGCCCGAGCCAGTGCAGCGGACCGTCGCGGACCAGCCGCCGGTACAGCTCACCCAGGCGGCAGGGGCCGCCGACCTCGCCGAGGATCTCGTCCAGGTCCTGCCCGGCCAGGAACGGTTCGAGCAACCTGATCGCGGCCAGCTGGACCTCGTTGCCGCGCCCGATCGTGAACGCGTACCCGTGCCCGGCCAGATGGTCCGCGTCGGTTCTGACGATGACGTACGCGGCGGAGTAGTCGGGAGCGTGGTTCATCGCGTCCGACCCCGCGAGGCTGCGCGACGTCGGGAAGCGCACGTCGTGGAGCTCGAGCCCGGTGATCTTGGTCATGGGCGCCGGTCCAGCCCGGCGGCCGAGGGGGTTTGGGGGGAAAGGCTTCCCCCCAGACGCGGGGGGTTCCGGGGGGTCGTCCCCCCGGGCCTGCACCGTCCCCCCGGGGCCAGCACTGTCTTCTTCACTCGGCACTCGCCTCGCCGCCGATGACGCGGGCCAGGAACAGCGCGAACAGGATCACGCCGCCGTCGATCGCCTCGATCCAGTAGTTCGGCGCGTTCTCCAGGTCCAGGATGTTCTGCACGACGCCGAGCAAGATGACGCCGGACGCGGCGCCGACCATGTTCCCGCGGCCGCCCTGCAGGGACACGCCGCCGATCACCGCCGCCGCGAAAACCGAGAAGATGATGCCCTCGCCGTACCCCTGCGTCGGCGCCACCGAGGACACCCGGCCCGCCTCCATCAGGCCGCCGATCGCGGCGAGGATGCTGCCGGCCACGTAGACGCCGATCCTGACCTGGTCGACCTTGATCCCCGCCGCGCGGGCCGCCTCGCGGTTGCCGCCGACGGCGTAGATCGCCCGGCCCAGCCGGTGATAGCGCAGGAACAGCCCGGTGACCGCGAAGATGACCGCGGCGACGATCAGCGACAGCGGGATCGCGCCGATGTAGGCCGCGCCGAGGTAGCCGAACGCGGTCGGCAGGTTGAACGGGGCCTCGCCCTTGACGATGCCGTCCTGGATTCCGGCCAGCAGGATCGTCATGCCGAGCGTCACGATGAACCCGTTGAGCCGGCCCTTGACGATCAGCAGCCCGTTGGCCAGGCCCACCGCCGCGCCGACCGCCAGCAGGATCGCGATCCCGAGGTAGGGGTTGAGCAGCAGGCCGCTGCCGGAGGCGGCCACCGGGACGAGCAGCCACGCGGCCACCATCGGGGCGAGCCCGAAGGTCGACTCGAGCGAGAGGTCCATCCCGCCGATGAGCAGGATGAGGGACTCGCCGACCACCACGACGCCCAGCGCGGAGATCTGCTGGCCGATCCCGGTCATGTTCGACACCGTGAGGAAGTGGCTGTTCAGCACCGCGCCGACGATGAGGAGCACGCCCAGGACGGGGAGCAGCGCGGCCTCGCGGATCCACGAGATCGCGGCGGCGCTCCGGCTCCGCCTGCGCGCGAGCGCGGACTCCACGTCGGCCGCCAGGGCGGCGAGGTTGGCTTTGGTTTCGCTCATTCCGCTCCTAGTCCCTCGGTGGCCGCGATCAGCGCCTCACGGTCGAAGGGCGGCTCGGTGAACTCCGTGAAGATCTCGCCGCGGACGAGCACCACCACCCGGTCGCAGATGACCAGATCGTCCAGTTCGTCCGTGGCCAGTAGCAAGCTGGCGCCGGTTTGCGAGGTGACCCGCTCTAGTTCGGAAAGCAGCAGTTCCTTCGAGGCCACGTCCACGCCCCGGGTCGGGGTGATCGCGACGATCAGCACCGGATCGCTGGCCAGGGCCCGGGCCACCGTCACCTTCTGCTGGTTGCCGCCGGACAGCTCGCGGACCGGCTGGCCGAGCCCGGCCGACACCAGCGACAGCCGCCTGGCCAGCGGCTCCGCGAGCGCCTCGCGGCGCCTGGGGCCGACGAAGCCGCCGCGGGTGACCCGGTCGGTGACCGTCATCGTGATGTTCTCCGCCGCGCCGAGCAGCGGCACGAACCCGTCCGCCTGCCGGTCCTCGGGGATGTAGCCGACGCCGGCCCGGAGCGCCCCGGCCCGGTCTCCCGGGCGCAGCACCACCTCACCCAGCCGGACGCGCCCCGCGTCGGGCGCGGCCGCGCCGGCCACGATCCTGGCCAGGGTCGTGGCCCCGGACCCGCGCAGCCCGGTCACGCCCACCCGCTCGCCGCCGCGGATCGTCAGGGAGACGTTGCCGAGGAAGACGCCCGGGGAGGCAAACGTCACGCCCTCGACCACCAGGGCCGGGTGATCGCCGCGGGCGGCGGCCACGGGGGCCTCGGTGGAGCCGGGGGGTGAAACCAAGGATCGTTCGGCATGAAGGAGTTTCGGCCCCACCATGGCGGCCACCAGGTCATCCTTCGTCACCTCGGCGAGCGGGGCGGTCAGCACCATCTCGCCGTCCCTGAGCACGGCGATATCGGTGCAGATCTCGAAGACCTCCTCGAGGTGGTGCGAGATGTACAAGATCGCGACGCCCTGGGCCTGCAGCTGGCGGATCCGCTCGAACAGGCGCTGCGCCGCGCCTCGCTCGAGCGCCGCGGTGGGCTCATCGAGCAGCAGGCAGCGGGTGCCGGCCGCCAGGGCCCTGGTGATCTCGACCACCTGCCGCTGCTCGACGGTCAGGTTCCCGCAGGCGGTGTCGGCGTTCACGTCGAAGCCCCACTCGGCCATGACCTCCCGGGTCTGCTCGCGCATGCGGCGCCAGTCCACGACGCCGATTCCGCGGCCGGCGCGGCGCGGCTGCCGGCCGAGGAAGACGTTCTCCGCCACGGTCAGGCTCGGCACCACCATGGAGTGCTGGAAGACCGTCGCGATGCGACCGCGCCACGCGGCGATGTCACCGAGCGAGGGGGCCGGGCGCCCGTCGAGGCGCACCTCCCCGGCGTCCGGCGGGTACAGGCCGGACAGGATCGAGACGAGCGTGGACTTGCCCGCGCCGTTGCGCCCGACCAGGCCGAGGCAGTGGCCGGTCTCCAGGCTCAGGTCCACGCCCGCCAGGGCACGGGTACTGCCGAACCGCTTGTGAATCCCCACCGCCTCGGCCGCGGGCGCGACCCCGTGGTCCGGGGCGGCGGGGATTACCGGTTCGCTCATCTACTCAGGACGCGTTGCAGACGCCGCCGTGGGCGCTGCCGTAGACGTTGCCCCACAGGGCGGAGTCGGTGACCGGGGTGGTGGTGACGCTGCCGGACTGGCCGTCCACCGGGGTGATGGTGAACGTCTGCGCCGTCTTGGTCACGAACGGGGCGACGATCGGGTCGCCGAGGTTGGAGTCACCCGCGTAACTCACCATCTGCAGGGCCGGGGCTCCCCCGCCGGGCTGGCCCGCGCTCAGGGTCACGCCGTTCGCGGCGTCCACCGCGTACTTCAGCGCCCAGAACGCGTACAGGTTGGCGGGCTGGGACTGCGAGGCGGACAGGGTGCCGTTTCCGATGTCGCACATCTCGAACGGAACGCCGTCATCGCTCACGAGTAGCACCTTGCCGGTCAGGCCCTTGGACTTCAGCAGCGGGAGGATACCCGTGTCGGGGCTTGACCATTGCGAGTAGATCGCCTTGAGCTGGCTGCCGTAGGCGTTCACCGCGTTCTGCGCGTCGGTGACCGCCGTGGCCTCGGTCCAGACCGTGGGGTCCTTGAGCAGGTGAACGCCCGGGTCGTTCGCCGCCATGCACGAATCGAAGGCGTTCGTCCGGTCTGCGCCGTTGGACGAGGTCAGGTCGCCCTCCAGGTCCAGCACGTAACCGGACTTGACCTGCGAGCTGATGTAGGCGCAGGCGTCCATTCCGTACAGGATGTTGGAGGCCCGGACCACGATGTACACCTTGCCGACGCCGACGATGGTATCGACCGAGATGAGCTGGACGTGTTTAGCGGCCGCGTACGCGATCGCCGGGCCCAGGCTAGTGGCGGTCTCCGGGTTCACGATGATGGCCTTGGCGCCCTCGTTGACGAGGGTCTCGATCTGGGTGTTCTGCAGGCTGGCGTTGGCCGCCGCGAGCAGCGGGCCGAGCAGTTTGATGTGGAGCTGCGCGGCATACTGCGTCTCGTAGTTGATGTAGGCCGCCCAGAAGGCCGTGTCGTTGTAGGTGAGGTCGACGCCGATGGTCGTCGTGGTCTGCCCGGCCGCCGACGAGCTTGAAGCTCCCGTCGAGGTGGTCGACGTGCTGGAGCTGGAGCTGGAACTGCAGGCGGCGAGGAGCGTCGCCGTGGCGACCGCAGCCGCCACGGCGGTGGTGGCGCGGAGGGAGACCCAACTCCCCGCGCCGGTGCGCAGTGTCATGGAACCTCCTCGGGGGCTGTCTCCGGGGCTGCGGCGCGCGCCGGTGCGGGCTGCGGGGGGTTGGAACGCCCGGAGGGCCGTGTGAGGAAAATAGATCCGATGTCTGCTCGTGTCAATGCCCCGAAAGCCCGCGAAACACGGCTGATACCAAACGGATACCTATCTTGTCATCCGATCTTTGGGACTCTGGACGACGGGCCGCCCGGGGTCAGTGGAACAGGCGGCGGGTCACCACACCCTGCCCCACGTCGCGGCCGGACCAGAGGGTGAAGTGGCTGCCGATATCAAGGTAGTCGGCTAGGTCGTCGCCGATGACCCGCAGGGTGACCACGACCTCGGGTTTCCCGGGCCGGAACGGCCCCTCCTCGTCGGCATCGACCAGGGCGGCGAAGACCTGGCTCCGCTTGGTCTCGCTGTTCTGCGCTCGCACCACCATCCGGTGCGACCCGGGACTGAGCTTCTCCCGGGCCTCGTCGCTGGCGTTGGGCGTAACCAGAGCCTGGAATTTGCAGCGCTTCATGCCTGCCACCGCCGATCGCTGGAGCACATGTATCGCATCACGAACATCAGGACGACGACTGGTTCGACAACCGTTCTAGTGGCGCCTGCCGTTCGTGCGACATGATATATCGTACTACGATATCTTGCTCTGCACCGTCCCGGTGCCCAGCGATAACGCCGTTTGGGCGCGGCTGCCGGAGCCGCTCGACGGTTCTCGTTCAACGATATAACTCCGGGCCTAGGATAGGCTCCGTAGATTCGCTGACCGCCCTGGCGATGTTGATTTGAGTATCAGCTGAAAGGTGACCATGGATCGGCTGACCCAGCAGGACTTCGAGAGGCTGTTGGAGTTCCGGGTCACCTTGCGCCGGTTTCAGCGCTGGAGCGAAGACCAGGCGCAGGCCGCCGGCCTGACCCACGTTCAGCACCAGCTACTGGTGGCGATCAAGGGGCACCCGGGGGGCGAACCGCCGACCGTTGGCGATCTCGCCGGTTACCTGCTCCTGCGGCCGCACAGCGCGGTGGAACTCGTCGACCGGGCCGAGCTCGCCGGCCTGGTCGAGCGGACCCGGGACCCCGCCGATGGCCGGGTGGTGCGGGTCCGCCTGACCCCCGAGGGGGACCAGATCCTGCACCGGCTCACCCGGGCTCACCTGGAGCGCCTGCACGAGCTGGCCAACGTCCTCGATGAGTTCGTGACCCGCCACGAAGACCAAATCTCCTAGGCAGATGCTGGCGGCGGCGATGAGCCGCGCGGATCCTCGCGCGTTCGCCGCGTTCGCCGCGTTCGCCGCGTTCGCCGCGTTCGCCGCGTTCGCGGCGTTCCGGCCCGCGGTGATCGGCATAGCGCTCGCCCTATGGGCCGTTGCCACCGGGCTCATCCCGGTCCTGCCCGTCATCGGCGCCGCCCGATGGCTGCGCGGCCACGCTCCCAGGGGGTTCGGCCGGGAACTGTGGATGATCGTCTTCCCGGCCGGCATGTACGCGACGGCCAGCATGCGGATCGGCGCCGAAGCCGGGCTGCCGCCGATCCGCGAGCTCAGCACGGCCGTCGCCTGGGTGGCTGCGGCCGTGTGGGCCGTTGTCTTCGCGGCGATGGTCACCTGGCCCATCGCCCGGTGGCGGTCAGCCAGACGGACCGCACCCGGCCGGTCAGAAGTGGCACCTAGGGGCCCAGTCCATGGACTCACAGGCCCCTCCAGCCGCGGAGGCACCATTAGCTAACTGCCCACGACTCCCTGTTTGGGGCTTGGGGACCCCCGCTACCGATAGACGGGCCTTGTGGCACCCGACACCCAAAAGGCGGGCCTGGCCGAGTGGGCGTTGGGGACCCCCGCTACCGATAGACGGGAGTTGGGGTCCCCGACGCCCAGATAGCGGCGTAGCCGAATGAGGCGTGCGGCCCACGGGCCCCGTTACTACGGGGCCCGTGGGCCGCAGGCCCCGATGCCAGCCCTCCCGATGCGTGCTAGGACCAGTCCCGGCCAGAAGCTCCGGCGCGTCGCGGTAAGTGGATCGGCTCGCTGGAACGTTGGCAGGGTATGGGGCACGAGCAGGACGAGTTCGCGGACTTCTACCGGGCCAGCCGGGATTCCTGCCTGAGGGCGGTGACCGCGGTCGTCGGTGATCGCGAGCGGGCCGAGGAACAGGTCGCCGAGGCCTTCGCCCGGGCGTGGACATCGTGGGGCAAGGTGCGCAGGCATCCCGCCCCGCGGGCGTGGGTGGTGCGGACCGCGCTGAACCTCGGGGTGTCCTGGTGGCGGCGGCGGTCCCGGGAGGTACCCCTCGCCGAGCACGATGCCGCCGCCGTCGCCGGGCCGGGCGACGCCGTGGACCCCGCGCTGATCGCGGCGCTGCGGCGCCTGCCGGCCCGCCAGCGCGAGGTGCTCGCGCTGCGGATCTTCCTCGATCTGGACACCGAGACGACCGCGAAGGTCATCGGGATCGCGCCGGGGACGGTGATGGCGCACCTGTCCCGCGCCGTCGCGGCGCTGCGCCGTGATCTTCCTATCGCCAACCAAGACACGAACGCAACGGAGGTCACCCGATGAACGAGCACGACGTCATGTACCAGGTGCGCGAGTCCTTCTCCGGGCTGCGCATGGACACGCCGGTGGAGCAGGTCTGGGCCAGGAGCCGCGCCCGCCGGCGGCGCCGGCTAACCGGAATGACGGCTGCGACCGCCGCGACGGCGGGGGCCGCGGCGGTCATCACGCTCGCCGCCGGCGGACCCGCGCCGGCCCCGTCCGGCCACTCGCCGTCGGCGAGCCCGGGTTCGGCCAGCCCGGGTTCGGCCAGCCCGGGCTCCGTCAGGCTCGCCGCGTTCACGGTGACCAACGGCCCCGGCGACAGCACCACGCTGATCTTGCGGAAGGACGCGCCGATTGACCCCGGCGAGCTGCGTCAGGCCCTGGCGCAGCACGGCGTACCGGCCCTGGTCACCGTCGGCAGCTTCTGCCGTACCACTCCACTCGCGCCGGTCCCCTTCGGCCAGGTCGTGCAGCCAACGACTCTGGCTGACGGATCGGACGCGATAGTCATCAACGGCCAGGCGATGCCCTCCGGGGCTGAGCTCAGCATCGCGGTCTTCCCGCAAACGGTCAGGATGGTGCTCATCGAGAAGGGCGCTCCCCTCTCGTGCTTCAGCACTCCGGGGCAGCCCGGTCAGCCCGCGATCCACATCACGGGGACCCCGACCCAAGGGTGAGGCGACCAGGGCGGCTGGACCAGGAGCTATAACGGGGACCATGCGTGGGGCCACGACCCGGCGACCACCCCGTTGCACGGCTGGCTCAAGTTGCCAGGCTTCCTCGACCCGGCGAATCCGCCGCTGCGACCCTGAGGGCTACGGTCCAGCAAGGCCGGGCAAGATGGGGTGGTGCCCGAGTCCCGCCGCCCAGCCGTGGCCACGGACGCGCTCGCCGCGTGGTGCACGCGCTGGCTCGGCGCACCGCCCGCGGCGGAGCTGTTCGAGGCCGGCTACCTGTCCACGGTGAAGGGGCTGCGCCTGACGGACGGCCGGGCGGTGGTCGTCAAGGTGCGGCCCCGGGAGTCGCGGCTGGCCGGATGCGCGGTCGTGCAGCGGGCCCTGTGGACGGTCGGCTTCCCGTGCCCCGAGCCGCTGGTGGACGTGCAGCCGCTGGACGGCTACGCGGCCTCGGCCGAAACCCTCGTCCAGGACCTTGACGAGCCGCCGCC
>Ga0187814_10000670_pt1 | contig 11972 bp, 7 predicted proteins | sample NC_S_4_FD_132450 | JGI IMG/M metagenome (GOLD analysis project Ga0187814, IMG submission 132450) | Wetland sediment microbial communities from Neuse River Estuary, North Carolina, USA - ASW-S_4 | ecosystem: Environmental > Aquatic > Freshwater > Wetlands > Sediment | place: USA: North Carolina... | reverse complement strand
CCTGCTCGGGGTCATCCTCGGACTCGGGGCGACGGGCGGACTGCTCGGCGCGGCGGTCACCAAGGCGGTCGCCGCAAGGATCGGCGTCGGGCTCGCCTACATCGCCGGCGCCTTCGCGTTCACCGTGCCCTATGTCCTGGTGCCGCTGGCGCCCTTGCCGGCCGGCCACGGGACCACCTGGGCGGTGATCGTGATGTTGTTCGGCGCGGAGTTCCTGTCCGGGTTCGGGGTCATGATCCTAGACATCAGCATCGGCGCGATCTTCGCCGTGGTGATCCCGGACACCATGCGGTCCCGGGTGTCCGGGGCGTTCCAGGCGATCAACTACGGCGCCCGGCCGCCGGGCGCGCTGCTCGGCGGGCTGCTCGGCGCCACGCTAGGGCTGCGGCCGGCACTGTGGATCGCGGTGGCCGGCGGGGTCGTCGGCGCGCTGCTGCTGCTGCCCTCGCCGCTGCCGCGGTTCCGCCTGCCGTCCTGACCCCGCCCGGGCCTGACCCCGGGCCGGCCTGACAGGATGCCGCGAAGCGTCCAGAATGATCAAATGCGAACGATTGCCCTCGAAGAGCACTTCTGGACACCAGACCTCGCCGCGGCGCCGGGCACCGGCCCGCTCGCGCGGGCGAACGGGCGCTGGCTCGACGCGGCGCTGCGTGACCTGGGCAAGGCGCGGATCGCGGACATGGACGCCGCGGGGATCGACATGCAGGTCGTCTCGCATGTGCAGCCGGCCGCGCAGGGCCTGCCAGGCGCCGAAGGCGCGGCCGCCGCGCGGCAGGCGAACGACTACCTGGCCGCCGCGGTCGCCAGGCACCCGGACCGGCTCGCCGGGTTCGCCACGCTGCCGACCGCGTCCCCGGCGGCCGCGGCCGACGAACTCGAGCGCGCGGTCGGCGACCTAGGCTTCGTCGGCGGGCTCGTCAACAGCACGCTCGGCACCGACGGCGCGTTCCTCGACGACCCGCGGTTCGCCCCGCTGCTGTCCCGGTTCGAACTGCTCGACGTACCGCTGTACCTGCACCCGGCGGCGGCGCCGCCGGCGATCCGCGACGTCTTCTTCGGCGGGCTGCCGCCGGCCGCCGGCGCGGCGCTGGCCACCAACGCGTGGGGCTGGCACGCGGAGGCCGGGCTGCACGCGCTGCGGATGGTGGTCTCCGGCGTGTTCGACCGTCATCCCGGACTGCGGCTGATCATCGGCCACGGCGGCGAGATGATCCCGTTCATGCTGGCCCGCATCGACCAGATGCTGCCGCCGGCGGTGACCGGCCTGGCGGCGGCGCCGTCGGACTACTTCCTGCGAAACGTGTGGGTGACGACGAGCGGCATGTTCAGCCTGCCACCGGTGCTGTGCGCCATCGCGGTACTCGGGGTGGACCGCGTGCTGTTCAGCGTGGACTACCCGTTCGGCGCGAACCCGGACGGCCGGGCCCTGCTTGACGCGCTGCCGCTGAGCCCCGCCGACAAGGCGAAAGTCGCCGGCCTCAACGCCGAGCACCTTCTCAGGCTGGCGTAAACGCCCCGTCCCAGGCGACCTCCCGCGAGCTCTGCTTGCCCCCACTTGACGTAAACCTATAAATCCAGATTTTATATGGCCTACGATACGGTGACCCCCGGGCCGGCCGGCCGCGCACGGTCACCATAACCGCAGGTCAAGGGAAGCTGGGGGAGGACCTCATGCAAGAGGCCACGCCGCAAGTGGCTGCAATCGACGACGATGACGCCAGGCTGGAGAGCCTCGGCTACCGCCCGCAGCTTAACCGGGTGCTCGGATTGTTCGCGAACTTCTCTGTCGCGTTCACGTACCTGTCGCCGATGGTCGGCATCTACTCGCTGTTCGCACTCGGTCTCGGCGCCGGCGGGCCCGGCTACGTCTGGACCACCTGGCTGCCGGTGGCGGGCATGCTGCTCGTCGCCCTGGTCTTCGGCGAGCTGGCCAGCCACTACCCCATCGCGGGCGCGCTGTACCAGTACAGCAAGTACAACGTCGGGCGGAAGTACGGCTGGTTCGTCGGCTGGTTCTACGGCATCGCGCTGCTGGTGACGGTCGCGTCGGTCGACACCGGCGTGGTCGGCTACGTCACCGCGCTGCTGGACAACTGGTTCGGCTGGACCCTCAACCCGGCCAACCACGTGGTGATCCTGGTGGTCACCCTGGTGCTGCTCGCCATCCAGTCGACGCTCAACATCACCGGCGCCAAGGTCATGGGCCGGGTGGCCCAGTTCGGCGTCTACATCGAGATCCTCGGCACCGTCGGCATCGCCATCATGCTCGCGATCCACGGCTTCCACCACGGCGTCGGGTACCTGTTCACCACCCAGGGCGTGCAGCACGCCGCGACCAACCCGCTTGGCATGAACTTCAACGGCAACTACCTCGGTGCGCTGGTGATCGCCGTGCTCGCCCCGGTCTACATCTTCTACGGCTTCGAGTCCGCTGGTGACATCTCCGAGGAGACCAAGAACGCGGGCCGCCAGGTGCCACGCGCCATGCGGCACGCGCTGATCTGGGGCGGGGTCGCGTCCTTCATCCTGACCGCGGCGCTGATCCTCGCCATCCCAGCCGGCAAGAACGGGTTCGCGACGGCCGGGAGCCTGGCCGGCGGCGTGCCCTACATCCTCGGCCAGCTGCCCACCGGGCTGCAGGATTTCCTGCTGCTGGTGATCATCTTCGCGTTCTTCTCCTGCGGCACGTCGATCCAGGGCGCGGGCAGCCGGCTCGCCTTCTCCTACGCCCGCGACGGCGCGCTGCCCGGCGCCGCGTGGATCTCCCGGGTGAGCCCGAAGTTCAAGACCCCGGTCAACGCGCTGCTCGGGGGCGCGGTGGTGACGGTGCTGTTCGTCCTGCTCGAGTTCGCCACGCCCTCGCACAACATCAAGTTCTTGTTCATCACCTACCCGGCGAACACGAACGTGCTGCTCTCGCTGATCTCGTTCGGCGTCAGCGGCATCTACCTGTCGTTCCTGCTGACCGTGATCGGCGCCATCGTGGCGCGGGCCAAGGGCTGGATCCCGGCCGGCAAGTTCCGGCTCGGCAAGTGGGCCTGGCCGGTCACCATCGTCGCCGCCCTGTACCTGGCGGTCATGCTGATCAACGTGGTGGCGCCGACCGGGCTGACCAGCCCGCGGGGTGACTTCAACTACGACTGGATCACGCTGGTCGTCATGTTCGTGATCGCGGTGGTCGGGCTCGTCCTCTTCCTGCTCGCGCACCGCGGCAGGGAGCTGTCCGCGCACATGCGCGACGACGCGGAGACACCCGCCGCTGTGACCAGGCACAAGTAAAACTTCATATCTCCCGAACGAAGGGGGCCGTCTCCCCGCCAGGCTGTTACTCAGCCGAGGGGAGGCGGCCTCTGTTCGCGGAGTAAGCACGCCTCCGTTCGGGATAAGAGCTTTGGTCCTTGAATAATGACAAGGTGCCCGCGGTCAGTGAAGCCGAAGCCAGGGCGAGAGCAGCGCTCATCGCCGTTGACTCCTGCGAGCTGTTCCTGGACCTGAGCGGCGCGAGCCCGGCGCCCGTGCGGTCGCGGGTGACCGTCACGTTCCGCTGCGCCGAGCCTGGCGCGGTCACCTTCGCGGACGTGAGGGCCGCGATCGCGGGCCGCGCGGTGCTCAACGGCGTACCGCTCGGGGATCCCGTGGACGGGCGGCTGGAGCTGACCGGGCGCACGGGCCTGGCGGCGCGGAACACGCTCACCGTCGAGGCGACCGCGCCGCGCGACCAGGTGCTCACGACGTTCACCGACCCGGCCGACGGCGCGGAGTACGTGCAGGTGGCGTGCTACCCGGCGATGGCGCCCGACCTGTTCTGCTGCTTCGACCAGCCGGACCTGCCGGGTGCGGTGTCGCTGTCGGTGGCGGTGCCTGACGGCTGGGAGTGCGTCGCGAACGGCGCGGTGGCGGGCGTTTCCGAGGACGGCGGCGCTCGCGTGTGGCGGTTCGCGACCGTGCCGATGAAGCCGATGGAGCTGGCGCTCGCCGCCGGGCCGTTCACCGGGATCTCCCCGGCCAGCGGCCGGGTGGCGATGAGCGTCCGCTGCCGCGCGTCGCTGGCCGGCGCCGAGACCGGGCACCTCGAACGGTTCGGTGAGGTCGCCAGGCGGGCGCTCGAAGGGTACGAGGAGCGGCTCGGGGTGCCCTGCCCCTACGACAAGTACGACATCGTCTTCCTTCCGGAGCTGGCCGCGCTCGCGATCTCAGTGCCAGGGCTGATGCTGGTCAGGGAGTCGCTGCTGGAGCGGATGGCCGACCCGGACGACGAGTTCGTCGCGATGATCGCCGCGCACGAGGTGGCACACCTGTGGTTCGGCTGCCTGGTGGGCACGCGGTGGTGGGACGACCTGTGGCTGGACGAGGCGATGGCCACCTACCTGAGCTACACCGCCGACACGGACTGGGCCGCCTTCTCGCTGCGGTCGAAGGCGGACGCGTTCCAGGTCGACGGGCTGCCGGGGACGCCGCCGGTCGCGTCGCCGGTCACGACGATGGCCGAGGCGCTCGACCGGCCGCCATCCATCACCTACAGCAAGGGCGCCGCCCTCGTCAGGCAGCTCTCCGCGCTGATCGGCGACGCCGCGGTGGACGCGGGCCTGACGGAGTACCTGCGCGGGTTCGCGCGGGGCGGCACGGCGTGCACGGACGACCTGGTGGGCTGCTGGTCGCGGGCCGCTGGCCGCGACCTTTCCGGCTGGGCGCGGCAGTGGCTGCGCGCCGCGGGCACGCCGACGCTGCGGGCCGAGCTCGGCGTGGCGCCGGACGGCACCGTCGGCTCGCTGGCCGTCGGCTCGAGCCTGCCGCGCGAGCAGTGGGTCAGCGTCGGGCTGTTCGACATGTCCGACCGTGACGGCGGGCCGGCGCGGCTGCGCCCGCGCCGCCTGGTCGGCGTGAAGATCTCGGGCACGCTTACCGCGGTCCCCGGACTGGCCGGCGAGCCGGTGCCCGACGCGCTCATCCTGAACGCCGGAGACCGCGATTACGGCCAGGTCACGCTGGACGACCGGACGATTTCGGCGCTGTTCGACGCTCGGCTGGACGTCGGCGACCCGCTGACGGAGGCGGCGTGCTGGAACGCGGCCTGGCACATGGTCCTGGCCGGCGAGCTCGCGCCGGCCGACTTCGCCGCCCTGGTGGCCCGGCGGCTCGGCGCCGACCTCGCGGACGGGGAGAGCGCGGACTCGGTCGCGCCGCTCGAGCCGTCGGCGGCGGAGGTGCTGCTCGAGCGCGCCGTCGCCTGCGCCGACCGGTACGCGCCGCGCGACGTCCGGGTCGGCCTCAGGGAGCTGATCGCGGAGGCCGCCGAGTCAGCCGCGCGCCGCGGGCCGGTGGCTGCCCCGCTGCGCCGCATGCTGCTCGCGGGATTCGCGGCCAGCGCGGAGTCCGATGGGCAGCTCGCGCTGCTGCGCGGATGGCTGGATGACGGGACGGTGACCGAAGCCGCGCTGCGCGGCAAGATCGTCGCCACGCTGTCCGCCCGCGGGCTGGCCGGCGACGCCGACATCGACGCCCTGGCGGCGGCCGACCCGGTAGCGGGCGAGGCGACCGCGCTGACCTGCCGCGCGCTGCGTCCCGACCCGGCTTCGAAGGACGCGGCCTGGCGGGCCGCGCTCGACGAGCGCACCAGCGGGCGGCTGGCGATGGCGCACGCGGAGGGCGTCTGGGCGCCGGGACAGCAGGCGCTGATGACCGGGTATCTGGAACGGTACTTCGGGGAGGCGCTGCCCGCGCTCAGCGAGCGTGACGCGCGCGGTGACTGGACGGTGCAATACCCGGTCCGGCGGCTGGTAAGGCTGCTGTTCCCGGCGTTCGCAGACCCGCAGACCTCGCTCGAGGCCACGTCCGCCGCGCTAGCGCCAGGCGGGCTCAGCCTCAGTGACCCGATCCGGACTGTGCTGCTCGCGCAGCAGGCCGGACTGCGGGTAGCGGCGGCGGCCAGGACGGTTCCGGCCAAGCTGAAGATCATCAGGAAACGTTCAGGGAACCGGTAGCTCTGGCTGACAGTTCCTTTGGGCTCCGCCAAGGTTCACTGCCGATTATCAATGCGTAACAGCCGAGAAGCCCGCAACAGAACTCGGGGTGGCAGGACCAATGAGTGAGCCATTCGCACAGTACCCCTACGGACCGCACATGGTGCCCGAGCCGCCGCGCCCGCGGCGCGGCAGGCACGCGCTCGGGCTGACCGCCACCGCGTTCGTCGCGCTCGCCGTCGGCGCCGGCGCCGGCGTCGCCCTGTCGCACGGAAGCTCGCCGTCCGGGAACGCGACCGCGACATCCAAGACGATGCTGAGCACCGGGCAGATCGCCAGCCGGGTGGACCCCGGGCTCGTGGACGTGACATCGACCCTCAGCTACGCGGGTGCCACCGCCATGGGCACCGGCATCGTCTTGACGTCCAACGGTGAGGTGCTCACCAACAACCACGTGATCAACGGCGCCACGTCGGTCAGCGTCACCGACATCGGCAACGGCAAGACCTACAAGGCGACCGTGGTCGGCTACGACGAGAGCCACGACGTCGCCGTGCTGCAGTTGTCCGGCGCCTCCGGGCTGACGACCGCCACGACCGGCAACTCCTCGACGGTGAAGGTCGGCGACAAGGTGGTGGGCCTGGGCAACGCTGGCGGCGTCGGCGGCACACCGTCGGTCGCGGCGGGCTCGGTCACCGCCCTCGACCAGGCGATCACCGCCTCTGACGAGTCCTCGGGGACGTCTGAGCAACTGACCGGGCTGATCGAGACTAACGCGGACATCCAGGCCGGCGACTCGGGCGGCCCGCTCGTCAACGCCTACGGGCAGATAGTCGGGATGGACACGGCGGCGTCGTCCAGCTTCCAGTTCGGCAACGGGTCCGGAGGCGGCTTCGGCAACGGGAACGGCTTTGGCGACGGCGGGTCGTCGTCCTCCGGCCAGGCGAGCGGGACGCAGGGCTACGCGATCCCGATCAACACCGCGCTGTCCATCGCGCGGCAGATCGAGGCCGGCCAGGCCTCCTCGACCGTGCACCTCGGCGCGACCGCGTTCCTCGGCGTCTCGATCGCGAGCCAGCAGGGCTCTAACGGGGTGACCATCGAGGGGACCGTGTCCGGCACGCCGGCCGCTGCCGCCGGACTGACCGGCGGAGACGTCATCACCTCGGTCGGCGGCCAGGCGGTCAACTCGGGCACCGACATCCAGCAGGTGCTCATCGGCCACCACCCCGGCGACAAGGTCAGCATCAGCTGGACCGACCCCTACAGCGGCCAGTCGCACACGGCGACCGTGACGCTGGCCAGTGGCCCGGCCGCCTAGCTTTAACGAAACGTCCATCTAGCGTTCCCCGGCGGTCCGCCTGATCTTGTCAGCATCAGGACTTGTGACCGACTTGAGAAACAAATCAGATATCGCGAACGGACGGGCCAGGCTCGTCACCAGACGTTCCTTCCTCGGCGGGGTCACCGCCAGCGGCTTGCTGCTGGCGGGCCCCGCTTTCTGGCAGCAGCCCGCTCGCGCTGACGCGGCGCCCGCCGACCAGATCCACCTGCAGTTCGGCGCCGACCCGGCCACCGACATGACGGTCTCCTGGGTGACCGCGACCTCGGTGTCCAGGCCGCGGGTGGTCCTCGGGACCGCTTCCGGCGGGTTCGGCCGGGTGTTCGAGGCGGAGACGCGCAGCTACGTCGACCAGATCAACGGGGTCGAGACGATCACCCAGCACGCCCGGATCCGCGGGCTGCGCCCGGACACCGACTACGTGTACCAGGTGCTCAGCGACGGCGCCTCGCCGGTGGCGGGCACGTTCCGTACCGCGCCTGTCGGCCGGGTGCCGTTCCGGTTCACCAGCTTCGGGGATATCGGCTCGGGTAATCCTGCCTGGTCGAAGTCATCGCTGAACGCGATCACCGCCGCGGGGCAGATCGAGCAGTTCGATCCCGTGGTGCACCTGCTCAACGGCGACCTGTCCTACGCGAACGTGAACCAGGCGAACATGCCGGCGGTGTGGGCGGACTTCGCGAACAACACGCAGCCGTCGGCGATGAACAGGCCGTGGATGCCCGCGCTCGGCAACCACGAGATCGAGGCCGGGAACGGGCCGCTCGGGTACCTGTCGTACCAGACCAGGTACACGCTGCCGCACAACCACAGCGCGTCATTCGCCGGCAACTGGTACAAGTTCCAGGTCGGCTCGGTGCTGTTCATCTCGCTGGACAACAACGACGTCGTGTACGCCAACGACGGCGGCGCCTACCTGGGCACCACGAACGCCCTGTACCTGCTCGGCTACTCCAATGGCGAGCAGGAGGCGTGGCTGGAGAAGACGCTGCGCGAGGCGTCTCATGACCCGTCGGTGGACTGGATCATCGCCTACATGCACCAGCCGGCGATGTCGTCGTCGTCCAGCGGCAGCGGGTCTGACCTGGGCATCCGGTCGACCTGGATGCCGCTGCTCTACCAGTACGGGGTCGACCTGGTGCTCGCCGGGCACGACCACGACTACGAGCGCAGCTACCTGGTGCGCGGCACCGACCCGGGCACGTTCCTGCGGCCCAGTGTCGTGTCCACAGACACGACCGAGGTGGACACCTCGCAGGGGCTGGTGCACATCGTGCTTGGCGGCGGCGGCACGTCCTCGCACGACGACGTGTACGGCCCGCCAGATTCCGCCACCGGCCCGCTGCCGACCTCGCAGATCTACACGACCTTCCCGCAGGTGTTCAAGGCGGCCGCGAACGAAACCGAGGCCGCCACTTGGTCGGCGGTCCGCGACCCGGACACCACGCACCCGTGGGGCATCGGCGTGTTCGACGTGGACCCGGGCAGATGGCCAGGCGACAAGACGTCGATCACGCTGACCTACTACCACACGCCCGCCGCGACGGCCTCGAACCTGTACCCGGCCCCGGTGGTGTACGACTCGGTGACGTTCGTCCGGCACCGCCGCGACGGGTTCCTGCACGGCGACCGTGCCGCGTCTGGTGCCGCGGCGGGCGCCCGCACGTAGCGCCTAGCGGCTGAGCCCGCGCCACGCGCGGGCTCAGCCCGCGTGCCGCCTGGTGTGCCATCATCGTGGCACGGGTCAACGAGGTCCCGGTCGGAGCACCTTAGACCCGTGGAAGGCGTTGATGAGCACTCTGGCTTCGGTTCACATTTACCCGCTCAAGGGCTGCCGGGCGATCGACCTGGACGAGTCCGCAGTCGAGCCCTGGGGGCTGGCCGGCGACCGCCGCTGGCTTGCGGTCGACTCGGACTACCGGTTCTTCAGCCAGCGCGAGCACGCTTCGATGGCGCGGCTTGTCGTCACGTGCGGCGCGGAATCCGGGATCAGCGTGTCCTCTGAGGGGTTCGCGCCGCTGTGGGTGCCCGTGCCCGGGCCGGACGCGGAGATGCTCAAGGTGACCGTGTGGCAGTCCACGGTGCTCGCGGCCGCGGCCGGCCCGGCGGCGGACGCCTGGTTCTCCGCCTATCTGGGCGAGCCGGCCCGGCTGGTGTATCTGGACGACCCGACACGGCGGGCGGTCAACCCGGAGTTCGGCGCGGAGGGCGACGTGGTGAGCTTCGCCGACGGGTACCCGCTGCTGGCCACGAACACCGGTTCGCTCGGTCAGCTTGGCGAGTGGCTGTCCGCGGAGGGCGATCGGCCCGTGCCGATGAACCGGTTCCGGCCGAGCGTCGTGCTCACCGGTTTCGAGCCGTGGGCCGAAGACCGGTGGTCGCGGATCCGGATCGGCTCGGTGTCGTTCCGGGTGGCCAAGCCCTGCGGCCGGTGCCTCGTCACGACCACCGACCAGGTCACCGGCGAGCGCGGCAGCCAGCCGCTGAAGATTCTCGGCAAGCGGCGCCGGTTCGGCCAGGCCCTGGTCTTCGGGCAGAACCTCATCCCCGACTCCCCCGGGCTGATCCGGGTCGGCGACCCGGTCGAGATCACGGAGTACGCGCCGTAACGGCGCTGTCGTGGCTTTCGTAAGGACACAGTCCTGAAATACAGCGGAATGCCAGCTTGATTTCCGCGTAACAGCACGCGGCAAAGACTTAACACGCGATCACTTGCTGGCCGGTGAAATCCCTGGTGACAATCGACTATGGGAGCGACGCTGCCCCCGGATTGCCCCACCGAGGAAAGGGACTGGCAGATGACCGTCGCTCAAGTAAAGGCTGCCCCCGCTAAAACGGGCCTGCGGACGGGCGCGCTCGGGTTCCCGGCAGTACTCGCTCAATCCATAGCGGTCATCTCACCGACAATGACCGCGGTCCTTATCATTCCGCTGGCATTCTCCAACGCTGGCCAGGGCACCTGGCTCGCATATCTCTTCGGGACGGTGATGCTGCTATTCGTGGTCTTCTGCCTGAACCAGTTCGCCCGCCGTTCCGCGGCGCCCGGCGCGATGTACACGTATACGGCGCGCGGCCTCGGGCCGGCCACCGGGGTACTATCCGGATGGACACTCATTTGGTGTTACCTCTTCATCGGGACGGCAGGCCTTACCGGGTTCGCCATCTTCTTCCAGCAATTCCTGTCCGCCCTCGGATTCACCGGCACGGTACCGCCGGACATCTTCTTCGCGATCAGCGCCATAACCTGCTGGTACATCGCCTATAAGGACATCCGCATCTCCTCGCTCATCACCTTGGCGCTCGAGGCGATCTCGGTGTTCTTCATCCTCAGCCTCGCCGCGGTAGTGCTGTTCTCCCACGGCATCCACATTCAGACCAGCCAGCTGGCGCTCAAGGGCGTCGGGGTGCACGGGATGAGCCTCGCGGTGGTCGCGTGCATCTTCAGCCTGGTCGGCTTCGAGAGCGCCACCGCACTTGGCAGCGAGGCGAAGAACCCGCTGCGCAACGTGCCGCGCGCGGTCCTCTGGTCGCTGATCCTCACCGGCCTGTTCATGGTGGTCATGAGCTACGTCGAGGTCTACGGCACGCGTAACTACGGGACGCCGCTCGGTTCCATAGCCGCGCCGCTCAACGTGCTGGCCAGCGTCTACCACGTGACGTTCTTCAAGGCGCCGATCTCGCTGGGCGCGATGATCAGCTTCTTCTCGCTCTCGCTGTCCTGCCTGAACGCGGGCGCGCGGATCATCTACCCGATGGGCGAGCACATGGTGTTCCCGAGCCACCTCGGCAAGGCGCACCCGAAGAACGGCACGCCGCACGTGGCGATCACCGTCTACATAGCGATCATGTTCGCCATCCCGACGGTGCTCGAGATCGTCACCAACCCGCTGACCACATTCGGCGACGCGGGCACCCTCGCCGCGTTCGGCTTCCTGCTCGCCTACTTCCTGATCACCATCGCGGCGCCCGCCTACCTGCGCCGCCGGGGCGAACTGCGGGCCCGCAACGTGGTCATCGCGGTCATCGCCTGCCTCTGCCTGCTGGTCCCGACGATCGGCAGCTTCTACCCGGTGCCGCCGTTCCCTGTGAACATCTTCCCGTACTTGTTCGCCGCCTACATGGCCGTCGGCGGCGGCTGGCTGTTCATCCTCAGCCGCCGCCGGCGGGGCATCCTCGCGGAGATCGAAGACGACCTGGACCAGTCCCTGGCCGCCCACGAGCAGCGCGCGGTGCCGGCCGCCGTGGCCGCCGCGGGCGCCGCGCCCGGGCTGGCGGGGCCGGAGGTCGTTCCGAGCACTACCTAAACAGCCAGTAGCGCTCGGACCGGGACGCACGGAAGGGCACCAAGGCCGGCCGCCTTGGTGCCCTTCTGGAATCCGCCGAACATCAGCGACAGCACTATCAGGACCAGCACGATAAACAGGATCCACAGCAGGGCGCGGGTCGCGCGGGTCCTCGGGCGGTAACTCACGCCGCACTTCTGCCCAGCTACGTGGAAATATGCCTTTCCCGGCCGAATTGGCCATCGCCTCGCGGAATTACCGCCAGCAGTCTGGGTAGCCGAAGGCCGTGACACAGGTATCGAGGGCCGGCGGGCTGGGCGGGAAGCTGGTGACGGGGCTGCTCGCAATCGTGGCCATCGCGGTCGCGGTGATCGTCCTGTCCGCTGT
>Ga0187814_10000667_pt1 | contig 11998 bp, 9 predicted proteins | sample NC_S_4_FD_132450 | JGI IMG/M metagenome (GOLD analysis project Ga0187814, IMG submission 132450) | Wetland sediment microbial communities from Neuse River Estuary, North Carolina, USA - ASW-S_4 | ecosystem: Environmental > Aquatic > Freshwater > Wetlands > Sediment | place: USA: North Carolina... | reverse complement strand
AGCCTGGTCTTCGCGCTGTGGAAGCGCGGCAGTTACGTGGTGCTGCCCGTGCTGCTCGGCGACGGCGACCTCGACTGGGCGTCCTACGAGGGACCTGACTCGCTGGCGCCCGGACCGCGCGGCCTGCTCCAGCCGGTCGAGCCGCTGCGCGGCACGCAGACCGTGGCGCGCGCCGACGTGGTCCTGGTTCCGGCGCTCGCGGTCGACGTCTCGGGCAACAGGCTGGGGCGCGGTGGCGGATCGTATGACCGAGCGCTCGCCCGGGTCGGCGGCCAGGTCCCGGTGATCGCGCTGATCTACGACTCCGAGTTGCTGCCTGCTGTCCCGGTTATGCCGCATGACCGGCAGGTTCGCGCGGTGGCCAGGCCGGGGTACGGGATCACCAGGCTGCCGGCCGCGGAATCAGCCACCCCGCCTCGTGGTTATGCTTAGCAGTCTGCTAGTGAGAGTGCTAATCTAGCGAACCGAAATGGTCCCTCTGGGAGGAATCCGTGCCCACATACCAGTACGTGTGCACCGAATGCGGTGGTCAGATCGAGGCGGTGCAGAAGTTCACCGATGACCCGCTGACCCAGCACGAGGCCTGCGGCGGCAGGCTGCGCAAGGTCTTCTCACCGGTGGGCATCGTGTTCAAGGGCTCCGGCTTCTACCGGACAGACAGCAGGAGCGGGTCGTCGACGTCGAAGGCCGCGACGGCCGGTTCGTCGTCCCCGGCTGACAACGGGTCCGCGAAGGACTCCTCCTCCTCGTCCTCGTCGTCCGCTGGCGGCGCGAAGGACTCCTCCTCCGGCTCGTCTTCCGCGGGCTCGTCTTCGGCTAGCTCCTCGGGCGAGAAGGTCGCCTGACGGCCATGGCGCCGGTCGCGGACATCGGGGTCATCGGCGGTTCCGGTTTCTACGAGTTCCTTACCGACGCCGACGAGGTGAAGGTCGACACCCCGTTCGGCGAGCCGAGCGAGGCGGTGCTCGTCGGCGAGGTGGCCGGCCGCAGGGTGGCCTTCCTGCCGCGGCACGGCCGCGACCACAGGTTCCCGCCGCACACCATCCCGTACCGGGCGAACATGTGGGCGCTGCGCTCGCTGGGCGTGCGGCGGGTTCTCGCGCCGAGCGCGGTCGGCTCGCTGACCGTCTCCTACGGCCCGGGCACGCTGGTCATTCCTGACCAGCTCGTGGACCGGACACGGGGACGCGCGCAGACGTTCTACGACCAGTACGCGGTGCACGTGCCGTTCGCCGACCCGTACTGCCCGACGGGGCGGGCCCGGTCGATCGCGGCGGCGCGCGCGTACGGCTGGGTGCCCGCCGGTTCCGGGACGCTGGTGGTTATCGACGGGCCCCGGTTCTCCACCAGGGCGGAGTCGCAGTGGTACGCCGCGCAGGGGTGGACGCTGATCGGGATGACCGGTCACCCCGAGGCCGTGCTCGCCCGCGAGCTCGCGATGTGCTACACGACGCTCGCGCTGATCACCGACACCGACGCCGGCGTGGAAGAGGGCGACGGCGTGACGCAGGCCGAAGTGTTCGAGGTGTTCGGCGCGAACATCAGCCGGCTGCGGGAACTGGTCGCGATCATCATCGGTTCGTTCCCCGCCGAGCGTGAGGACGACCTGTGCGCGCACGCGCTTGACGGCATCCGTCTCCCCTTCGAACTCCCCTAGTGGTGAGGCTGGGGCGTTTGTAGCCTTTTGCCAATTTTTGTGCCATATTCGCTCTTCCGGGCGTGGCGGCCATAGCGGTAATCTCTGCGCCGTGAGTGCATACGAGATCCCGGCCACGGGTTCGGCACAGGTGCACGTGCTCAACGACGGATACGTCGGGCTGGACGGCGACGACGAACGGGTCAGCGGCACGGTCACCCTCATCACCGACTCCGGCGCCGTGATCGTGGTCGATCCGGGGATGGTCGCGTCCCGCGAGGCGCTGCTCGCGGCGCTCGAATCGCACGGGCCGCGCGCAGCGGACGTGACGGACGTCGTGTTCAGCCATCATCACCCCGACCACACGGTCAACGCCGCCCTGTTCCCGGCCGCGCGGATCCACGACCACTGGGCGGTGTACGAGGAGGACCGCTGGGTGGACAGGGACGCCGACGGGGTGCTGCTCAGTCCCTCGGTCCGGTTGCTGCGCACGCCAGGGCACACCGGCGAGGACATCTCGACAGTCGCTTCGACGGCCGACGGAGTCTACGTGTGCACGCACGCCTGGTGGAGCGCGGACGGGCCGGAGGACGACCCGCTCGGCACGGACGCGGCGGCGCTCAAGGCGAGCCGCGAACTCCTGCTGTCGTTCGCGACGGTGATCATCCCCGGCCACGGGGCGCCGTTCCGTCCGGGAGCGCAGCCGTGAGGGCGCCCGGCTGCACCGGCGTGTAACGAGCAGGCGGCTGAAGGCGTTGTGCATATGAGGCGTGACCCTCGTGCGAAGTCCCGGCCTGGCCCCGTGGGCCGGGACTTGCGCTGTCCGGGCATCGCCCGATGAGGGCGGACGGTGGCAGGTGAACGAGTCTGTGCCCATCGTGATCGATGCCGGCCTGATCGGCCTGCCCGCGCGCCCAGTGGTGCGGCAATTGCGCCAGGCAGGGCTGGTTCCGCGGGTCGAGTGGTCGCAGGTCGGGGACGTCCCCGCGGGAACGGTCATCGCGGTCAAGCCCAAGGGTGACGTCGAGCCGGGAACGGTTGTCACCATAACCGTCGCCGCGCTGCCGTCGGATTGAGTGGCGAGTCGGAGTGCGGCGGTGTTTGCTGTGACTATTCGTCACAATTGCGACCTAATCGTGATACTGGGCCATGGAACGGGTAACGTAGCAAGCCGTGCCCCTGATCCCCCGATGGGCCTGGATTCGCGCCATGCGCCCGTCAAACCCGGATCTATCCGGACGAGCCACTAGTGGCTGACTGGCCGTTGATTTCCGACCTTGGCCCGCTAGGTGCCCTGCCGACAGCACCTCGTCTCGCGCGCGGCTTCATCGAGGTCGTGCTCACCGAATGGGGCCTCGCCGGGCTGGCCGAGGTCACCGAGTTGCTGGTGAGCGAGCTGACCACCAACGTCGTCCAGGCATCGACAGGACCGGACGGGCTGCCCAGGTATGACTCCACTGGCAAGCTGCCCCTGCTGTGGGTCCGGCTGCTCTCCGACCATTCCCGGCTCATGGTCGAGGTCTGGGACAACCTGCCGGAGTCCTTCGGCGCGCCCGCGATGCGGCACGCCGGGCCGCAGGAGGAAGGCGGGCGCGGCCTGGACATGGTCAACACCCTGTGCCAGGAGTGGGGCTGGGAGAGCGTGCCAGGCTGGAGCGGCAAGCGCGTCTGGGCGCTCATCAGCCCCCGGTTAACGGCCTTCCTGGCGGGTCGCCACGTTCCTGCGCTGCCGGAGGCGGTGCAGCACGTCGTTGGCGCCCGGGCCGCGGCCCGAGAAGTAGTCGTGCAGCGTCCGGTACTCGGCGAACATCTCGTCGTAGGCGTCGGCGCGCTCGGGATCCGGCGTGTAGGCGCCGTGCTCGATCCGCCCCATGGCCTCCGCCGCGGCGGGCACGTCGTGGTGCAGGCCGGCGGCGACGGCGGCGTGTATCGCCGAGCCGAGTGCCGGGGCCTGCTCAGACGTGGCGATGGAGACCGGCCGGCGCAGCACGTCGGCGTAGATTTGCAGCAGCATCCGGCTGCGCTTGAGCCCGCCGGCCACCACGAACTCGGTGACCGGCAGGCCCGCCGCCTCGAACGCCTCGACAATCACCCGGGTGCCGAACGCGGTCGACTCGAGCAACGCCAGGTAGATGTCTTCCGGCGTGGTCGCCAGCGTCAGGCCGACCAGTACGCCGGACAGATGATGATCGACGAGGATCGACCGGTTGCCGCCCATCCAGTCAAGCGCCACCAGGCCGTGCGCCCCGACCGGCTGCGACGCGCACCTGCTTGACAGGTACTCGTGCAGGTTCATGCCGAGCTTCCTCGCCGCGGCGAGATACGTCTCAGGCACGCCCTGGCCGATCCACCACGCGAAGATGTCCCCGACCGCGCTCTGGCCCGCCTCATAGCCGAACATCCCGGCGATGATCCCGCCGTCGACCACGCCGCAGATGCCGGGGACGGCCGCCAGCGTGTCGCCGTTCATCACGTGGCAGGTAGACGTCCCCATGATCGCGAGCATTTGGCCGGGCCCGATTGCGCGGGCGGCGGGCGCTGTGACATGCGCGTCGACGTTGCCAGTAGCCACCGCGATGCCCTCGGGCAGCCCGGTGAGCGCCGCGGCCGACCGGGTCAGCCGGCCCGCTCTGCTGCCGAGAGCTGACAGCGGCACGCCGGCGAGCCTGGTCTGGGCGAAGTCGCCGAACTCCGGGTGCAGCGCCTTGAGGTATTCGGCCGAGGGATAGTGCCCGTCCTGGTAGATCCCCTTGTATCCGGCGGTGCAGGCATTCCGCGTCTCCGCGCCGCACAGCTGCCAGACGATCCAGTCGGCCGCCTCGATCCATCTTTCGGTTCGCCGGTAGGTGTCCGGGTCTTCTTCGAGCAGTTGCAGGGCCTTGGCGAACTGCCATTCCGAGGAGATCCGGCCGCCGTAGCGCTCGATCCACGTCTCACCGCGCTCGTGCGCCAGCGCCGTGATGCGATCGGCTTGGTCCTGTGCCGCGTGGTGCTTCCACAGCTTGGGCCAGGCATGGGGCCTTCCCCGCAGCTCCGGGGTCTCGCACAGCGGCGTGCCGTCGCGCAGCACGGGCAGAACGGTGCTCGCCGTGAAGTCCGTCGCGATCCCGACGACCGTCGCCGGGTCTACCACCGCGTCAAGCAGCGCCTCGCGTACCGCGGTGCCGAGCGCAGCGCGCCAGTCGGCCGGATCCTGCAGCGCCCAGTCGGCCGGCAGCGGCTGCTCTGAGCCAGGGAGGGTGCGCTCGATCACGGCGTTGCGGTACTCGGCAACGCCGCTGCCGAGCTCGACGCCATCGCTGGCCCGCACTACCACGGCACGCGCGGAAAGCGTCCCGAAGTCGACGCCTACGACCGTGGCGGAGGAGCTGTCAGCTGTCAATTCGTCGCGTCTCCTGACCGTATTCGGCGGCCGCGGCGGACGTTCCAGCGATGTTTTCGCTGGTTATCCGCCAGGCGACCGCGGCATGCCGTTCCGCTGTGGCCCAGATTGTTAACGTGCACAAGATATATTGTCAACACCCCGACGTAATCACGTTACCGGCCTCGCGGTTTCGGTGCTATAGGCATTCAGGTTCGCAAGCTCTGGCTTTGCGCTGTACTTCCGGGCATGGCGGGGGTGTTGGTTTGACATATGCTGTGTTAACGCTAACAATTCAAGTGCTGCGATCATTCTGACGCGAGAATCCCGCCCGGCGGGCCCTGAGCCGCGCCCGCCATGGGACGGGCGGCGGACCCGGCCCTGCCAGGCCCGGGACCTGCGAAGGTGCCGCGCTTGGGGCAACGGAAGGGCCCCGCCGTCAGGAGTAGAGTGTTCGTGCACCAAAACAGACCGACTCGACCGTCAAGTGGGGAAATACGTGGTCAGACCCGCCCGTGAGCCGGCGATGACCGATGTCGCCAAATTGGCCGGCGTCTCGCATCAGACCGTCTCCCGGGTTCTCAACGACCACCCCAACGTCCGTGAGCAAACCCGGATGCGAGTGCAGGCGGCGATCAACGAACTGGGCTATCGCCCGAATTGGGCCGCCCGCGTGCTGGCCACCGGCACGTCCCAGGTCATCGGCGTGGTCTCCCGGTCCTCGACGCTCTACGGTCCGGCGGCAACGCTCAGCGCGCTGGCAGAGGAAGCCGTGCAGCGGGGATTCACCGTCAACGTGGAGAGCGTCCGCACCCTCGACCGCCAGCCGATCGCCGACGCGATCAGCCGCCACCTCGACCAGCGCGTCGCCGGCCTGGTCATCATCGCGCCGGTGGAATCGGCCAACGAAGCCCTTGACCACCTGCCGGACGACATCCCGCTCGTCAGCATCGACGGTGATCCGCTGCGGCCCACGGAACTGGTGACGGTCGATCAGGAAGCGGGCGCGTACGCGGCGACACGGCACCTGCTCGATGCCGGGCACGCCACCGTATGGCACGTCTCGGGGCCCGACGACTGGTTCGACAGCCGCGGCCGGATCGCCGGCTGGCGGCGAGCGCTGACGGAGGCGGGCGCCGAGATCCCGCCGCTCATGTCGGCCGACTGGTTCGCCGCGTCCGGCTACCGGTACGGCCAGATCCTGGCGCGGATGACCGACGCCACCGCGGTATTCGCCGCCAACGACCACCTCGCCCTCGGCATCCTGCGCGCCTTGCACGAACGCGGCCGCCGGGTGCCCGAGGACGTCAGCGTGGTCGGCTTCGACGACGTGCCCGAGGCCGCCTACTACATTCCGCCGCTCACCACGATCCGGCCTGACTTCGACGCGGTCGCCGCGGCCAGCATCGATCTGCTGCTCGCGCAGATCAGCAGCGGACAGCGCCTCGGCGACCGCCGGGTCCTGACGCCGACGCTGATCAGCCGGGACAGCGTCGCGCCGCCCCGCTCCTTAATGCACTTGCGCAGGGCCGTCTAGACCTGGCTGTGGCTTTCCACGGCGGTCACGATCTCGGCGATCGCCTCGTCGATCGGGACGCCGTTCTTCTGCGCGCCATCGCGGTAGCGGAACGAGACCGCGCCCGCGGCAACGTCGTCATCGCCGGCCAGCAGCATGAAGGGAACCTTCTGCCGCTGCGCGTTGCGGATCTTCTTCTGCATCCGGTCGTCGCTGGAGTCGACGTCGACCCGGATTCCCGCGGCGCGCAGCCCTGCGGCGACGGTCTCCAGGTAGGGCACGTGGGCGTCGGTGATCGGGATGCCGGTCACCTGTACCGGCGCCAGCCAGGGCGGGAACGCGCCCGCGTAGTGCTCGACCAGGATCCCGAAGAACCGCTCTATCGACCCGAACAGCGCCCGGTGGATCATGTACGGCCGCTGCCTGGACCCGTCAGGGGCCTGGTACTCGATGCCGAACCTGCCTGGCTCCTGGAAGTCCACCTGCAGGGTCGAAAGCTGCCAGCGGCGCCCGATGGCGTCCCGGACGTGCACGTCGATCTTGGGGGCGTAGAAGGCCCCCTCGCCTTCGGCGATCTTGTACGGCAGGCCGGCCTTGTCGAGCGCGTGCTGCAGCGCCGCCTCGGCCACCGTCCAATCTTCGATGGTCCCGACGTACTTGTCCGGCCTGGTCGACAGCTCAGCCTCGAACTCGGTCAACCCGAAGTCGCGCAGCAGCCCGACCACGAAATCGAGCAGCGACGCCAGCTCGTCGGCGAGCTGGTCCGGAGCGCAGAAGATGTGCGAGTCGTCCTGGGTGAAGCCGCGTGCCCTGGTCAGCCCGTGCACGACTCCGGACTTCTCGAACCGGTACACGGTGCCGAATTCGAACAGCCGCAGCGGCAGCTCCCGGTATGACCGCCCGCGCGAGCGGTAGATCAGGATGTGCATGGGGCAGTTCATCGGCTTCGGGTAGTAGTTCGCCCCGTCCAGTTCCATCGGGGGGAACATCCCGTCCTTGTACCACTCCAGGTGGCCGGAGGTGATGAACAGGTCTTCCTTGGTCAGGTGCGGGGTGTTGACGAACTGGTAGCCGGCTTCCTCGTGCCGCTTGCGCGAGTAGTCCTCCATCACCCGGCGGATGATGCCGCCCTTGGGGTGGAACACCGGCAGCCCCGACCCGATCTCGGTGGGGAAGGAGAACAGGTCGAGTTCCGCGCCGAGCTTGCGGTGATCGCGCCGTTCGGCCTCCTCGAGCATCGTGAGGTAGCTGTCCTGCGCCGCCCGTGACTCCCACGCGGTGCCGTAGATGCGCTGCAGCTGCGGGTTCTTCTCGTTGCCCCGCCAGTACGCGCCCGCGTTCCTGATGAGCTTGAACGCCGGGATGTGCCGGGTGCTCGGCACGTGCGGGCCGCGGCACAGGTCCTTCCAGCGCAGCTCGCCGGTCTTGGCATCCACGTTGTCGTAGATCGTGAGCACCCCGGCGCCGACCTCGGCGGAGGCTTCCGCGTCGGCGGCCGCCTGGCCCTTGATGCCGATCAGCTCAAGCTTGTACGGCTCGCCCGCCAGCTCCGCCCGGGCCTGGTCATCGGTGACCTCACGACGGACGAACCGCTGGCCCTGCTTGACGATCTCGCGCATCCGCGCCTCGATCGCCTTCAGGTCTTCGGGCGTGAACGGGTGCGCGACGTCGAAGTCGTAGTAGAAGCCGTTCTCGACCGGGGGGCCGATGCCGAGCCTGGCGTCGGGGAACCCCCCCTGCACCGCCTGCGCCATCACGTGCGCCGTCGAGTGGCGGATGACGGCACGGCCCTCGTCGGAACCGGCCGTGACCGGCTCGACGAAGTCGCCGTCAGCGAGTTCCCACGCCAGGTCCCGCAGCTGCCCGTTGACCCGGGCGACGACGACGTCCGTGTCTGCCGCGTACAGCTCGCCGGCGGTAGTCCCGGTCGTCACCTCACGCTCCATCCGCTGAGCCTGGCGGTCGAGCATGTGGACACGGATCTGGGACACGGCTGCTGCCTCACGTTTGCGTGGAATGGGATTCGAGACCTGCCTCGATGCTACCGTGCGGCCGTCCGCGGCCCGGCGGGAATACCGTCCGCGCCCGGGGCCGGCGATACGGCGCTGCTCAGCCAAGCAAGTCCGCGACAGCGGCGATGCCCGGTTCGATGGCGCGTTCGCTGACGTTGCCGAAGCCGAGCACGAGCTGAGGAGGGCCTGCCGTGCGGACCGCCCGATACCCGCTCATGCCGTACAGGCCAACAAGCCGCTCCCGGGCGGCGGCTACCACTGCCTGCTCGTCAGCCGAGGCCGGCAGGTGCGCCACGGCATGGAACCCGGCGGCCAGGCCGGTCAGCCGGACACGCGGCGCGTGCCGCGCCAGCGCGCCGATAAGCCGGGCGCGGCGCCGCGCGTAGACCACGCGCATCCGGCGCAGGTGCCGGTCGTACCGGCCCGACCTGATCAGCGCCGCCAGTGCCAGCTGGTCCAGGGTGGACGAACCGCGGTCGCTGATCAGTTTCTCCGCCGCGACGGCCCCGGCCAGCGACGACGGAGCCAGCACCCAGCCAAGCCGCACGGCCGGCGCCAGCGCCTTGCTGGCGGTGCCGATGGTGAACACCCGGTCCGGGGCCAGGCCTTGCAGCACGCCGATGGGCTCGCGGTCGTAGCGGAACTCGGAGTCGTAGTCGTCCTCGACGATGAACGCGTCGCGGCGGCTCGCCCACTGCATGAGGGCGTGACGTCGGCTTGCCGCCAGGACGACACCGGTCGGCGACTGGTGAGCCGGGGTGACAACGGCGACCTGGGCGCCGCTGGTGTCGAGCGCGCCGACATCGATTCCCTGGTCGTCGACGGGCACGTGAATCACCCGCAGCCCCGTCGCCTCGGCGGCCCGGACGCTCTCATCGGTCTCGGCGCTCCCGTAGCCGGGGTCCTCGAAGGCGACGGACCGGATGCCGCGCTGTGCCAGCGCCCGCAGCACGAGGCTCAGCCCCTGCGCGAATCCGGTGCTGATGATCACCTGTTCCGGCCCCGCCGCGGCGGCGCGCACCCGCCGCGTGTACCCGGCGATCACCGCGCGCAATTCGGCGCTGCCGCCCGGGTCGCCGTAGCCGAGGTCGGCGGATGCCACACCGCCGCAAGCCTCGCGGGTCGCCCAGATCCAGTCACCGCGCGGAAAGCTGGCCAGATCCGGGATGCCGGCGCGGAAGTCGGCGACCAGCCGCGGCGGCGGCTTCCGGCGCGGCGCCGGCTCTGGCGCCGCGGAGTACGCGCCGGCCGCCACCCGCGTCGCCGAGCCGACTTGGCTGGTCAGGTAGCCCTCGGAAAGCAGCTGGGCGTAGCAGTCCTGCACCAGGCCCCGGGACACGCCCAGCTCGCGCGCCAGTTCCCTGGAGGAGGGGAGCCGCTCGCCCGCGTTCAGCCTGCCGTCCCTGATCGCCTCGCGCAGGCCCGCCTCCAGCTGAGAGCGCAGCGGCTGGCCGCTGCCACGGTCGAGCCGGAGCAGCAGCTCCGGACCCAAACCGGACCACTGAAACGCCACGATATTGGACCTTATCAGTGCCCCACTTGGTGCTTACGGTCTTTGACATGAGCACTATGACGCGCCAGCAGTCCAGCCGGGTCCCCGGTATCGCCGTGCCGCGAGAGCGCATCATCAGCGGGCCGCTCGCATGGGTCTTCGTGTCGTCTTTCGCCGCACTCACCAACTTCTACCTGCTGCTTTCCGTGATACCTCGGTATGCCGCGGATGCGGGCGCGGGGAGCGCGGGAGCGGGACTGGTCACCGGGGTGCTGCTGCTCGGCACCGTGGCGGCGGAAGTTTCCGCCGTCGGCCTGATGCGGCGGTACCGGAGCCGGACGCTCCTGGTCGCCGGGGCGGCCCTGATGGGCATCCCGGCCCTGGCGCTGCTGTCCGGTGCCCGGCTGCCCGTCCTCGTGGCGGTCAGCCTCGTCCAGGGCTTCGGCTTCGGCCTGGGCACGGTTGCCATGGGCGCGCTCACGGCCCTGCTGCTGCCGCCGCAGCGGCGCGGCGAAGGACTTGGCCTGGAAGGGGTCGTGGACTCGATCCCTGGCGTCGTCGCGCTGCCGGCGGGCGTCTGGCTCGGCGGTCACTACGGCTACGCCGTGGTCCTGCTCATGGCGGCCGCGACCGCGCTGGTTCCGGCGGCGGCGTTCCGCTGGCTGCCGGGCACGGCGGACCCTCGCACGACGAACTCCGGCACCGGGCGCCCGCCCGGGCTGCTGGCAGGCCTGCGGAACGACGGGGAGTTGCGGCTGGCTCTCGTATTCGTCACTACCACGGTGGCCGCCGGCGTGGTGGTCTCCCTGCTTCCGCTGGCTGCCGGAGCGTCCGGAGACGTCGCCGCCACCGGCTTGCTCGTCCAGGCACTCGCGGCGACGGTAGGCCGCTGGTTCGCGGGAGGCCATGGCGACCGGCACGGTCACGCGGGTCTGCTGGTGCCCGGGCTGGCGGTCGCAGCCGCCGGGATGATCGCCATGATCTGGCTGGCATCTCCAGCCGCTCTGATCGCGGGCATGTGCCTGTTCGGCGGCGGCTTCGGGGTCGTGCAGAACGCCACTCTCGTGCTGATGATCGAGCGCATGCCGTCATCCGGGATCGGCACGGCCAGCGCCCTGTGGAACCTGGCCTATGACGCCGGATACGGAGCCGGTCCCGTCGTCTTCGGCCTCGTCGCCGGGCACACCGGATACCCGGCTGCCTTCGCCCTTACCGGCCTGCTGATGTTCGCGGCCGTGCCGGCCTGCTGGCGGCAGCGCCGTTTCCGCACCTTCGCACCCGGCGGCGACCGCGCGCCTTCCCCGGTAAGCTAGGGGATCGGTAAGCCCCGATAGCTCAGTGGATAGAGCGACCGCCTCCTAAGCGGTAGGTCCCGCGTTCGAGTCGCGGTCGGGGCGCCACTGAAGCTGCAACCGTCAGTCCTCTCGCCTGCACCAGCGCAGGAAGACGAGAGGAGGGCGGGTATGTTCGAGGCAGGCGATATCCGGAAGTGGCGAGGCCACGAAGTTGTTGACTCCGACGGTCACCCTGCATTTCGTACCGTCGAGGTGAGAGCAGCTCGTCTCGCGTCGGCCTTGCGGGGCCCTCGTGGTGTTAGCATCCTAACGAACAGGTGCAGTCGGTGCCGAGTAGGCCCTGACCGCAACGTCGTTGCTCCAGACCCTGGCGACGAAGACCCTGCGCGGTGCGCGGAAGACGACCAGGAGACCAGGAGCGACGAAGAAGATGACAGCACCCGGCCATCTTGCCCGGCCGTCCGACCGGGCCCCAGCCGCGGACGGGCTGCCCGCCGCCGTCGACCCTTCGACGGCTGGCTTTCGAGCACTGGCGCTGCAGGTGCGAGCGATGGGTCTCCTCGACCGGAGGCCCGGCTACTACCGATTGAAGCTCACTCTGACGATCTTTGCCTTCCTTGGCGGATGGGTCCTGTTCGTTATCGTCGGCAACTCGTGGACGACCCTCGCCGTCGCCGCATTCGTGT
>Ga0187814_10000665_pt1 | contig 12014 bp, 12 predicted proteins | sample NC_S_4_FD_132450 | JGI IMG/M metagenome (GOLD analysis project Ga0187814, IMG submission 132450) | Wetland sediment microbial communities from Neuse River Estuary, North Carolina, USA - ASW-S_4 | ecosystem: Environmental > Aquatic > Freshwater > Wetlands > Sediment | place: USA: North Carolina... | reverse complement strand
CACGAACCGAGGAGGATTCGCATGCACAACCGGAACAGGATGATTGCCGCGGCCGTCGCGGTCGCCGCGGTTCTCGCCGCGGGCAGCGGCGCCGCGGTAGCGTCGACTACAGGCGGCAAGCCCGGCGCCCCCGCGCCGGCCGTGTCCGCCACCAAGACACCCGGCGCGGCCGATGCCAGTGGCCAGAAGCCGGGCGGCCCGCCCGACAACGGAAGCCAGGCCGCGTTCGTGGCGGCGGTGGCCCGGGAACTGGACCTCAGCACGGCTCAGGTCAGCGCGGCGCTCCAGCCACTGTTTACGGCCGCGGACCCGGCCGACACGTCGTCGCTCATCGGCGCGGCCGCCCAATCGCTCGGCGTCAGCACCCAGCAGCTGGCCGCCGCGCTTGCCCAGGCCAAGCAGAGCCTGCGCCCAGCCAGCTGACGCGATCCCCGGTTAGGGAACGTGCGCGATACTGGCCGGGTGCGGGTGCTCGTAGTCGACGACGACGAGGCGGTACGCAGCGCGCTGACCCATGCGCTGCGGCGCGACGGCTACGAGGTGTCCACGGCGGTCGACGGCACCACCGCGCTGGCCGCGCTGCTGCGGAACCGGTATGAGGCCGTCGTGCTCGACGTCCTCATCCCGGAGCCGAGCGGACTTGAGGTCTGCCGCGCGATCAGGGCGCGCGGCGACGACACCCCGATCCTGATGCTGACCGCGCGGGACCTGGTTTCGGACCGGGTCGGCGGGCTGGACGCCGGCGCCGACGACTACCTGGCCAAGCCGTTCGCGCTCGAGGAACTGCGGGCTCGGCTGCGCGCGCTGCTGCGCCGCAGCGGCGCGGGCGCCGAGCTACTCCGGTTCGACGGTATCGAGCTCGATGTCGCGGCCCACGAGGTAAGTCGCCGCGGCGAACCGCTGGCGCTGACCAAAACCGAATTCGCGCTGCTGGAGTTTTTCCTCCGCAACCCGGGCCGGGTGCTTTCCAGGACCCAGATATTCGAATCGGTGTGGGGATACGATTTCGGCCCGGAATCGAACGGACTGTGGGTCTACATCAGCTATCTGCGGCGGAAGATGGGCGAGCCGCGGCTGATCCAGACCGTCCGCGGGATCGGCTACGTGCTGCGGACGGAGACATGAGCCTGCGCACCAGGGTCGCGATCGCCGTCGGCGCGGTCGTCTTCGCCGCGCTGGCGGTCGTGGCGGCGGTTATCTACCCGGCGGTCGGCGCGAACCTGCGCCGACAGGCCGACGAATCTCTGCTGCAGGTGGCCGACCAGGCGCCGACGATAGCGGCGAAGCTCAAACAGAGCCGTGCCCCCCTCGGGCAACTGGTCCCGTTCGGCGACACGGAGCTGCAGATCGTGCCGGATGTCGCGGTCGGCCCGACGAACGGGTTCGTCGGCATCACCGATCACGACGTCCAGGTGGCGAACGGAAACGACCAGCCGTATTTCCGCGACGAGGCCTACGCCGGTGTGGTCTACCGCATTTACACCATGCAGTTTGAGGGCAATCGCGGGGTGCTGGTCCGCGTCGCCCAGCCGGTGTCCGATGCGGCATCAACCGAGACGACGCTGGGCTGGCTGCTCGCCGCGCTCATACCGGCCGGCGCGATTGGCGCGGCGGTGGTCGCGCGGCTGGCCGCGGGCCGGGTGTTGCGCCCCGTGGGGCAGCTGACCGAAACCGTGGAGCGAATCAGGGCCACCGGCGACCTCACCGCGCCGATCGAGACGCCCGGCCAGGACGAGATCAGCCGGCTCGGGCAGGCTTTCGCCGCGATGACGGCCGAGCTGGCCGAATCGGCGGGCGCGCAACGCCGGCTGGTCGCCGACGCCTCCCACGAGCTGCGCACCCCGCTCACCAGCCTGATCACCAACCTCGAACTGCTAGCCGAACGGCCGGACGACCCCAGCGCCTCGGCGCTGGTCGCGGCCGCCCTGGCCGAGGCCGGCGAGCTGCGTGTGCTGATCAACGACCTGGTCGAGCTCGCGCGCGACGGGCGGGCCTCGTCCCACATCGAAGACGTCCGGCTGGATCTGGTGGCGGAACGGGTCGCCGCCCGCGCCGCCAGCCGGGCGCCGGGACTGCGGTACGAGCTGGACTGCCGGCCGACGCTGGTCCGCGGCGACCCGGACGCGCTGGAACGGGCGATCGGCAACCTGGTCGACAACGCGCTGAAATGGAGCCCGCCCGGTGGCCGCATCCGCATCTCGGCCGCCAGCGGGACGGTCGAGGTCAGCGACGAGGGACCGGGAATTCCCGCGGACGACCTGCCGTACATCTTCGACCGCTTTTACCGCTCGGCCAAGGCCCGGGCCCTGCCCGGGTCGGGCCTAGGCCTCGCGATCGTGCGCCGGGTCGCCGACCTGCACGGCGGAACCGCCGAGGCCATTCCGCAGCAGCAAGGAGTGACCTTCCGCATCGCCCTGCCGGAGATCGCGATCCACCGCGGAACCGACCCGTTACCCGGCTCTGGACCGCCAGGGTACGGGTGGGGGCGATGGCTGATCCCGACGAGGGCGTCGCGGGTGCGGGCCCGCTCCGGTATGGCATCCTGAAAGGGTCGAGAGGCGCTGCGACGGATTCGGTCCGCCACGCTCGACACCCCCCGGCTCATCGGCAAGGGCGCCTTCGAGGTTTACGGAGGCGGTCATGACCGTAGTAGGTTACGTTGCCGGGCTCTGGCGGTACCCGGTGAAATCCATGGCGGGCGAGAGCCTGGATGACGTCGAGGTCTCGTGGAACGGCCTCGCGGGCGATCGCCGGTGGGCGTTCATCCGCGGCCACCGGGTGCGAAGCGGCTTTCCGTGGCTGACGATCAGGGATCTACCCGAACTGGCCCGCTACCGCCCCCGCTTCGCCGAGCCGGGCCGGCCGAACGCCTCCCCGCTGCTGGTCCGCACGCCCTCCGGCGGCGAGCTCGACGTGGCCTGCCCGGCGCTCGCGGCCGAGCTCGGGCGCGGTGTCCGCGTCATCAAGCAGGACCGCGGAGTCTTCGACGCGATGCCCCTGTCCCTGCTGACGACGCAGACCGTAGCCACCCTCGGCAAGCTGGTCGGTACCGACCTGGCGGTCGAGCGGTTCCGGCCCAACCTGCTCGTGGACGCCCCCGGGGGCGACTTCCCCGAGGACGCCTGGATCGGCCGGATCCTGCGCCTCGGCGATCTGCGGATGCGGGTGGACCGGGACGACAAGCGGTGCGTCGTGGTCACCGTGGACCCGGTGACGCTGGCCCGGAACCCGGCGATCCTGCGCACCATAGCGCGGGAGCGCGACATGCGGATCGGGGCCTACGGCTCGACCGTGGAACCGGGCCGGGTCGCGGTCGGCGATCCGGTCGAACTCGAACCCTGAACCGGCCCGGCCGTCCGCGCGGAGAGCGGTCCACCGGATCCGCGGATCGGTGAACCGTTGCCGCCTCCCACTCGTGCCCCCATATGATGACCCGCGCCGACCCCTCACTCGTCCCGCCCGCCAGCTACCCTTCCCTGGCGGGCGGGATCCCAGGGACCGCGCGGAACCAGGATCGGTCCTCGGTGAGGTAGCCGTCCAGGCGAAGCCCGGCGGTGGCGAGCGCGGCGTCCAGCTCCGAGGAGTCCAGGCGCATCGCCGTGAACGTCTGCGTCCAGCGCTGATCGCCGACGATGTACTCGACGGTCGCCGAGACCAGGTTCGGGGCCGGCCTCGACACGTCGCGCAGCCGGGAGATCATTCCCCCGCTCGCGCGCTCGGCATCGTCCGCCTCGGCAAACCACTCCGGCGGGTGCTGCTGGACGATGACGCAGCCGCCGGCGGCGACGTGCTCACGGCAGGCGGCCAGCAGCGCGTTCCTGATCGGCTCGTCGGCCACGTTGATCAGGTGCGACGCGAGCAGGACGGCATCGAAACGACGGCCGAGGGCCAGCCCCTCGATGGGCGCGCATACGGTCTCGGCGTCACGGACGTGGGCGAGCATCTCCGGCGACTCGTCGACGGCGACAACCTCGTGGCCGAGCGCGACGAGCGGATGGGTGATCCGCCCGGTGCCGCAGCCGAGTTCAAGGATGGATGCCCCGGGGCCGGCGGCGGCGTGCACGATGGCCGGCTCGCCGAAATCAGGCAGTTGGGCGTAGAGGTCGACGGCGCAGCCGTCCGGCGTGATCACGCCGGGGCCGCTCCCGTGGGGGCGCGCTACCTGGGTCATAAACCCCATTGTGCCGAACGCCGCGACCAGGGCAGCCACAGACAAAAGGCGCCCAGACGGGTCGCCTGCGGTAGCCCGAGAGGAAACGTCAGGCGGGGGCGGCGGAGGAGGCCGCCGCGGTCCACCGCGGGGCCGCCTGGGCCTGGTAGGGCTCCGTGCCCCGGGCGTACTCCTCGTGGCGCGCGGGAGCGTGATGGTCGCGGTCGGCGGGCGGGTCCGCCTGGGCGGCGGCCTGCTGCGTTTCGCGCGCGGTGGGCAGGTGGAACCAGACGGTGGTCCCGGCCGAGTCCTTCAGGTAGCCCCACTCGGTGGCGAGATGCTGGACCAGGAAAAGACCGTGGCCTTCGGCGGCGTACAGGTCGCCCTTCACGACCGGGGCACCCGCGGCACCGTCATCGATGATCTCGACCAGGACGCCGCGCGCAACGCCGATGACGACGATGGTGACCGTTCCTCCGTCGGCGCCCGACCTGGTGTGCTGGATCGCGTTGGTGACGATTTCGGAGGTCAGTAAAGTCGCCGCGTCGCAATCCGCTTCTATCTGCTTTGAGCTGAACGTCTGGGCCACAAAGGCCCGGGCCAGGCCGACCTGCTCCGGGCGTCCCGGGATGGTCAGGGAGCCGAGGACCGACGCGCGCGGGTTGCTCCCCTGAGCCCGCACCGCCGCGTGCACCGGGTCGTCGAGCCTCCGCTCGGCGCCATACCCTGGTCGCACGGAATTGCCTGCGGGCGTTTCCATGGTGAGTCCTCCCGTTAACGCGGAGATCGTGCTCTCATCTGCTCGCGACCCAGGCCGTGAAGCTTCGCCCGCTCCTTGCGTCACGACGGCGACTCTCGCCATCGCGTTCCGCGCAGTTTGCCCTTATTACCCACTTCGACACCCGACGTGTGGCCGATCTGTATTGCCACCCGGACCCTCCCACGTGACCCTCGATCGCCCGGAAATGCGAAAGATGGCATCTGCCAGGCCCTTCGCAATTCATCCGTTTTGTTCCGTTTTGTGAGTAGCGCGACACACTTGCATTCTCACCCGATGATGGTGCCCGCGACCCTGGTACGCAAGTGCGTGGCGCAAAATTTGTTTATGAAATCCTAGATGGGATTTCAAACTGGCTGTTCGTGCGGTATCGTACTGGTTGTCACGGACGATGTGGAGTGCTCTGGTTACGCTCCGATACGCAGCGGACGGTCCCAGCTTCCCCGCATCATCCGGCGGCGCCGGAACCTCTGCTTTCACGAGGATGTGAGCTTCTCGTGCCCCTTGGTCCTACCGTCCGTAGGCGCAGGCTCGGTGCTGAGCTCAGGCGCCTCCGCGAGGCGCACTCGCTGAAGCTTGAGGAAGTGGCCGAGCGGCTCGGCCTCGCCCCTTCGACGCTGTCCCGCATCGAGACCGGCAAGGCGCCCACCAAGTCCGCGTACCTGACCGCGATGCTCGAGATGTACCAGGTCGGCGACCCCGGTGCCCGTAAGGTGCTCGTGGACATGGCCCGGGAGGGCCACCGCAAGGGCTGGTGGTCCATCTACGACGACGTGCTGCCCAGCGGTTTCGACATCTACGTCGGCCTGGAGGCCGAGGCCTCGGGACTGCGCAGCTACGAGACGGACGTGGTGCACGGGCTCCTGCAAACCACGGACTACGCCGTCGCGGTGCTTCGCGAACTGCGGCCCCGCGACACCCAGGAGCAGATCGAGCGGGTGGTGGACCTGCGGATGGAGCGGCAGCGGCTGCTCGACCAGGATCCGCCGCTTGACCTGTGGCTCATCATGGACGAGGGCGCCATCAGGCGGAACATCGGCGGTCCCGTGGTCATGCGGAACCAGCTCGAGCACCTGATCCAGGCCAGCCGGTGGACCAACGTGACCATGCAGATTCTCGCCTTCGAAGCCGGGGCGCACGCCGGGCTGGTCGGGCCGTTCTCGATCCTGGAGTTCCCCGAGCGCACCGACTCCGACGTTGCCTACACCGAATCCGTGGGCGGCATGATCTACCTCGAAAAAGACAGGGAAGTCCGCGCCTGCGCCGAGGCCTTTGACCGGATGCGCGCGGCGGCGCTTTCCCCGGCGGCGTCGGTTGAACTGATCCAGAAGCTGGCGAGGGAGTTCATCTGACCAGCACGTCAAATGAGAAAAGCAGCACATCAACGAAGGGAGAGGCGGATGGACACCGACCTCAACGAACTGCGCTGGTTCAAGAGCAGCGCGAGCAGTGCCGCAGGCTGTGTGGAGATAGCGCACCTTCCCGACGGGGGGGTCGCGGTTCGCGATTCAAAGGATCGCGGCAAGACGCCGCATTACTTCAACCGGCATGAATGGGAGTGCTTCCTGATCGGCGCCAAGGGCGGGGAGTTCGACCTGCCCGTCTGAGGGTTAGCAGGAGACGGCGGGGCGCACGGTAGTTTCCGGGGCCACGAACGTATGTGCTGGGGGGAGGGCAGAGGGCGGTGGACCTGAGGTCCACCGCCCTCCGCATGTCGGCGGGCCGGTCGGGCATCCCGGCGCCGGGGCTTAGCCGGAGTCCCCGGCGCCTAGTGGCTCGTGCGGACCGCTCTGGAGGCACGTTCGGTCAGCCGGGCTCCGTTTCCAGCCCGTCAATGATCGTCCTGAGGATCTCGGGGGTCTCGCTCGGCTTCGCGGCGAGGATGCTGAGCCGCTCCATGGCTAGCACGTAGCGGTCGACATCGGACTTCTTGTCAAAGTAGAGAGCGCTGGTGAGGTGTTCCAGGTACGCCACGTCCGGGAGGTCGGTCTCGCCGAACCGCAGGATGGCGAATCCGCTCGGCACGGCGTGCCCGCCCATGCCGTCCCTGATGACCTGCAGGGTGAGGTTGGGTCTCCCGGTCAGGCTGAGCAGGTAGCGAAGCTGATCCAGCAGGATCTCCTGGCTGCCCACCGGGCGCCGCAGCGCCGTCTCCTCCACGATGGCCCAGAGCTTGAGGCGCCCTTCCGCGAACCTGTGCTGCCGTTCCTTGCGGAGGATGACGTGCCGCTCGGCTTCGCCGAGGGGGATGTCGCATACGGCCAGGACCGCGGCGGTGTACTGCGGCGTTTGCAGCAGCCCGGGTATGACCTGCGGCTCGTAGGCGCGGATCGAGGTGGCCGCTTCCTCCATCCCGACGTAGGACTGGAACCAGTCGGGCAGGATGTCGTTGAACCTGTGCCACCAGCCGGGGCGGTTCGCCTGCTCGGCCAGGTGCAGGAGCTGCTCCCGCTCCACCGGGTCGACGCCGTAGAAGGTGAGGAGGTCGAGAACGTCGATCTCGCGGATGGCGTTGCGGCCGAGCTCGATGCGGCTGATCTTGGAATCCGAGCCGCGGATCGCCTTGGCCGCGGCCTGCGCGGTGATCCCGCGGCTTTCCCGGAGTCTCCGCAGCTGGGAACCCAGCAGGATGCGCAGCACGGTGGGTCCTTCTGCCGTCATGGTCTCCGTCATCGCGCCTCCCCAGGGTGTCGGTACCGACGTCGCGGAATTGTCTTGCGCAATTGCGTGTGGCAATCCCTTGCCAACCGACTTTCGACAAACGTCATGGTATCCCAAATGAGAATAGTTGCCACACCCCAAAATTGACGGCTTGGACGATTTCACGAGACACTTCTGTCTAGCCAGATCCGGGACACTAGTGTCTATAAAAACGGGACGCTTGTGGCGACTCGTGTCGGCTTGAGTCGGACACGGGTGGCCGCAGCCCCGGCCAGGCCGCGGTTTCAGGCCCCGGCCAGGCCCGCCCGTGCCCGGTTGGCCTGCGTGGATGCACCGAGTCCGCGTTCGCGGCGGCCGACAATTGTCGCCATCAAACCCGCATTGATAGATCGAAGATCGCGACGGCCGGGCGGACGCCAATCAGTTGCGGACATATCGGGATCGATGGTGAATTTACCTCCGCGGGAAAGCCTGCCGCCCGGCAACAGAACGGCAGCAAAATGGACTACCGCCATTTACTGAATAAACGCCGGGCCGTGCGGATTTACCGCGTCTCCTCCCGCGTACCGTCCGCTACCGGCCCGTCTCCTGCGGGAACGGGAGCGACGCACGTGATCGACTTCGCCGAGCCTGCCGGACCACGGTGCGACAGAGGTCGACGGGGGGCAGGTAGCGCATTGCCGGCGGATAACCACGGTTCGTCCCGACACAATGGTCGGCGAAGGGAGCTCGGGCCGGGTCTCCATATGATGCGTGCATGCGCTATAGGCCGCTTGGTGATTCGGGACTGCTGGTGTCGGTGCAGGGGCTCGGCTGTAACAACTTCGGCAGCCGCCTCGATGTGGACGGGGCCCGCGCGGTGGTGGACGCGGCCATCGACGCCGGTGTCACCCTGTTCGACACGTCGGACACATATGGCGGGGGAGGCGGCTCAGAGCGCGCGCTCGGCGAGATCCTCGGCCGCCGGCGGGATCAGGTCGTGCTGGCCACGAAGTTCGGGCACCAGAACGCGGACCTGGGTTACGGCCCGGCCGCCGGGGCCAAGGGTGGCCGGGCCTACATCCGGCGGGCCGTCACGGAATCGCTGCGGCGGCTGCGTACCGACTACATCGACCTGTACCAGCTGCACACCCCGGATCCGGTGACGCCCGTGGCCGAGACGCTCGCGGCGCTGGACGAGCTGGTGGCCGAGGGCAAGGTCAGGTATCTGGGCCATTCGAACTTCTCCGGCTGGCAGGTGGCGGACGCGGCGCACCTCGCGGCCCGGGCGGGCCGCACCCCCTTCATCTCGGCCCAGAATCACTGGTCCCTGCTCGAGCGCGAGGCCGAGGCGGAAGTCGTGCCCGCGGCCCGGCACTTCGGCCTGGGCGTGCTGCCCTACTTCCCGCTCGCCAACGGGCTGCTGACCGGGAAGATCAGGAAGGGCCAGCCCGTGCCGCAGGACAGCAGGCTGGCGGGCCGGACGGCCTACGTGACCGAGGCCAAGCTGGCCCGGGTCGAAGCGCTGATCGCCTGGGGCCAGGAGCACGGCGTCACGATCCTCCAGGCGGCGATCGGCGCCCTGGCGGCCCAGCCGGGCTGCTCGTCGGTCATCGCCGGAGCGATGAACCCCGAGCAGGTCAAGGCGAACGTGGCGGCGTCGGAGTGGATCCCGTCCGCCGCCGAGCTAGCCGAGATCGACCAGATCGTCCCGCCCCCGCCTAGCAGGTAGCAGTCCAGCAGCTAGCCGGGCTCCGCCGGCCGGTCAGCCCCCGGCCACGGCCGTCTGGTACAGCGCCGCGACGTTCGCGCCGAACATGACCGAATACGAGACCTCGGGGGTCAGGCCGCCCTGCTCGTAACCGCCGATGACCCCGATCACCGTCCCCCGCCCGGTCCGCGGGTTCACCTCGGCCAGGAAGGGTCCCCCGCTCGTCCCGTCGGTGTAGCCGCCGCAGTCGAATTCGAGCTGATCCGCCATGGGCTCCCTGGTCCAGTTCCGGCAGGCAATCGCCTGACCGGCCGAGTCCGGGTAGCCGATGACCTCGACGAACTGGCGGGCAGGCGCACCGGTCCCGAGCCGTTCCGCTCCGGTTACGTCCTCGATCGGCACGCTGGAGCCCGGCCGGCTGACGCGCAGGAAGGCGACGTCGTCGTCGGGGTCGGACGATGCGCTCCACGAGGCGTCCACGTAGACCCGGTTGACGACCCACACCCCGTACGGGGCCGCGCCGCCGTTATACCCGGGCACGAACGCGACCTCGGCGACGGGCTGCGACACGCAGTGCGCGGCGGTGATGACCAGATCGCCGTTGGGGCTGTCGATCACGCTCGCGGTGCAGAAATGCGACGCGAGCCTGCCTCCCGACATGCTGAACAGCGCCCCGACCGCCGGGGTGCCCGTGAACTCCTGCCCGGTCGGCGAAACCGGCACCAGGTTGAGCAGGATTCGGAGGAAGCTCGGAGAGAGGTCCTCTGACGCGCCGCGCGCCGGGCTGAGGGTAAGGCCGACTGCGACGGCCAACGCGATGACGAGCGCCACCCACGCCGGCGACCGCGAAAGCCGCCGGGTCCAGCCCCGAGAGGCCCCGCCGCCCGACGGCCCGCCGTCCGCACCCGCGGGGGCGGCGTCCTCATCCGCCGCGGCGATGTCCGGGGGCAAGGCGGCGGCGTCTCCAGCCGCGGCGATGTTGTCCGGAGGCAAGGCGGCGGTGTCTTCAGCCGCGGGGGTGATGTCCGCAGGCGCGCCGCCCGCGCTGGGACGGGCCTGGCGGCCTCCGGTCCATCGCCGCGCTCGGAACGCCACCGGATCGTCTCACCGCCTCGGCCGTGGTTGCTTTTTGGTGATTTCTAGAGCCTGCCACGGGAGAGCCGATCCGAACACCCTAGTTGAGCTGGGAATTCACTGAGATGCGGCTGCGAGCGCGAGACCTCTCGCCGAACGGGCCCGGCGGCCCGGTAGGCGCCGGGGGTGATCCCGTAGTAGCGGTGGAACCAGCGCGTCAGGTGCGCCTGGTCGGCGAACCCGGCCTCGGCCGCGGCCCGGGCGGGCGTGACGCCCTGGATGAGGAGCCGGCGCGCCGCCCGCACCCGGAGCTGGCGCTGGTATTCGCTGGGCGCCATCCCGTACGCCTTCGTGAACGCCCGGTAGGCCGCGTACCTGCTGCAGCCGGCGGCCGCACCCAGGTCGTCGGCGGTCAGGTCCGCCGCGAAAGCGTCGTGGATGAGCTCCCTGATGCGCGCGGCGGCACCGGCGCCCGAGTCAGTTGTACGAACCCGGCCGGACGCGTGGCGGAGCAGGAGCCCGGCCGTCTCGGAGAGCCGCTCGTACCGTTCCATCTCGCTGGCCGGTGTGGTCAGCGCGACGTGGAGCCGGAGCAGCGACCCCGCGACCGCCGGGTCGTCGATCACCGGCGAGCGGAACAGTGGAAGCGGGAGCGGCGGGTCGCTAATCAAGGTCGTGAAGAACTCCGGCCAGATGTGCACCATCCGGTAGGTGAACCCGGCCTCGCCCGCGGCATGCCCGTCGTGCGGGTCGTCGGGGTTGAAGGTCATCACCATGCCCGCGCCGCTCACGTGCCGGCCGCGACGGCAGGTAAACGCCTGCGCGCCGGACTCGGTCAGGCCGAAGGAGTAGCTCTCGTGGCTGTGCCGGTGGTACACGTGCGCGGTGAAGTGCGCGTGCATCGCCTCCACGGGCAGCCCGTCCACGCGCCAGTACCGGGCCCAGTCCTGAGCTCCCACGACGGCCATGCCCCGATTATCCCAGGGGATGAGGATCTGCCCCGCGCTCCAGCGTTCAAGACCCGCCGCCCGGGACCGGCCACGCTGGTGCGGTATGGAGCACCCGGAACTGCGCCGCAGGTTCGCGACGCTGACCACGGCCCACCTGGCCGACGCCTGCCTGCGCGCCCAGGTGCCCGTGCGGTGTGTCCGCGTGCACTGCGTGATGCCGGGCGGCCGGCTGGCTGGGCGGGTGGCCCCGGCGCGGCACGCGGGGAGCGTCGACGTCTTCCTTGAGGCGTTCGAGTCCGCCGAACCCGGCGACGTGCTCGTCGTGGACAACGGCGGGCGGCTGGACGAGGCCTGCGTCGGCGACCTGGTCGTGCTCGAGGCGCAGGCGGCCGGGCTGGCCGGAGTCGTGATCTGGGGGCTGCACCGCGACACCGCCGACATCCGGGCGATCGGCCTGCCGGTGTTCAGCCTGGGCGCGACCCCGACCGGCCCGCTGAGCGCGCGCGCCCGCCCCGACGACGCGCTGAGGTCCGCGGTAGCCGGAGACTGGACGGTGGACGCGTCCGACCTGGTCCTCGGGGACGACGACGGCGTGCTGTTCGTGCCGGCCGACCGCGCGGGCGAGGCGTTCGCGCTGGCCGAGACGATCCGCGATACCGAGCGCCGCCAGGCCGACCACATCCGGGCCGGCGTATCGCTCCGCGACCAGGT
>Ga0187814_10000664_pt1 | contig 12015 bp, 9 predicted proteins | sample NC_S_4_FD_132450 | JGI IMG/M metagenome (GOLD analysis project Ga0187814, IMG submission 132450) | Wetland sediment microbial communities from Neuse River Estuary, North Carolina, USA - ASW-S_4 | ecosystem: Environmental > Aquatic > Freshwater > Wetlands > Sediment | place: USA: North Carolina... | reverse complement strand
GAAGCGCTTTCGAAGCTCCGGGTTTTGCGTCGCGACGCCCACGGGGCAGGTGTCCAGGTTGCAGACCCGCATCATCACGCAGCCGAGGGCCACCAGCGGCCCGGTGGCGAAGCCGAATTCCTCGGCCCCGAGGAGACAGGCGACGGCCACGTCGCGGCCCGTCATGAGCTTGCCGTCGGCCTCGACGGTGATGCGCGAGCGGAGGTTGTTGAGGACGAGGGTCTGCTGGGTCTCGGCCAGGCCGAGTTCCCAGGGCAGGCCCGCGTGACGCAGCGACGTGCGCGGCGAGGCGCCCGTGCCCCCGTCGTAGCCGGAGATGAGCACGAGGTCGGCGCGCGCCTTGGCGACGCCGGCGGCGATCGTTCCGACGCCGACTTCCGAGACCAGTTTGACCGAGATCCTCGCCTCGGGGTTGGCGCACTTAAGGTCGTGGATGAGCTCCGAAAGATCCTCGATCGAATAGATGTCGTGGTGGGGCGGCGGCGAGATCAGACCCACGCCGGGAGTCGAACCGCGGCACTCGGCGATCCAGGGATAGACCTTCTTGCCCGGCAGCTGTCCGCCCTCGCCGGGCTTGGCCCCCTGCGCCATCTTGATCTGGATCTCCCGGGCGTTCATGAGGTAGTTGCTCGTGACGCCGAAGCGGGCGCTGGCCACCTGCTTGATCGCGCTCCGCCGCGAATCGCCGTTGGCGTCGGGCGCGAAACGCGAGGGGTCCTCGCCGCCCTCGCCGGTATTGCTCTTGCCGCCGAGACGATTCATCGCGATGGCGAGGGCCTCGTGAGCTTCCCTGGAAATCGATCCGTAGGACATCGCGCCAGTCTTGAAGCGCTTTACGATCGATTCGACCGGCTCCACCTCGTCCAGGGGCACGGCCTTCGCCGCGCGGAATTTCATGAGTCCGCGGAGCGTGCATTGCCTGACGGACTGATCGTCGACGAGGAGGGAGTATTCCTTGAAGCGGGAGTAGTCGCCCGATCGCACGGCCTGCTGGAGGCGGTGCACGGTCTCGGGATTGTAGAGGTGGTACTCCCCGTCCTTGCGCCATTGCCAGTCGCCGCCTGAAGGAAGGTCGCGGTCGTGGGGCGCCCGTTCGCCGAAGGCGCTCCGATTGCGCGCCGCCGCCTCGGCCGCCACCTCGGCGATGCCGATGCCGCCGACGCGGGAAGGGGTGCCGGTGAAATAGCGCTCGATGAACTGGGGCCCCAGGCCGACGGCTTCGAAAATCTGGGCGGCCTGGTAGCCTTGGACGGTCGAAATGCCCATCTTGGACATCACCTTGATGATGCCCTTGGTGACCGCCTTCTTATAGGTGGCCACCGCCTCCGCGTGAGTCTTTCCCGGGAGGATGCCGCCGCGGATCATGTCGTCGATCGACTCGAAGACCAAATAAGGGTTCACCGCCGAAACGCCGTAGCCCATCAGCATGGCGAAGTGATGTATCTCGCGCGGCTCGCCCGACTCGAGGACGATCGAGCAACGCGTCCGCGTGCCGTTCCGGATCAGGTGGTGATGGAGTCCGGACACGGCGAGAAGGGCGGGTATGGGCGCCTTGTGCCTCGAGGCGCCGCGGTCGGAGAGGATGAGGATGTTGACGCCTTCCGCGAAAGCCCGGTCGGCCGCCTCGCAGACCCCGTCCATGGCCGTCTCGAGCCCCGAGCCGTCCTCCTCGACCGAAAAAAGGATGGGTATGACGACGGCCTTGAAACCCTCGCGCCCGATGTGGCGAAGCTTCGCGAGCTCGTCGTTGTCTATGAAGGGCGTGGCGAGCTTGATCTGCCTGGCCGCCCGCGGCGAGGGATGGATGAGATCGCCCTCCGAGCCGATGAAGGTCTCCGGTCCGATGACGATCTCCTCGCGGATCGCGTCGATGGGCGGGTTCGTGACCTGGGCGAAAAGCTGCTTGAAATAATTGTAAAGAAGCTGCGGCCGCTCCGACATGACGGCGAGCGGCGTGTCGGTGCCCATCGAACCGATGGGATCGATCCCGTCGCGGGCCATGGGGAGAAGGACGAGGCGGAGATCCTCGTAGGTGTAGCCGAAGGCCTTCTGCCGTTTGAGCACGGACTCGTGGTCGGGTTCCGAACGGTGGGCCGAAGCCGGCAGGTCCTCGATGGTCACCATGTGCTCGCGGAGCCACTCCCCGTACGGCTTTTCGCGGGCGATCCGCTCCTTGAGCTCCTCGTCGCCGATGATGCGGCCCTCGGCCGTGTCGATGAGGAGCATCCGGCCGGGCTTGAGCCGCTCCTTCCGGACGATGCGATCCGCGGGGATGTCGAGGACGCCCGTCTCGGAAGCCATGATCACCGTGTCGTCGAGGGTCACCACGTAGCGCGCGGGGCGGAGGCCGTTGCGGTCGAGGACGGCCCCGACGGTCGTGCCGTCGGTGAAAGCCATCGCGGCGGGCCCGTCCCAGGGCTCCATCAGGCTCGCGTGGTACTCGTAGAAGTCCCGCTTCGACGCGCTCATGTCCTCGTTCCCCGACCAGGGCTCGGGGATCATCATCATCATCGCGTGGGGCAGGGAGCGCCCGGTGAGGAGGAGAAACTCCAGACAGTTGTCGAACATGGCCGAATCGGAGCCGTTCGGATTGATGATGGGCAGGATGTCGGCGAAGTCCTCGCCGAAGAGCTCGGTGGCGATGAGCGACTCGCGGGCGTGCATCCAATTGAAGTTGCCCCTGAGCGTGTTGATCTCGCCGTTGTGGATGAGGTAGCGGTAGGGATGGGCGCGGATCCAGGTGGGGAAGGTGTTCGTGGAAAAGCGCGAATGAACGAGGGAGAGCGCGGACTCGAAGGCCGGGTGGAGAAGGTCCAGGAAGAAGGGCTCGACCTGCTCCGAGGTGAGCATGCCCTTGTACACGATCGTGCGGCAGGAAAGGCTCGAGAAGTAGCGGTAATCGGGCGCCGATTCCTCCTTGCCCAGCATGGCCTTTTCCACTTTCTTCCTGAGGAGGTAGAGGCGCCGCTCGAAATCGAGCTCCGAGACGACCGTGGCGGGCTTTCCGAGGAAGAGTTGGCGGATCACGGGCATCACTGATCGGGACACTTGGCCCAGCGAAGAGAGGTCCACCGGGACCGTGCGCCAGCCGAGCACGGGAAAGCCGAGACCCGCGGCGAGGCCTTCCATTTCGGAGCAGGCGGCCGCCCTGATGACCGGATCGCGCGGGAGCATGGCCGAACCGACGGCGTAGTCGCCGGCCGAAGGCAGGGAGACGCCGGACTCGGGGCAGACCTCGAGAAAGAAGCGATGCGGAATTTGAACGAGCAGCCCCGCCCCGTCGCCCGAATTGCGCTCGTAGCCGGCGCCGCCCCGATGGCTCATGTTCCTGAGCACCGTGAGCGACTGGGATACCACCGCGTGCGACTTGCGTCCCTTCACGTTGACGACGAAGCCGATTCCGCAGGAATCGTGTTCGTACGAAGGATCATAGAGTCCCTGCCTAAGGGGGTAGCCCGCCTTCGGCGCCTTTTCCTCTCTCTCGTCTCCCATGCTTTCCCCACCTGGGACCGGAAACTCTCGGCTCCCGAGTCTTGCCGCGCATACTGGACTGCCGGAAACGCCGTGTCAACGATTTTTTTTGACGATTTCGAATAACCGTGATTGACTGAGGGGTTTTAGTCTTGACCGGTTTACGAGACAATTGTCTTCTTGCATCCCCCCCCCGATTCGTGCAACACTCATGATATGAGCAAGGCATTTGCGGTCATTTCCGCCATCGGAACCGACAGGGTCGGTATAGTCGACGAGATTTCGGGTTTTGTCACGGACTCCGGCGGCAACGTCGAAGAAAGCAAGATGGCCGTGCTGGGCGGCGATTTTTCGGTGATGATGCTCGTCTCGATGGATTCGAAGTCCCTCGAAGCCCTCCCGGCCAGGATCAAGGAAGTCGAATCGAAACTGGGTCTCAAGATCGGCATCACGCCGACCGGACAAGCGGCTTCCCGCGCCGACGGCAGGCCCTACAAATTGGAGACGGTGTCGCTCGACGGTCGCGGCATACTCCACGCAGTGGGCGCCATACTGCACCGCCACGGCATCAATATCGAACAGCTCGAGACGAGCACCGAAGGCGCGCCCCTCACCGGCGCCCCGCTGTTCTCCCTCAAGGCATCGATAATCCTCGGGCCCGGCATCCACGTCGCCGCCCTCCGCCGCGAGCTCGAGGAACTGGAGGAGGCGCGGGAGCTCGACATCTCCCTTTCGCCCATCCTGCCCGGAAGGGAATGACCCAGGTCAGACCTGGCCAAGCCTCCGTTTTCTCCCCTCAAAGTGCGCGCAGTGTGACCGATCGCGTCACATCGGCATGGAACTACTCTCCCCACACGGGAGGGAGCCATGATTGGAATCCAATCCTTCGATGGAAGCCTTGCCGGGCTGCTGCTCGATTGGCTGGCCGCGACGCGCTGGACCGAGGAATTGTTCTGCCTGATTCGGGAATTCGCGGAGAGCGTAGGTCCCGACATCGGGAAACGGCCCGCGTTCGCGGCAGACGGCGAGGCTGCCGAGGCCCAGCGAAAGGGACTCCGCGAAGAGCTGGAGCGCGCTGCTGATCGGGCCCCGGATAATCCGGCCTACGCGGCGCTAGCGGCGCGCTTTTCGCTGTCGTCCGTGGAGCTCGCCTTGCTGCGCTTTTTCCACCTGTACCTCATCTTTTATGCGCTCGAACAATATGTAGACAAGTTGCCCGAATGGGAGGCGATCAAGCGCGTCGCGCGCTATGTTGGCACTCCGGAGCGCGCCTTGCTCGAAGCGATCGGCCCGAGCTCGCGCCTCGTCTTTCTCGGCCTCGGCACGACCGACGCGCATGCCCTGCGTCTGCCGAAATGCGGGATAACTTTCGGGCTCTCCGAGCAGGTGCTCTCGTTCATCGGCGCCGAAAACACGAGATCCTTCGCGTCCTTTCTGCTGGAGTCGCCCGCCACCCCTCCTCTTCCGCTTTCGGCCCACGATCTTCCGGACCTGACCGTAGCGGCGGCACGGGCCACGCTGATGTCTTCGAGGGGTAAGCCCGTGCTGCTCCTCTACGGGAAGCCCGGCACGGGGAAATCCGAGTTCGCCCGCAGTCTTTCGGTCGCCTGCGGCTATTCTCCCTGCTTCCTGCGCCACAACCGCAGGACGGGGCAGAGGAGCTATTCCGATCTCCTGCTCGCCGCGCGGCTCGTGGACCCCGCTCGAGAGGTCTTGGTGATCGATGAAGCGGACGAGCTGCTCAATCTCGAGCCCGGTCTATTCGGAAGCGCCGGTTCGACGGACAGCATCAAGAAAAGCATGGTGAACGACTTCCTCGACGCCACGACCGCGCGGATCGTCTTCATCAGCAACGACACCTGGCGAATTCCCGATTCCATTCTGCGCCGCTTCACCTTCCATCTCGGCTTCGAAGATTTCGGACCGCTTCGGAGGGAACGGGTCTGGAACGCGCTCGACGCCGAGACCAGGGTCTTTTCGAAGAAGGAGTGCGGAACGCTCGCCGCCAGCCACAAGGCCAACCCCGCCCGTATACGGCAGGTGATCGACGTCTGTGCCGCGATGGACCGCGGCGTGGCCGCAGAGACCTTCGACCACGTCGCCGTCGCGGAAGAAATGCTTTCGCGGAGCGACGAGATCATGTACGGGATTCCCCGCAGGGAAGAATGGGCACCGAGGGTATATGACCCGGCCTTTCTCAACCTCGCCATGCCCGTTGAAGAGCTCGTCGAGAGCCTCGAGCGATGGAAGGCCGGCTTTGCGCGGGATTCACGGGGAATCAATCTTCTGTTCTATGGCGCGCCGGGCACCGGCAAGACCGCCTTTGCCATGCATATCGCGGAGCTCCTCGGGTTCCGCCCGGTCGTCAAGCGGGCGAGCGATCTGTTCAGCTCCTGGGTCGGGGAGACCGAAAAGAAAATCAGGGCCGCCTTCCGCGAAGCCGAAGGCACAGTCCTCGTCTTCGACGAGGCGGACAGTCTCCTCTCCTCGCGCGAGCTCGCGCAGTACGGCTGGGAGCGGAGCCAGACCAACGAGGTGCTCACCAGCATGGAGAGCTTCAAGGGGCTCTTCATCGCATCGACGAATTTCCGGAAGATTCTGGACACGGCGAGCCTCAGGCGCTTCACCTTCAAGGTCGAGTTCAGGCCGACGGCCCCGGCACGCCGCAAGGATCTCGTCGAGTCCTATTTCCCCGGTATGCGTCTCACAGATCGCGATTCCTCCGCGCTCGGCTCCCTCGACACGCTCACGCCGGGCGACGTGGCGGTGGCGGCACGGAGGCTGGAATACTCCGGGTCATGCGAGGCCGCGAGAGTCATTTCCGCTCTTCGGGAGGAGGTCGAGGCGCGAGGGGCGCACTGCGCGCGAATTGGATTTGGGGTTTGAGTGCAGGAATCACTCTTGATGCAGCAATGGAAGCTCTTTCTCATCCGAGCTTTCCAGGTTCCAAAAGACCAAGAACGGATTTTCCGAATTGGATGAGGCTTTTTCAAAAGTCGGACGACTCTTGAAATTTGCTCAGATCAATTGCCAAATTTCCCCTACCATCACGCCGAGACGAGCTTGATCGACGGCTTGTCTCCGGAGATTTGATAATGGGTTCTGAACTCACCATCGGCCAAGGCACAGGCTTCTTCGAATCGCGACTCAGGTATGGCTATGGCTAATTCTTCGAAGTCCCAAGCGGCGGCCGTCTCGTCGGCGCCGAGCAGCGCCGGGTTTTGCGCGGTTAGACCATATGCATATGCGAGGCAGGATGCGCCGAGCTTGTTCGTCGTCAGCGAGAGCGGAATTTCGCGCCGCCGCAACGTACTCATAAAACTTCCTGCTGATTCGAGGAAGGCCACGTAGTCGGGGTTCGAAATGTCAGCATATTCTCGCAATGCACGCTCCACAAATCCTGGCGCAACAGCTCCCAGCGACGCGCAACGGGTCAGGAGCCGGCGACGATGGCGGCGCCGTCTTTCCCATTCGGGAGCCCGCGTGAGGTCATCGTTCAGAAAGATGGGTTCGTATACCTGCGAACGTCCTGTACTCGGGACAGTGTTTTCGACTCCCTCGGGGCATAGGGAAGCGACAAGTGCGACCACGTCGTCGATTCTTTCCCGGCCGCTTGCGGCGGCAAGGATTGCAAGCAGAGCGACGATCGCCGGCGAAATGCGCCGGGCCCCCTTGTCGGCGAACAAGACGCCGTTCTCGTCGAGAAGCGCGAGGAAGAGCGCGGCGGCGACCTGTTTGTTTCCGTCGAACAAAGCCGGGATTTACGTGACATGATACAGCAGTCGGGCTGCCTTGTTCGCCGTTCCCCGGCAGGAGTCGATCCCATCCAACTCTTGGAAGGCTTGCGCGAGAGCGCTGTCGAGTCCTCCATTCTTTTCGGTCGTCAGGGACGAATCCGCCGAACGTTCTCGAAGTGCCTTGAGGATTTCCGTCACTTCGCCGGAAGTGAGCGGAGAAGTCTTCTCGGGCAAAGGGGCTTCAGCTTTCAACCTGCGATGGTCATAGTCATCCAGAAGCGAAAACGTTTCCGAGTAGCAAGACATGAGGCGTCGGATATCCATCGAGAAATCCTTGCACCAAGAGAGGGACTTACCCATGTCGAATTCGGACATGCACTGGCGAAATATCGCCTTCCTGTGACCGATTACGTCATGAAGGCTGCACATAGTGCCGATCGGCATTCTCACGTCGCCAAGGAGTCGGCCATGTATCATTCGCTCGTGCAGCTCATCGCGGCCACCCGTCTCATCGCCCGGGAAGGGGGCGCGACGATCGCCGAGCTTGTCGAACATCTCGGCATTACCCGTCGGAGCGTCTATCGGCTCTTCGACGCTCTCGACGAGCTCAATTACCCCTATTACCGGGACGAGGAACACGGAGGACGCATCAAGCTGGAAAATCCCGGTCATCCGCCGGCGAGATGGATGCCGATGCCCTCCGTCGAATTCGATCTGGAGGACCGCGTCGTCCTGGACTGGTTGTTCGACTTCGCGGCAGCGCGGCCCAGTCTTGCCGAACCGATACGCAACCTCCGGCGAAAGCTCGATCTCATGGGAGCGATGTCGGGCTACGCGCTCGCGGCCAAGGAATCGGGCGCCGGCCCACATACCGAGCGTACCCGCATCCTCCACTCGGCCGTTCCCGGAAAGTCGACGAAGCTCCAAAAAGACTCGTGGCTGCCTCTGCTGCTGCGGGCCGCGGAAGAGCACCGGGTCTGCAACGTGTCCTACGAATCCCGGACGAGCGGGACGATCGCGTCCTATCCCGTCCACCCTCTCTCCGTTTTCGAGAGCGAAGACAGCTTGTATGCCTATGTCGAAATGCCGAGAAACGGCACCATCCGGATACTAGCCCTCGAGCGCTTGCACGAGCTTTCGGTTTCGGAGGATCGCTTCGATCCGCCTCCCGGCTTCAGCGCCCAGGAGAGACTTTCCGACCCCTTCGGCATAGTCCAGGACGAGGCAACGGCCGTGGTGCTCCTCTTTGCGGCATGGCAGGCTCCCTATGTCAAGGAGCGCGCTTGGCCTCCGACGTACCGCTTCATCGACCGACCCGACGGTCGCCTCGAGATGCGGTTTGTCACCCGCGGCATCTACGGTCTCAAGCGCTGGATCTTGGGTTGGGCCGAAGAGGTCGAAGTGCTGGAGCCCGAAGGACTCCGGCGCGAAATAGCCGACGCGATCGCCTCGATGCGAAGAATCTATGCGAAAAGCGCCAAGCGATGACCGAATATGTCACACGCATGCTGTCTTCTTGTGGCGACCCGCAAGGGTACTTCATGCCCAGGGAGATGCCATGGCCACCAAGAATTACCAGTGCAAGCACTGCGCGACACTCGTCCAAAAGGACTCGACGCCGACAGCCTCGGGCTGCCCGTCCGCAGCTTTCCATCGCTGGAGGGACCTCGGAGAGGTCGGCCCGACGGCCTATCTTTGCAAGCATTGCGGCGCCAAAGTGAACGCCAAGTCGACGCCGAATACGTCGGACTGTCCTTCGTCCACGTTCCATAGCTGGACCAAGCTCTGAGGCCGCCATCACATTGGGACTCCTCTCCCCGGAGGAGTTCCGACAAGGAAGGTTCTGAATGGATTTTTGCGCCATCGACTTCGAAACCGCGAACCGAAATCGCAACAGCGCCTGTTCCATCGGCCTGGTGCGCGTGGTCCAGGATAAACTCGTCGATGAATTCCATTCTCTCATCAATCAAGCGGACACGTGGTTTCGGCCAGATTGGATCGAAGAAATTCACGGCATTACCGCGGAGACGACCCAAGACGCCCCGACTTTCGCGGAACTCTGGCCGACGATCGAAGCCTTTATCGGAGTTCTTCCGCTCGCGGCGCACAATGCCCGCTTCGACATGAGCGTCCTGCAAGCCATGCTGGAAGAGGCGGGGATCGAGTACGAAATCCCTGAGTGGATCTGCAGCCTCAAAGCGGCCCGATCCACCTGGCCCAAACTTCCCAACCACAGACTCCCGACTGTAGCAGGGTATCTGGGCATCGAGCTCGATCATCACGATGCCATGGCCGATGCGAGAGCGTGCGCGCGCATACTGATCGAAGCGTAAAACCATTAAGAGGTTTGAGGGAGGATGCATTCGGCTCAACAGAACTCTGGCAAACCTTCTCGAAGGCTTGTCAGCGTGCCGGAAACGATCCGCCAGTTTTTAACTTGAATGGGGAAATACCGAATAGTGAAGTCTTTTCCATGGTTGGACAATGACTCGCATGAAGTCCTTTCGGGGAAAAACCAGGAAACTTGATTGACAACGTGCGCGCGAACTATTGGCGGAGCGTTTCCTCCTTTTCATCAATGATTTTTGCCAATTCTGTCACCTTCCCCCAAATGCTTTCAAACAATTTCGATTGTCGACCTTCATGGATGCATGTCAGTACTTGTTCCGTCTCCCAATCACGATAGTCAGCTTCCATCGAGAATTCGACCGCGAAAAAATCATTGGGCGGCTTGGTTTCTGCGCTTATCTCCTTGAACCCAGCCAGGACCGATTCGCCCGCTTTCATGACTTCCTGACTTCTTTCAGTGTTTTGTGCTCTATACAATATTCCGTAGGTCATATCACGGTGGGGATTTGCATTAAAATCGAAGCTTATCTTAAAGTGTTGCCACTCTGATCGCGATAAAGCAAACCCAATATCGTCAATCTTGCCTTGAAATTCCATCCAAAAGTTGAGACTATTCTTTCGAGCCTCTTCCTTCATATCGGCGTCGAATTTCCGCCACAAGGAGGTCAGGGCAGATTCCCAAGAGTTCACGATCGCCATTGCGGAGGAGATGCTATCCCCTGACTTTACGATCTGGTCCACCACCGCTTTCACCTCACCCACGTCAAGGCCTCCTCCCATTTCGTTGTGAATTGCGCACTGGAAGTCTTTAAGAAATGCGCGAACCCTGTCTGCATGACAAAGCCCCGCCCATATGTCGATCAGCTTGCTGATATCCTCGTTCCAACTCAAGAAGCACAGGCTGCTTGCCTTTTCCTCCCGCCTTGCCCTGGTAATGCTTCCCTCCGAAGGCTCATGGCCATCATGGGTGAGGTAAGCAAGCATATGCGTGCCAGAGTAACTTCCCTCAAGGTACTCCAGGTAACGCTCAAGCTGCCTCTCCTGATCAATTGCCCAAATCTTGTTTTCTATCGCGATGCAGAATCGATCTGGAGAGGAGAACTGCAAAACGATATCGGGTCTTCCACCGTCGCTTGGCCCTGGGTTGGGAATCACGAACTCGCACTTGACGTCCAATCGTCCTTCGGCAAGCTCTACAAGTTTCGCATTGTCCGTCTTCTGAGCGATAAAGCTTAGGAATTCGCGGAGGAAAACATTGCCCTGCGCATGAGACGCTTTGGGATCAAGGAAATAGGCCAGTATCGCTGAACTGGTATTTTCACTGAGTCCCCAAAATTGCCTTATCGGGTCAAAGGACAGCGCCAGCTCGCGATCGTACATGGCGCGATATTCACGCAAACTTGCGAGACGCAAAGCAACCGCTTGCAATAAGGAGGCTGTAGGCTCGCTCATCGCCGAATCTCCTTATGATGCTCGCAATTATCGAGTGAACCCTGAGGTTGTCAAGCAGGATAGCTCTGAATTTCTCCTTTTCTCCGTGCTGCCTTCCCGAGGAAACGGAGTGATTTTCGGCCGCATAGGGATAGGAATTCCGCTTGCAAAAACATGAATGAACGCGCGCCCTGTGACCATACTTGTCACCGGTCCCATTTACCTTCATCGCAGGAGGTACAGGAACATGAAGGGAACTATGATAATGAGCAGAGTGATGGGAGCCCTTGTCGCGCTTTCTTTTTCACTCGCATCGGGAATCATATCTGCTCAATCTACCAAGCCAATTGTCTATGAATTTGGCAAGACGATGATTGATTTGATGCTTCAGCAAAAAGCATATGAGGGGGCGAGCCCGGCAGAAATCGAAGGGATGAAGCAGGGGATCGAACAACAGATCGCGGTGTCACCGATATCCGTCACGTTCATTGACGAGAAAACGATGATTTTCGAAGCCAACGGAGAAAGCCATACTCTCGAATACCGGAAGGATGGCCTAAAAGTGATGGCGAAGAATGTTCAGACTGGAGAGTATGAAGATTTCGGCTTCCTGAGCGTGGACGCCAGCACTCTTACGATCATGCAGAGGTATATACTTGATCGCATCAAATAAGACTACAGTGTGGTCAAGGTCCACTTTGGGAATTCGCTTTAGCCTGCATGTGGGACTGGAGAATGCAATGATTCAGCGCGGGCTTGCCTGTATCGCCGAGGAAAAGGGAAGGATGCTGTCAGCCTGCCGACGCGAACCGTTCAATCTTCCGAGGGGGTGTGCTCATCTTTGAAAGGGGCAATCGAATGGTGTACACGTAGCCTCGGAAGGCACCATTCGCATAGTAGTACGAAGTTTCGGTTCATGGGGTCGGCATGGGTCCTTCGGCTGTGGTTGACGAGCTCAATTACCCTTATTACCGCGACGAGAAACACGGAGGACACATCAAGCTGGAAAATCCCGGTCATCCGCCGG
>Ga0187814_10000663_pt1 | contig 12016 bp, 9 predicted proteins | sample NC_S_4_FD_132450 | JGI IMG/M metagenome (GOLD analysis project Ga0187814, IMG submission 132450) | Wetland sediment microbial communities from Neuse River Estuary, North Carolina, USA - ASW-S_4 | ecosystem: Environmental > Aquatic > Freshwater > Wetlands > Sediment | place: USA: North Carolina... | reverse complement strand
GGTGATGTGCGCGGTGCTAAGCGCGAAGACTGGTTACGCGTCGTCACTGCGGCCAGGGTTGCATCGTGGGATGCGGCGGGCAGGTGACCATGCCCGGTTCTGGATGCTGAGCGTCATCGTCGCGGGCTGAACCCGAACTCTTCGGTGCGCGCTGGTCGGCTGCAAGCGTCAGGATTGGGCCTCCGCCCAGCGGCAGGCCGGATTAAACTGCCCGCCACCGCCACCACTGCCGGACTGATCGTCTTGGGCCAGGTCCCTACCATCTGTGACCTGACAGGTATCGCCCTGGTCATCGTCGGCGTCGCGGTGCACCGCGCGGGTCCCAGAGCCATCAGGCAAAACCGCGCCTGCTGGGGAGGGCTGCGGGCACGCCGGCGAACCCGAGCCCCATGGCTTCGACCTGAGACCCCAGCCCTTCCCGGCTCGCGTTCTGCATCGTCTCGAAAGACGCCGGATTCGCGGTTACCAGATCCGTGCGCGCGTGGGAGACACCCGGATCACGTATGGGTAGTCCTTGGCGAAGCTTTCCGGTGTCCACCCGTACGAGTCGATGAACTGGCGGTACTTCTCGATGTAGGCGGGTACGGCATCGGCTCTGGGGCCAGCGGGGTCGATCCTGGCGGTGCCTTCGAAGATGACATTCGCGCCTCCCCTGCCATTGCCCTCCAGGTGCAGGGAAACATGGGGGTTCGACCCGATGTTGCGGGTCTTCGGCCCGTTCGCGAGGCCATAGATCAAGAACTCCCCGGCCTCCCACAGGAACCAGACCGGGGTGGACTGCGGCTGACCGGATCGTGCCACTGTGGTCAGCCAGATAATCGGTTCGGTCCGCAGACGGGCGGCCGCTGCGGCGTGGGCAGGTTCTTCCTGGTTCAGGATCGTCATGTCGCCTCCAAGAGCTCGCTGCGGAATTGCGGCGGTGAAGACATCATCGCCTGCGGCCGACCCGGGCGCGCTGCGAGCGGGGGTTGGCATAACGATCCTGGACAGCGCCGCCAGCGGCACGGCGCGGTCCCGGGACCGCGCCCCCTGCCGACTACGCCCACATACAGAACGCCCTGCTCGGCGCTGTGCTCACGGGCGGCCAGCAAGCTGCGATTACGCGCAGATCGATCGTTCGGGCCGCTGCGCGGCTCAACGGCTGCCAATCGGGACTACGCCAATTGGACGGCTACGCGCGCGGGTCGCAGCCAGTGGATCGTAACGGAGTGTGTCGGCTGATCCGGGCGTGGCCGACCTGATCGCCGACTTGGAGTGGCTGAACGCCGGTGGGCGCTGAGCGGTTCGAAGAGCAGCTTGAGCTGGATACTGCCGGGGTCGCGTGGACGCGTTAGCCGACCGCGCAGGAGTCGCCGTCGCAGCTCGCTTCGTCGTTGCTGCCGGTCATGACGGCAACGGGTGTGAGCTGGCTTGTCTCGTCGTACGCACGCCGCAGCAGCTGCAGGAGCACTTCGGGCGGCTGTGCGCCGCTGACCGCGTACTTGCCGTCGGCGACGAAGAACGGCACGCCGGTGATGCCGTACCGCGCGGCCTGCTGCTCGTCGGCTCGCACTGCGTCGGCGTAGGCGTCCCCGTCCAGGACGGCCTGGACCTGCGCGGCCGGCAGGCCGACTTCGCTGGCCAGGCGCACGAGCGTGGCCTGGTCGGCGATCGGGAGACCTTCGGTGAAGGTGGCGCGCAGCAGGCGCTCCTTCATGTCCGGCTGCAGACCGTGATCTTTGGCCAGGTGGAGCAGCCGGTGGGCGTCGAAGGTGTTGCCGCCACGGATGAGATCGAACCGCAACTCCAGGCCATCACCGGCCGCGCGCTGGGTCATCTGCTGGCTGGCCTGTTCGGCCTGGGCGATCGTCATGCCGTATTTGCGGGCCAGATGCTCGGTCTGGGTTCCGCTGCGCTGCGCGGGCGCGTCCGGGTCCAGCTCGAAGGACCGGTAGGTGATCGTCACGTCGCCAGGATGGCCGAAGGAGGCAACCGCGCGCTCAAACCGGCGCTTGCCGATGTAACACCACGGGCACACGACGTCAGACCAGATCTCGACATTCATGGCAGTAGCAACCGTCGCGACCATGGCATGATTCCACCGCAGACGACACCCGGGGAACGCGTCAAACCCAGGTGCAGGGAAGGCATACAGAATGACCTGACCTGCGCGCGTCCACTGGTGATCACGCAAGAGACGGCAGCCGCGCCGAACGGCGGCTCGGCGTGCGTCATGTTCGTAACGGGGGTGTGAAAAGGCCGCGGCGCAGGGCTCATAGCTGGTACCGCCCCGTCCTGAGCCGCCGGGCGAGTTCATCGGTGTCGCCGGCGAAAACCGGTGGTCGCGCCGAGTTCCTCCGGCGGCCGCTCGTGTCGGCTCGCGCGGCCACCACATTTGCCGTCCGCCAGCGATGGCGGTCGCGGCCCAGCGGCGTGGGCGTGGTCAGGTTAAGGCCGGCTCGCTGTGCGCTGCAGGCGGATTGCCCACGCGCCACGGCCCGTCGTGGTGTTCCTGCGCGAGCCACCACTGGGCGTCTCGGCGGCCCTGCTCGATCAGCGCTGCTTCGAACTCCGGCGCGAAGAACACGTAGCTGAACAGCTCACCGCGGGCAGGGTTGCGGGGCGCGTCGAGCACTCGCCCCAGCAGCGCCAGGCTGGGTGCGCGTCGCAGCCCGCTCAAGCCGGCGTACCGCTGGCGGTACATCTTGCCCGCAAGCCGGCCGACCACGAACCGTTCCGGCGGCGCCACGAAGATGTAGGGGATCACCCGCCGCTCGCCAGCGGTCCGGGTGCCCGGCGCCCCCGGCTGGCTGATGGCCACGATCTGGTTGATCGTCGCCAGCGTCCCGACGTCGCCGGCAAGCTGGTCGGAGAGCAGCGCCTGAGCCACCTGGGCTGCCCCGTCGAAGGCGTCCGGGGGCCGCTTGGCTGCCGAACGCGGGCTGCTGGCGATCGAGTTCAGGCCGATCACGATCAGCCGCTCGGCCCCGAACGCCAGCGCCGGCTTCAGCGGCGTGTTCAGGCTCGTCCCACCGTCGCCGTACCAGCCGCCCATGTCCGCCGGCTCAGTGACCTCCACTGCCGGGAACAGCACCTCGGTCGCTGCGCTCGCCCGCACGTGTGCAGCCGCCAGGCGCGTGGACGCGTAGTCAATCGCGCGCTTTTCATCGCGCGGCGGGCTGGCCGCGCCGTCGTAGAAAACCACGCTGCGGCCGGTCTGATAGGACGTGGCGGCCACGCCCGCCGTGTCAATCACGCCCGACCGCACGTTTTCAGCCAGCTTGTCGAACGAGACCCGCGCCTTGATCGTGTCCGCCAACGGAGCGTTATCCAGCAGGCTCTTCACGCTCCCGACCGGAACCCCGAGGAACTGCAGGCCGAAGCGCACGCCGAGGCCGAGTTCCCGCTCTGAGAGCAGCGGACCGAACACGTCCCCGTACTCGATCTCCCGCCACAACCGGCAGCCGGCTTCAACGGCGCTCACCAGCCCGCGGTCCGCCCCTGCCGCCAGGTACGCGGCGTTCAGCGCGCCGACACTCGTGCCCACGATGATCCTAGGACGCTCCCCTCGCCGCTCAAGCACCGGCGCCAGCACCGACAGAGCCCCGAGCTCGTACGCGCCGCGCGCACCACCGCCGGAGAGCACCAGCCCGACCCGCCCGCCCGAGCGCCCGGCCTGCCCCAGCTGCTCCAGATTGCCGGTCATGTCTGGCTCCTTCCTGAAGACCCTTGGCCGTCTCGCTGCCGATCTGTTCGCGGTGGCATGTCCGCGGTTTGTTGCGTGTGCGGATACGCCTGCGGGGACGTCTGAGTTCGCGCACGAGCTCCCCGGCGGCAAGCCCCGGCAAGGCCTCGGAATCTCAGATTCCACGACACGACCCGCACCACGAAATCATCTCCGAACGCGTTGCTGCGCGCATGAAACGCGGCACCATGAAGACTCCCCGCCACGGCGAGACCCGCCACTATGACACATCCTGCCGCCCTGGCAGGGACCTGGCGAGCAGCGCGTCCGCCGGACGCAGACGCCGGCTCCGTGATCTGGCGGGCGAGCCCCCTCGCGATTGGGCGGCGGGCTGGTGACGGTAACAGAATGCAACCAGCAAACTGTAACTAACTGGTTGCAAGACGCACATATCGCCGACTCGGCGCGGCGCCGGTAGGTGGCCGGTTCGCTGTGCCGAGCCGCGCAGAACGGCCAGTTCTGGGCGCTGCCGGATCGCGGGCGGCAGTTTGCAGGGCCCGGCCTATCGGCTTTGACGGGCGGGTGAGTCCCCATCTATGACCGCCGCGGTCATTTACGCGCGCGACAGGACGCTCACGTAGGCAGTATCCGCGCCTTGAAGCGGATGCTCGCTCACGGCTGTGCCTAGGATCCGGATTCGCGGAGGGCCTGGGTGGTCTGGGTGAGGGTGTAGGCGAGCGCTTGGTCCCAGTCCATGTCCGCGCCGCGGGCGCGGGTTTGCTGCGCGCGCTCTTCGCCCAGGGCTGCGGTCACGGCAGGGTTGATCAGCTGGGCGAGTACCGGCGGCTGGGCGATGTAGGTTTCGGCGGCGCCCTGGATGATCGCGGCGGCATCGGCCTGGGTGGCGGCGAGCGCGCCCGCAATCGCGTAGAGGGCCACGCCCGCCCGGATGCGTTCGCCGCTCCCCTGGAGGCTGCGGATGGCACTGCGGCCGAGGTCGAGCGTGGCGGCCCTATCGCCTATGAGGAACGCGATCGTGGCTGCCCAGACGAGGTCGCGAGCGCTGTGATAGCCCAGCGCGGTGCTGAGCTCGCGGCTCTCGGTCAGGCAGGCGCGGGCCTGGCCGTGGTCGGTGACGGCGGAGGCCAGGCCGACGGCGAGCAGGCCGGTAGCGATAAGGGCCGGGGCGCCAATCTGGCGGGCGAGCGCGAGTGCCTCGCGCGCTAGCGGGACCGCCACAGGCGCGTCACCGGCGAGCACGTAACGGCTCGCGGCGAGGCTGAGCTGGGCGGAGGCGTCGGCGAGGTCGCCGCGGGCGCGGGCCAGACTAGCGGCCTGTTCGGCGTGGCAGGCGGCGCCGGCGAACGCGCCGGTCGTAAGCGCGATGCTTGCGTGGGCGTCGCAGACGGTCTCCTCGACCCGCCAGTCCGGGGTGTCCCGGCGCGCGTTGGCCTCTGCCGCCCGGCGGCACAGCTCCTCGGCGCCGGTGACATCCCCGCGATAAGACGCGAACAGGGCGCTGACCGCCAGGGCAAGCGGGTAGCCCGGGTGCCCGGCCGCCTCGGGTAGCTCCAGGGCCGCTTCGCCGTCCAGCAGCAGCGGGTAACCGGTCCAGACCTCGCTGGGTGCGAAGCCGGCCAGGATCGAGAACGCGGTGCTGGCGTTGCCGGTGCCGATCGCCCACGACCAGGCCGCGAGCAAGTTGTCCTGCTCGTCGCCCAGCCGGACCGCCCAGAACACCTCATCGCAGGGGTCGTGGTGCCGGATCTGGTGGAGGAGGCCGGCGTAGTAGCTAGCGTGCCGGGCGCGCCACTGCTGGGTCTGGCCGGCCGCCTCGAGGCGTTCCTCGCCGTACTGGCGGATCGTCGCCAGCAGCCGGCAGCGGGTCTGGGGCCCGTGGTCCTCGGCCACCACCAGCGACCGCGCCACCAGGCCCGCCAGCAGCTCCAGCACCGCGTCCGGGTCGATGCCCTCCCCGCCGCAGACCGCCTCGGCCGCCTCCAGGGTGCAGCCTCCCGCGAACACCGCCAGCCGGGCCAGCAGGACCTGTTCGGGCTCGGTGAGCAGCCCAAACGACCAGTCGATCGTGGCCCGCAGCGTCTGGTGGCGCGCCGCCGCGTCGCGGCGGCCTGCCGTGAGCACCGCGAAACTGCGCTCCAATTGCCGGGCCAGCTCGGCCGGGGTCATCGCCGGCACCCGTGCCGCCGCCAGCTCGACCGCCAGCGCGATCCCGTCCAGCCGCCGCACCACCGCCGCGACCGCCGCCGCATTCTGCTCCGTCACCTTGAAACCGGGCTTGACCCCGGCCGCGCGGTCGGCGAACAGCCGCACCGCCTCCGCCTGCGTGATCGCCGCTGGGCCGGCGTCGGCGTCGGGCAACTCCAGCGGCGGCACCGGCACCAGCCGCTCCCCGTCGATCCCCAGGCCCTCCCGGCTGGTCGCCAGGATCATCAGCCGTCCGCACGACGCCGCCAGCACCCCCGCAAACGCCGCTGCCCTTTCGAGGACATGCTCGCAGTTATCCAGCACCAGCAGCAGCTCCTTGGAGCGCAAGAACTCCACCAGCGCCTCGCGGGTGCCCTGCCCGGCCCGGGCGGTCACCGAGAACACCGCCGCGACCGCTTCATCCACCCCGGCCGGGTCGCGGACCGAGGCCAGCTCACACAGCCACGCACCCTCGGCGAACCGCTCCGCTACCCGCCCGGCGGCCTGCAATGCCAGCCTGGTCTTGCCCACCCCGCCCGGCCCGGTCAGCGTCACCACCCGCGCCTGGCCCAGCGCGGCCGCGATCTGCTCCAGCTCCCGCTCGCGGCCGATGAACGAGCTCACCGGCACCGGCAGGTTCCCCGTCCACTCCGCGATCGCGCGGATCGGCGGGAAGTCGGCCGGCAGGCCAGCGTGGGTCAGCTGGTAGATCAGCTCCGGCTCGGCCAGATCGCGCAGCCGGAACTCCCCCAGCTCCCGCAGCCCGAACCCGCCGCCCAGCCGGCCGCCGGCCAGGTCGCGGGTGGTCTTGGTGAGGAGCACCTGCCCACCGTACGCAGCCGCCTTCACCCGGGCACAGCGATTGATCGGCGCGTGGTCGATGCGCTCGCTGCCATGCACTCGCGCTTCCCCGGTGTGCAGCCCCATCCGCACCCGCAGTACGGCACCCGCCGGCCAGGCCTCCCCATTCAGCCGCAGCTGGCACGCGCCGGCCGCCTCAACCGCGGCAACCGCGCCGAGAAAGACCGCGAAGAAACTGTCCCCCTCCCCGCGGGAGGTCACCACCACCCCGCCATGCCCCTCGATCACCTCGGTGAGCAGCCGGTTGTGCCGATCCAGCGCCACCTCCATCGCCTCCGGCACGGTCTCCCACAACCGCGTCGACCCCTCGATATCGGTCAGCAAGAACGTCACCGTCCCGGCCGGCAGCCCCGTCTCCCCGGGCTCGCCCCCCCCGGCCGGCGACACGCCCGGCGCCCCGACCGCCCGCACTACCAGCCCCGGCCCAACTGGCCCGCCGACAGCGGCTTGCTGCGGCGGTCAGGGGTCACCCGGCTCGCCGCCGAGGTTCCGTCGCCGCTAAGCGGTGGCCAGGATGTGCCACGCCGCCACCTGCGCTGGCCATACCGGGCAGCCGCACCGGCAAGGCCCGCGCCACCTGACGCCCCTGGTGGCGCGCCGACCACATCGCGCCCCTGTGCTCTGCCCCGGGGCATGCCCGGACCAGCCGCGTCTGAGCTGGCCGTCGCTACGTAGCCGCTACCTGGCGACACCATGCGGTCAGCATTGCCGACGCCAGCACCAATGTCTAGCCGACCGCCCGGTTATCCGCACTGTGACCAGGTATGTACACTGCGAAACGCTCCCTGCCGGCTATGCGGGTGGAAAGCGCGCCGGCGCGGTCGGCCGCTGCGCGCAGATTGCCGGGTCCGGTTCCGCCGTTTGCGTATTTTGCTGACGGCATGCCAGGCGGCGCTGGGACCCGTGGATCGGATCTGGCTGTACGCCTGGAGCCTGGTGGCGCCCGCGATGCAGGCCGGGCACACGCTCACGCCTGGCCACCGCCACGGCGCGGGCCGGTCCGATCGGTCGCAGGAGGAGGCTCGGGTCAGCCGTGCACCTTGGTGACGTACTTGCCGCTGCCGCGGCCTGCGGCGAGCAGGTCGTGGATCGCAGCCACCGATTCGAGCGGCTCGACGATCGTGATCTCCGGCTGGATCTGGGCCGCGGCGATCATCTGCAGCCCCTTCGCCAGAGCGCTGGCCACGGCCTTGGGGGCGGTCGCACTGAGCCGGCTCATGCTGAACCCGAGCACGCCGACGTTACCGCCGATGAGGCGCCCGGCCGACGGCAGCGGCGGCTGAGCGCCGCCAGCGGCGTTGCCGAACAAAAGGACCCGCCCGCCGGGTGCCGCGATCGACAGGTCAAAATCCAGCAGGGCAGTGCCGACAGGGTCCAAGATGACGTCCACGCCTTCGGGAACAACCTTCCGGACAGCCTCGGCCAGGCCATCCTCCCGCGCGAACACCTCGTCCCACCCGGCCGCCAGCGCTGCCGCGATCTTGCCGGGCCGCCCGACCGTGCCGATCCGCCGGCCGCTGCCGAGCGCGGCAGCGACCTGGCTGACCACAGAGCCGATTCCGCCGCTGGCCGAGTGCATCAGCACCGACTCGCCGGGGCGGATGCGGGCCCGGTCTGTCAGCAGGAGCAGGGCCGTCGACACGACCAATGGCGCCGAGGCCGCCGTCTCGAGCGGCACGTCCGGCGGGACCGCGACGGTGACGTCGGCCGCAGCGATCGCCACCTCGGCCATGCCACCGCCCGGAGTCAGAGCCGCGACGCGCTCGCCGACGTGCAGATCGCGCACCCCGCTGCCCACCGAGCGGATGGTGCCCGCGACCTCCAGGCCCGGGACATACGGCCAGGCGGAGGCATAGCCCGGATCGCCCCTGCGGGCCATGACGTCGATAAAGTTGACGCCCGCATAGGCGACATCGATGGCCACCTGGCCCGGACCGGGCTGCGGCTCGTCGAAGCCAGCGACGCTTGTGGTGCTCCCGTCCATGGCGGGCGCCGTCATGATCACCGCTTTCATCGCCCAGCTCCTTGGTCGATGCTCGTCGTTGACACCCACATGTGCCAGGCGTCAGGCCCGGGCCGCCGGACCGGGCCCGCGAGGCGCAGGCAGCATAGTAACGGCGGGGTGGGGCCCAGCCGATGCTGGGCCTCGCACCAGTGACATCAACGCCCCGCGCTCACTCCTGCCGCGATCGATGCGGCTCCCGCCCACGCGATGCCCATCGGACACCGGGAAAATCGGCTGTAGGCCCACAGTCCATGCCCGAGCCCCGAACACCCCTATATGGTCCCGCCGCCAAACGACAGGTCCATTGCGATAGGCCGGGCGCGCTGGGCGGCCAGGGCCTTGCTCGCGGCGCCGGTACCGGCTCCCGCATCGAGCACGGTGCGGCCGGCCAGCGGATGCGGGCAGGTCGCGACGAGCTCCGCCGCGATCGGCGCGTAGACGAGCTCCGCGCCGAGGGCCCAGCGGCGGCCCGCGTCGGCATAACGGTCCGCGGTCATCGGCTAGCCCGGAATCGCGATGCGCTGGCGGGCGGCCGCGTCGGCGATCCGGGCCTCCCACCAGGACAGCTCACCGGCGTCGCCGAGCGCCTTCTCCCAGCCGAACGCGGCCATGATGCCGATCAGGCACAGGTCGAGCTGCTGCTGCCACCAGCTGCCGGTGCCGAACCCGCGGTGTTCGAGCGCGGCCCGGAACCGGCTGATCGCTGCTTCCTTCGGTTCGGGCAGCCGGGCCTGGTTGAGCGCCAGGTACCAGCACAGGTCCCAGCAGGCCGGCCCGGCGCCGGGAAGGGCCCAGTCCAGCAGGATGGTCCGCCCGTCCGGATGAGTCCCGAGGTTGCCCATCTTCCAGTCACCGGCCAGAAACGTACGCGGCGTTGCCGACAGCGGCCCGGTGATCACCTCGGGCCGGTCGTGGACCAGCCGAGCCAGCTGCGACAGCATCGGCGACCGGCCGGGCAGGGCACTCCACCCCTCGGCCGCCGCGGCGATCGCGATCGGCACCTCGGCCGCGGTGAGCTCGGCAGCGATGTTATCCGGCGCGAAGAACCGTATCCGCTGCGCCATCGTCGTGAGGCCGATCTGGTCGTCCCACCCCCAGAACGCGCTGCTCAAGGCGGCCATGTGCGAGATGAACCCGATGTGCTGGTCAGCTGGCACAACGGCGTCTCCCGGCGGGACCAAGAACCCGCCGACATCACGCATCACGATGGTCAGCACGGCGTCGTCGCCCGCGCCGGCCAAGTCCATGGCCACCACCGCGTGATCGATGCAGTCCGGGAACCGGTCCATGATCCCTGCCTGCCAGATCAGGTACTGGCGGCACACATCGTCGCCGGTGACCCGCATGACCCAGTCCGACGCGAAGCCGAGGTGCTTGACGAAGTAACAATCCGGGCCCACCACGATCCGCTCGAAGACCGCGCCAGACCGCGCATCAGCAGGCGCAACCCGCTCCCGTGACGAGGCCCGGGCCAACAGCTCGGCTACTGATCTAGTGATGGCCATGGTTTCGCTCCCTGCCGCAGATCCCCGGGCAACAGGCAACCAGCGGGACCGGTCCCGGAAGATCAATCATCCCCGGCGCCGGCCAGCGGGTGAAGACCCAGCCCCCGCAGTGCCCGTGAACGCGCGCAGATCACCCGGCTCTGCGCCCATCGCGAGCCGCACCGCCTGATGCCAGTTACCCGCGCCGAACGGCGGATATCGCGTAACAGCCGAGAACCAGCCGTAGTCGCTGCCCGTGATCGGAACGCTGGTCCGCCAAGTTCCCTCCCTGCCGAGTATGCGCGGCGTGTCTACGGCGAGTTCGCCTTGCACCTGGCGTACAGAACTGCCAGTTCTGCTCGGCCGGGCGCCCGGAGGGTTCACCGGGCGCGTGGGTGAGGAGCGCCGATCCACCGGGGCGGGGACTTGGCGTTCGTCAGGCGCAGCGGCAGGCGCTGCCCAGCCCCTGCAGAGAAGGGCTTACCGACGCCGGGTACCACAGGTCAGCGCGCCTTGAGGGACGACTCCGCGCGGCGTGCGACGACTTTCAATACCTCGCGGCGAATCGCGCTACTGCTCGGCCGGATGACAAACCAGTACGCGGCGAAGGCCCGCCTCGTCTTCGGGTCCGTCGCGAGAACGCGGGTCTCGGTGCTCAACAAAGTTCCTGCCGAGACCGGTTCGAGGCGAAATTCCATCCCGGCCTTGATCCATCCAGGTTGGGACCAGGCGCGCAGAGCCGCCGCGTCCAGATGCGGCGGTATCGATCCTCCCAGCAGGCGCCAGGCCTGGCTGAGGCCTGCTGAGATAACGACATGGGGTCGCTCGGAGAACAGGACCGGAATGGGAGTTACGTCGAGAAAGCTGCGGCCGGCCAAGGGCTCGAGCTTCTTGCCGGAAAGCCGGGCGGGCAGGACGCGCACGCCCTCGAGCGCATGCCCCAGGGGGAGAGCCGACATGGTAACTCGGTGCAGAGCATCCCACACAGCGGGGAGCGGGGCGCGGGCGACGCGGGAATGGCAGATCTGATATTGCGGGTTGGGTATCACGTCGTCGAGATCCATGACGAGCTCGCTCCTTGGATGCACCACAGGATGCCCCCGGCCAGGACCACCCAGGACTGCCAGCCGCTGGGGACGGGTGACTGCTTCCACAGCAGGGACTACAGCAGGTACAGCCCGGTCATCGAGGCGGCGAAAATGGCCGTGACCAGGGTGATCAGCCGCCAGTCCCGGGGCTGGGCATGGACCGCGGTCGCGGTCCGGGTGAGTGTGCCTGAATGAGACATTGGTCCGTACCTTCTCTCGGCGGCGATGGCCGCGCCCCACGGCTGCACGTAGCCGTTGCGCACCGGGAGCCGGGGAGCAGGCGGAGGCGAATAGCCGGGACTGTTCACGATGCCAAGCACCGCCGCCTCGGCCTGGCTGAGATCGGCCAGGGGTGAGATTCAGCGCTCCCTGTCGAGTAGGCGCTGCCTGCCGATGAATCCTTCCCGTTGGGCAGGCTGCACAGAAGGGCCAGTTCTGGCGCTCTCAGCCCTGCGCTGCCCGGTGCTGCCCCGGTATTTTCTCGCCGCGCTATTTCGCCTTCGGCTTGGGTGGTTTCGCCGCGGGCGCGGCTTTCCTGACGGTGCGCGGCGAGGCTTCCTTCTTCGCCGGCGCCTTCCTGGCCGTCGGCGGGACCGCTTCGGCCAGCGCGGTCAGGTCCACCACGGAGTCGTCTCCGCCGAAGTCGTTGGGCTGGTAGGCGTCGGCGGCCCAGTCGTTGTCCCACCGGCGGCCGTCCAGGAGGTACCGG
>Ga0187814_10000661_pt1 | contig 12029 bp, 11 predicted proteins | sample NC_S_4_FD_132450 | JGI IMG/M metagenome (GOLD analysis project Ga0187814, IMG submission 132450) | Wetland sediment microbial communities from Neuse River Estuary, North Carolina, USA - ASW-S_4 | ecosystem: Environmental > Aquatic > Freshwater > Wetlands > Sediment | place: USA: North Carolina... | reverse complement strand
TGGTGGTGGTGATCGCCAACCTGTCCAACGTGGTGCTGCTGCCCAGGTTCGGCCCCAAGCCCCTGGTCACCGCCGGGATGCTGCTGGCCGCGGGCAGCCTGGTGTGGCTGACCAGGATCGGCCTGAACTCGGGCTACGTGGCGGCGGTGCTCGGCCCGCTGATGGCGGCCGGCCTGGGCTTCGGCTTCACGATCGCGCCGTCGATGAACACCGGGACCTTCGGCGTGGCGCGGCAGGACGCCGGTGTGGCCTCCGCCACGCTCAACACCGGCCAGCAGATCGGCGGCTCGATCGGCACCTCGCTGCTCAACACGATCTTCGCCAGCGCGGTGGCGCACTACCTGACCAGCCACCTGAGCCCGGCCACATTGGTCCACGGGCACCCGGCGCCGCCCCTGATCGGGATGTCGCTGATCCACGGCTACACCACCGGGTTCTGGGTCGCGGCGGCCATCTTCACCGCCGGCGCGGTGATCTGCGGCACCCTGTTCCGCCCCGGCCCGCTCCGCGCCCCCGCGGCCACGGCCGCCCCGGCCAGGGCAGCCGTGCAGCAGGCCAGCGAGGCACCGGTCATGCACAGCTGACCCTGGGCCTGCGGGCCGCACGTCGAAAAGGGCCTGGCCGCCGCGGGCCAGGCCCCTTCCCTGCGGGTCGGCCGCCGGCCCGCGGCGAGGCGTCAGTAGATGGTCAGGACCGGTCCGGTCTTCACGATGGTGCCGTTGCTGCCGCCGATGAACGCGTGGACCTTCAGGTGCGCGGTGTAGAGGATGAACGTGTTCGTGACGCAACTGGTATTGCCGGGCCCGGTCAGGATGGTCGCGCCGATGTTCTGGCTGGCGCCGCTGGCGCTATAGACGAGCGCGATCGCTCCCACCGAGAACGCGGCCCCGGTCTGCTTCGCGCACATGGTCACCTTCACCCGCGCGGTACCTATCTTGGCGTACGAGCCCCAGGCGGTGACGACGTTGTCGCCGGGGATGGCGGGCACCGTGAAATTGTGCGTCCCGGAACTCGTGCTCGTCGGGGAGCTCGTCGCGTGCGGGGAACTCTTCGGATGCGCGGAAGCCGTGGGGGTGACGGAAGGGTCAGCGGCCGCGGAACGCATGTGTGTCGGCGAGGTCGCTGGCGTCGGGGATGACCCGGGCGTACCCGTAAGCGCGGACGTCGGCGACGCCCCGGGCGTGCCGGCCAAAGCCGCCGCCGAACCGCCCGTAGTCGCCGCCGACGCGGCGGCGGAGGGATTCGACCCGCTCGCCGCGCATGCGGTCAGGCCAGCTCCGCAGATAACGGCCGCGATGATCAAAGCCGGAACCCGGCACATCCTCATGCTCCTACCCTCCGCTAAGTAACCAGAAGTTACAGAAAGTGACAATTAGGACTCAGTTGTAACGATAGGTGATTGGCCCTAGGTCGCGCGGAGGGCTTAACCAGAAACAGAACACTTCAGCCGATAGGTTGGCAGCGCGCAGCCGGGATGGAGGCGAGCCGATGAATACCGTTGTCGTGGTCGGCGCCGGGCTGGCCGGACTGGCTGCTGCCCGGCGGCTCGTGGCGCACGGGCACGAGGTGATCGTGGTCGAGGCCCGGGAGCGCGTCGGCGGGCGCACCGAGGGTCTGGTGCTGGATGACGGCACGCCGCTCGACCTCGGCGGGCAGTGGCTCGGCGAGGGTCACACCCGTATGCACGAGCTGGTCGGCGAGCTGGGGCTGTCGACGTTCCGCACCTGGAACGACGAGGGACAGCTGCTGCTCGACCTGCAGGGCAGGCGGTCCACGATGAAGCCGCGCAAGGGCGCCGTCCCGCGCATCTCGCCGTTTGCGCTCGCGGACCTCGCCCAGGGCCTGCTGCGCTTCGCCCGGCTCGCCGCGCGCACTGATCTGGAGCGGCCGTGGCTCACGCCCGGCGCCGAGACGCTCGACGGGCAGACGTGGGAGAGCTGGATCCACCGCAACTTGCGGACCAAGGCGGGCCGCGCGTACTTCCATGTTGCCTGCGAGGCGGTATGGGCCGCCGAGGCCAGTGATGTCTCGCTGCTGCACGCGCTGTTCTACACGCACTCTAATGCCGACCTGGAGACGCTCCTCGCGGTCGACCGGGGAGCGCAGCAGGACCGGGTGGTCGGCGGATCGGTCCGCGTCGCCGAGGCACTGGCCGCCGCGCTGGGCCAGCGGGTCGTCCTGGGACGCCCGGCGCGACGGATCGAGCACGACGCCAACGGGGTCCGCGTGATTGCCCGCGATGGCTCCGAATACCCCGGCGACGCGGCCGTCGTGACGCTTCCCCCGACGCTGGCCGGCCGGCTGGAGTACGACCCGCCGTTGCCATCGTGGCGTGATCAGCTCACCCAGCGGATGCCGGCCGGCTCGGTCATCAAGACCTACGCCATCTACCCCGAACCGTTCTGGCGCAAGGACGGGCTCAACGGGCAGGCCGCCTCGGATGTCGGACCGGTGAAGGTGACCTTCGACAACTCGCCGCCGTCCGGCACGCCCGGCGTCTTGATGGGCTTCCTGGAGGGCAAACAGGCACGCCTATGGGCGCGCCGCAGCCAGACTGAGCGGCGGGAGGCCGTGATCGGCTGCTTCGTCCGCTACTTCGGCCAGGCGGCGGCACGCCCTGAGCAGTACGTCGAGCGGGACTGGATGGCCGAGGAGTTCACCCGCGGCTGCTATGGCGCGCACTTCGCGCCGGGAACCTGGACGTCCTACGGTGAGGCGTGGCGCGCTCCGATCGGGCGCCTCCACTGGGCCGGCGCTGAGTGCGCCCCCCAGTGGAACGGCTACATGGAGGGCGCCGTCCGCAGCGGCGAAGCCGCCGCGGACGCGGTCGCATCGCTCTGACCGCCCGCGGTTTCCCGCGACGTGCCGCCCGCATGACGCTGACGCTATGCGGCAACGATCCGGGTGTCAGCCGCGCGCCGCCAGCGTGAACGCCCCCTTGATCGCCGAGAGCATGACAGGGAGCGCGATGGTCTCATCGATGGGCTGCGACGGATTCTCGGCGAGCGCGGTGACGACGTAGCTGTGCCCTGTCCGGGAGGTGGCCAGGTAGGCCATGGTCAGGACCCCGGGCTCGGATCCGCCCTTGAACCAGGTTGTCTTCCACTGCGTCGGGTCGAGAGCCAGGCTGTTGTCGTTGAGTGAAAGCAGCTGGCCGATCTGGGACAGGCCCGGCCGGCGGACGAGAGCGGCAAGGGAGGTGTAGGCACGGCAGATGTCGCTGGCCGAGGCGAAATACTCCAGGCTGTTAATGTCGCGCGGGGTGATCCACGCTCCTGCCGCTGCCACGGCGGGAAGGGGCGCCCGGTCAACGGTGCTGGTGAGCAGCGCCCGGCGGCTGGGTTCGTCCGCGGCGATGTACCGCTGTGCGAGCGCTGGCCACTGGCGGAGCTTGAGGACGAATATCTCCCGGGTGGTCAGGAACGGCCGGTCCAAAGCCGGGCTAGTCATCCCGGTTGCGGTCAGCGCAGCCTCGACCGCGGACCGGCCCACGAGGTTGATCAGCATGTCGGTGGCCGTGTTGTCGCTGAGGGACATCATGGCCGCGGCCGTGTCCAGCACCGAGATCTGGGTGCCGTCTGGCTCATCCTGGAGCTCGCCGGCGGGCAGGCTCTTGAGCTGCGCGGTGACGGTCAGCGGCTGGTTCCAGCGGACCGTGCCCGATGCCACGGCATTGCTCAGCGCGTCGAGCACGTAGAGCTTGAAGGCCGCCCCGATCGGCGCCGCGGCGGTGGGGTCGATGCTGTGCACGGGCTGACACGAGCCGTTGCTGACGTCGGCGACGAGCAGGCGGACCTGCGGGGCGACCGAGCGGACGGCGGCATCGACGTCGGCCCAGGTGGCGAGGGTCGGCCCGGTGGTGACCGGGCTGATTCTCAACCCGCTGATCAGGCCCCGGCTATCGACGGTGAGCCAAACCTGAACCTGCGCTGCTGCACCGCCGACGGAGACGATAGCGGCAACCGTGTTCAGTTCACTGACCTGGATCGAGAGCAGTTCGGCGCCGGTCACGGCCTGCAGTGCCTGGTTAAGCACGGCCGGGCTGAACTCGGCGAGAAAGGCCGCGTCGAAGTGGGCGCGTACCTGCCCGCCGGAGATGGGCAGATGGGCCATTGCCGCGAGGAGCCACCGGAGCTGGGCTCCGGCCGACGTATCGGGCGGGACGACGACCTTCGCAGGTCGCGTCGACGCCGGGGTGGCGGCCGACCCGGCCGGCGCCGGCACTGCCGACGGGCTGCACGCGGAGGTCGGGAGCACCACCGCGACAATCAGCGCAACCAGGAACGGCCACGCCGAACGGCCCGGCCTGCCCCGGCTCCCGCTCCGGCTACACAGCCCTGACATTAATCTTCCTCCTGCACCAGGAAGTACCCTCTCCAGCCGTCACTGGATCACACTCACCGGGTCCGGCTAGCCGGACAGGCCGATGCCGGCCCGGCGAGAAGGAAGTCGGCGATTGGGTGGCGGAAGGTGGCGATAACAGAACGCAGCGAACAACCTGTGGCCAATTGACTGTTGACCAATTCTGTTGCCTGGGCTGACTCTTCATGTCACAGCGCGTGCTGCTTGCGCCATGCGGCTGGCGGCTCGCCCGGGCGAGCACGCCTGACGGTGTCGGGTGAATTTTGCTGGTGCGGCATAGCCGAGGGGGCCGGGCGGCGTCTTAGGGAGTGAGGATGGGAGATGCCCGGTGGACGAGCGTACTCGGCAGGACTTCGCGGAGTTCGTCGCCGGCAGGTCCGCCGAGTTGCTCCGCCTGGCCTATGTGCTGACCGCCGATCAGCACGCGGCCGAGGACCTGCTGCAAAGTGCGCTGACCAAGGCAGCGGCGCGATGGGAGCGCATTCACAGCGCGCCGGAGGGTTACGTGCGGCAGATCATGTATCGCGAGCAGGTCAGCTGGTGGCGGCGCCGCGCCCGGCGGCCGGTGACGGTGACGGCGCGGGTGCCCGAACGTCCGGCGCAGGACCAGATGGTCATGGTCGAGGCGCGGCTGGCGCTGCGGGATGCGCTGCTGGCGCTTCCGCCCGGCAAGCGCGCCATGCTGGTGCTGCGGTACCTGGAGGACCTGTCTGAGGCGCAGGTGGCCGACATCCTGGGGTGCTCTGTCGGCACGGTGCGCAGCCAGACGCACAAGGCGATCGTCCAGCTGAGGTCGGTCCTGCCGGCACTAGGCCTGACGAGCACGGAGGTAGGCAGGTGAGGGACGCGGACCAGTTGATCGCCAGCGCCTTGCGCGACATCGCAGCCGAGGCTGGCCTGCCCGGGCCGGTTGCCGATGCTGCCTGGCGGGCCGGCCGACGCCGGCGCCTGGCCGTGCTGGGCGCATCGGCGGCGTCCATCGCCGGCGTGATCGCGCTAGCGCTGACCGTGGTGCTCCCGCTGACGGCGACACCCGGCCCTGCCTCCCCGCCGGGGCCGCCCATCCAGCTTGTCTCGATCACGCTCTCGCCGACCGCATCGGCCAGGACGGACGTACTGGCTGCTGCCGCTCAGCTCCTCCGCCAGCGCGCCGCATATCTGCACCTGCCGGACACCCAGGCCCAGGTCCGGGGGCCGGACGTCGTGCTGACCGGCCCCGCAGCCGATGAGACGCAGCTCAGAACCCTCGCCATGGCCGGCGTGCTGAACTTCCGGCAGGTGCTGCTCTACCAGCCGTACAGCGGTACGGCCGCTGCCGTCCGCGGCACGACGTACGGGGACGTGAGCTTGGTGAACCAGAACACGCTCGCGCTGTTCCACAAGCTAGTCTGCACGCCGGATAACACCAGTACCTGGGAGGGCCAGGTCGGGTATACCGCCGCAGACGATTACGACAACCCGGACACGCAGATCGTCTCCTGCGACAGCAGCGGCAACAAGTATGCCTTGGACGTGGCCAAGGTGGCGGGTACGCAGATCAGCCGCGCGGTCGCCGCGCTGTCTACGACCTCCAACCAGTGGGCAGTCATGCTGACGCTCAAGAGCGCGGGCGCCACCGCCTTCGCCAGCCTGACCACGGAGCTGGCCACCAGGTACGATCCCGGCGCCCAGGTCGGCAACCAGAATGACCGCTGGCTGGACGCCATCGCGGTCGTCCTGGACGGGAACGTCATAGCCGCGCCGGAGACCGCCGGGCCGATCCCGGGCGGCGTCGCCCAGATCACGGGGAATTTCACCCGGGCGCAGGCCGAGGAACTCGCCGCTCAATTGCAAAGCGGTGCCCTGCCTGTCGATTTCCGGGTAAGCGCCATTAGCACCCTTGCCCCATCGGCATCCGGCCGAGCAGCTACCGGTTAGCCAAGGAGCTCTGGCCACCGATATTTCAGGCTGCCCAGGCCCGCTAGCATGGCGATCGTGGCCGACTTTGACCCCAGCACGCCGTCCATCGCCCGGGTTTTACGACTACCTGCTGAACGGGAAGGACAATTTCGCCGCCGACCGGGAGGTGGCGGAGCGGTTGCTGGCCGTCGCTCCGCTCGCGGCCGAGGTGACGCGGGAAAACAGGCAATTCCTGGCCCGCGCCGTGGCACTCGGTGCCAGAGTTCGCCAGCTTCTTCGGCCCCTTGGATCTGGTGCCGCCGGGCGTCGTCGATGCCCGGGAGTGGCGCCCGGACTGGGAGCAGGCCGTGCATCTGCCGCCGCGTGATGGCCAGGTGATCGTGGGCGTCGCCCGCGTTGGGTAGGCAATCGTCGATGTATCTCAGTCGCGCCTGAGTGCTCCGTATCAACGGGAGAGGCGCGAACCATCGAGCGTGAGGGCGCGCTGGCCGCGTTCAGGCTGCGCCTCCTGTCACGCCGGAGGGTGATAAACATGGCCATAGCCACTCCGCTGTCGGTTTCCGGGCGCTGGATCACCGACGCTAACGGCAACCGGGTGAAGCTCGCCGGGGTCAACTGGGCCGGGGCGCACCAGGACGCGATGACGCCCGGGGGCCTGAATTACCGGCATCGCGACGAGATCGCTGGCCAGATCGCGGAATGGGGCTTCAACAGCGTGCGGTTCCCGTTCGCGCTGCAGACGGTGACCTCGGGCTCCCCGGTAGCCGCCGCCGGTATCGCCGCCAACCCGGATCTGGCCGGCTCCACCCCCTGGCAGGTGTACATCGCATGCGTGCGGGCGCTGACCGATGCGGGCCTGATGGTGATCCCGAACTGCCATCTGCTGTACCAGGGCTGGTGCTGCTCGGAGCGCGACGGGAACGGCCTGTGGTGGAACGGGAACTGGCCGGCTTCCAGGTTCAGCAGCGACTGGCTGACGGTGGCGGCCGCGTTCGCTGATAACCCGCTGGTGATCGGCTATGACCTGAAGAACGAGCCGAGGAAGGCCACCATCGGCGGAACCGTCTACACCCCGTCGTGGGGCGACGGGAACCAGAACACCGACTTCTGCCAGCTCTATACCAGAACCGCGACGGCCATCCAGGCCGTGGACAGCAACGCGCTGTTCTTCTGCGAGGGACTGTCTTATGCCGGGGACCTGACCGGCACCAGAATCAAGCTCGTCACCCCGGCCAACGGCAACTGCGTGGTGTACTCGATGCACGACTACGCCTGGTATCACCCGACCGGGCAGTCGCAGGCCGCCTATATCACGGCGATGAACAACGCCGGCGGGTTCCTCCTGACGGACGGAACGGCCCCGGTGTGGATCGGGGAGTTCGGCACCGGCAACGACAGCCTGGCCGCGGTCGGCGCCTCCGCGGTGATCGGGGCATCCAGCCCGTCAGACGGGAACCTCGGCGCCTGGTTCAAGAACTTCCTGGCCTGGGCCGGGCAAACCGACGCGGACTGGTGCTGGTGGCTGCTGGACGGGACCATGTGCCAGGGCACCACCCCGCAGGTCAACCAGCTGCAGTTCGCAGTCGGCGACCGCTCCGGCTACGGGTTGTTTGCCCAGGACTGGACCGGGGTCTCGAACCCCGCGCTGCTGCAAGCCCTGCAGGCCATCCAGCGCCCGGCGACCGGGCCGGGAGTGTAAGTGAGCGTCTGATCAATCGAGCCTGGGCCGGTGACCCTGATGATGGTGCCCTTCACGTCGGCAGGGTACTTGCGCACCACGGGGCACAGGCATCACCGTATGACCGCACCATTTATCAGACATTCACCAAGCATGCAGCGGCAGCGAGCCAATAGTGCCGGTCTGGTCTCCGGTCAGACGGCACTGACCGATCGCGCGCCGGTCTCGCCAGCGTCGATGCCGAACGAGATGATGCGCGTGGGCTGAATGCGGACGATGGTGTCCTCGAAGCGCTCTCCGAACGCCTTGCCGCCCGACGGGACCACTGCGGCGGTCCCGCGGATTTCGATCATGCGCGGCTGCCATGGCGGGAGCACGTCGTCGATCACGATGCTCGCCCGGCCCGTTCGCTGCACGTCGCGAAGTTTCTTGGTCTGGCTCATCCGTAGGCCGCCTACATCTATAGCGTCGTATTCGGCGTTGTAGCGGAATGACGTCGGTACCACGTGCGGCTGCCCGTCCGCGCCAACGGTGGCGATCCGGCCCAGGCGCTGCCCGGCGAGGTACTCAAGTTCGGAGTCCGTGAAGACGCTCATGCCCGGCTAACCGCCGAGTCGGTCGCGGCATTCCGTGTGACTACCCAAGCCAGGTCCTCCGTCCCGCCCATCTGGTTCATGGGCCCGCTGGCTCGCGGGCCAGGATGTCGTAGCTGTGCCAGTGCTTCGGGCCGCTATAGGCCTCGCCGTCTCGTTCGGTCTCGTGCAGTTCGAGGACCTCCAGGCCTTCGAGCAGCCTGCTGACCTCGGGCCGGGTCTGGAAGCTCATGCCGGGATCCCCGGACCAGCTGTCGTGGGGACCGAACAGCTGCCCGGCAAAGATCCCACCGGGCAGCAGCGCGCCGCGGACCTTCTCCCACACCCCCCCGAACTGGGACGGCGGGCAGAACGGCAGGCTGAACCCGGCATGGACCAGGTGGGCGGGCGGCAGGACCGCCTCGGCGAACGAGGCGCACAGCAGGCGGATCCGCGGCGCCCAGGCCGGCGGAATCCGCGCCTTGAGCAATTCAAGCCCGGCGGGCTCGATGTCGATGGCCAGCACGGACCAGCCGCGGTCCAGCAACGCGAGCGCGTCGGTGCCCTCGCCGCAGCCGAGGTCGACCGCCATCCGGCCCGCGCCGGCGCCGAGCCGCTGACACGCCGCCAGCAGCGCAGGCCGCGGCTCACGACCCGATGACCATGCGTAATACCCGGCCCAGTCCGCGCCTGTGTCCTCAGCCACCTTGCCATCATGCCGCAGGGCGCCCGGGGGCGAGGCGCTGAGCGGCACTCAAGGTCTTCATTCACGGTGCCAGGCTAGGGACATGACGAATGCGGCTACCGTGCGTCTCTCCGTTAGTCGGGGTGCCGGTCGTCGTACCGCCGGGTGCGCTTGATCGCGGCGCGGTTGCGCTTGGCCTCCAGGCGCCGCTCGTTGGCGGCCCGGCCGGGCCTGGTCGGGATGCGCGGGCGCTGCGGCGGGGCGATCGCGTCCCGGAGCAGCCCGGCCAGCCTGGCCCGGGCCGCATGCCGGTTCGCGAGCTGGCTGCGCTGCTCGGAGGCGGCCACGGTGAGCACGCCGCCGGCCAGCCGCCCGGCGAGGCGCTCGGCCGCCCTGGCGCGCGCCCATTCCGGGAGCGCGGAGGAGTGCTCGACGTCGAAGGAGAGCTCGACCCGGCTGTCGGCGGTGTTAACCGACTGCCCGCCGGGCCCCGACGAGCGGGAGAAGCGCTCGTGCAGTTCGGCGGCCGGTATCAGCAGCCAGCTGTTCACCCGGAGATCCTCAGGCACCCGGCTTCTCCTGCCCCGTGGAGCGAATCAGGCGAGGTCGGCGACCAGCCCGTCAACAGGCTTGCGGCGGCCGGCATAGAACGGGATCTCCAGCCGCGTGTGCCGTCGGGCCTCGGAGCCTCGCAGGTGACGCATTAGGTCCAGGATCCGGTGCAGCTCATCGGCTTCGAAGGCGAGTATCCACTCATAGTCGTTGAGGGCGAAGCACGGCACCGTATTGGCCCGGACGTCGGGGTACTCGCGCGCCATCATGCCGTGCTCGGCGAGCATAGTGCGGCGCTCGGCGGGATCCAGCAGGTACCAGTCGTACGAGCGCACGAACGGGTACACGCTCACGTACGCGCGCGGCCCTTCCTCGGCCATGTACGCCGGGATGTGGCTCTTGTTGAACTCGGCCGGGCGGTGCAGTGCCATCACCGACCAGACCGGCTCGCTGCAGTGCCCCAGCCGAGTCCGGCGGAAGCGCACGTACAGGTCCTGGAGGTCATCCGAGGTCGGCGCGATCCACCAGAACATGAAATCCGCGTCCGCCCGGAACCCCTGCACGTCGTAGCAGCCGCGGGTGATGGTGCCCTTGCCCGCCGCCTGGTCGAGCAGGTCGCTTACCTCGGCCGCGGCGTTGCCGTGCCCGCCCGCGTCCAGCCCGGTCCGGTCGCTCACCCGGAACACCGACCACATCGTGTACCGGATCAGCTCGTTGAGGTCACGCGCCCTGGGCTTGCCGGGCGTCTCCGCGGCCGCGGTGCTCGGACCGCCCGGCTGGGTCGTCTCTTGTTCGTCAGCCATGTGACCATTGTCGGCCACGGCGGAGATACTCCGTCACCTGAACGGCCGCCGCGCGGGCCGTCGCGATGCAGGCCGGTATGCCGACTCCCTCGTAGGCCGCCCCGCACACAGCCAGGCCCGGCTGAGCCGCGACGGCCGCCAGGATCCTCGCGACCCGGTCCAGGTGCCCGACCGTGTACTGGGGCAACGCGCCGCCCCACCGGCTGACACGGTGCGCGACGGGAGCACCGCGTACCCCGGTCGCCGCCGCGAGTTCGGCCGCGGCCAGCGCGGCGAGGTCCTCTTCAGCCCGTTGCAGCAGGGCTTCCTCGCCGATGCGGCCCACCGAGCAGCGCACGATCTCCAGCGGCTCGGCACCTGGCGCTGTCACGTCAGCCAGATGCGGCCACTTGACGGTGGAGAAGGTGACCGCCTTCACGGCCCGCCCGTCCACCGCCGGGACCAGGTACCCGCTCCAGCCCAGCGCGGCCAGCCCGCCACCGGGAAACGCCGAACGCGGGTACGCGAGCGTGACGATCGCCATGCTCGCGTAGCTGATCTCACCGAGCGCCGTGACCGCCGCCGAGGCGCCGGGTATGTCCGCGAGCAGCCGGGCGGCCGGTCGTGAGGGCACGGCGAGGATGACCGCATCGGCATCGATCAGCTCTTCGGCCGCCGCCGATCCGACCGTGAGCCGCCAGCCGTGCCCGGCACCAGGCGCGGCCGACGCCGGGGACAGCGCGCGAGTCATCGAGGTCGTCCGGACCTCCGCTCCCGATGCCTTGGCCAGGAAGGCGGGCAGCAGGCCCAGTCCCCCGGCGAGCGTGGTGAAGACCGAGCCGCCGGACCGCGTGCCGGCCGGCGCCCGGTCCTGGCCCCCGGCCGGAACCGGTACCGGCGGCGGGAGCAGCGAGCCCGCCGCCTCCGCCAGGGACCGGTAGCGCCGCGACGCGGCGGCGAGCGCCGGCATCGTCGCCTCGAATGACAAGTCGCCGGAGCGTCCGGCGTAGACGCCGCCGAGCAGCGGGTCGACTAGCCGGTCGACGACCTCCGCGCCGAACCTGGCTCCGACGTAATCCGCGACCGGCACGTCGCCGTCCCGCACTGTTGGCGGCAGTTCCAGGTCCTGGCTGGCCCGAGCTGCACCCTCGCCGGACACGACCCCCGACCGGGCCAGTTCGGCCAGGTCGGATGGCACTCCCATGACCTGACGCCGGGGCAGCGGGCGGAGCGCGCCGAGCGTCCAGATCGCCGAGGACGTGGTGCCCGGCTCCACGCGGTCATCGGCCAGCCCGACCTGGGCGATGAGCCCGGTTCCCTCCGGCCGGGTGACGAGCAGCGCCTCGGCCCCCTCGTCGACCGCGACGCCGGCCACCTCGGAGACGGACAGCTTGCCGCCCAGCCGGGGCGATCCCTCGAGCACGGTCACCCGCACCGGCTCGTCCCGGAGGAAGAACGCCGCCGCCAGCCCGGCGATCCCGCCGCCCACGATCACCACG